>Ga0075019_10001424_pt1 | contig 13534 bp, 12 predicted proteins | sample ColStrG_CSR_2013_FD_71473 | JGI IMG/M metagenome (GOLD analysis project Ga0075019, IMG submission 71473) | Freshwater sediment microbial communities in response to fracking from Pennsylvania, USA - Cold Stream Run_MetaG_CSR_2013 | ecosystem: Environmental > Aquatic > Freshwater > Creek >...
CGTTCCGCGCTCCCTCGATCGACCACGCAGGCAACCTCATTTCCGCGGCGGAGCACGAAACGTTTTGCTAGTCGGTGGATGACCACCGTGTCACCTTCGACGTGGCTGTTTACGATCGTCTCTTCTCCGGTATTGGATTGAACGTAGATTGCGGGCAGCTCTGCCTGAGCTGGAAACTTCAGGTGCAGTTGCAGCCCGTCGTCGGCCGCGTAGACCGGTCGCAGGGCATTGCTTCCACAAAACCAGTAGTTCCGATTCGACACTGGGCGGGACAGTGCTACCCCGGCCGTATTTGAAACGGAACCACCTGGCCCACCGGCCAGGATAGGCAGCTCCTGGGGATAGCGGTACATCACGGAATACACTGCTTCATCCGCGCGCGGGGCGCGCGCCAAGGCGCGAAAATCGATGAAGTAGGTGTGCCGGTTCGTCAGAATCGTCAGATTCGTACCTGGACCGGGGGCACGGGGCTTCAGAAACAGATGGTTCGCTTCCGCTCCGACATCCACGGCCGCCGTATCGCCGGCGCCGAGATTCACGAAGCGTTCATCGGGTGCGAACTCGAAGTGGATGTGATACCCGACAAATCCCGTCAACTGCAGGACGCTGGAAGGCTCGAAGTCGACGATCTTAAGTCTCGCGTCCGTTGGAGGATTCGCCGCCCACGCCGCGCTCAGTTCCGCGACCAGAACGGCCGTCAGAAGTACATCGCCAAGAAGTCGCCGGTGCTGCGTCAGGAATTTCATGAATGGCCTCCGGCATCCACCGGTGCCACGACGGGCTCCCGATGGTATTCGGTGACCTTAAATCCAAGCGGATTGAGGGCCCGCATTCGAGTGTCGGTCGACGGCTTACCATAACCAATCTCGAGGGTCGCGAGGAAGCTTGCCGATTCGTTCGCGGCACCGGACGTGCGCTGCGTATTGGTGGAAAACCGGACCTGGACAACACTCGCTCCGCCGACCGTTCGCTTGAGGAAGGAAACCGCTTCCACCGCGGTCGTGACCTGCGTCGAGTCCCCATATCGCACTAACGGTGAGTCCGGATTCGTCCGTGACCACATCCCGGCCCATGCCTGATTCATTTGTGCTGAATGGTAGGCGCCGATCTGTTCATAGTCCGTCTCGGCAAGCGCCGGAATGTAGCGCTCGCGCTGCGCAACGTACTCCGACACAAGATGACGGGTCACAACTTCGGGCAAATCCGCCGTGCCGGCATAGAGTGGAACGACGTCGACCAAGCCGGTCGAATTGTCGACGCGGATCAAGAACGGCTCTACCCTCTTCAGCGGACTCAGCGCGAACACGGCGGCGCTGGCGCAGACCGCAACCAACAGAGCGGCGACGGCCACCAACCATGCTCGCCTCGCGCTTCCCCGTTGATGCTCGACCCGGTCGAGTGCCCATCGATCGCCCTCGGCGATGTATTCCGCAGCTTCCTTATCCATGGCCGATGCCCCCTTCGTTCTGCTGAATTGGCACCCACGGGCCACGGCATTCGGGCAATCGGCTGACCGTGCTGCATCCGCTAATCTGAAGGGCCAACCACACCGCTGCGATCCATCGCTTCATGTTCGTGCTCCTCTTTATTGATCCGACGACCCACGCCAGGCCGGAGTTGAGAATTCGTCCTCCTCCCGAGCGCGCACCGCAACCGTCGCGGCGCCCCGCGCGTAACGACCCGCCAGCTGCGTCGCGCGCTCGACTGAACCGAATCCAGAAAGAGCGCCACCACCTGCAAGTCGTGCCGCGATTGGCAACACCTGACGAAGCAGCAGTACGACGAGCCCCGAGGCAAGCACAAGATTCAGGGCATCCACGGTCAGCAGGGCTCCCCCCCGGGCAGCGGTCTGGTCGGCGTATGCCTCCACGAGATCGAGCATCAGAGCACCGACCATCGCCGTGAGCACCGTGACGATTGCGTAATTGGCCAGCTCGTGCAGCCAGGCGTCGAAGAATCGCCGGGTCGCATCGAAAAGGGTGAGAACTATAAAGATCGGCCCGAGAGCCAAAAGAACTGCAACCGCGATCCGCGACAGGGCCATCAAGAACATCGTGTAGACGCAGACGAATCCGATCAGGAGATAGACTGCCGTTGCCGCGATGTAGTAGCCGAAATCGCCGCTCAGTAGTCCTCCTTTCTCCCAGAGCACTCCGGCCACGGTTCCGCCCCGGTCCCAAATCTTGTCGATTGTCGCGACCGGGTCGGCTGCACCGAGCACGCGGGCTGCAAACTGCGCGGGCGCAACAAAGAAAGTGTCGACAAGGAGGCTGTGATAAAGCCAAAGACGAAGACCTACCCCAAAAACGACGGCTATTGTCAACAAGCGAACGAGCCCGCCCACTACCGCCTCGTCGACCTGCCCTCGCAAGTGCTGGTATCCCCAGAGCATCACGTATACGACCGCGAGCGTAACGGCAACCGGTTCGATGATGTTCGCAGTGGCGGCAACGTGAATGCTGATATACGCGGCGAGTCGATTGGTTAGCCACGCCCAGAATTGCTGGAAGAGCATCACGGCACCGGAAAGTTCGGCTGGAAGCGCGTTGGAAAGGATCCGTGGTTGCTGGCGACCGCCTCCCGTCGTTGCAGATCCCGAGCGCTGCGCTCCGCATCCGAGACTCGCGCAAGGGCTTCGAGCTTGATTCCCTCGTTCCCGAGCATCGCCTGCTCTGCACCGATCCGACCTTGAAGGTCGGCGATCGCCTTCGCATCGGTCGCTCCGGCAATATTGGCGATCAGCTGGGAGAGCTCGGAGAAGCGGTCGCTGCTTCGGGCGTACGCAGCCCTCGCAAGGGTCTGACCCAGCGCCACCGCGCGACGCTCCTCCTCCAGCTGGGCAGTCATGTTGGCGGGAAGCCGGCTGAGCTCGGCGGCCGTCAGCAGCGCGTTCGATTCAAGCTGGGCGTGTACGTCCGCCGCCAGCCGGGCGTAGTTCCCGGCGATGCCATGCGCCGCATTCGCAAGTGCGGACCAGTCCGACGGAAGGTAGTTTCGCGCCGCGAGGGTCAACGGAAGCAAACGCTCCATTCCGCGACGGCCTGTCAACGCATCCCGGGTTTGCTGGAGTTGGGTGAGCTGCAGTTGCATCGCACGCAACTGCTGGTTCCAGGCGTTCACCTGGGTTATCAGAGATCTGACGGCCGCGATATCGATTACCGGCATCGCGGCGTCGGCCGCAGGACACGCCAACCACAGCGCAATCGCGGCAATTGCCAGTTTCCTTTTCATGTGACCTCCATATCTGTTGGATCAGCACTCTCACCCAGAAATCTGGGCAGCCAGTTCTCGGGTTCCGTACCGCATTCGGAAATCCAGCGTTCCATCTCACTAACCGTCCCGGAGCGGCCTGATATCACGCGCAATTCCGGATCGAAGCCCTTCAGATCCAGCGTAGCAACCACCGCATCGCGTCCCTGCCGAATCAGGAATTTTCGCGACCCTGGTGCTAGTTGCGAACCGATCAGCTCGAACTCCCGTTCCGTTAGTCCGAATCCGTCCACATAGTCCGCTCGGTGAGCATCCGGATTGGGGAAGAAAATCTTGGTCGGGGTCTGCTCGATGAGAGTCCTCGCAATGGGGCTTCGAAGGACGTCGCTGGGACTTTGAGTGACGAGGGCGATCACGCCGTTGCGCTTGCGCCAAGTTTTCGTGCCGTCGCTCGCAAGCGCCTCAAAGCCAGGGTCGCTGAGAAGCTTGGAAAATTCGTCGAGCCATGCCACAAGGCGCCTTCCGTCGAGCAATGTTTCCAGTATGTGGAACAGGTACCGCGTGAGCGGGCCGCGCAACACGGCATCGTCGAGCACGTCGGTCATGTCGAAGCCGAGCAGTGTTGATCGGCCGAGGAGCGGAACCACGCGGTCTTCGACGGCATCGAACGCGCGTGCGTATTCGCCACGCGTGACCCGGCACCACGGTGCGAGGCGAGCGTGTACACCGTCAGACACTGTCGGGTCGAGGAACTCGAGGAGTCGAGACAGGCATCGGGCCGGCAGCGGCAGGGCGAGGACGCCCTGCAGGGCATGATCTAGTTCTCCTTCCTCCTGCGGGGAAAGCGGCCGCTCGCGACGATGGACGAGGCTGAGGAGCCACTGGCGCAGGAACGCCCGGTTGTGGGGCGTTTCGACGAGCTGCAATGGGTTGCATCCGGTATCGGTGCCGCGACGAAACGCCAGATACTCGCCACCGAGAGCACGTATCAGTATTTCAAGCCCGCGATCCTTGTCGAAGACTACCTGCGTCGCGCCGAACCGATGCAGCATACAAACGCAAAATCCGAGAAAGACAGTCTTGCCAGACCCGGTGGGGCCGCACAGGAAGGTGTGGCCGGTGTCTCGCCGACTCCCGCCGGTCGGATCTCTGGGATCACTTGCATGTAGCGAGAAGTAGTACGGCGACCCCGCGCTGGATTTGAAAACGGCGACGGCTTCTCCCCAGTGGTTGCCGTTTGCGCGGCCCAGCGGATAGTTATGCAGTGGCGCAAGGCCCGCGAAGTTCCGACTGGTGACCGGCGCGCACCTTGGCCTGGCTGCAAAATTCGCGGGCAGCTGGCCCCAGAACGCCGCTTCCAGTGCAATGTCCTCCCGCGCGACGACGAATCCGGCGTCGCCAACGATGGTTCGCGCAAGCGCCACCGCATCCTCAAGGCGGGCCAGTTCGGCGTGGGCGTCGAGTCCTGCCGCCGGTGTTGGCTCCGTGAGCACCTGCAAAGTCCAGTGATGGTCGCCCATCGAAAATTCGTTGCTTGCCAGCTGATCCAGAGCGGTCTTCAGCGAGAGGGCCTGGGATACGGCGGCATCGGCTGCATTTCGCAAGCGATGAATCTGGCGGTTGAGCAAGCCCATCGCGGTTGGTTTCGACAAAAAGGAGAAGCTCTGCGTCAGCACAAACGGGAATGGCGTTGTGAGCAACCGGTTGAGCAGGCCCGGCGTCGTTGGGGTCGCGTATTCCTTGACGCCAAGGCACGCACCGAAGCGGCTCATGGTCGGCATTCGGTACTCGATCGTCTCCCAGCCGATTAGCAGGCGGGATGTCGCGATTACGTCGCTGATGGATTTGCGGAGGAGAGGGAGCGACTGGAATTCGCCATTCACCAGTACGCCAAAGAACTCAAGTAGCGAAGAGCGCAGCTTATCGGCATCGCGATAGCAACCGAGCGGGACGGCGTCGTACGAATCCAGTGATGCCTCTAACTGGCTGGCCATTTTGGCGAGTTCGGCGAGGCAGGCATCCCGATCCGCGGCGGCGGCGTCCGGGCGGCTTACCTGCAGAAGGGATCTGGCGAGGCTACCGAGCTGGCTGCCCAGCGGGCGGTAGACGAGAGTCACGTAGAGATCGTTGACCCAGAGCCGCTCTCCCGCGATGCGACTTGCGTATTTCTCCCAAAGCCTGTGTGCGAAGCCTGGAGTCGGCGCATCCAGCGGTATGGGACGCTCCCGGCGTCGGACGATATGCGTCCATATCGCGATTTCCGGGCTCGAGAGGTTTTTCAGCCAGGCGTTGAGACGGTTGTGAGCTCGGTTGACGTCCTGGACGTCGGCGCACTCAAAGCCGATACCACCGAGGCGCCACGCCATCACGTAGTCGCCTGCGTCCGTGACCACTACCCGATCGCTGACATGTGTTCGATAAGGGATCTGGGAGCTCGCCGCGAGATCGCCAGCGCCGCGGGGATATTTGGCGCTCACGTTTCCACCCCGCTTTCGCCAATGGATATGTCTGGCATCCGCCCATGGCGGGAAGCGGCCAGCGCCCCGTAGGAAACCGCGCGCCAACGCTTCTTGGAGCAGAATCCACCGCGTGCTCGCACGCGACCCCAGACGCCCAGCAGCTCGAAAAAGCGCGGCTCGGCCAAACACACGAGCCAGGCCAGGCCATGCAGCGGCAGGGCGAGGCCCAACCACAGCAGATTTCGCGTGACGAGGAATAGCTCCATCGTCAGAAACGCATTGGCCAGCAACGCGCCGTACGGCACACCGAGCGCCAGCGCGGGCCGCGTCACGCCCACGAACAACGGATCGGCGATGACGCCCGTCTGCTTTCTGTGCGGGTACGGCTCAGACACCGGCAAGTCCCCGAACCCACGCGACGATCTGCGGTGCGCCAAAGACGAGAAGGATTCCGAGCGCGCCGCCGGCAGCCCAGCTCCAGCTGATCCGGTTGAACCACGCGCCGACACCGAGAGCCATCACGGCAATCACAGCGACCGGGGTCAGGATCACCAGGAAGTTCGCCTGGAAGGCACTGGCGCCGACGGCGAACGGACTTGCTTGGGCGAGGACCGACGAGGCGTGGAGTACAAGCAAAGCGGCAAGCGAGCACTTACGAGCGATGGATCGGTTCATAACAACTCCTCCTTGAGTGGTCGTCAGCATGGCGCGGCGACGGCTGCGAGGTAAGCGACGAATCCGGCGCGAACATGCAGATAGCGGCTTGCGGTGATTTATACGTGCGTATAAACTGGGCCGATGAACGTTGCCTTAACCACTCCTGGCCCGACCCGGGAGCGGCTGCTCGCCGCCGGCCGTGAAATCATGCTCAAGGAGGGCTTTCAGGGCTTGACGGTTCGGCAGGTCGCGGCAAGCGCCGACGCCAACCTTGGCAGCTTCGTCTATCACTTCGGTACACGGGACGCGTTCATTCAGGCGCTGCTTGAGGAGTGGTACGCACCCCTGCTCTCGCGCGTGACGGGCGTTGCTGAGGACGTCGGTACGCCGCTTGAGCGTCTGCGTCGCTCAGTCCTGCAGCTGATTGATTTCGCGGCCGAAAACGACGCCTTCATGGGTCGCGTCCTCATGGGCGCCGCGGCCGGCGAGAAGGTTGCGCGTCGCTTCCTTGCGAGCCTCGCGCAGCGCCATCCGCGCGTGCTGCTGAGCCTGATCGCGGCCGCACAGACCGACGGAGCTATCGTCGACGAACATCCTGCCCAGGTGCTCTGCTTCCTGATGGCGTCGGTGGGTCTGCCACGACTCATCGCCAGCGCCTGGCACGGACCTGCACTATTCAAGGGCTCGATCGGCTCCACGATGAGTCGGATTGCCCGGGATCGCAATTACATCGTCCAGCGACTGGACTGGGCCATTCTCGGACTCACGCCGCAAGGATCCTGATGGACACTTCAAAACCGAAACCCCGGATCCTGTTGATCGCGGGAGCAGGCATCGTCATCGCACTGGTGGCGTTCTTCCTGATCCGTAGCAGCGCCTCCAAGGAGCTCACGCTCTACGGCACGATCGACATTCGTGAAGTCACGATCGGCTTTCGCGTCCCAGGGCGCATCGCATCGCTTGCGGTCGATGAAGGCGATGTGGTCAAGGCCGGGCAGGAGATTGCTCGGCTCGATACCGTTCCGCTCACTCTCGAATTCAACGAGGCGAAAGCGAATGCCGGATCCGCCGCAGCGCGCGCCGAACTGCTCCGGGCAGGTGCCCGTCCGCAGGAAATCGAACAGGCGCGCGCCACGGTCGCAGAAAGGCGCGCCGCTCTTGTTAACGCCGATGAAGCGCTCGCTCGCCAGGAACAACTGAAGGGCAGCGGAGCAGTCGCCGCCCACGTGTACGAAGACACGCTCGCGACACGGGACGAGGCGCGTGCGCGGCTACAGGCGGCGAACCAGACGCTCAGCCAGTTGCTAAGCGGCTCGCGCCGCGAGGAAATTGCCGAAGCCGACGCAAACCGCGCGCGGGCCGCCGCCACGGCCGCACAGTCCGAACAGCGGCTGGCCGATGCCGTGCTGCGTGCGCCGGCGGATGGCATCCTGCTCACGCGGGCGGTCGAACCGGGAACGATTCTGGCCGCGGGCACACCGGTCTACACCCTGTCGTTGCTGAGTCCGGTCTGGGCGCGGATCTACGTCAGCGAACCTGACCTCGGTCGGACACCGCCCGGCCGCGAGGTGCTGCTGTACACAGACGGGCGGCCGGACAAGCCGTACCACGGTCGCATCGGTTTCGTCTCTCCAACCGCCGAGTTCACGCCAAAGAACGTCGAAACGCCGGAACTGCGAACCGCACTCGTCTATCGGGCGCGCGTGATCGTCTCCGATGCCGACACCGGCCTTCGCCAGGGAATGCCGGTCACCGTCCGGCTCGCACCGACCACGCAGTCGACGCCGTCCGCCCGGTGACCGACGCGATCGACATCGCGGCGCTCTCCTATCGCTACGCGGGCGCGCCTGGCGTCGCCCTCGACGCGGTGACGGCGACCGTGCCAATCGGTGGCATCACGGGTCTCGTGGGCCCGGATGGCGCCGGCAAGACGACGCTGATGCGCCTGATGGCTGGTTTGCTACTGCCGGGACAGGGTTCGCTGCGAGTGCTGGGCCTCGATCCGACAGCCTCCGGCGACGAGCTCCGGGCCCAGCTCGGCTACATGCCGCAGCGCTTCGGGCTCTACGAGGACCTCACCGTCCTCGAGAACCTCAACCTCTACGCAGACCTGCGCGGCGTCGTCGGGGCGGAGCGAAAAGCCAGCTTCGAGCGTTTGCTGGCCTTCACTGACCTTGCCGGGTTTACCGACCGTCCGGCCGGCAAGCTGTCGGGTGGCATGAAGCAGAAGCTCGGCCTCGCCTGCGTGCTGCTAGGCAGTCCGCGGGTGCTCCTGCTCGACGAGCCCTCGGTGGGCGTTGATCCGATTTCGCGACGCGAACTGTGGCGCATGGTGACGACCCTCGCCTCCGATGGCATCTCCGTGGTGTGGAGTACGTCGTACCTCGACGAAGCCGAACGGTGTCCCTACATCCTGCTGATGAACGCCGGGCGGCTCGCCTATCAGGGGACGCCGGGCGCGCTGTCCGCACGGATGACCGGCCGCAGCTTGCAAATCGCGGATATCGCGGGCAACCGCCGTGCAGTGCTCGGGCACGCATTACACGCACCTGAAATCATGGATGGCGTCATCCAGGGGAGTCGCGTGCGCATTGTGCTGCGCGAGATCGACAAACTGCCCTCGCTTGCGTCGCTTGAGGCGGGCCCGCAGGCGCGCATCGAAGCCGTGACGCCGCGCCTCGAGGACGCCTTCATCGACATCCTCGGCGGGGGCCCGGGCGGCGACTCGCAACTCGCGGCCAAGATGCCAGCGATCCACATTGACCCGGCCATCGCCGGATCCGTCATCGACGCGGAGGGCCTCACGAAGACCTTCGGCGCATTTCGGGCGGCCGACAACGTGACCTTTCGGGTTCCGCAGGGCGAGATCTTCGGGCTCCTCGGCCCGAATGGCGCGGGCAAATCGACAACCTTCAAGATGCTCTGCGGACTCCTCGTACCCAGCGGCGGCCACGCCAGCGTGATGGGAATCGACCTCAGGCGCCACGCGGCCAAGGCGCGCCAGCGCATCGGGTATATGGCGCAAAAGTTCTCGCTCTACGGCAATCTGACGGTGCTGCAGAACCTGAGTTTCTTCTCGGGCATCTACGGCCTCAGCAAAGGCCGTCAGGCCGCCAAGATCGCCGAGATGGTCGACACCTTCGCGCTCGGCCCTTATGTCGGGACCACGCCCGACGACCTGTCGCTCGGCTACAAACAGCGCCTCGCGCTCGCGTGCGCGCTGATGCACGACCCGGATGTGTTGTTCCTCGATGAGCCGACTTCGGGCGTCGACCCGATCACCCGCCGCGAGTTCTGGACCCACATCAATGGCGTCGTGCAGAAGGGCGTCACGGTCATGGTGACCACGCACTTCATGGATGAGGCGGAATACTGCGACCGGATAGGGCTCGTGTTCCGCGGTCAGATGATCGCAGTGGGACCACCGGATGCGCTCAAGAAGGACGCCGCGACGGTCGCGCTGCCGGATCCGACGATGGAGGATACCTTCATTGCGCTCGTCGAGCGCCAGCCCGCATTGGATGCGCGGGTGGCAGCGTGAGTTCCGGGCTGTCGTGGCGGCGCCTCTCCGCTCTCTGCCGCAAGGAGAGCTACCAGATCGTCCGCGATCCCTCGAGCGTCGCTATCGCCTTCGTGCTGCCGTTCGTGCTGCTGATGATCTACGGCTACGGCGTCAATTTCGACGCCTCCCGCATCCGCATTGGCGTGCTGATCGAGGATCCGAGTCCGGACGCCACGCGTTTCGCCGACGCCCTCGCCGCCTCCCCGTTCCTCGAATCGCACCGAGCGTCGTCGCGCCCGGAACTTGACCGCTGGTTGCGGGCCGGCGACATCCGCGGCATGGTCATCGTGCAGCCGGATTTCGGCGCGCGCCTCCAACGCCCGGGAGCGGTCGCGCCGGTGCAGCTCGTCACGGACGGCGCCGAGCCCAACACCGCCAGCTTCGTCGCAGCGTACGTCAGCGGTGTCTGGCAGAGCTGGGTCGCAAGCCGTGCCGCCGACCGCGGCACCAGTACAGGGCCACCCATCGAGCTGATCCCGCGCTACTGGTTCAACCCGGCGGCCGTCAGCCGGAACTTCATCGTGCCGGGGTCGATCGCCATCATCATGACGATCATCGGGGCGCTTCTGACGTCGCTGGTCGTTGCCCGCGAGTGGGAGCGCGGCACGATGGAGGCGTTGCTGTCGACGCCGGTCACCCGGGCCGAGTTGCTGCTGTCGAAGATCCTGCCGTACTACGTGCTCGGCATCGTCTCGATGCTGTTGTGCACCGCGGTTGCCGTCTGGCAGCTCGACGTTCCGTTCCGGGGCTCGCTGTTGCTGCTCGTGCTTTTTACGAGCCTCTTCCTGGGCAGCGCCCTGGGGCTGGGTCTGCTGCTGTCCACGACGACGCGCAACCAATTCAACGCCGCGCAGGCGGCGCTTAACATTGCATTTCTGCCGGCAACGATGCTGTCGGGCTTCGTGTTCGAGATCTCGAGCATGCCACCGGCCATTCGCGCGGTGACGTATCTGATTCCGGCGCGCTACTTCATCAGTGCGCTAGAAACGCTCTTTCAGGCGAGCTTCGTCGGGCGGGTACTGCTGCAGGATTTCGTCTTTCTGGTGCTCTCTGCCACTTTCTTTCTTGGCCTCACCGCGCTCAAGACGCGGCGCCGGCTGGACTGAGCCGTGTTCGCCCGACTACTCACGCTGATCATCAAGGAGCTGCAGCTCTCATTCCGGGATCCGCGCACCCGTCAACTGCTGATCCTGCCGGTCGTGCTGCAGCTCGTCGTGTTTCCGTTCGCCGCCACGCTGGAAGTGAAAAACTCGACGCTCGCCATCCTGAACCAGGACGAGGGCGCCCAGTCGCACGAGCTCGTCGAGCGTCTGGCCCAGGCACGGGCATTCCCCAAAGTACTGATGATCCGCAGTCAGGCGGAGATCACCGGCATCATCGACCGGCAGGAGGCGCTGCTCGGTCTGGAATTCCCGGCCGATTTCTCGCGGTCTCTGGCCTCGGGAAGGACCGCGACCGTCGTCGCGCTCGTCGATGGGCGGCGCTCCAACAGCGCACAGATCGCACTTGGCTATGCGCAGAGCGTCGTCCAGGGCTACGGGGCCGAGCTTGCCTCGGCCGCGGGACGCGCCGCGCCTAGTGAAATCGTCGTGCGCCACCAGTACAACCCGAACCTCGAATACCGCTGGTTCCTGATGCCGGCGCTGGTGGCCATCATCACCACACTGGGCAGTCTCTTGGTGACCGCGTTGTCGATCGCGCGCGAGGTCGAGCAGGGCACCTTTGACCAGCTGCTCGTGTCGCCGCTGACGCCGGGACAGATCATGTTCGGAAAGGCTGTGCCGGCCCTTATGATCGCGCTGGGGCAGGGCACCATCATCGCACTTGCGGCGGTGTGCATCTATCACGTGCCGTTTCATGGGTCGATCCCGCTCCTGTATCTGGGAATGCTCTGCTACGGCGCCTCGCTCACGGGGTTCGGGCTGTTCATCTCGGCGCTGTGCGAGACGCAGCAGCAGGCCTTCCTTGGCGTGTTCTCGTTTCTGGTGCCCGCCATCATGCTGTCGGGATTCATTTCTCCGGTCGAGAACATGCCGATGTTCTTCCGGATCGTCGCCTGGATCGATCCGCTGTCCCACTTCATCGTCATCGTGAAGGGGCTCTTTCTCAAGGGTTACGACTTTGCCCTCATCTGGCCGAACCTCTGGCCGCTGATGCTGACGACCGTATTCACGGTCTCGATCGGCTACTGGATGTTTCGTCGTCGGATTGCCTGACGGGAGTACATAATCGTGATGCGAGATTCCTATGTGGCGGCCGCGCCAATCCGCTCTGCAGTAATCGCGGTTCTGCTGGCATCGCTCGCGGCGTGCGCCGTGGGACCGAACTATCGGACGCCGGCATCGCCGGCGCCGGTCGCCTATCCAGGCTCCGCTGGCGGTACGACGGATTCCGCGCCGATCGATCGGTGGTGGACGACATTCGGCGATCCCACACTGGACGGACTCGTCGAGCAAGCGCTCGCCGACAATCCGGATCTCGCCACCGCCGAGGCCCGCGTCCGTCAGGCGCGGGCAATCGCCGGGGCCACGGGCGCTGCGTTCTATCCGACCGTGAATGCGTCTGGTCGCGTGTCGCGCGACAAGCTGAGTCTCAATGGCGAGAACCTTGCGCTGATCCCTTTCACGCCGAAGACCAGCGAGTTCACGGATTACCGACTCGGCTTCGACACGGCCTGGGAGATCGATCTCGCCGGTCGTACCCGTCGCGATGTGGAGGCGGCCGTGGCCCGTTTCGGCAGCGCAGCCGAGTCCCGCAATGACGCCCGTGTGGTCGTCGCTGCTGAAGTCTCGCGGGCCTACATAGAATATCGGGTAGCCGCCGCGCGCCTCGCGCTCGCCCGACGCAATGCCTCGGCCGCGGACGAAAGCCTGCACCTCGTCGCCCGGCAGGAACGCGCGGGCGTCGCGAGCGCGACCGACCGCGGTCGCATCGAAGCAGACCACGAGGCGGCGAACGCAGTCATCCCGGGGCTCGAGAGTTCCCGCGATGGCGCCCTGTTCCGGCTGGTGGCGCTCACGGCGCAGGCCGAGGCCGCGCTGAGTGCACGCCTAGCGGCATCGTCCACCATTCCGGCCGTGCCCTCGCGTGTGCCGGTCGGGCTGCCATCGGAGCTGCTGCGGCGACGGCCCGACGTCCGTCGTGCCGAGCGCGACCTCGCCGCGGCAACGGCGGACGTGGGCAGCGCCGTCGCAGCGCAGTTCCCGCGGCTGACGCTGGTGGGCGACTTCGGCTGGGATTCGGTGCGCTCCGGTGACCTGACCAACGCCGCGAGCCGGTACTGGAATCTGACCCCGCAGCTGGCGGTTCCCCTGTTCGCGGGCGGCCGCCTGCGCCATCAGGTGGAATCGGCGGAGGCCGCGCGGGATGCCGCGACCGCGAGCTACCGCTCGACGGTACTGAGGGCTTTCGCGGATGCCGAGACGGCACTGGTGCAGTTCACCGGCGAGCGGTCCCGCAGCGCAAACCTCGCGGCGGCCGCGATGGCGCTCGATGGCAACCTCGAACACGAACGCCGCCGTTTCGCGGCGGGTGATGCGTCGATGCTGGAAGTACTGGCGGCGGACCGCAGCGCGGCACAGGCCGAGGACCAGAGAGTCGCCGGCGCCGGTCAGCTCGCGCTCGACTACGTTGCGCTCGGCAAGGC
>Ga0075019_10001426_pt1 | contig 13514 bp, 9 predicted proteins | sample ColStrG_CSR_2013_FD_71473 | JGI IMG/M metagenome (GOLD analysis project Ga0075019, IMG submission 71473) | Freshwater sediment microbial communities in response to fracking from Pennsylvania, USA - Cold Stream Run_MetaG_CSR_2013 | ecosystem: Environmental > Aquatic > Freshwater > Creek >...
AAGCAGCAAGCATCCGCTTTTGCGACGTGCAAGATGCGGCTGGCACAGCGCTTGCCGCACATATTGGCGAGCGGGCGACCTATCTGCATGTGGATGTGACCGATGTAGCGGCGCTGCAAAGCGCGGTCGCCGACGCGCCCGTCGATATTCTTATCAACAATGTCGCGAACGACGCACGGCACGACCCGCTCACGACCACACCCGATTTCTGGCGGCGCTGCATGGTGGTCAATCTCGACGCGACTTTCTTTGCGTGCCAATCCGCTATCCCTGTGATGCAGCAACGGGGCGGCGGCGCGATCATCACGTTCAGTTCGATAAACGCGCTCTTTGGGCCTGAAGGGATGCCCGGCTATGTTGCTGCAAAGGCGGGGCTGCTCGGCCTGACCAAGGCGCTGGCACGGCAATATGGTGCCGTGCGTATCCGCGTCAATGCCATCCTCCCCGGCTGGGTCGTGACCGAGCGACAACTTGAACATTGGCTCACGCCTGAAGCGGAGGCTGACTGGGCTAAGCAAGTGATGCTCAAAGAGCGGCTCATGCCGCGCGATGTTGCGAACCTTGCGCTGTTTCTTGCGGCGGATGAAAGCCGGATGATCACGGGGCAACAGTTTATTGTGGATGCGGGGCGTGTCTGAGCGCATTACGACTCCGGCCTTCATCGGTGTGGACTGGGGCACGAGCAATGCGCGGTTCATGCTGATTGACCGCGACGGCGCGGTGCTGGAAGAGCGCGCTGGTTCTGGTATCGCGGCGTTGGCGGGTGTCGATGCGATTGAGGCCGCCTGCTGTGCGGGAGTTGGATCGTGGGTGATACAACACGCAGACATTCCCATTCTTATGTGCGGTATGGTGGGGTCGAATATCGGCTGGCACGAAGCACCCTATGTTTCGACACCTGCCGGAGTCGAGGTGCTTGGCATACATATGTTGCATTTCGAGCGCCACGGTCGGCATCTGTTCATCATCCCCGGGGTTGAAACAGTACGCGACGATAGCGCGCCTGATCTCATGCGTGGTGAAGAAACACAAATTGTCGGCGCATTTAGGGGGGGCGATGGCCTAGCGTGTTTGCCCGGCACTCATTGCAAATGGGCGACTGTATCGGATGGGCGGATCACGGGATTCCATACCGCGCTCACCGGCGAGTTGATGGCACTTATCGGGACGCAAAGCATCCTGCTCAACCCGCGTGGCGCACCGCGCGCGACAGCGAGTGCGGCGTTTTTGGACGGTGTGCAGGCCGTCCAATCGCACGCAGTTGGACTCGAGAGCATGCTGTTCACGGTGCGCAGCTTTCAGATCAAGGGCGAACTTGCCGCCGATGCGGCGGGCGATTATCTGAGCGGATTGTGTATTGGTGCTGATGTGAAATCAGCGCTTACACTTTATCCGCACGAATCAGCGATCACGCTCATCGGCACACCAGCGCTGACCTCTCTTTACCGTGCGGCGCTACAGATGTTTGGCCGCGAGGCTCATGTTGTTAACGGCAATGCTGCTGTGGTGAGTGGCCTTACCAAGATTTATATGAACTGGCTCGTCTCATGATGCTGCTTCATGTCCTTGAAGTGCAAAATCAGCTCGGTGAGTGCATCCTCTGGGATACGCGAGTCGGTGAGGCGCTCTGGATCGACATTGTTGGCGCGCGGTTCTGGTGCTGGACGGTGGGAGGCGAGCCAATCAGTTACTCCCTAACCGAGCGCCCCGGCAGTTTTGCGCTCACCGAAATACCGGGCCGCTATCTCGGTGCCTTTGAGAGCGGCTTTGCCTGGTTTGAGCCACTGAGTGGTGCGTTTGAGCTGGTCGCCCCAGTCACGGCAGCGCACGCGCGTTTGCGGATGAATGACGGCCGGGTGGATCGCGCTGGCCGTTTCTGGGCGGGAAGTATGGCAGAAGCCAAAGGCACGCCACTGGGCAGCCTCTGGCGCTATGATGGTGCTGGCGCGGCCCGCGCATTCCTGCATGACATCCGCATACCGAATGCGCTGTGCTGGAGCTTGGATGGGCGGCGCATGTATTTTGCTGACTCAAAAAGTCACACGATCATGGCCTATGACTTCGATGCGGAACGAGGGCCAATAGGCGCTCCGCGCGTGTTCGCCACAACGTTCGAAGGCGTGCATCCCGATGGCGCTTGCGTTGATGCCGAAGACCATCTCTGGAATGCACAATGGAACACGCGAGGTGGCACTGGCACGGTCGTGCGCTACAGGCCCGATGGCACAATCGAACGGTGCATCGAACTGCCCGTGAGCCAACCAAGTTGTGTCGCGTTCGGTGGCGCGGCGCTCGACCTGCTTTTTGTCTCCACTGCGCGCATCGATCTGACGCCCGCACAGCTTGTCGAACAGCCACTGGCGGGAGCGTTGTTCATCTTTCAAACTGATGTTAAGGGTGTTGCCGAAAACAGGGTCTCCACAACCGAATGAACAAAAAAATCAGCTTGATTGCGCACGATGCCCGCAAAGAGGCATTGGTCGCTTGGGTGGTCGCGCACGCGGCTGTACTGGTCAAATATCCCTTGGTTGCGACCGGCACGACGGGCGGGCGGATTGCCGCTGCGTGCCCAATGCTCAGCATCGAGCGGGTCAAAAGTGGGCCATTGGGAGGTGATCAACAAATCGGTGCCTTGATTGCAACGGGAGAAATCGGCGCAATGATCTTTTTCACCGATCCGCTCTCGGCGATGCCGCACGATGTTGATGTCAAAGCACTCACGCGGCTGGCGGTGCTTTACAACGTGCCTTTTGCCTGCAATCAGCGCACAGCAGATGCCGTTGTTGCTCTTTTGGAACAGGAAGCCTGTTGACATGAACGCGCGCTCAACAAATCTCACAGATCATGTTGCTGGGGTCGTCGGTCGCGCGATCGTTTCGGGTGAATATGCCACCGGCGCTGTGTTCAAGATCGATGATCTCTGTGTGCGCTTCTCCGCCAGTCGGACGGTGATGCGCGAGGCGATCAAGGCACTGACGGCGAAGGGCATGGTCACGTCGCGCGCCAGCATGGGGAGCATGGCGCAGCCCGAAAGCGCTTGGAACCTCTCAGATCCCGATGTGCTCAACTGGTATCTCCATGCGAAGGGCAACCGCTTACCGCTCGTGCGCGAGTTTAACGACTTCCGAATCGCGATTGAGCCAACCGCGGCAGCTTTGGCGGCGCGTCAATCCGACAGCATGGCGATTGCCAAAATCGATGCGGCGCTGGCGCGTATGTATGCGGCGGAACGCGGCGAGGATGACTCGCTTGATGCCGATGTCGCGTTTCATGAGGCCATATTATTTGCGACCGGCAACCGCTTTTTCATCAATATGCGGCACACGATTGACGTGGCGCTGCACATCTCAATCGGGATCACCAATCGTTCAAAGGCCGTTGCCGTGGCGAGTGCGTCTGATCATGCCAAGGTTGCCGATGCCATTCGTGCGGGCGACGAGTCTGGTGCTCATGCGGCGATGCTTGCCTTGCTCGTTGAGGCGCGGCGGCTGTTGCGCGCGCCCGAACCCGTCACTCAGCCACTCGTCACACCGCCGCCGAGCGCCTGAACAAAGGCGGCGGCGTTGCGGCCTACCTCAACCGCGCTTATCCCGGCGCGGTAAATCGAGCCACCCACGCCAAAGCCATTCGCCCCTGCGTCGCGGAAGGCCTGCGCATTGCTCACCGTCACGCCACCAACAACCAGAACCGTGGCGGCCTTGGGCAGCACAGCGCGCATCGCCTTAACCCCAGCCGGAGAGACAAGCTCGCCGGGGAAGAGCTTGACAGCATGCGCGCCCGCCTCAAGTGCGGCAAAGGCCTCGGTTGGTGTGAAGCAGCCGGGGGCGGAGAACATTCCTGCAGCCAAGGTTGCCGCAATCACATCTGCGCGCATATTGGGGGAAACGATCAGCTGCGCGCCCGCCTCATGGCAACGCGCCACATCCGCGACAGTAAGCACCGTGCCTGCACCGAGCAGCGCCTGCCCCGCAAACCGCTTGGTGATCCGCGCAATCGATGTGAACGGATCGGGCGAGTTGAGCGGCACTTCAATCAACGTCACACCAGCCGCGATGATTGCCTCCACCACATCTTCCACCTCATCAGGTCGCACACCGCGCAGAATTGCGACAACGGGCATCGCGATAAGCCGTTGGCGGAAATCAGTTCCGTATGCCTGAAGTGCCTGACTCATGCCGCCGCCAGTCTGCGCCCAGCGGCGCTGTAAATGAACACCGCGCGATGACCGAAGACCCAACGGTTGACCACCAGCGCCACCAACACCGACGTGATCAGCACGATCAGCATCACGTCAATATAATGCAGCCACGGTAGGTCGAAATGCTCATACACCGTTTGGCCCGGATAGATCATACCGGGTTCATACAGCACAAAATTATGCAAGGCATAGGCTGCAACGCCGTAGACTAATCCAACGATTGCTGCGCGCGCATCCACATTACGAAACAAAAGCCCTGTCACAAACGCCGAGAGAATCGGCATCGAGAGCAAACCAAACAAGCGCTGTACCAGCACGGTAATGCTCGGCGTCGCTTCATAGGTGCGCGCCAATATAATTGAGCTGACCATCAGCACGAGCGTCGTAATTGCCGCCAGCCGCCAAAAATTCTTCACGCGGCGGATATATTTGTCATGCAAATCGAGCGAATAGAGCGCGACCGAACTGTTCATCAGCGAGGCGGTATGCGCGATGGTCGCCGCCGCTATCATCGCCGCGAACGCGCCCGACATCCAAGCGGGCAGCACATGCGCCGAGATATGCCCGTAGGTTTGATCGCCAAGTTTGCCAAAAAGTTTAAAAGCAACGACGCCCGGAATAACGACCGCTGCGGGGATGATCAAAATGCGGATCGCGGCGGCCGCCAGAACACCTTTTTGCGCTTCGCGTACACTGGGCGCGGCCATCGCCTTTTGGGTGATGTTCTGGTTCGTTGACCAATAGAAAGTCTGTATAAATACCATTCCGGTAAAGAGCGTGTGTGCTGGAATAGGCACGTCTCTACCCTCTTGGAACATCGACAGCCGCTCCACCGGTATGCCGGACAAGTCGAAATGAACCGCCCACAGCGCCAGCACCACCACGAGCGTCGCAATGGTGAGCAAGCCAATCCCCGCGATCGTATCAACGACCGCAACGGCCTTTAGCCCACCCGTCACGGTGTAAATTGCCGCCGCTGCCGCCATTGGAGCCACAAACCAGAACAGGCTCCAATCCACGCCCGAAACCGACTTGAGGAAGAGCGAGCCACCGTAAAGGCCGATGGGCAGAAAAATGAAAATGTTGCCGACCAAAAAAAGGAACGAGATGATCGTTCGGATACTTCCGCCTTCGTAGCGTCGTTCAAGCAGTTCGGTTACCGTTGTGCAGTTGTTGCGATAATAGATCGGCACAAAGATAAAGGCGAGAATCATCAGCCCAAAAAATCCGGCTATTTCCCACCAAGCGATCAGCATCATCTGCAATCCATTGGTGCCCACCAACTGCTCGGTGGAGAGATTGCTGAGCGTAATCGAGCCCGCAACAAGAACCCATGTGAGTCCACCATTTGCGAGAAACACAGATTTTGTGGACTCATGCGCGCCCGCTTCTGGTGCACCGCCTTTGCGCACCTGACGATAGGTCACGAGCGCGATTAGCGACGTGATGACCAAAAAAACCGTTATTTGTAGGCTTGACGCCCCCATGCTCAACATATTGCATCCTCTCCGATATCGCTATAAATCATATTAATACGCTGATTGCAACTTCACCATTTTTCTTTTCTAAAAGCGCGGCTACCCTGATCACCAAAATTTGCCACCGCTAACTTTCTGGAGCCGGAATGTCCTATTTTCGTATTGATGCCAACGACACCACATTATTTATTTCAGCCGCCATCGGCGCGCCGCCTTCGCTACTCTACTGGGGCGCGCGGCTTCACGAAGCGGTAACTGCGGATGAAATAGCGCTGCTCGGCACGCGCCAAGGCGGACCCGGCAATGCAGATGTCGCGATCTCCGACTCGCTCGCGCTGGAACCCGGGCTGGGTCTGCTCGGGCCGTCGGGTTTTGCGGCGCACCGCGCGGGATGTGATTGGGGCAGCCAATTTAATGTTGTCGATGTCGCGCAGGATGGCCGCCGGTTGCGGGTCACCTGCCTCGATCCGCGCACACAGATCGGGCTGGCGTATTGCATCCGACTGCACGAGGAGAGCGGAATACTTACGATTGGTGGCACCCTAACCAACCACGGCACCGAAATGCTTGACCTCAACGACATGGCGACCGCCTGCCTGCCGCTCCCCGCACGAATGACTGAGATCATCGGCTTCACGGGACGATGGGCGGGAGAGTTTCAGCGCGAGCGGCTGGCGCGTTTTGCGGGCGGCTATCTGCGCGAGAACCGAAGAGGGCGGTCATCGCACGACGTTTTCCCGGGAGTCATCCTCTGCACGTCTGCGACCACCGAGAATGCGGGCGAAGCCTATGGCCTGACATTGGCATGGAGCGGCAACCACCGTGTGCGGGTCGATACTTTGAGCGATGGCCGCGTGTTCGCCAGCCTCGGCGCGCTCTTTCTACCCGGCGAAATCCGGTTGGCGGCGGGTGCGCATTACACCAGCCCTGACATCATTGCCAGCTATTCGCCACACGGCTTCGCGGAGATGAGCCGAAGTTTCCACAGCCATGTGCGCAGCCACATCCTTACGCCCGCGATGCGCGCCAAGCCGCGTCCGGTGCATTACAACACATGGGAGGCCGTCTATTTTGATCATGGCATCGGCCAGCTCAAAGCGATTGCCGACAAAGCCGCGGCCATTGGTGCCGAGCGCTTTGTCCTCGATGATGGCTGGTTCGGCACACGACGTGATGATCGCTCTGGGCTGGGCGACTGGATTGTATCTGACGCAGTGTATCCGCAGGGCCTCAAGCCGCTGGTTGACCATGTCACAGGCTTGGGCATGGAAATGGGCATTTGGTTCGAGCCCGAAATGGTCAACCCCGACAGCGATCTGTTCCGCGCCCATCCGGATTGGGTGCTGCAAATTCAGGGTGTCGAGCAAATCGCTTTCCGTCACCAATTTGTGCTCGACATTTCACGGACTGAGGTCAGTCATTATCTGTTTGAACGGATCGACGCGATCCTGTCTGACCACGATATTAGCTATATCAAATGGGATATGAACCGCGATCATAACCACCCGGGAGATCAGCGTGGTCGACCGCGCAGCGACGCTCAGGTGCGCGCGCTCTGGGCGCTGCTCGATCGGCTGCGCGCCAAGCACCCGAAGCTGGAGATTGAGAGTTGTGCCTCGGGCGGTGGCCGTGCCGATCTAGGTATTCTCGCGCATACCGACCGTATTTGGACATCCGACACCAATGATGCGATTGATCGGCAGGCGATCCAGCATGGCGCGTCATATTTCTTGCCGCTTGAGGTGCTCGGCGCGCATGTCGGACCCGCGCATTGCCATGTCACGGGACGCACGCTGAGCATGGCGATGCGCGCCGGCACCGCGTTGATGGGGCATATGGGAATGGAGCTCAATCTGCTCACCGAGCCTGAAGCCGATCTCGCCGAACTTAAGGCCGCGATTGCGCTCTATAAACAATACCGCGGGTTGCTGCATTCGGGCGCGCTTCAGCGGCTTGATACGCCCCACTATCTGGTCGCGATGGGCGTGGTCGCGCAGGATAGGGGTGAGGCGCTGTTCTCTGTGACGCTCGTGACCGGACACGCGCGCACCCTGCCCGACCGCGTGTATTTCAGGGGGCTTGATCCGGCGCGCCACTATCGACTGAAACTCGTCTGGCCGCGGCATCGGACGGCGCGCGCTGCCCCGTCGGTTATCGAAGCGCTCGATCTCTCCACGTCGGGCGCAATAATATGCGGCGATGCACTGATGAAAGCCGGACTGCAACTGCCGCTCGTCTTCCCAGAAACGACGCTGCTGTTTCATTTGCAGGCTGCAGGAAGAATTGATTGATGAACGACATGACGGCACGGCAGAGCGAAATTATTGCGACCAGCAGGGGCAAAGATCGTTTTCGCAAGCGAGTGATTGCGTTATCAACACATTAAACTCATTAATATTATTTTTTCTTGCGAACATGATCCTTTTGAATTATGAGCTTTCTCATGAGAGAGGCGAGCCGAATCGTCCGCTCAGTGAGAGGAAGATGCAACGTCAAAATGCACGATATGTTGATCATAGGTGGCGGGATTAACGGCGCAGGAATTGCGCGCGATGCGGCGGGTCGCGGCTTGAACGTGCTACTTTGCGAAAAAGGCGATTTGGCAAGCGCCACATCGTCGGCCAGCTCGAAGCTTATCCATGGTGGGCTACGCTACCTCGAAACATACGAATTCAGGCTCGTTCGCGAATCATTGGGCGAACGCGAGACGTTGCTCAACATTGCGCCTCATATAATCTGGCCGCTGCGATTTGTTCTCCCAGTCGACAAGGGTATGCGCCCCGCATGGATGCTGCGTGCGGGGCTATTTCTGTACGACAATCTTGCAAAGCGTGCGCGCTTGCTGGGAACGAGGACGCTAAACTTGCGCGACAATCTGCAAGGCGCGCCGCTGCAGGACCGGTTGACGCGCGGTTTTGAATATTCGGATTGTTGGGCCGATGATGCGCGTCTCGTGGTTCTCAACGCGGTTGACGCAGCGGAACGCGGCGCAGATATCTGCCCGCGCACCGAATGTGTCGCGCTTACCCGTGCGCCGCAGCATTGGGTTGCGACGCTCCGCACCGAGTCTGGGTTGCGCCGCGATGTGCACGCGCGCGTCGTCGTGAATGCGGCCGGTCCATGGGTTGAAGAGGTTCTCGGACAACTTGGCCGCAAATCGAACACGCGTAAGCTGCGGTTGGTCAAAGGCAGCCACATCGTAACCAAAAAACTGTTTGATGGCGAACACGCTTATATTTTTCAATCGGGTGATGGGCGCGTGATCTTCGCGATTCCCTATGAGCGCGACTTCACATTGATTGGTACCACCGATGTCGATTGGGTTCCTGGCCAAGGTGAGGCCAAAATATCCCCTGCAGAAACAGAATATCTGTGCAACGCGGTAAGCAAATATTTCAGTCGGTCGGTTCGGCCAAGTGACGTGATTTGGTCGTACGCAGGCGTGCGTCCGCTGTTCAATGACCAGAGCGACTCAGCTTCGGTTGTGACGCGAGACTATGTCTTTGATCTTGATGACGATGGCGGCACGCAGGCGCCAATCCTCTCAATCTATGGCGGTAAGCTCACGACGTTTCGCAAGCTCGCCGAAGCGGCGCTGGAGCGGCTTCGCCCGGCACTGCGCGCAAGCGGGCCGAGTTGGACGGCCTCGGCGCCACTCCCGGGCGGAGATTTACCGCAGTGCGACTTCGAGTCCTTTTACACTTCAGTTTCCGAGAAATACACTTGGCTACCTGACGATCTCCGCCTGCGGATAGCGCGAGCGTATGGCAGCCGCATTGATCGCATTATCGGCTCTGCGACTTCGCTTGGTCAGTTGGGGCACCACTTCGGTGCCGGCTTGTATGAAGCTGAAGTTAATTATTTGTGCACGCACGAATTTGCAGAATCAGCCGACGATATACTCTGGCGGCGCACCAAATTGGGCCTGCGGATGAATATGACGCAGCAAGCGGACTTGCAATTGTGGACGGCACAACGTCGCGCTGCATGAAGTTTTTGAAAATGCCGGCACTACCGCTCGGCAAAATAAAGGAGGACGTTATGAAGGTTAAGACACAATTGCTTTTGGGGATCGCGGGGTTGTCGATACTTGCCACGCCGGCATTTTCGCAAACAGCTCAACCAGCCGCAGCCGCAGCGACGCCAGATGCCCCCGCAACCGCCGACATCGTCGTAACGGGTATCCGCGCCAGCCAGCGCGCCTCGCAGGACCTCAAGCGCAATGCATCGGTAATCGTTGATGCGATCACCGCCACTGATGTTGGCAAATTCCCTGATCCGAACATTGCCGATGCGCTGCAGCGTATCACTGGCGTCGCTATCCAACGTGACAGCACGGGCGAGGGCCAGTTCATCACCGTACGTGGTCTGGGTCCAGAGTTCAACAACGTCCTTGTCAATGGGCGTACCATGGCGACCGACAATATCGGTCGCGAATTCTCATTTGATACCCTGTCGTCAAGTATCATCAGTCGAACAGAAGTCTATAAGACGGCGCAGCCACAGCTTCAGGAAGGCGGCATCGGCTCAACGGTCAACATTGAGACCACCCGCCCACTCGATACGAAGGGATTTCACCTGAGTGCGCAGGCAGGCGGCACATATGATCTGTCCTCCAAGAAGACCACTCCTGATCTCGGCGGCGTTGTCAGCTATGCCAACCCTGATCGCACCTTTGGGATTGTCGCTTCGGTCAATTACAAACAGCGCAAATCCCAAACTGATGACGTCCAGACGCAGGGCTGGTTCCCACTGGCGCCGGGCGCAAACACGGTCGGCTTGATCAATGGCACGCCAACGTCCGTCGGCTTGCCAGCTTCGGCAATCACGCCGCTTAACCCTACTGGTACGCAGACGGTTTGGATTCCGCAGAACGAGAATTTCCAGCGCGCCCAGATCAACTCTCAACGCCTCTCTGCCAATTTGACTTTGCAGGCCAGGCCCACCGATACTTTGTTGGTAACTCTGGATGGTCTGTATTCGGCTTACAAGGTGGATGACACGCAGAATTATTTTGCGGGCTATTTCACCCCGCCATACTTTGCCAACCTGACGACGGATGCCAACGGTACGGTAACGGCGTTCACTCGCCCAGGCACCAACTTCACCACCAATAACCCGCTCGTGGGCGCATCAAATCAGCAGAACGACAACGTCGTGCAAGAGATGAATCGCAATTCAAAATCATGGCAAATTGGCGGCAATGTGAAATGGGATGCGGCACCTAATCTGAAGTTTGAGGCTGACCTCTCAAAGTCGCATGCGTCGCAGGATTTGTATAATCCGTTTGTGGTGGTGGGATCAAACCCAGCGTTGGCCCCTACCTATAGCAATAACGGAGCGACTATTCCGACGTATAACCCTGGTTCGTCAATTACCGATCCCTCAACTTTGCGCGCGCACTACATCAACGTGCAGGACCACCAATACGCGGACAACCTAACTGAAGCACGGCTTCAGGGCGAATGGAAAGCTGATTTGGGCGTGCTTAAGAGCATCCAGTTCGGTGGGCTCTTCTCGTTTCGAGAGAAAACGGACAATGAGTTTACCACGCCCGGCGCAAATTATTGCGCCTATTGCGGCTACGCCGTGCCTGTGCCGTCAAACTTGACGTCGCCATATTATCTCAACAACTTCCTAACGCAATCGTCGGGCAGCAATACTGTGCCCAACCAGTTCTTCACCTTCGATCCGAATGCGATCATCAGCTACCTCTCACAGCCCAGTATTTTGGCGACGCGAAGCGCTGGTGAATTGACTAACGTGCCGACGGCGACATTTATCGCGACCGGCGGGTATACGCCGGTGTTGCAACCAACGCAGGGCTTTGATGTGACCGAGCAGGTGTTCTCCAGTTACATCAACACCAATTGGGGCGGTCATGGCTGGGCAGCGAATGTTGGAGTGCGCATAGCTAGCACGAACACAACATCGTCTGGCTTTCAATCGCAGCTTACTAAAATTCAGCAGAATGTCGGCGATTCAAACTTAAACTTTACCTATGGCCCAGTTTCACCAATTTCGGTGAGCAACCATTATGTTGACGTATTGCCTTCGGCAAATCTGAAGGTTGATCTGGCGCCAAAGTTGATTGGTCGATTGGCGATTTCAAAAACGCTGACGCGCCCAACGCTCTCGGATTTGGGTACCAATAACAGCTATGCTGGCCGTGTAACGGCGGCGACGTCTACCGGTGGCAACCCCTATCTGACGCCGTTCACATCGTGGAACTATGATGCGTCACTGGAATATTATGCTAGCCGCAATGCGTCGATCACGGCTGATGTGTTTCGGAAACAATTCTCAGGCTTTATTACCGAATCTACATTGCAAATTCCGCGCGCAGGTTTCGCGTCGGATGGGGTTACCCCAGTCACCTACACCTTCTCTGATACGCGGCCCCGCAATGGTAACAGTGGGTCCATCACGGGAGCTGAAATTGCTGCCCAATATGCGTTTGGTGGCGAAGGCATTCTCTCGGGTTTTGGCTTGGGCGCCAACTACACTTATGTGACGAGCAGCATCAATACCCAGTCACCGACGGACTGTTCGTCGCTTGAAGGTCTTTCGAAGAGCAGCTATAATGTTAATGGCTATTACGAGAAGCACGGCGTGCAAGCACGACTGGCGTATAACTGGCGCTCATCATTCCTCTCTAAGTGCTATGGCCAGCTCTCCGATCAGGAATACACCGCAGCTTATGGTCAGCTTGACTTTAACGCGAGTGTAGACGTGACCAAGAATGTACAGGTGTTTGTAGAGGGCGCAAACCTGACCAATTCTTATATTTATCAATACACCATTTACACGAACCGCTTGCTGCTTGATGAAAGCACAGGACGGCGTATCTCGTTTGGCGTGCGAGCTAAGTTCTGATTTGTGACCTTTGTGAACCTCTCCTAACTTTGTGGCGGAGCCTGCGCTCCGCCATTTTTTTGAAGGCCAAAAATAATGATCGACGCTCGATGCTACACTGCGCTCCTGCCACATCGTCGGTGGCGGCATTTCATTGCTTTGTTGGCTTGTGGGCTAACCATCGCCTCGCCGAGTTTGGCGGATGGGCGTCCGAATGAGGTCGATCCGCTTGCCGCGACGGGCAAATGGTCGATCAAACCACTGGGCGAGGCAGCGACACCGCCAATGGGCTGGAACAGCTGGAACGCCTTTGGCACCGACGTCAGTGAAGATAAGGTTATGGGTGCCGCACAAACCATCGTCGATACCGGCCTCGCCAAATTGGGCTACAGCTATATCAATATTGATGATGGCTGGTGGCTCAAACGCCGCCAAACCGACGGCCGGATGCAAATCCGCACGAACCTGTTCCCCAGCGCCGCAATCGGTGGGGCCGATGAAACGAGTTTTCGACCTTTCACTGACCGCATCCATAAAATGGGTCTTAAGACCGGTATCTATACCGACATAGGCCGCAATGCGTGCTCACAAGCCTATAATCTTACCAATCCCAATCTGCCCGTTGGCACCACGCTTGAACGCGAAGTTGGGAGCTACGGACATGTGGCGCAGGATATGAGACTATATTTCCGTGAGTGGGGCTTTGACTATATCAAGGTCGATGGGTGTGGGATCAGTGGCTATGGCGCTGAGCGCCCCGTGGTGCGCCAAGCGAATTATCGCCCCTTCGCGCCGCTGATTGTTGATACCAATGTCAATCAGACAGATATTCCTGCCGTGAAATCGCTGTATGGAGGGCTGCGCGAGGCTATTTGGGCAGCGCGCCCGGACGGTCATTTTACGCTGTCGCTTTGCAATTGGGGCACCGCAAATGTGCGCGCCTGGGGCAAGGATTATGGCAACCTCTGGCGCACCAGTGGCGA
>Ga0075019_10001429_pt1 | contig 13512 bp, 9 predicted proteins | sample ColStrG_CSR_2013_FD_71473 | JGI IMG/M metagenome (GOLD analysis project Ga0075019, IMG submission 71473) | Freshwater sediment microbial communities in response to fracking from Pennsylvania, USA - Cold Stream Run_MetaG_CSR_2013 | ecosystem: Environmental > Aquatic > Freshwater > Creek >...
ATAACTATACGATTCATTTTCCTTCGCCAAATCGGCAATGATTTCCCTGATCCATTCCGGAATCACATGTTTCTTTTGAATCGGGTCGCCAATGTTTTCCCAATAAATCAGTTGCCCGGCAGCCTTCACCATTTCGGCTTTCTTCACGATCTCCCGGATCTCATAACTTAATTCCTTGGCACCTTCACTCAACAAGGGTTGTCGCATGGTAAATGGCTTGATTAAAAAATTAAAATTAAGGAATTAACGGCAATGCCATGCGGGGCAACTCTAAATCAAAAACCACTGACGGCTCAATTAAGCAAGAAACGGGTTGAAAACGGGGGCGTCTTATTTCAACTTTGAGTCATTAAAAAAATTATAGCTTTATGATGATGATCTCAGAGGGCAACATCAATTATCAACGCATCGAGCAGGCCATTCGTTATTTGGAAGAAAATTTCCAGCGTCAGCCGGAATTGGTTGACGTCGCTGAAAAAGTCCATCTCTCCCCTTTCCATTTCCAGCGAATTTTTACGGAGTGGGCCGGCATCAGTCCAAAACGGTTTTTGCAATTTCTGACCGTTGAATTTCTAAAAGATAGGCTAACAACAACCAAAAACCTCATGGATGCGGCCGATGCGGCCGGCCTTTCGAGTCAATCCAGAGTTTATGATTTATTTACCACACTGGAGGGCGTCACGCCACAAGAATACAAACAAAGCGGAGCCGGGATGACCATCCAGTATGGACTTCACCAAACCACATTCGGACTTGCCCTGATCGGTGTTACCGATCGTGGCATCTGCTGGCTTTCGTTTTTGCCAATGGAGGATTCACCGCAAATAGAAATTGAAAAAATGAAAGGGCACTGGAACAATTCCGTGTTCAGTGAAAATGCGACGTTGACAAAAACGTTCATTAATCAAATTTTCAATCGCGCAAACCGGAAGCAACCCTTGCATGTATTGGTGAAGGGGACAAATTTTCAAATCAAAGTGTGGGAAGCATTATTGAAAATTCCAATGGGCCATGTTGCTACTTACCAGACCATTGCATCAACAATAAAGAGTCCGAAAGCCATGCAAGCGGTGGGTTCGGCTGTGGGATCTAATCACATTGCCTACCTGATTCCATGCCATCGGGTCATTCGCAAAGATGGAATACTAGGCGAATACCGCTGGAGTGCCTCTCGAAAGAAAAGTATTATCGGTTGGGAGATGGCCCAGATGAGTTCTTGAAATTCTTATTCAGGTACGCTTACCATACGCCGGCCTGATCACCCAACTTATTCGGTGTTGTTTTCTCACGACGATCCACCAAAAAAAGAAAAGAGTGGTGACCATAATGGTGATGTTAATAGCCTCGAAAGGAATGCGATTACTCAAATTAATAAGCAGTCCGTCTTGCGCATAATTACCAAAACCCAACAAGGCGGGAATTCGGTACCAATAGTAACACGATACAGCCGAGGCGGCAAAAATTGCTGATAGTCTGCTGGTGAGTTTTTCGCTAAGCACAATCGTGAGCACGCTATAAAGTATCAAGGTAGTAGTCATGCCGGCCAAAGGTGTGGTATAAATATCCAGCACGCTTGTCCAGGAAAAACCGCCATTGTAATCCGGAACGTGAAACCATCCCCAAATGAAGCCGGGCAGCCCCCCGACTATCAACAAGGCGGAAAGATTGTCGGAAAATGTTTTTTGATAGGACAATGGACTCACGTTGGCTCTGGAATCAGGACAAGGTGTCACGCACTTCATACAATGGTCGCAATGCGCGTTTGGCAAAGCAAACAATACGTTGCTTCCATACAATTTCTCTACCGGATGCACGGGACAAAGGGAAGAGCACCATGCGCTTTTCCATTCAAAAAAAAATCCCATCGTTACTCCCACCGTGGCCACACTCACCAGCAACAAGGCGGTCGCTTGCCCACTGACATTGAAGACAGCATGACGTAAGGGAACGATGGCATATAAAGCAAGGATGGAAATCAAGCTAAGCGCTCCGTGTAAGGAAGTGCTCATTATTTTTCGTTTTGATAAACCCAGGTGACGGGGTAGTAAGGCGGTAGTGGCTAACGGACATACATTTCGCCAGAGCCCCACGGCGACAACGATTAACGCCGGGGCGATAGGGATCAGCACATTCCAAAATAAGGTGATGCCAACATCTGGAAAAAAAATCAGGCAAATGAAAATGATGGCCCCTACCCCCCATACTAATGCCTGCACCATGCGCCAAATGAGAATTGAACGGGATGATAATTGATCGCCTGATTTATATTTCGCCATATCGGATGCCTTATTCACCATTAGCGCAACCTACCCAAGCGACTTAAATCGATCGATGATAAAAATCATTATTTAAGGAGATTTTAGTTTTACGTTGCCCCCCGGTGCCGTTTCAAGAGGGCGTTTTTGACGCCTAAATTATGTTTAAAGAGTTTTATAACTTGGGAATTGATTCATTATTATGAGAAAAATTATCCCTGTTTTTGTATCCGTTACGTTGCTCATCTCTTGCCAAAAAGAAAAATACGACTTCATTATTCGCAATGCGCAAGTTAGTTCCGATGGCCAATCGTCTAGGGGACTACAGGACATCGGAATTCGAGCCGATACGATCGCCGCCATCAATCCATCCGGAAAATTTGAAGGTATTTCCGACAGAGAGATCGATGCAAAAGGGCTCGTGCTTTCTGCCGGTTTCATTGATACCCACAGCCATCATGGATCCGGCTTGCGTAATAACCCGCCTTCCGTTGCCACCATCAGTCAAGGCATTACCACGATCATCGTCGGGCAGGATGGAGGATCGGAATGGCCGTTGAAAAAATATTTTCAAATGCTCACCGATAGTCCCGTCGTAATTAATGTTGGCTCCTACAGCGGCCACAACACTTTGCGCGACCACGTGTTGGGCAATGACTTTAAACGAAAGTCAACGCCAGCAGAAATCGACAGTATGGTCGTGATGCTGAAAAAAGATATGGAGGCCGGCGCCTTTGGTCTTTCCACAGGACTGGAATATGATCCCGGAATTTATTCAACAAAAGACGAAGTGCTCCGTCTCAGCCAGGTGTTGCCGGACTATCATGGAAGATACATCAGCCATATGAGAAGCGAAGACCGCTATTTCTGGGATGCCCTGCAAGAAATTATCACGATTGGAAAGGATATAAAAATTCCCGTACAGATCAGCCATTTTAAATTGGCCATGCGAGGCCTGTGGGGGAAAGCGGACAGCACCCTTCAGCTCCTAGAGTCAGCACGAAAACAGGGAATTGATGTGACTGCCGATCTTTATCCCTACACCTACTGGTCTTCCACCATTCGTGTTTTGTTTCCGGAACGAAACTTCAACGATGAAAAGGAAGCTGCCTTCATTCTGAAGGAAGTGACCAGTCCGGAAGGAATTATTTTTAGCCACTATGAACCCAATCCCGAATACAATGGAAAAAGTTTGGCCGCGGTAGCAAAGCAACTAAAGAAAACGCCAGAGAAAATGTTGATTGAGCTCATCGGTAGGTTGGATGACTGTGATAAAAAAGGCAGTCAGTGCAGTGGCAGCATTGTCGCCACCAGTATGGACGAAAACGATGTCAAGAAACTGATGCTTTGGCCTCATACCAATATTTGTTCGGATGGCTCCAGCGCAGGACGCCACCCCCGGGGCTTTGGAGCATTCACCAGGGTGTTGGGGCACTATGTGCGTGAAGAAAAAACTTTGTCACTCGATGAAGCGATCTATAAAATGACGGCCCTTTCAGCCGATCAGATGGGGATCACCAAACGCGGACGTATTAAAGTAGGCTATTATGCCGACCTGGTTATATTCGATCCTAAAACGGTCAATGATCAGGCAACGATTGCAAACCCCCAACAAATTTCTACGGGCATCGAGCACGTGTGGGTAAACGGCGTTGAAGTTTTTGCGAATGGAAAAGCCACGGGTAAACTTGGTGGGAGAGTAATTCGTAGAAAAGAATACTAATCAAAAAAAAGCTTGCAAGATGAAGAAATCAGCCATCCAACTCGCTACCCTAATTGTCGCAACCCTACTTTCATGCTTGGCCTGTCAGCGAGAGCACAGCCAAGACGCCGACCGTAAATGGTGGAAAGAGGCAATTGTTTACCAAATCTACCCACGCAGTTTCAAAGACAGTGATGGCGATGGAATTGGCGATTTGAAAGGAATCATTTCTGAGCTTGATTACATCAAAAGTTTGGGCGTCACGGCCGTTTGGCTAAATCCAATTTACAGCTCGCCCAATGATGATAACGGTTACGATATCAGTGATTATCGAAATATCATGAAAGATTTCGGAACAATGGCGGATTTCGATGCGCTCTTAAAAGGAATGCACCAACGGGGCATCAAGCTCGTAATGGACGTGGTAGTCAATCACAGCAGTGATGAACATGAATGGTTCAAGCAAAGTCGCCGGGCGCGAACCAATCCATATCGAAATTATTATCACTGGTGGAATGCTGAAAAAGGTAAGCCACCATACCGTTATAGTTTATTTGATATCAACCATGACGCCTGGATGTACGACTCATTGACTAATGCCTATTACCTACATTACTTTTCCAGAAAGCAACCTGACTTAAACTGGGAAAACCCAAAACTTCGTGCCGAAATTTTCGATATGATGAAGTTCTGGGCGGATAAGGGTACGGATGGATTTCGCCTCGATGCCTTTCAGTTTGCTGCAAAGGATACGCTCTTTCCCGTTTTTCCAAATGGTTTCGAAAAGAATTTCGTCCACTATTATGGAATGCAGGGAAACCTGCACGGCTATCTGCAAGAAATGAACAAGGAGGTCTTTAGCAAATATGATGTAATGAGTGTAGCCGAGGGTGCGGGAACCACATTTGAGGATGCCCATAAGTTGGTGGATGAAGACCGGCACGAACTTAATATGGCTTACGCTTTTGATGGCGTTGATATGGCCAAGTTAGAAGGTTACAGCCCAATGCATTTCAAAGAAGTTTTCTCCCGATGGGATAGTGCTTTTGCAAAACAAGGATGGCTTTCCCTCTTTCTGGCCAACCATGATCAGGCCAGGATGGTAAGTCGCTTTGGAAATGACAAACCTGAATTCCGCGAAGCCTCTTCTAAAATGCTCTCTACCTTTATCCTGACCATGCGAGGCACACCCTATTATTACAACGGCGATGAACTAGGAATGACCAACGCAGGCTTTACCGATATTGCCGATTACCGAGACATGCCCACCCTGAATGAATATAAACATCAAAAAAGCATTGGCGGAGATATTAACAAATTTATGCAACGAATACAATTTGAAAGCAGGGACAACGGGCGCACCCCATTTCAATGGGACAGTACTTCCAATGCTGGCTTTTCAACGGGCTCACCTTGGCTAAAAGTGAATCCGAATTACAAAACGATCAATAAAGCATCGCAGGAAAATGATCCGAACAGTTGCTTGAATTATTTTCGGCAACTGACAGCACTGCGGAAAAATAATCTGGCTCTCGTCTATGGAAAATATACGCTGTTGGACAAAACTAATCCAATAGTTTATGCCTACACCCGAGAAAGCGAAGGGCAGAAATTGTTGATCGTGTTGAATTTTTCAGATTCTAATTCACAAGTCAATACGTCGCTTGATCTTGGTGAGGCAAAAGTCCTTTTGTCTAATTACCATAACGCTCCGGCTATTGACGAAATAAAAGGCGCTATCACATTAAGGCCTTACGAGGCGGCCATCTACAAGCTGTAAATCCATATGCCATTAAGCAATTTCGAACGAATGATTCAACTAGCCGACGAGGTCTTTGCTTCAAGGAGTGACCCCAACCAGTTGGATGTAAACCCCGATGTGCTTGACCATTTGCGACAGATACACCCCGCCACCGTTTCACAATACGATGATGGCCATGGGCCGGTCGCCTGGATATTGCTCCTCCCCACCACGCTAGAATTAATGAATCGATTTATCAAAAATGAAATTTCCGAAAAAGAGCTGTACGAACTCACACCGTTAAGAATAACCTACGAGGCCTTGTACCTCTGTTCAGCGATGGTGCTTGAAGAATACCGAAGAAAAGGGATTGCCAAGAAATTGACACTGGATGCCATAAAAGCAATTCGCCTAGCGCATCCGATCAAAGCCCTTTTCGTTTGGACTTTTAGCAAAGAGGGACTGATCGGTTCCGAAGCCTTAGCACAAATACTTTCGCTTCCCTTGTATAAGCGAATTGGATTAACTTAAAAAAGTCGTAAGACTTTTTTTAAAGTGCCCGACGGCGTAACAAAGGCAATAGGTCAACTCCTAAAGAAATCTTGAAATCAAATTTTCAAAATACTCCTGCTGCCCGCTAATCTGATCGGGCTCGCCTTTCTTCAACGCCAGCTGATACAAATCTTTCAAAGCGAGTTTACCCTGTTCAAATTGTTTGCCCTTCCCGGCGTCAAAGGATTTGTATCGTTCTTTCAACAATTGATTATATCTTCCGTTTTCAAGAATAGCATTGGCCGCAAGCAAAGCGTGTGCAAACGTATCCATGCCGCCAATATGGGCATGAAAAATATCCGTGAGATCAGTAGAATTTCTGCGCGTCTTGGCATCAAAGTTTATTCCCCCAGTTTTAAATCCACCCGCTCTTAAAATGACGAGCATCGCTTCGGTAAGCTCATAAAGGTTGTTAGGAAACTGATCGGTATCCCATCCGTTTTGGTAATCGCCTCGGTTAGCGTCCATGCTGCCAAGCATGCCTTGGTCACCCGCCACTTGCAGTTCATGTTGAAATGTATGTTGGGCTAATGTGGCATGGTTCACTTCAATATTTAATTTGAAATCATCCATCAAATCGAATTGTCTCAAAAATGAGATGACCGTTGCCGCATCGAAGTCGTATTGATGTTTGGTCGGTTCCATGGGCTTGGGTTCAATGAGGAATGTACCTTTGAATCCATTTCTTCGTCCATAATCTCGGGCCAGATGAAGAAATCGCGCCATGTGTTCTTGCTCGCGCTTCATATTGGTATTCAACAAGGAGAGATAGCCTTCTCGTCCTCCCCAAAAAACATAATTTGATCCGCCTAACGCCACCGTCGCGTCGAGTGCATTTTTAACCTGCATGGCAGCATAACATACCACATTAAAGTCAGGATTGGTGGCAGCCCCATTCATGTATCGAGGATGAGAAAAAAGATTGGCTGTGCCCCATAGTAATTTCACTCCCGATGCCTGCTGTTTTAGCTTGGCATACTCTACCAGTTTAAACAAACGCTTCTCCGATTCTTTGACTGTTGATGCTTCATCAACCAGATCATAGTCATGAAAACAATAAAATGGAATACCCACCTTGGAAATGAATTCAAAGGCCGCATCCATTTTATCGTGCGCACGCTGAACGGGATCCGTAGCGGTAAGCCATGGAAAAAATTTTGTTGGTGCACCAAAAGGGTCATTGCCGGTGCCGCAGAAGGTATGCCAATAAGCCACCGCAAATCGAAGGTGATTCTCCATGGTCTTCTTGCCAACCTTTTGCTGCGGATTGTAATATTTGAAGGACATTGGATTATCCGAATCCTTTCCTTCAAATTTTACTTTTTTTACGCTCCTGAAAAACTGCCTGTCTCCGGTTACTACTTTCATGGTTGTATTGGTTTTATATCAATTTCAAATCAGTCAATTTGCCTTTCCATTCCTGATACGCCTGTTGGTACTTTTGTATTTTCTCTTCTTCCGCCACGATTTCGGCTCTTTTATTCAGTCCGCTAAGGGCCTCCCCTATGGAAGTATAAATTCCGGCACCGACCCCGGCACCTAAGGCTGCTCCCATGGCGCCGTTGGTATCATATAATTCTAATTTAACATTCATCGTATTCACAAAAGCTTCGCGGAACACCGGACTTAAGAAAAGATTAGTCTCGCCCGCTTTGATCGTACTGGTGCTTACGCCCATTTCCAAAAGAATGTCAAATCCATATTTAAAAGCAAAAACAATTCCTTCCTGCGCCGCGCGAAACAAATGTGCCTGTGAATGTCTGTTAAAATCAAGCCCGAGCAGGGATGCCTGACTGATTTTATTTTCTAAAATCCGCTCGGCTCCATTGCCAAAGGGAATAAAAATAAGTCCATCCGACCCAATTCTAACGTCAGCAGCAAGTGCGTTCATACTTTCATATGAAGAGGAACTCACATTTTTGCGAAGCCAGCTATTCAAAATTCCGGCTCCATTCACGCAGAGTAACACACCATTTCTTTTTTGTGCCGGCTGATGATTGACATGAACAAAAGCATTGACTCTCGATTTGGAGTCATACACATCGCCATCCGTGACGGAATAAATCACACCGGAAGTACCGCCATTCGCCGCTGCCTCTCCCGGGTTCACAACTCCCAAAGCAAAGGCATTATTGGGCTGATCACCCGCTCGATAGCTCACTACCGTTTCCGGGGAAAGACCAAGTTCATCGCAAGCCTGCTTATTCAGGTTGCCCTGCCTTGAAAAAACATCGACCTGCGGGCAAATTAAATTTGAATCGAAACTAAAATAGTTCATCAGTTCGGGCGAGACCCCTTGAGAAGGAAAGTCCCAAAAAATCCCTTCCGATAAACCGGTGCTGGTGGTGAGAGCTTCGCCTGTCAGTTTGAGGGCAACATAGTCACCTGGCAACATCAATTTGTGAATCCTATTATAAATCGAGGGTTCATTTTGCTGTACCCACTTTAGTTTTGACGCGGTAAAATTTCCCGGAGAGTTCAGGAAGTGCTTCAAGCAATATTCTTCGCCGAGTTCACGAAATGCCCTGTTACCGGTATCCACCGCTCGGCTATCACACCAAATGATGGAAGGTCGAAGGGGGTGCAGTGCTTCATCCACAATGACCAAGCCATGCATCTGATATCCGATACCGATGGCTTTTACCTTACTCTTCTCCACCGAGGACAAGCACTTCTTAACACAAATCACGACATGCTGCCACCACAAGTCAGGATCTTGTTCCGCCCATCCGTGACGGGGGGCGTCGATCTTCATCTCAAATTCCGGTGACTGCGCTTGTGATAGCATTTTGCCCGAATCAATTTCCACCAAAGCGGCCTTGACGGAAGAACTGCCGATATCCAGACCCAAAAGATAGCCTTGGCTTTTCATAAGATGAAAGTTAAAAATATTTCGCCTCAAATTGTAAAACAGTGATGCTTTCCATCGATCGCACGGCCAATTATTCGGTTGCAAATCTTATCTTGCTTAATCGATAAAACTCCAACTCTATGAAAAATTCAGTTCGCATTCTGGTATGCTTCTTGGTAAGCCTAACGGCCTTCGCTCAAAAAAAACAGGCTCAGCCGGATAACCGCCTGACTGGCATCGACGCTAAACTTCAGGCTGTTCTTGCCGACTGGAAAGTGGCTGGCTTTGCCGTAGCCGTAGTGGAAAGAAATAAAGTAGTTTATGCCAAAGGATTCGGATACCGTGACTACGAAAATAAAAAACCAGTAACGACGAATACGCTTTTTGCGATTGGTTCCTGTAGCAAGGCATTTACGGCCGGGTTGCTTGGCGTGCTGCGAAATGACAACAAAGTTTCCTTTGATGAGAAACCCTCTACTTACATACCAGAATTAAAATTCTTCAATGATGAAATGAATGCAACCGTGACGGTGAAAGATTTGATGTGCCATCGCACCGGGTTACCCAGGCACGATTACAGTTGGTATTTATTTAACACCAAGTCCAAAGACAGCCTGATCCGCCGGATTCGATTCCAGGAACCATCCGCTGGTGTTCGTGAAAAATGGCAGTACAATAACTTTATGTTTTTAGCGCAAGGCGTTATCGCCGAAAAAGTAACCGGGGTGAGTTGGGAGAAAAATATGACTGAAAAATTCTTTAATCCGTTGGGCATGACTACCTCCAATACGTCGATCACCGAGTTGGAGAAAAGCGCTGAGCCTTCATTGGGCTACCAAGTGAAAGACGATAAAGAAATTAAAAAAATGGACTATTACCACATCAGCGGAATGGCCCCGGCCGGTAGCATCAACAGCAGTGTGAGTGAGATGGCTAATTGGGTGAAAACCTGGATCTACGGGGGCAAATACAATGGAAAAGAAATTCTTCCCGCCTCTTACGTTTCAGAAGCAATCAGCTCTCAAATGATTATCAATGCTGGCCTTCCCTCCAAAGAACATCCCGATGTTCAATTTGCCAATTATGGCTACGGCTGGTTTATGGCCTCCTACAAAGGGCATTACCGGGTGGAGCATGGAGGCAACATCAACGGGTTCTCTGCCAGTACATGCTTCTTCCCCAGCGATAGCCTTGGGATCATTGTTCTTGTCAACCAAAACGGATCGGCTGTGCCTTCTATCGTTCGCAACCTCATAGCCGATCGCATGCTGGGCTTAAGTCCAAGTGATTGGAGTAAAGAGTTAAGAGATGCGGTCGAAAAAAATAAAAAACAAGAAGCGGAGACAACGGCCAAGGCGAGGACCGGCATGAAAAAAGGCACGAAACCTTCGCACTTGCTTGAAGAGTTTGAAGGTGGCTATTTCCACCCTGGCTACGGCACATTCACCATTAAAGTAATCCACGATTCATTATTTGCCATCGCTGGCGCCAAACTATTTTGGTTAAAGCATTTTCACTATGACCTTTTTCAGCCTTTTGAAGTTGACGGGAGGCATAAAATTGATACGGCTGACAACAGTACCCTGCGCTTCAATTTTATCGCTGGATTGAACGGTGAGATGGAGAGCGTAAAAATCAACGATTTGGAGCCTAGTCTAAAAAAGCAACTTGAGTTTACACGCCAACTTAACACCCAAGAAATAAGACCAGAAGAGTTAAAAAAATATATTGGTGACTATGAATTGTCTGGTATGATTGCAAAAGTGTTTATCAAAGGAGACAAGACATTGTTCTTGTTTGTTCCCGGACAGCCCGAATATGAATTGCTTTATTTAGGCAACAATAAATTTTCGATTAAGTCATTGAATGGTTACAAAGTTGAGTTTGAGGAGGCCGGAGGGGCCGTGAGCGCTTGCTCCTTTGTTCAACCCAACGGAACCTTTAAAGCGAAACGGAAGTGAGGGTATTCATAAAGCCTTGAGGTAGTTCAGGCTTTTCTTTAATTCTACTTCTGGATTGGCCACCATATCCTGCTCCACAAAGAAATGGGTAACGCCGGATTTTTTAGCCTGTTCAATAATGGACTTCAAATCCAATACCCCTTCGCCCGCGGTGGCCATATAGGGGAATAATTCTATCCATTGATTCGAATCTCCGCCATCACCAGAAAATCGCTTCTTCTCCTTCATGTTTTTAACATGCATGAGGTGATAACGGCCTGGGTATGACTTTAAGTACTCGATTGGATCAGCTCCCCCGGCTACGGTCCAGAAAAGATCCATTTCAAAAAAAACCAATTTCGGGTCCGTTCTTTCCAGAATAAGCTTCAAAGGAATTTGACCCTCAATTTTATTAAGTCCGTAGCCATGATTGTGATAACTAAATTTTAATCCAACCTTTTTGGCTTGCTCACCGATCTTATTGAACTGGTCAGCCGACTTCTTATAATCATCAAGGTTCTTTCGATACTCCGGCGGAAGCGCGGGTAAAGCAACATACTCAAATCCCAATAAGTGACCCGCTTCTCCCAAAGCGTTCATGTTTTTTTGGAGTGTGATGTAATCGGTGTGAATAGAGGGAGTGGTCATTGCGTTTTCTTTAAGAACATCCTTAACGTCCTGCGGCGCTAGTCCAAAATAACCGCTTCCACTGAAACCCAGCGAGGGGGTAATCGACTTCCATCGATCGACGGCTTCTTGAGCACTGAAAGGAAATGGTCCATATAACTCAAGTTCTTGATAACCCATTTGGGCCAGCATCTTAATGGTCGCTCGAAAATCCTTTTCCAGAAGCTGGGGAACCGAAAATAATTGTATCCCGATTTTGTTTAGGAGATTTGGAAAAGAAAACGAGGGCTCCCATTTCAACAAACCCGCAGCGGCGAGTGTGGAGGTAGCCTTAATGAAATTGCGCCTGTTCATGACCAGATTATTTGATCGTGAATTTAAAATACAAAATAAGTGGCAACAAGCCTATCGATTTTATGCAGGTTGCCTTAGGTGATAGGCCTTCGGTTTTGTAAAGGCCCGAAGGCCGGCATGAGACAGCGTAGCCCCAAATCCCGAATGCCTCCTTCCACTCCAAGGAACAGCGGCACTAACCCGATCACAGCAATTCCAATAAGCTGTTCCGGCATTAATCTGATTTAAAATCTTCTCAGCCCTATGTTGATGGAAGCTGTAAACGGAAGCTGTCAATCCGTATTGCGTATCCTTCATTAATTTTACCGCTTGGTCATCATTTTTTACTTTCATGATGCCAATCACCGGACCAAAAGACTCTTCTCTCATCAAGCTCATGGAATGGTCAACATTGACCAAAACCGTTGGCTCAAAATAATATCCTTTTCCGCCAGCTGGCTTCCCACCCATTAAAATTTTCGCTCCTTTTTGAACGGCTTCATCAATTTGTTGTTTCAAAAAGGAACCCTGCTCTTTCCTGCTCAGAGGACCAAAGTAAACCCCATCATCGGTGGGTTTTCCCATTTTCCATGTCTTCACTTCTTTTACAAATTCTTCTACATAAACCTGATAGATTTTCTCATGAACGTAAATTCGTTCTACTGCACAGCAGCTTTGGCCATTGTTATAAAATGCGCCATCCGCTGTGCCGGCAGCGACGGATTTGATATCAACGATGTCATCGGCTACATACAGAGGGTCTTTGCCACCCAATTCACATTGACAAGGCACCATTTTGGGCGCTACTTTTTCATAGATATAGGCTCCCGTTTTATAAGAGCCCGTAAAGAAATAACCATCGAAGGGAGCATTGAGCAAAATCTCTCCAACACTCCTTGCACCGATGGCAACATGGAAGACGGAGGCGGGCACACCGGCCTGTTTCAACAGTTTTTCGATTTCAAGTCCGGTCAGGGAAGAATATTCGGATGGCTTGTACATCACGGAATTGCCAGCCAGCAAGGCAGGGACAAATACATTTACGCCAACCAGATATGGATAATTCCACGCGGAGATGTTGGCAATCACACCCAGCGGTTCATAAACGATTTTTTCAGTGATTCCGGGTTGCTGAACCATTGTCTCTTCTGACAAATATTTCCCCCCATGTTCAGTGAGCCATTGGATGCGGGCGCAGGCTCCGTTGATTTCATTTCGTGATTGTTGCAAAGGCTTGCCAACCTCGGAGGTCAAGACCAAAGCCAATGATTCAATATTGGTTTTTAGTAATTCACCAAACCGTTGGACGATCTTTACACGACGCTCAACAGGCACCTGACCCCATTCAAGCTGCGCTAGCTTTAATTCATTGAATTTTTCGTTGATCGATTTCTCGTCATCTTCAGGGATATCCTTAATAATTTCTTCGGTAGCAGGATTAACTATTTTCATGATCTCCATTTTCTGGCGCTTTCCAGGAACGCCTGTTTGACATTTTTTGACAGCGGGTT
>Ga0075019_10001430_pt1 | contig 13510 bp, 9 predicted proteins | sample ColStrG_CSR_2013_FD_71473 | JGI IMG/M metagenome (GOLD analysis project Ga0075019, IMG submission 71473) | Freshwater sediment microbial communities in response to fracking from Pennsylvania, USA - Cold Stream Run_MetaG_CSR_2013 | ecosystem: Environmental > Aquatic > Freshwater > Creek >...
CCAATTTTCACATTGGGGGAGAAAACCAGTCCCTGGCTTTGGGTTTGACCTTTAAAGGATTTGTCGAAAACGGGATTCAGGGCTATGTACAATTTCTTGAAAAAAGTTTTATCGATAACGGGTCGGATTTCCAGGGTCCATATATCCGAAGAATACCTGGCCTTTTGAAATCCTGCTTCCAGGGAAAGACTTAATCCTACTGGCAAATGCATGTCTTCCGGGATGGAAAACCGAGGGCGAATATGGGATCCGACATAACCGGAACGTCCATCCGAGCCTAAGGTATTGAAGAAATAGAGGCCAGTTTCAAAATAAGGGGTCCATCCATGGGTAATTTCAATCGTTTCATGAAATACACCCTGATCGGCCAATACGCCATAGGGATCCGTATTCGTAAAACCAATAGGAGTATAGTTGGTATGTAATTCTACCATGGTGGTATGAGGACTTACCAATTCTGATCCATACACCTGTATTTCATATTGCCCTCCTTGCGCTTTAACTAAGTTGGATAAAAGGAATAAGAATATGGAAATGTAAAAGTAGGGCTTATTATTTATCATGGAGGTTTAATAACCTATCAAAAGTATTTTGGTTCGGACTAAAGGGCTTAATTATTCCCTATTTAGAATCAGTCTAAAGATCTTCAAAAAGGCAAACTAGCCTTTTGAATTTTATATATTAGAATTTCCATAAACATTCAATATATGAAATTCAAAGGCCTGTTTACCATTATTTTATTTTTTTTCCTTTTAGGTCTAAAAGGATTTGCCCAAATTGTTCCTGCCCCGAGTTCGGAAGAAACCCTGATTCAAGGTTTTGGCTTAGGAAAAATTGTCCTGACCTATTCAAGACCCAATGTGAAGGGTCGTAAAATTTTTGGTTATCAGGAACCTTTCGATTCCGTATGGAGAACCGGTGCCAACTGGGCAACCACCATAAAGTTTACCGATGATGTGGTTATGGAGGGGAATAAAGTGCCAGCCGGAGAATATTCATTATTTACCATCCCCAATCCAGATAAATGGACAATAATTCTTAATAAAAAAGTAAAACAATGGGGGGCTTATTCCTATAAAAAGTCGGAAGACCTGGTTCGATTTACTGTAAAACCTGGTGTACTTCCCTCTAATATTGAAACCCTATCCATTCAATTTGAGAATATATTCCCCAACACGGGAGAATTGCATTTACGTTGGGAAAAGACTGGAATTATTATCCATTTTTCTCAGGACATTGATAATAAAGTAATGGCAAGAATTGATTCAGCTATGCAAACGGTTAAGAAACCTTATTATGAGGCCGTTATATATTACTGGAATAATAATAAGGATATGAATAAAGCATTGGCATGGGCCGGAGAATTGGAAAAGGTTCCGGGCATGCCTCCCATGGTAGCCAAACTTTGGAAAGCAAGGGTTCTATTGAAATTGGGAAATAAGGCAGAAGCAAAAAAAGTAGCCATGGAAGGGGTATTGGCCGCAAACGAGGCTAAAAGTCTGGAATATGAGAAGCTGAACAAGGAAGTAATAAATCAAGCCTCTCTATAAATCGGGATAGAATTCCTTTCGGTTTTCCTCAATAAATTTTTTAAAACAAGGGTTATTATCCATTATAATTTAATTTCTATATTTGTCCTACAGATTATATAGGATTAGCAGGGAATTAAACTTTACCGGGTTTTCTTCATTTCTTACTTCCTAAACAGGATCTGGGAATTAGAAATAAGGTTCAATGGAAATAAAACCAGGATTAAATCAGTATTTAAAGGAATCATCACCCCATTTGGGAATAAAAAAACTTGCTGAAGAATTTCCAGGGAAAGTTATTTTTTCTACCAGTTTTAGTCTGGAAGACCAGGTAATCACCCATTTTATTGCCGAGGAAAAATTACCCATTCGAATATTTACCCTTGATACGGGACGATTATTTCCTGAAACCTATTCCACCTGGGAAAGAACACTCGATCGGTATGAAGTTCCTATTGAATCCTATCATCCGGATGCCGATAAGCTTGGCGATCTAATCCATAAAAAGGGGCCTAATGGTTTTTATAAATCGGTAGAAAACCGAAAGGAATGCTGCCAGGTTAGGAAGGTTTTCCCTCTGAAAAATGCCCTAAAAGGAATGGATATATGGATTTCAGGCTTAAGGGCAGAACATTCTCCGGAGAGAGAATCCCTCGATATACTGGAATGGGATGAAAACAATCAATTGTTTAAATATTATCCCCTTCTTCATTATAGGGAATCAGACCTTAGAAAAATCATCAATTCAGAGGGTATTCCATATACGATTTTATTTGATAAGGGTTTCCCCAGTATTGGCTGTGCCCCCTGCACCCGAGCGGTACGGGAGGGTGAACCCATGCGGGCTGGACGATGGTGGTGGGAAGATCAGAATAAAAAAGAATGTGGTCTTCATGAGATCCATTCCGTTAAATCATAAAATTTATGCGTGTAAGAAAATTGGACTATTTGGACGAGTTGGAGTCAGAATCCATTCATATATTCAGAGAGGTCGCAGGACAATTTGAAAAACCAGTTTTATTATTTTCGGGTGGAAAGGATTCCATTACCATGGTTCATTTGGCCCTTAAAGCTTTTACCCCCGGTAAATTCCCCTTTCCCCTTTTGCATATTGATACGGGACATAATTTCCAGGAGGCTCTTGATTTCAGGGATCAATTGGCAGGGAAAATTGGAGCGAAATTATTGGTTCGAAAGGTAGAAGATACCATACGGGAGAAGGGTCTGGTGGAAATCAAGGGAAAATTTGCCAGCAGGAATGCGCTTCAAAGCATTACCCTGCTAGATTCCATCGAGGAATTTAAATTCGATGCCTGCTTGGGAGGGGGAAGAAGAGACGAAGAAAAAGCAAGAGCAAAAGAAAGGATATTTTCTTTACGGGACGAATTTGGTGCCTGGAATCCAAAAAAGCAAAGGCCAGAGCTTTGGAACACCTATAATGGCCTCATCCATAAAGGGGAAAATATGCGCGTTTTTCCTATTTCCAATTGGACAGAACTGGATATATGGAATTATATAGAAAGGGAAGGGATTGCCCTTCCTTCCATATATTTTTCTCATGAAAGAGAGATGTTGGAATACGAGGGACAGCTTATTGCTATATCGCCTTTTATCCGGCTGGATCCCGGGGAAAAGGTCGTTAAGGAAAGAGTTCGCTACCGAACGGTAGGGGATATGTCCTGTACAGCAGCCGTTCGATCAAGGGCAGAATCGGTAAGGGATATCATTCTGGAATTATTACAAAGCAGAACCAGTGAAAGAGGGGAAACCCGTATTGATGACCGTTTATCTGAAGCGGCCATGGAAGATCGTAAAACCAATGGATATTTCTAAATTCTAAATACTATACGCAGGATGGATTTATTACGTTTTTTAACGGCAGGCAGTGTGGATGATGGAAAGAGTACCCTAATAGGAAGATTATTATACGATAGCAAATCGATATTAATTGACCATCTGGAAGCCATTAAACAACAAAGCAGAAATAAGGAAGAAGGCGAATTGGATCTGGCTTTATTGACCGATGGTTTACGCGCTGAAAGAGAACAGGGAATTACGATCGATGTGGCGTATAAATACTTTTCCACCCCGAAAAGGAAATTTATTATTGCCGACGTACCCGGGCATATTCAATATACCAGGAATATGGTAACGGGGGCATCGAATTCTGAGCTTATCATTATCCTGATAGATGCCCGGAAAGGGGTCATTGAACAGACCCGACGGCATGCCCTAATTGCATCATTATTACAAATTCCCCAGGTAGTAGTGGCCATTAATAAAATGGATTTGGTGGACTATGATGAAATCCAATTTCTAACCATCCGGGAGGCATTTAAAAGCCTTTCTAAAGGCCTTCATTTCAGGGAATTGAATTTTATTCCTATTTCTGCCCTGGACGGGGATAATGTGGTTTCTCCCTCTGTCCATATGCCTTGGTACCTGGGCGATCCACTTTTGGAATTCCTGGAAAAAGTAAATGTAAATTCCAGGACGGAGCTTAATAAACCTAGATTTCCGGTACAATATGTGATCAGGCCTCAATCTGGTGAGCACTTAGACTACAGGGGATACGCGGGGAAAGTGATAAATGGTTCCTATCGGGTAGGGGACTCGGTCGTAGTCTTACCCTCCCAAAGAAAAACCAAAATAAAATCTATAGAAAAGGCCGGTAAGGAGGTAATGGAGATTGAAGCGCCTGAGTCGGGAGTTTTATTATTGGAGGAAGACCTGGATATTAGTCGCGGAGATATGATATGTGTTTTGGGAACAGAACCCAAACTATACAATGAATTTTCCGGATGGGTTTGTTGGATGGATGATAAACCCTTAAAACCGGGGAACCGGTATTTACTTCAAATAAATAGTCTGAGGGTAAAAGCAAAAATCCAGTCTATTCCATTCAAAATTGATATTAATACCTACCAGAAATTGGAAAATATGGAACTGGCCGAATTGAATGATATTATTCGGATTGAATTCATTACCAGTGCCCCTTTAGGCCTTGATTTCTTCGATGAATTACATGCCAATGGGCAAGGTATTCTAATCGATGAAAATACTTATTCCACCGTTGGGGCATTTCTTTTTTCAAAAAATTAAAACGTATAGGATATTGATCTATTGGCTATTAAAGCCCCTGGATTAAACTATTTTCAAAAGTATATTTTCTATGAAAGAGATTCCGGATCCTAGTCTTGCTTTGCTAAAAGACCTCATCCATTCCAGCACCCCCAGCCAGTTAAACTGGATTGCAGGGTATATCCAGGGTATTCTGGATTCCGGTGGGTCTGTTCTACCTGTTCAGCAAAGCCGATCCTCTACCAAAAAAATTTCTATTTTATTTGGAACCGAAACTGGAAATGCGAAAAGATTGGCTACGGAATTGTCCGCACGGTGCAAAAAGCAGGGAATCCAGGTAAAAGTAAAAAGTCTTGAAAATTTTTCATTGCAGGATTTAGTCAATGAAGAATTTTTATTTGCTATTGTAAGCACCCAGGGAGATGGGGAACCTCCTCTGGCGGCCAAATCTTTCTTTGAATCCTTGGAAAATTCAAGTCCCAGTTTGGAACATTTAAAATTTGGTGTATTGGCCCTGGGTGATTCCTCTTACCCCCTTTTCTGTAAAGCCGGAGAGGATTTAGATCATCGCCTGGAAATTTTAGGAGGAAAAAGGGTAATACCAATACAAAAATGTGATACCGATTATACCCAGGATTCCAACCATTGGTTTGGGAATGTATTGGCCTATTTATTAAATGAAGGAGAGACTCGTCAGAAGGTAGAAATCCTGGAATTAGAAAAAAAGACGCATGCCAAGCATAGAATTCCGGGTACCATTAAGACGCATATTCTGCTAAATGACAGGGGATCTAATAAAAAAACATATCATCTGGAAATTAGGCCGGAAAGTCCCCTGGACTTTTTACCGGGTGATTCTCTTAGCCTGGTCCCGGAAAATCCGAAAGAAACGGTATTAAGTATTCTGGAAATAGCCCAGGTAAATGGGAAAGAAAAACTTGATTGGAAAGGGGAGAGCCTGGAAATAGAAAATGTTCTTCTATACAATGCCCAAATTATTTACCTCCCCAAAAGAATAGTTCAATATTATAGCGCTCAAACTAGCTTTGATATTCCCGATATCCGAATTGATTTGCTGGATCTTCTGAAAATTTACCCGGCACCAGATTGGGAAATTTTTAAGGACCTGATAAACCATCTTGATCCTATCACCCCTCGTTTGTATTCTATTGCTTCCTCACCTATAGCACATGAGGGAGAAATTCATATAACGGTTGCCTTGAATACCTTCGAATATGGGGGACAGAGAAAATTTGGCCATTGTTCCTCCTATTTATCCAATAAAACGAAAGGACAGAAATTAAACCTGTTAATTCACCGGAATGATTCCTTTCGTTTACCCCATCCTGATAAAAACATCATAATGATTGGACCGGGAACGGGCATTGCCCCCTTCCGATCCTTTTTATTTGAACGGGATGCCAGTCTGGCCTCCGGGAAAAACTGGTTGTTTTTTGGAGAACAACATGCCCAAACAGATTTTCTCTATCAAACAGAAATTCAGGATTTTTTATCTACCGGCCTGCTGCATAAATTAAATCTTGCCTTCTCCAGGGATCAGGTTGAAAAGGAATATGTATGGCATGAAATGCTAAAGGTATCGAAGGAACTGATGCAATGGATAGAGGAAGGGGCCTATATCTATGTATGCGGAACACGTGACCCTATGAGTTTAGATGTGGAAAGAACCTTGCTGGAAATATTTGGAAAGGAAAAAAAATGGGATTTGGGACAAGCCAAATTGTATTTGGAAAAACTAAAAGAGGATGGTCAGTATATTAAGGATGTATATTAATGAAAAATGAATCCATAAAACTTTCAAAAAACGAAGGTATCAAGAAAAAAAGCAGGGGCCTTCGGGGAACCTTAAAAGAAAGTTTAGTAAATAAAGTAACGGGTGCCCTGTTTGAAGAAGATCAGGACCTGATTAAGTTTCATGGCATTTATGGCCAGGACGACCGGGATAGACGTTCGGAACGTGAGGAGAAGAAACTGGAAAGGTTATATTCCTATATGATACGGCTAAGAATCCCCGGAGGGCTTATTTATTCGGAGACCTGGAGGAAAATTCATGAAATAGCCAATCAATATTCTACAGGGATTATAAAAATAACCACCAGACAAACCGTTCAATTACATGGAATAATTAAATCCAAATTAAGACCAACCTTATCCAGTTTTGATTTGGCGGGCCTGGATTCTATTGCGGCTTGCGGTGATGTAAACCGAAATGTAATCTGTTCAGCTAATCCGGCACTCAGTCCCTTATTTGATAAATTCCAGGCCTTAGCCGATAAAATCAGCCTGCTCCTATTGCCAAAAACCAGAGCATATTATGAAATCTGGCTGGATAAGGAATCCATATTGGAGAGAGAAGAAGAAGACCCTCTCTACCAGGATCATTATTTACCCAGAAAATTTAAAATTGCCATAGCGGTACCTCCTTCCAACGATGTGGATATTTATGCCAATGATATTGGCATAATCCCGGTTATAGAGAATACTACCTTTTTAGGCTATAATATAACGGTAGGCGGTGGATTGGGAACCACCCATGGGAATCCCTCTACCTACCCGAGATTAGGTTCTGATTTGGGTTTTGTTTCATCAGAGCAGGATCTATTGAAAGTGGTTTATGAGATTGTTACCGTACAAAGGGATTATGGAAATCGTTCGGATAGGAAGCAGGCCCGTTTAAAATATACGCTCGATAAACTGGGCATGGAGGAGTTCCAGAAAATTTTATACTCCAGAACAAAAATAGTACTCCAGAAATCGCATTCAATTTCCTTTGCCTCCAGGGAGGACGATTATGGATGGGTAAAAGATTCAAAGGGATTATGGTATTATACCGCCTTTATAGAAAATGGTAGGGTTCTTGACTCCGATTCCCTGAAAATTAAATCGGGCCTATATGAAATTGCCAAGGAATTTTCCATTTCCTTTCGTTTTACGGCCAATCAGCATTTAATTCTCGGGGATATTCCTCAAAAACATAAGTCCCGAATTCATCAATTATTGGAAGAATATGGTATAGAACAATCTACCCAGAATGCTTCGGGCGTTCGAAGAAATTCTATGGCCTGCGTCGCTTTGCCCACCTGCCCTTTGGCTTTAGCCGAGGCACAGCGGTATTTACCTACTTTTTTGGATAAGGTGGAAGAATTAATAAAACAGAACCATCTGGATAAAGAAAAAATCAATATCCGGATGACGGGATGTCCAAATGGCTGCGCAAGACCCTATTTGGCGGAGATTGGGCTTATAGGGACCTCTTTGGGACATTATAATCTTTATTTAGGAGGTAGCACCCTGGGTAATAGGCTTAACCGATTATATAAGGAGAATCTTGACGAAAGCGCCATATTGGACGAATTGGACAAAGCTTTCAAGGATTTCCATTCCCTGGCCTTTAAGGGCGAAAGTTTTGGGGATTTTTGGGATAGAACGGAAAACTTAATCCATGAAAATTAAGCCCATCGACGAGCCTCTTATTCCATCGACTACCACGAATGATCTATTCCCGGTTTTTGTAAATCTGGATAAAAAAAGATTATTAATTATAGGAGGGGGGCAAATTGGGTTGGAAAAGGTTCAAACCCTTTTAATCCATGCCCCTACCAGCAAAATAACCCTGGTGGCAGGTTTTATTCGGGAAGAGATCAAGACGCTTGCGGAAGAACATACTCAAATTACCCTGATAAACCGCTTTTACCAGCCCAGCGATATAGATCTTGGAGACCTGGTTTTGGTAGCGGCCAATGATATTGCCCTTGGGGAAAGAATACGGGAGGATTTAAAGGGAACCGGAAAGCTATTGAATGTAGCCGATAAACCCGAATTATGCGATTTTTATCTTGGCGCGGTGGTGAAAAAGGGGAACCTGAAAATTGCTATTTCCACCAATGGGAAATCACCTACCATTGCCAAACGTTTAAAGGAAAATTTAAACGAATTATTACCGGAATCGTTAGACGAGGTTTTAATTCAGATGAGTATTTTAAGAAAGGGATTAGGGGGGAGTTTTGAGGATAAAATAAACAAACTGAATTCGATTACCCGGGACCTTGCCGCTGGAAATTCTGCCAAACCGTTCTCTGAACCGTTTAAAAGTATATTTCTTACGGCAATAGGCTTGGTATTAGGTTTCATGGTATCGAATTTCCATGTTTTAGATTGGCTTGGGAAAACCTGGGTTTCCTTTCATATTGACCCCATTGTGTATTGGATGATTTTAACCGGGTTTTGTGCCCAGATGGTAAATGGTGCCCTCGGAATGGGTTATGGTGTTATTACCACCCTTATTTTATTGTTTCTTGGCATAAAGCTTCCTGCCATCAGTGGAAGCATTCATACAGCCGAATTGTTTTCCAGTGGAGCCGGGGGGATCAGTCATTACCGCCTAAAGAATTTTAATAAGAAATTATTCAAAACGCTTTTCTTACCTGGTATTCTTGGGGGAATAGGAGGGGCATTAGTTCTTTCCTATTTTGGGGATACCTATGCGGCCTATATAAAACCAATTTGGGGGGTTTATACCCTTTTCCTGGGCACGAGGATTCTATTCGGTGCCTTTAGACTGCATATTAAAACCAAAAAAATCAAAAACCTGGGCTGGCTGGCCATGGGAGGGGGATTTCTGGACTCATTCGGAGGTGGGGGTTGGGGACCTTTGGTAACGGGAACCTTAATTGCCAATGGAAAAGGGCCTAAAAATGTGATTGGGACCTCCAGTATTACCAAATTCTTCGTAACCCTTGTCAGTGCGATCACCTTCTTTTCTGTTTTAGGGCTTTCCCATTTACCTATTATAATAGGTCTTACCCTTGGAGGATTAATTGCAGGACCATTGGGCCCAAAATTATCGGGTAAATTACCAACCCGGTATTTATTTATTGCGGTAGGAGCGGTAGTGATCCTTTCCAGTATCCGGGTTTTATTAAGTGCTTTTCATATTATATAAAAAGTTCAGGGGTATTTCTTCTCTTGATTTTAATTCAAAAAAAATTAATTTTATCCAACGATTACCCTTTCTAACATTTATACTTCTCAAGAAATAATTATGAATCGAATTTGTACAATTCTTTGGTTTCTCTCTATTGCTTTTATGGTAAAGGCTCAAAATCAGGAAAAATTGGCCTATGAACAGGTAAAGCAACAATGTGCCTCTTTACCCTTAGCGAAAAGAGCCCGAGTAAGTGTTACCCGGTTTAATGTAACCACCAGTAGTGTAAATGATGCCCGAAATCAGCGGAATGCGAATGCAAATAATCGGCTTAAGCTAGGTTCCCTTCTTTCCGGAGGAGGAGGTAATGCTCCACAGGCGGACGTTGTTCCGGTTACCCTGGGAGATAATTTATCCACCATGCTCACCGATGCCTTGCAGGGAATTAATTGCTATCGTATTCTGGAAACCCTTAAAAATAATGCCGATTTAACCACAGAAATAGATGCCGGTGATTCCAAATACAGCAGTAAAAAAGCACCAAAGGCCGGGAAACAATTGGGCCCTCAAATAGTCGCAACAGGGGAAGTAATTGAATATAGTGTTCAATCTAAGGGTGTTGCCGTTATGGGGGTTGGAACCAGTAAAAAAGTTGTGAAAATTGGATTTAATTTAAAATTGATTAATCCGGAAACCCGTGATATTATCACTTCCAGAGTGATTCGGGTGCAATCCAAAACCTCGGGTGCAGTGAGTGTTTTGGGTATAGTAAATACCGGCAATACCGATCCTGCCATTGCCGCGGTGATGGAAGATGGGGTTATACAAGCAGTTCAATTTATGGCCAAGGTTCGGGATTCTTTAAATATTACCGTAGATAATATCCCGGGAAATGCTTCCAAAGATCCTAATGCCCCTGCTGAAATAGAGGTTTCCCTAAGCGGGGCCAATTTTACCAGTTTTAATAACCTAGCAACAATTATTTCGAGCATTCCGGGATACCAATCTATGGAAAAATCCTTAACCTCCGGAGTAGGAAGTTTTACGGTAACGCATACGGGTTCAGCCGATAATTTTTTAAATGAATTAAATAAGAAACTGGGAGCCAAATACGAAGTAACGGGCTTTACCTCAGATAAAATTGATGTGAAGGCCAAATAAGGTATATCAACCAAGATTTTTTTAATACGCCGTTTGATTCACCAAATTCTTATTGAATTAAACGGCGTATTCATTTTATAGGTTTCCTTTTTCCTAGATACCAATAAGGGAATCCATTCAAGGAAGGGAAACCTAGATTATACCAGATCTTATTCGAAAGGAATTGTTAAAAATTTTTTAGAGAATATCCAATTAAAAAAAGGATAAAAAGAACAATCGATTGCAATATTCTTTTTTTTCCTAGTTTTATATTAGAAAATAAATCATTGGGTTTGAAAATCTGGATTTTCAATAGGCCTATAGATTCATTGAAATAGGAGGAGCATCTTAGGGTATAAGGAATGAATTTATTCTTTATTTTGAGGAGAATATTCCTTTTAAACAGTATAATTAATTGTTAAATAATAAATGAACGCATATAGGAGTGGGGAACAATTTGTCATTGGGGTTGATTTCGGAACAGACTCCGTACGTTCCGTTCTTATCAATGCTTTGAATGGACAGGAAATTTCCTCCTCGGTATTTATCTACCCCCGTTGGCAGGATGGATTATATTGCAATCCTTCTATAAACCAATTTCGGCAGCACCCCCTCGACCATATAGAGGGATTGGAGTTCACTATAAAAGAGTGTATCAGGAAATCTGGGACCCCGGGTATAGCAAACCATATTAAAGGTATTTCGGTCGACACCACTGGTTCCTCCCCTATTGCGGTGGATAGGTTTGGAACCCCATTGGCCTTAACCAAGGGTTTGGAGGATAATCCTCACGCGATGTTTATTTTATGGAAAGATCATACTTCTATCAAAGAAGCGGCAGAAATAAACGAGCATGCCTTAAAATTTTCAACAAATTATCTCCGGTATGTTGGCGGAATATATTCGTCCGAATGGTTCTGGGCAAAGCTCCTCCATATTTTACGGGAGGATGAATTGGTTCGAAAATCTTGTTTTTCCTGGGTGGAACATTGTGATTGGGTTCCCTATTTACTAATTGGGGGAAAAGAAGCCCAAAGTATCCCAAGGGGGCGATGTTCTGCCGGTCATAAAGCCTTATGGGCCGAAGAGTTTGGAGGATTGCCACCGGAAGAATTTTTTTCCTCCCTGGATCCATTATTAAAAGGGTTTAGATCACGGCTGTTTACAGAAACCTTTACCTCTGATAAAAAGGCAGGAAATTTATCCAGGGAATGGGCAGAGCGTTTAGGCCTTTCGGAAACCGTGGCCATTGGAATAGGTGCTTTTGATGCGCATATGGGTGCCGTGGGTGGTCAAATCATTCCTTATCATTTAAGTAAAGTTATGGGCACCTCCACCTGCGATATCTTGGTGGCCCCTGAATCCGAAATGAAAGGGATATTGGTAAAAGGAATTTGTGGGCAGGTAAATGGATCGGTAATCCCTGGAATGGTAGGGCTTGAGGCCGGACAATCCGCTTTTGGCGATACCTATGCCTGGTTTAGAGATATGATATCCTGGCCCCTGGATCATTTGCTTTTGAATTCCAGCCTGGTGAATAAGGAAACATTATATGCCTTAAAAAACGAAATTCAAAATAATTTGATTGGTGAACTAAGTATTCAGGCACAATTATTACCAGTCCGGGAAGAAGGGGAACTTTCTATAGACTGGTTAAATGGCCGAAGGACTCCCGATGCGGATCAGACCTTAAAGGCAGCCCTTCTAGGACTTAATCTTGCCAGTGACGCCCCCAAAATATTCAGATCTTTGGCCGAATCCACCTGCTTTGGAGCCAAAATGATTGTGGATCGTTTCAATCAGGAAGGTATACCCGTTAAAGGAATTATAGGGATTGGAGGGGTAGCCAAGAAATCCCCCTTTATTATGCAAATGCTAGCGGATATTTTAGGGATGCCTATTCGTATCCATAAGTTTGAACATACCTGTGCCTTAGGGGCTGCTATGTTTGCGGCCGTAGTTTCCGGAATTTATACTACTATAGAAGAGGCTATGCAGGCGATGGGAACTGGTTTTGAAAAGGAATACCATCCCAATCGTTCTCTGTCGGAAGTATATGAAAAACGGTATCAACGCTATAAGGCCCTGGGTGATTTCATAGAATCCCGGTCTGTATAATCCAAAACATGAGACCTTACCAGCATATAAAGGAAGAAGCTTTCGAAGCCAATATGGCCTTGCCAAAACTTGGATTGGTCCTATTTACCTTTGGGAATGTGAGTGCGGCCGACCGAAATTTGAATTGTTTTGCCATTAAACCGAGTGGGGTTCCATATCATGAATTGCGTCCGGAAAAAATGGTCGTTGTAGATTTTGATGGAATTCCCCTGGAGGGAGATCTAAGACCCTCTTCCGATACAAAAACGCATGCGGTACTGTATAAGAATTGGGATAAAATTAGGGGAATCGCCCATACGCATTCTACTTATGCTACCGCATGGGCCCAATCCATACGGGATATCCCTATTTACGGAACCACGCATGCAGACCATCTTACGGTCGATATTCCTTGTGCCCCACCCATGAACGGAGAACTCATAAAAGGAAATTATGAACAGGAAACCGGCCATCAAATTATCAGGGCCCTGGATTCGAAGGGATTGGATTATTCCGAGGTTGAAATGATCCTGGTGGGTAGTCATGCCCCCTTTACCTGGGGAAAGACCGCTGAAAAAGCCGTTTATAATAGCGCAGTTCTGGAATCCCTGGCCCAGATGGCATTTCTTACCGAACAAATAAATAATAAGTCGGAAAGGCTTCTTGAAGATCTTATAAAAAAGCATTATGATCGAAAGCATGGGGATGGGGCTTATTA
>Ga0075019_10001431_pt1 | contig 13507 bp, 13 predicted proteins | sample ColStrG_CSR_2013_FD_71473 | JGI IMG/M metagenome (GOLD analysis project Ga0075019, IMG submission 71473) | Freshwater sediment microbial communities in response to fracking from Pennsylvania, USA - Cold Stream Run_MetaG_CSR_2013 | ecosystem: Environmental > Aquatic > Freshwater > Creek >...
GAACGCGACGAATGCCAAGGTCCTGTCTACTACCAGAAGTGGTACGGCATGAAACCAACGACTTCTATCATTTCCGGCGGTATGAACGCGCTGCGTCTGCCGGGCTTCTTTGAGAATCTGGGCCACGGTAACGTGATCAACACCTCCGGTGGCGGCGCATACGGCCACATCGATTCTCCTGCGGCAGGCGCGATCTCCTTGCGTCAATCGTACGAGTGCTGGAAGGCAGGAGCCGATCCGATCGAATACGCCAAGGAACACAAGGAGTTCGGTCGTGCATTCGCTTCATTCCCTGGCGATGCGGACAAGTTATATCCCGGCTGGCGTGAAAAGCTGGGCGCACACAAGTAAGTCAGGATGCAGTGTAGCAGTGAAACGCGCCCCCACTTGCTGGGGGCGTTTTATTCCAAAACATAAACTGTCTGATGCACACGAGTATTGGAGAAACACATGACAAACACCGAACAGTACAAGATCGCCAAAGAGCCGTTCTACCAAGTTCAAGGCGATGAAGTGGCACTGTATGAAGCAGCATATCAAGCCCGCTTGCCGGTGATGGTTAAGGGCCCGACTGGGTGCGGTAAATCGCGCTTTATCGAGTACATGGCCTGGAAACTGAACAAGCCGTTGATCACCGTGGCGTGCAACGAAGACATGACCGCGAGCGATCTGGTCGGGCGTTACCTGCTGGATGCAAACGGCACGCGCTGGTTGGACGGCCCGTTGACTGTCGCCGCACGCATCGGTGCAATCTGCTATCTGGATGAGATCGTCGAGGCGCGCCAGGATACGACTGTGGTGATCCATCCGCTGACCGATCATCGCCGTACTTTGCCACTGGATAAAAAAGGTGAGCTGATAGAGGCACATCCGGATTTTCAAATGGTGATTTCCTACAACCCGGGTTATCAAAGTTTGTTGAAGGATTTGAAGCAATCGACCAAACAACGCTTTACCGCATTTGAGTTTTGCTATCCGACCGCGGAACTCGAGACCGATATTCTGAGCAAAGAAACCGGCATGGATAAAATGATCTCGGCCAAGCTGGTGAAGATAGGTGCGGTGGCTCGGAATTTAAAAGGGCATGGTTTGGACGAGGGAATTTCGACGCGTTTATTGGTTTATGCGGCCACGCTGATCAAAGGAGGAGTTGCACCCCGTGCGGCATGCCGTATGGCCCTGGTGCGTCCGATCACAGACGACGCGGATATACGCGATACCCTGGATCATGCTATCGATGCGGTGTTCGCCTGACTTGGCGTTGTCTAGCTGCTCGATCAGTCTGGAAAGACCATGGAAACAGTAACTATTCCTGAAGAATTCGAAATCTACTGGAAGCAACTCGATTGCGGTTTCCCTCGCGTCCGGCCGATGTTCGCCGATTGCATGCGTGAGGCGATGAAAATGTTGTCCAAAGAGGGTTTGTTGGCCTATCTGGAGTACGCGAAGTTTCTCGGCAAAATGGGGCGCGGCGCAGAACCGGTCCTGATTTTTCTGGAAATATGGCCGGGTGTTGCCAAGACGATAGGCGAAGAGGCGTTGCCTGCAATCGTAGAGTGTGTTCGCAGACTGTACAAATCGCCAAACGGCAAGGCGATCACGCCCTTCCTGCAATCCTTGCCGGGTGTGGTGCGCAGGTTGCCAACCAGGCAACAGTTGCAGGAGTATCTGACTTTGGTGCTGGATTTCATGGAAAGCACCACAGGCTCCATCCATGGTATTCATCAAACATTTGCCAGCCCCGGGCTGCCGGAACTTTTCAAACAGACAGGCGTGTTGCTGGCGCAATTATCCCTGACAGGTTTGAAGAATTGGGTAGATTACGGCGCGCGTTATTACAGTGACCATCCCGAACGGCAAATCGATTATTTCAGTCTGCAATCGGCTGACAGTCGCGCAGTATTGCAGCGCGAACGCCATGGTACATTGCTGGTGGATAACGAGCGCAGGCTGGATATGTACCTGCGCGGTATGTGGAATGAAGAGGATCTGTTGATACCCTACTCCAATGCATACGATGAGCTGCGCCAGCCCGTTCCCTACTACGACAAGTTAGGCATAAGACTGCCTGATGTATACGACGACGTAAAAAACGTGACCGGCTTGGATCGTTACCGAGCCGTTCTGGCACATATGGCGGGGCATCGCCGCTGGACTCAGCCGATATTTGCCGACAACCTCAGCCCTTTTCAACGCATGGCAGTTGAGTTCTTTGAAGATAGTCGTGTGGAATATCTGGCGATGCGCGAATATCCGGGGTTGCGCCGCATCTTTTTAGCATTGCACCCGGTTCCCGCAGAGAATGCGTTTGATCCTGCGAAAGAATCCGGTGTGCGCCACCGTCTGGCGATGATGTCCAGGGCGTTGCTCGATGCGCATCACCCTTATCAAAATCTGGACATCATCGAGTATGCGCAACGCTTCCAAACCATGTTGCTAGAGGGCGAGTCCAGCACGGAACAGATGGCGGACCTGGCTGTTGCATTCGTCGCGAAAACGCGATTGCAGAGCGACCAATTGCCCAAGACGCACTTCAAGGATACAGAGATCGATTACCGGGATGATAACCGTCACATGTGGCGGTTCTACGAAGACAGCGACGATGAAGACATGTTTGATGAGCATCACCGGCAAGCGGCCGAAGAAGAGATCAAGGGTCTGCCGCCGCGCCATTATCCTGAGTGGGATTACAACAATCAAAGCTATCGTCCCGATTGGGTGAGTGTATACGAAGCCTTGCATCCCAAAGGCAACGCCGGTGACATAGACAAGCTGCTGGAAAAGCATGCCGCGCTGGCCAAACGCCTGAAGAAGATGCTTGATCTGCTCAAACCGCAGGACAAAATTCGTATTCGTTACCAGGAAGAAGGAAGCGAACTGGATCTGGACGTGGCATTGCGGTCACTGATAGATTTCAAGGGCGGCTCATCACCCGATCCGCGCATCAACATGAGTCACCGCAATGATGGCCGCAACATTGCGGTGATGGTATTGCTGGATTTGTCGCAATCTCTCAACCAGAAGGCTGCAGGTAGCGACCAGACCATCCTGGAATTGAGTCAGGAAGCTGTTTCCTTGCTCGCCTGGTCGATCGAGCAACTGGGTGATCCATTCGCTATCGCGGGGTTCCATTCCAACACGCGCCATGATGTGCGGTACCTGCACATAAAGGGTTACAGCGAACATTGGGATGATGAAGTGAAGGGACGACTGGCTGCGATGGAAGCAAGTTATTCGACGCGCATGGGGGCAGCGATGCGTCATGCCGCGCATTATCTGGATAAGCAGCAAGCAGACAAAAAGCTAATGCTCATAATCACCGATGGCGAGCCGGCTGATATCGATACCAAGGACGGGCGTATCCTGATCGAAGATGCAAAGATTGCGGTTCAGGAATTGGACCGGCAAGGGATCTATAGTTATTGCATCAATCTTGATTCGAAAGCAGACGAATATGTATCCGATATTTTCGGCAAGCAATACACGATCATCGACAACGTGGCTCAGTTGCCCGAGCGTTTGCCCGAACTATTCATTTCGTTGACCAAATGATGACGAGTACAGGGCGTATTGGAAAGCGGTAGAATCGCACACTAAATTTTATAACTTAAGAAATTAAATACCAACCGAGGAGAAAACAGCATGAGCAAGAGTCTGATCCAATTCATCATCGAGGAACAACGCCACATAGTCAATGCAAGCGGTGATTTTACCGGTTTATTGAGTGACGTCATTTCTGCTTGCAAACAGATCGCGCACGATGTGAACAAGGGCGCGTTGATCGGTGTACTGGGCAGTGCCGGAAGCGAGAATATACAAGGCGAAACACAAAAGAAGCTCGATATCATTACTAACGAAGTGTTTATCAAAGCCAACGAGTGGGGCGGCCACCTTGCAGCGATGGCGTCGGAAGAAATGGACGACATCTACCCTATCCCCGCGAAATATCCCAAGGGTAAATATCTGATCACTTTCGATCCGCTGGATGGTTCATCGAATATCGACGTGAACATATCTGTCGGTACAATTTTTTCGATTCTCCGCTGTCCTGAAGGTGTGACTAATCCGACAGCTGCAGACTTTATGCAACCTGGCACCAAGCAGGTCTGCGCCGGTTACGCGCTATACGGCCCTAACACGATGATGGTCATCACGACAGGTAACGGCGTGAATGGTTTCACCCTGGACCGTGACGTGGGGGATTTCTTCCTGACCCATCCCAACATGCAGATCCCGGTCGATACTCAAGAGTTCGCTATCAACATGTCCAACCGCCGTTACTGGGAAGAGCCGGTGCAGCGTTATGTGGAAGAGTGTGTAAAGGGTACGGATGGTGGGCGTGAAAAGAACTTCAACATGCGCTGGGTCGCTTCCATGGTTGCTGAAGTACATCGTATCCTGACACGCGGCGGTATCTTCATGTACCCGTTTGATACGAAGGATCCAGGCAAGGCGGGCAAGTTGCGCCTGATGTATGAAGCGAACCCGATGTCGTTTATCGTCGAGCAAGCAGGCGGCGTGAGTTCGACAGGCCGTGAACGTATCATGGAATTGAAGCCGAACGGGCTGCACCAGCGTGTTCCGGTCATTTTGGGTTCCAAGAATGAAGTCGACCGCCTCGTCGGTTATCACAAAGGGAAATAGTCATGAGTACAAAGCCGCTGGTATCCATCATCATGGGTAGTGCCAACGACTGGGAAATCATGCAGCAGGCCGCGCGCGCCTTGCAGGATTTCGGCGTGAATTACGATGCACGGGTTATCTCGGCGCATCGCTCGCCGGACCTGCTATTCGATTACGTCAAAGAAGTCAGCGCGCAAGGTGTGCAATGTTTCATTGCCGGTGCGGGTGGCGCGGCTCATTTGGCGGGAGTGATTGCGGGCAAAACCACCCTGCCGGTATTGGGTGTGCCGATTCCCTCCAAGTATCTGAAGGGTATGGACTCGCTGCTATCGATAGTGCAAATGCCCAAAGGGATACCTGTTGCGACTTTTGCGATAGGTGAAGCGGGTGCGGCGAATGCCGGGCTGTTCGCGGTAGCCATGCTGGCCTTGAACGATGAAGAAGTGGCACAGAAGCTGGCAGACTACCGGCAGAAACAAGCTGCACAAATTGCCGCAACGACGCTGCCCGCTTTACAATAACCCAGCCGGGTTTTTGTTCAGTACAAAAGCGAGGCGGGGCCTCGCTTTTGGCTTTTAAATTTCACCAGGGAATAAGCATGAGTGCATTACATCTGACCAGTTTGACCAGTCTGCCGCTGTTGCATCGCGGCAAGGTAAGAGATCTTTACGAAGTCGATGCGCAACATTTGTTGATCGTGCAAACCGACCGACTGTCGGCGTTCGATGTGATCCTGGACGACCCGATCCCTGGGAAAGGCGAGGTGTTGACCGCCGTGTCGAATTTTTGGTTCAACAAATTGCAGCATGTCATACCCAATCACCTGAGCGGAATCGCTCCCGAGTCTGTAGTCAAGGGAGCGGCGGAACAAGCGCAGGTAAAGGGCCGCGCGTTCGTCACCAAAAAACTTAAACCGCTGCCCATCGAGGCTATTGTGCGCGGATATCTGGTCGGCTCCGGCTGGAAGGATTATCAAAAGACCGGTTCGGTGTGTGGCATCGAATTGCCGCCCGGATTGCGTGAGGCGCAGAAACTGCCCGAACCGTTGTTTACCCCGTCGACCAAGGCGGCGGTAGGTGATCACGACGAGAATATTTCCTATGAGCAAGCCGAAGCATTGTTGGGTGTGGCGATGGCGGCCCAGGTGCGGGATGCGACTCTCGCCCTGTATATCGAAGCGGCAAACTATGCGGTCACGCGCGGTATCATCATTGCCGACACCAAGTTTGAGTTTGGTGTGGATGAAGTCGGCAAGTTGTATCTGATAGACGAGGCACTGACTCCCGACTCGTCGCGCTTTTGGCCTGCAGACCAATATCGGGTGGGCTCCAATCCGCCGAGCTTTGACAAGCAGTTCGTGAGAGATTGGCTGGAGGCGTCCGGATGGAACAAGAAAGCTCCCGCCCCACGAATTCCGCAAGCTGTTCTGGAAAAAACCGCAGCCAAATACCGTGAAGCGCAGCAACGTCTGATAGGCGTATGAGTGCCCCGCTCCAGCTTATAGAGGGATTTGCGCGATTTCGCGGTAATCACTTTTCAAGCGAAGACGTGATGTATCGCAATTTGGTCGAACAGGGGCAAACCCCCAAATTCCTGATTGTGGGGTGCTGCGATTCGCGCGTAGATCCTGCCCTGATCTTTGATTGCGCACCGGGTGATTTGTTTGTCATTCGTAATGTGGCAAATCTGGTTCCGCCCGCCGAGGACAGAGTGGGTCATCACGGCACGACCGCGGCGCTTGAATATGGGGTGAGGAATCTGGGTGTGGAACATATCGTGGTGTTGGGGCATGCGCACTGTGGCGGTATACAGACCCTGATGAAAACCGGCGGTACCGACGATCCGGACTCGTTTATCGATGATTGGATGAAGCTGGCCGAAACTGCGCGCGTTAGCGTGACGGTGGATTTTCCGGATGCTACCGATGAGCAGCGTCACAGGGCCTGCGAGCAGCGCGCCATCCTGGTATCCCTGCAAAATTTGCAAACTTTTCCCTGGATCAACCAACGCGTCGAACAAGGCAAGCTGATGTTACATGGATGGTACTTTGATATTCAGCAAGGACAACTCATGGGTTACGACACAACAGCCGGTAAGTTTGCAAAGCTGTAACTTATTTGCCAGTCAGTTCTTTGTAACGCGCTTTATCTGCATCATAGCGAGCTTCCAAAGCAGCCTTCTCTGCATTGATGCTTGCTAGATCCTTGCCTAAATTATCGACCTTGTCTTGAGCGGCTTGTATCTCATCTTTCAAATAAGGTGGTACAGGCTTACCGGATTTTGCTCGTGTATCGGCCAATTGTTGAACATCTGACAAGTTTTTAGTGGCATCACGGAGCTGCTTGGCGGCAACTTGAGCTCGAGCATCAACCTGGCGCACGTTACGCCCGCGTGCCAGATCAATTTCATTGACATTGCTGTAAGTGTTAAGTAATGAGCTGTCATGCAGCCTCTGGTTTCGTTCTGCTTCCAAGACTGATTTATTCTTTGCCTCGGATGCTTCCTTGGCTCGACGTTCTTCGGGTGTGAGCACGTCCTGCGTGTTTACGACTCTTCCAGTTTTGTCGATTTCTGAACGACTTCTGTCCGCATACTCTTGGGGTATCGTCTCACCGTAATGGGTTTCTCCTTTGGAGTCGACCCATTTATATAGTTTTGCATGTGCTGGGAAACTCACTAAGCCGCCTACAAAAAGCATGAAAAATAATTTGGACTTAGGCATGTTTGACTCCATATTGATCACGGTAAATTTGTGTGGCGCGTAGATTCTGCACCATCTGGTCTTCGCCCTGTAAATAACCCAGCAAATCATCGAGTGTGGCGATAGCGATGACCGGGATATTATAGTGCTGTTGCACTTCTTGTACGGCGGATAGTTCGCTCAGCCCCCTCTCCATACGATCCAATGCGATCACCACACCGCAGGGCTCTGCACCTGCGGCACGAATGAGTTCGATCGATTCGCGCACCGACGTGCCGGCAGAAATCACATCATCGATAATCAGCACGCGCCCCTGCGGTTTTGCGCCGACGATGGTGCCGCCTTCCCCGTGGTCTTTGGTCTCTTTGCGATTATAGGAATAGGGTATGTTGTGTCCCTGCTCTGCCAATGCGATCGCTGTTCCGGCGGCCAAGGGGATGCCTTTGTAAGCCGGTCCGAACAACATGTCAAAGGGCAATCCGGAAGCCAGTATGGCTTGCGCATAGAATTGGGTCAGCTTGTGCAAGGACGAGCCGTCATTGAACAATCCGGCGTTAAAGAAATACGGCGATAACCGCCCTGCCTTGGTTTTAAATTCACCAAAACACAATACTTGTTGCTGTACGGCAAAGCGTATGAAATCGAGTCTGAAGTTTGACATGTTGAAGATATGGTGATGTAACTTCGGGCATTATAATGGAGCGCTCAACAACCCTGAGATTATCATGCGAATTATTTCCATCAACTTGAACGGTATCCGTTCGGCCAGCAGCAAGGGTTTTTACGAGTGGCTGGCACTACAGGATGCCGATGTGGTCTGCTTGCAGGAACTCAAAGCGCAAGCAGCGGATATGACTGGGCGCATGCTCGCGCCATTCGGTTATCACGGCCATTTTCACTATGCGGAGAAAAAGGGGTATAGCGGAGTAGGCATATATAGCCGGATCCAGCCCGGGCAAGTTGTGGTCGGTTTGGGTATAGCGGAGTTCGATGCGGAAGGTCGATACATACGAGCCGACTACGCTGACCTTAGCGTGGTCTCTTTGTATATGCCTTCGGGGTCTAGCGGTGAAGAACGCCAGGCGGTGAAATTCAAATTCATGGATGCGTTCTTGCCGCATTTGCGAGAACTGAAAGCAGGCGGCCGCGAAGTGGTGATTTGCGGTGATTGGAACATCGCGCACCGCGAGATCGATCTGAAGAATTGGCGCGGAAACAAAAAGAACTCGGGATTTTTACCCGAGGAACGAGCCTGGTTGACCGAGCTATTTGACCGGATCGGGTGGGTCGATACCTTCAGGCGCATCCATCCAGAGTTGGAGGCTTATACTTGGTGGTCGAATCGCGGTCAGGCATGGGCCAAAGATGTAGGCTGGCGCATCGATTATCAAATCGCCACACCCACGATTGCGCAACGCGGCCATGCGGCCAGCATTTATAAAGCAGAACGCTTCTCGGATCACGCCCCGTTGATAATTGATTATCTGGATTAGCCTTGTTGCCAAGGCAGTCCCGCAGCGCGCCAGCCACCAACTGCATTGCGGTGTTTCACGGCATCCAGATCGCCTTCGAAACCCTCCAGCACATTGTAACAAGTCGTGAAACCCGCTTGGGTGGCGGCAGTGGCAGCGGCGTGTGAGCGCGCTCCGCTGCGACAGATAAACAATACTAGCGCTTCCTTTTCGACTTGCTGGTCCAGATGCGCCAAGAAATGCGGATTAGCCTTCATACCAGGGTAAGTTACCCATTCGATTTCTACCGCATCGGTAATCCGTCCTACCCAATCCTGTTCGGCGCGGGTACGCACATCAACCAACTTGGAACCCGGTGCAGATTGCAATATCTCATAGGCCTCGCTGGGATGCAGCGCGCCTTGGTAGGGCAAATTCAATTGTTTGGCTCGTTGTTGAGCGGCTTCCAATATGGTGGTGATTTTTCCCATGATGCCCTCGCGTAAGGTTTCTTTAATCGGTAAAGCGCAAGTGATATGCTGCGCAACTGACGTCCATACTAGCGCAATCGAGATGAAAAATCACAGCCACCCACAATCTGCGCAAGCGGCAAAGGTAGCATTTGAACCGGCGCACCCCGTGCGTTTTGCAGCCGCACAGCGCAGCACTTGGGTCAGTATTGCAATCAATCTGTTGCTGACCTTCTTGCAAGTCATAGGCGGGTTTTTTGCGCATTCACAGGCTTTGATGGCTGATGGCTTGCATTCATTGTCGGATTTGCTTTCAGATGTCCTAGTGCTATTCGCCAATCGTCATGGCAATCGTCACGCCGATGCGAATCATCCTTACGGTCATGCGCGGGTAGAAACTGCTGCCACATTAATTTTGGGCGTATTTTTGGCGGCCTTGGGTGTCGGTCTGTTGGTTGCGGCGGCTATGCGATTACAAAACCCCCAAGCCATTCAAGTGGTGAACCCGATTGGCTTGGGAATTGCAGTAATTGCGCTGATTGCAAAAGAGAGCATGTTTCACTATATGATGGCGGTAGCGAAGCGGGTACGTTCGCAAATGTTGATCGCCAATGCCTGGCATGCTCGTTCGGATGCGGCTTCATCTCTGGTCGTGGTTATCGGAATCATCGGCAACTTGATGGGCTATACATTTTTGGATTTGTTGGCCGCGGCGGTGGTCGGTGTAATGATTGGGCATATGGGTGGCAAGCTGGCATTTGAGGCATTGGCCGAATTGATCGATACCGGATTAGACGAAGAAGAGGTCGAAGCGATACGTCGTACCCTGCTCAACACCCCCGGCGTGGTAAACCTGCATGATTTACGAACGCGTAAAATGGCAGATAACGCTCTGGTTGATGCGCACATTATTGTCGACCCCAAGGTAAGCGTCTCTGAAGGGCATTACATCGCTGAAGCAGCACGCTATGCTGTGTTGACAGCCCATCATGTGCTTGATGTGATGGTGCATATCGATCCCGAAGACGATATGCAAGCCAAACCCAATGTGCATTTACCTAATCGCTTGGATTTGCTGCAGCATCTGGCTAAAAAATTGGGCGATCCAAATTTGTTGCAACAGCGCCTGGTATTTCACTATTTAGATGGTAAGGTGGACGCTGAAATCTATTTGGCTGCCGACTATGAACATGCACAGGCCTTGCAACAACAGTGCGATGAGCTGATCAAGACGGATGAAATATTCCGTAATATTTTGGTCTTGAAGTGTGCCGCCCAATAATAGTGCACAATAATAAAAACACGCTTCGTTTCAGTGCAAAGTTTTACTTCGCCGTCTGACATGCTTATGGCAGAATAAGCGGCTGCTTGAGGGCAAAGCGTTGGCATGGTAACTGCTTGGGTTCTGCCTGGGTAATTCCTACAAATTCATTTTTTACTATTTTAATTGGGAGAGTGTGATGGCGATGTCGGCTAATGATGTATTGAAGTTGATTAAAGATCGTGACGTTAAATTCGTCGATTTCCGTTTTACCGATACACGCGGTAAGGAACACCATGTGGGCGTTCCGGCGAAGTATGTAGGTATGGATAAATTTGAAGATGGTCACGCGTTTGACGGTTCATCCATCTCCGGTTGGAAGGGTATTCAAGCCTCTGACATGCTGCTGATGCCTCAAGCTGAGACAGCCTTCATCGATCCATTCATGGACGAAGTCACGCTGGTGATCACTTGTGACGTGGTCGATCCGACAGATGGTAAAGGCTATGACCGCGATCCACGTTCGATCGCCAAGCGCGCTGAAGCCTATTTGAAGTCGACCGGTATCGGCGATACCGCTTACTTTGGTCCGGAACCAGAATTCTTCATTTTTGATTCCGTGCAATGGGGCGTGGATATGTCGGGCTGTTTCAGCAAGATCAATTCAGAAGAGGCGGCTTGGTCTACAGGCGAAAAGGTCGAGGGTGGCAACACCGGCCATCGCCCAGCCGTGAAAGGTGGGTATTTCCCTGTCCCTCCGGTCGATAGCCTAAATGACATTCGTGCCGCAATGTGTTTGGCATTGGAAGACATCGGTATCGAAGTGGAAGTGCATCACCATGAAGTAGCGAATGCCGGCCAGTGCGAGATTGGCACCAAGTTCAATACCTTGGTGCGTCGTGCCGACCAGACTCAAGCTTTGAAATATGTAGTATTTAATGTTGCACATCAGTATGGCAAAACAGCGACCTTCATGCCCAAACCTATCGTGGGCGACAATGGTTCGGGTATGCACGTGCATCAATCTATTTGGAAAGACGGCAAAAATTCATTTGCCGGTAACGGTTATGCTGGGTTGTCTGAGACCGCTCTGTATTACATCGGCGGAATCATTAAGCACGCCAAGGCTTTGAACGCGATCACCAATCCTGGCACCAACTCATACAAACGTCTGGTTCCCCATTACGAAGCACCAACCAAGTTGGCGTATTCCGCGAAGAACCGTTCCGCTTCGATTCGTATTCCTCACGTCCCCAGTGAGAAAGCACGCCGTATCGAAACACGTTTCCCCGATCCTTCTGCCAACCCGTACTTGTGCTTTTCTGCCTTGATGATGGCAGGTCTGGATGGAATACAAAACAAGATTCACCCTGGCGATCCGGCTGACAAGAACTTGTATGACTTGCCACCGGAAGAAGATGCAAAAATCCCAACGGTATGCACCTCTTTGGATGAGGCATTAAATGCTTTAGATAAGGATCGCGAGTTTCTGACTCGTGGCGGTGTATTCTCCAACGATTTCATCGATGCTTATATCGCGCTGAAAATGGAAGAGGTCACGCGTATTCGCATGACGACTCATCCGGTCGAGTTTGATATGTATTACAGCCTGTAAGTTGGGTTGAGCGACATGCAAAACGGGGCTTACGCCCCGTTTTGCATTGGCCAGGACTATTCCGGGAACCGTATATTTATTGTCGCGGTCTTATGCTTCGCCTATACTCGGTGTTGTTTTAATGGTTGGAGCCCTTATGAAAATTGCATATCTGGTTGCGCTGCTATGTGCCACACCGATAGCTGCGAATGCGGATCTGTATAAATCGGTTGATGCCGATGGACATGTCACGTATTCAAGTTCGCCAATCAAGGGGGGCAAAAAGATTTATCTGGAGCCCTTGCCCACTATGGTGCCCTTGTCCAAATCGCGTTCGCCGTCGGACTTTCCAAAAGTCGATGGGGAAACACAAAAAGGCCGTGATGAAACCCGTCGCAAGATTTTACAGGACGAGTTGAAGAACGAACAAAAGTTACTCGAAGAAGCCCAGCAAAGCCTACAGAATGCGGAAGATCAGAATCGCGGCAATTTTATTAAAGATGGCAAAATTAAGCATAATGATGTGCGTGCACAAGAATATGCGGCCGGGGTCGACAAGCAAACCGATACAGTAAATCTGCATCAACACAATATCGATGCGCTGAATACCGAATTGTCAAAATTAAAATAAGACCTATATGTTTGGCATGGTTCATGCTCAATAATTCACATGCCAGACTTTTCTAACCTTACGCTTGAACATCTCTCAACCGCAGTAATCCTGCTCAATGCAGAGCTACGCATCGTGTATCTCAATCCGGCGGCAGAAAACTTGTTCGAAGTGGGCAACAAGAACCTGCACGGTTTGACCGTTCAGCAAGTGTTCATGCATACCGAACAATTGGCGAGTGCGATGCAGCAAGCGGTGCATAGTCATGCCAGCTATATTGAGCACGACATGACTTTGGGCACGCATGCGCATGGCAAGCTGCATTTGCGTTGCGCTGCCACGCCGTTGTTGCTGGATGAGCCCGGGTTGATACTGGAATTTCATTTGATCGACAGGACGCTAAAATTAGCGCGTGAAGAACATATGCTCGACCAGACGCAAGCCAATCGCTTGCTGCTTCGTAATCTTGCGCATGAGATCAAAAATCCGTTGGGCGGCATACGCGGGGCGGCGCAATTGTTGGAACAAGAGTTGGAAAAACCCGCACTGCGCGAATACACTCAAGTCATTATTCAGGAAGCGGATAGGCTGCGCAGCCTGATGGAAAAGTTGCTAACCCCACAAAGTGTTTCGCACCACAACGCTCTGAATATACATGAGGTGTTGGAACGGGTACGGAGCGTGGTGCTGGCTGAACTGCCGGGAGGTTTGACCATACGGCGCGACTACGACATCAGTCTGCCCGCATTGATAGGCGATAAAGAACAGCTGATACAAGTCATGCTCAATATCGTGCG
>Ga0075019_10001437_pt1 | contig 13486 bp, 10 predicted proteins | sample ColStrG_CSR_2013_FD_71473 | JGI IMG/M metagenome (GOLD analysis project Ga0075019, IMG submission 71473) | Freshwater sediment microbial communities in response to fracking from Pennsylvania, USA - Cold Stream Run_MetaG_CSR_2013 | ecosystem: Environmental > Aquatic > Freshwater > Creek >...
CTCATCGCCCTGACCTTGAACAATGAAAAAGAAATCGCCCGGGTCATGAGCGCAGCCCTCCAACAATCCCGCACCTGCCAGGTGGTTTCACGCATCCTGCAGGCCGACAACGAAGGTGTGAAAATTTCCTGATGGGTATCATCCCGCAAAGGACACCTGGGTCCTACGACTGTTTACTCCATTGAGCAGGAGCAGAACAGATTGCGGTCACCATAGACATTGTCCACGCGTGAAACCGGTGGCCAATACTTGTCGTCCTTGAGCCAGGGCGCGGGATAGGCCGCCACTTCCCGGCTGTAGGGCCGGTCCCATGTGTCCGACAATAACACGGACGCCGGATGCGGCGCGTGCTTGAGCGGATTGTTGTTACGGTCGAGGCGCCCCTCCGCCACGGCGGCAATCTCCCGGCGTATCGAAATCATGGCGTCGCAAAAGCGGTCCAATTCCTCCATCGATTCACTCTCGGTCGGTTCCACCATGAGCGTTCCAGGTATCGGCCAGGACATGGTCGGGGCATGAAATCCGTAATCCATCAGGCGCTTGGCCACATCCTCGACTTCCACTCCGGAATCGGCCTTGAGTCCACGCAAATCCAGAATGCATTCATGGGCCACATAACCGGCCTGGCCTTTGTACAAAACCGGGTAGTGGTCAGCGAGACGGCGGGCAATATAATTGGCGTTGAGTATGGCGTGGCTGCTGGATGCAGCCAGCCCCCGGCCCCCCATCAGGGCGATGTACATCCAGGAAATGGGCAGGATGCAGCCGCTGCCCCAGCGCGAGGCGGAAACGGCATGACTTGCAGCAAGGCCTTCCGACGGGTTGCCGGGCAGGAACGGTTGCAAATGAGCCGCCACACAGATCGGACCCATGCCGGGACCGCCGCCGCCGTGCGGAATACAGAATGTTTTGTGCAGGTTCAGGTGGCAGACATCGGCTCCGATGGTGCCGGGGCTGCACAGGCCCACTTGGGCATTCATGTTGGCTCCGTCCATGTACACCTGACCGCCATTGGCATGGACGATGGCGCAAACCTCACGGATGTTTTCCTCAAAAACCCCATGAGTGGAGGGATAGGTCACCATCAGCGCAGCAAGCTTGCTCCGGTGCAACTCCGCCTTGGAGCGCAGGTCTGTCATGTCGATTTCCCCCCGGCTATCGCAGGCCACAATGACGACCTGATAGCCCACCATCACCGCGCTGGCGAAGTTGGTGCCGTGCGCCGATTGGGGAATCAGGCAGATGTTGCGTTCCGAATTTCCGGCCGCCTGGTGGTAGCCGCAGATGGCCAACAGTCCGGCATATTCCCCCTGCGACCCTGCGTTGGGCTGGAGGGACACGGCGGCAAACCCGGTCAGAGCAGCCAGCCAAGCTTCCAAATCGACAAAAAGTTTTTCATAGCCACGTGTCTGATCCTGCGGCGCATAGGGGTGAATCTGACAGAATTCCGGCCAGGTCACGGGATACATTTCCGCGGCCGCATTCAGCTTCATGGTACAGGAACCGAGCGGAATCATGGAGTGCGTCAGGGAAAGATCCTTGTTTTCCAGGCGCTTGAGATAACGCAGCATCTCGGTTTCCGAGCGATACCGATGAAACACCGGATGGGTCATAAACCCGCCGCGACGCGATTGGGCTGGAAGCGACAACGGCACTTCCGTGATGCCGGGTGCGGGCCTGTCCCCGGCAAAAATCCTCAGCAGCACCTGCAAGTCAGCCGTCGAGATTGCTTCGTCGAGCGCAACACCAATCGCGCCATCGGGAAACGCACGCAGATTGATCTGTTCCTGCCGGGCCCGCTGGAGAATTTCCTTTTGCCGGGCTGCACCTGTCTTCACGGTCAGGGTATCAAAAAAATCACCCGTTTCCAATTCGTAACCGAGCCGGGTCAACTCACGGGCCAGCAGCACGGCATGACTATGAATGCGCCGGGCGATGTCACACAATCCCTCCGGTCCGTGATAAACGGCATACATCGCGGCCATGACCGCAGGCAGCACCTGGGCGGTGCAGATGTTGCTGGTGGCTTTTTCACGGCGGATATGCTGCTCGCGGGTCTGCAGGGAAAGCCGGAGTGCCTTGCGACCGTCCGCATCCTGGGAGACACCGATCAAGCGGCCCGGCATCTGCCGTTTGAATTCATCGCGCGTGGCAAAAAAAGCCGCGTGCGGCCCGCCGAATCCGAAAGGCATGCCAAAACGTTGGGTGGACCCGACTGCGACATCGGCCCCCAGTTCCGCCGGCGACGGCAGCAGAGTCAGGGCCAGCAAATCAGCCGACACCACCACGAACGCACCGGCTTCCTTGCTGCGGGCGATGAAGGCGCTGTAGTCGCGGATAATACCGCGCGTGTCGGGGTAAGGCAGCAGCACGCCGAACAATTCCGGACCGGGAACAAACGAATCCGTGCAGCCGGTCACCAATTTCAAACCCAGCGCCTCAGTGCGGGTTTTGACTACCGCGAGGGTTTGTGGATGGCAGAGTTCTGAGGCAAAAAAGGTGCGACGGTTTTCCTGACGACCTTTGACGGCATAAGCCATGGCCATGGCTTCGGCGGCAGCTGTGGCTTCGTCCAACAGCGAGGAATTGGCAATGTCGAGTCCGGTCAGCTCACAAACCATGGTCTGATAATTGAGCAGGGCCTCGAGCCGGCCCTGGGAAATCTCCGCCTGGTACGGGGTGTAGGCGGTGTACCAGCCGGGGTTTTCCAGTATGTTCCGTTGCAACACCGGAGGAACAATCGCGCCATGATAACCCTGCCCGATGTACGATCGGAAAACCCTGTTCTCGCGCGCGATGCCTTTCAGCAAGGCCAGAGCCTCCTGTTCGCTGAGCGCCTCCAATTCGGTCAGGGGCGTTGGGATGCGAATGGAACCCGGCACAACTTTGGAAATAAACGTCTCCAGATCGGGTTCTCCGATGGCTGCCAGCATCAGGGCAGCTTCGTTGCTGTCGGGGCCTATGTGACGGCGCTGGAAGGGATCGGAATGCGGAACAAGGGATCGCGGAGTCATTGGAGTGTGCATAAAAAAGGTCACAGCGCCTCGTAAACACCCTGATCGCGCTTTTGATAAATTTTAAAGCCGGCGGCCTTGGCATCGGAAACCGACACCGGTTTGGACGCCTTCGGGGTGTTCACCGGTGCGATGCATTTACGCACCGGCTTGCGGCACAGCGGACAGTCCTTGAGATCGGGCCGGTTCATGGGCCGACGCAATTCAAAGTGGCCTCCGCAAATTTTACAATCGCCCGCCACCGGTTCGTAAACATAAACCGGCATTATTTTTCCCCGCTTTCCATCGCCTTCAACTGATCGCGGATGACGGCCGCCTCTTCAAAGCGTTCCGATGTGACGGCGGCGTCCAACAAATCCTCCAGCCGCTGACGGCGCAGACCCCTCATGGAACTGGGCACCTTGCCCAGATGTTGCGAACCCTTCTGGCAATCGCTGAAAACCTCCGTGAGCGTTTCGGCAAACACGGCATAACATTCGGAACAGCCCAGCCGTCCGGTCTTGCGCAAGTCCTCGTTGGTGAAACCGCAGACTTTGCAAGCCATGATGTCGGAGACCGTGCGCGGGGGCGACATCATGAAGGATTTGGCGGAAATGGATTGGGGCTCCGGCAATTCGGCGGCCTGGGATGGATCCGGGATGCCCTTCTCCTTGGCCAGTTTGGAAACAGCCTCCCAGATGTCGAAATCGACCAGGTTCTGGTCCTTGATCTGGGGGATGCAGTTTTCACAAACATGCACCTCGATGACCTTGCCATTGATGATCTTGGTCAGGTGGCAGGTGGCTTCGCGGCCGGGACAAAAGGTGCACTCCATCATTCCGTTTTAACCCGCCGCTTCCGTACTGCAAGAGCCGTTTGAACCGGGCTCCGGGGCCGTCAGGATCGGGGCTTGCTGATCAGTGTTTCAACGGGTGCCCCGGCGGCCAATTCCGGATAACTTAGCGTGTAATGCAGACCGCGACTTTCCTTCCGGCCCAGAGCCGAATCGACGATAATCGAGGCCACCAAGGCCAGATTTCTCAATTCCAGAAGGTCGCTGGTGACCCTGAAATTCCAATAATACTCCTGAATCTCCCGGAGCAGATAATTCAGGCGGCTCTCCGCCCGGCGCAGGCGTTTGTCCGTCCGCACAATCCCCACGTAATCCCACATGGTTTGACGGATCTCCCTCCAGTTGTGCGTGACCACCACCAGTTCATCGGGGTCATGAGCATCGCCCTCCTGCCAGTCCGGCAAAACCTCGGTCTGTGCAGAACCATGCAGCAACTCCGCAATGCGCCGTGCGCTGCGGTCCGCCATCACCACCGCCTCAAGCAGGGAGTTGCTGGCCAGTCGATTCGCCCCGTGCAGCCCCGTACAGGCCACCTCGCCCACGGCAAAAAGTCCCTCTAACGCTGTGGACCCGTCGGACCCGGTGCACACCCCGCCGCACTGATAATGCGCCGCAGGCACCACCGGGATCGGTTGCTGGGCAATGTTGATGCCCAGTTTGGCACAGAAACCGTAAATGTTGGGAAAGCGGTTTTTCAAAAAGGCTTCATCCTTGTGCGTGATGTCAAGATAGACACATTCCGCACCCGTCATTTTCATCTCCGCATCGATGGCCCGGGCCACAATGTCGCGCGGCGCCAGCGAACCTTTGGCGTGGTATTTGTGGGCGAAGGGCCGGCCCTTGGCATCCACCAACTCAGCCCCCTCCCCGCGCAGCGCCTCGGAGATAAGGAAGGATTTCGAGAAGGGATGATAGAGGCAGGTCGGGTGGAACTGGATGAATTCCATGTTGGCCACGCCAACTCCGGCGCGATAAGCCATGGCCACTCCGTCGCCGGTGGCGATGTCAGGGTTGGTGGTGTAAAGATAACATTTGCCGCAACCGCCCGTGGCCAGAACCGTTACTTTGGCGCGGAAGACCAGCACGCGACCGCTGTTTTTATCCAGGGCGTAAATGCCCAGACAACGATCGGGCCCGGGCTGTTTCAGTTTTAACGAGGTAATCAGATCGATGGCAAAAAAATTCTCAAAAACAGTGATGTTGGGATGGGCCTCAATGGCCTGCAGCAAACCGCGTTCGATCTCCCGGCCCGTCATGTCCTGGGCATGCAGGATGCGACGCTTGCTGTGTCCGCCTTCCTTGCCCAGATCCATTTCCGGCACCGGCGTGTCCGGGCGCTCGGAAAAACGGACTCCCAGATCAATCAACTCCTGAATGCGCGCCGGACCTTCCGCGACATAGGCGCGCACCACGTCTTCACGACAAAGCCCCGCCCCGGCCTCAAGCGTGTCACGAACATGCAGTTCAAAACTGTCCTCGCGCGAAGTGACGCAGGCAATGCCGCCTTGCGCGTAATTGGTGTTGGATTCGGCGCGATTTTTCTTGGTGATGACAGCCACCGTGCCGTGCCGGGCTGCCTTCAGGGCCAGACTGAGCCCTCCAATACCGCTGCCCAGAACCAGACAATCAAAGTTTTTCTGCATCATTCACCTCGACCGGGATGGCCTGACACATGTCCCGCCATCCGGGAAAATTCCACTTGTTCGGAAACCCCTCACACTGCACGGGTTTGGCCGGATGCACAGCGCATTTGTTGATCCCCTCCAGGAAAACACATTCCCCGTTCGGCCGGTTTTTAAGGACCAGATGGGAGCGGAATGGATCCAATTCCGTGTACCTGGCCGCGAAGTCCGCCACACTCAGATTCAGGTGCGCCGCCAGCCGGTCCGTGTCCTCATCCGTCAAATGCACGAAGCCCGGACAGCGGCAGCAATTTCCACAACGCTGACATTCATAAAACACTTGCACAGCATTACTCCGGCGTTTATAAAGTCAAATTCCTCCCACAAGGAGTCGTAGCTCAATTGGTCAGAGCACCGCCCTGTCACGGCGGGGGTTGCGGGTTCGAGCCCCGTCGACTCCGCATGATTTCACCGTCAGGGTCTTGAAATCCAGCACTTTACCGCCTTTCAGGTAAACAGCCCGTTTCCGATGGGAGAACCTCCCTGTGATAGCCGACCCGGCGCAGCACTGTTACGATGTCCCGCGTTTTAGGTTCGAAATGATTCTCCATTTTGAAGGTTAACCCGGATTTCCAAAGCCCCGTTCCGTGAAATCCAAACGGAGTGCTTCTCACATACTCCTGACCGTGTGAGAAGGCAGGTTAAAAATGAAACAGCTTTACGGAAAGCTTTAACGGCGGCAAAATGTGCCTACTTTTATGCACATCGCCAACCAGCTCGCCCTTTTTCTCGCCAACAAGCCGGGCACTCTCGCCGCCGTCTGCAAGGTGCTCGCCCAGGCCAAAATCAACATCTACGCCATCAGCACCTCCGACACCATCGATCACTCGGTCATCCGCTTGATCGTGGACGACCCCAAACGCGCCGTCAAAGCCTTCGAGGCCATCGGCACGCTCGTGGTGGAAACCCAGGTGCTGATGATTGAGGGCGACAACCAGCCGGGTTCCCTCCAGGCCATCTCGCAAAAACTGACCGCGGCACGAATCAACATTGAATACGCCTACTGCGCCACCAGTCCCGATGCCAACCGCGGGCTCCTCATCCTCCGCCCTTCCAACGTGGCCAAGGCGCTCAAGGTGCTGAACCTGAAGTCGAAGTAAAGTCGCCACGGACACAGGTATCACCTCCCAGGACCATGCGCACTTTTCCCACCAGGCGGCTGCTCACCGCCGGGGGCGTCACACTCGTCTTTTTCATTCTACTCTTTTCACTCATGCGCCGCGATCACGGCATGACCGCGTCCTGGTACGGTGACGATTGGCACGGCAAACTCACCGCCTCTGGCGAGTATTTCGACATGTACAACATGACAGCCGCGCACAAAACCCTGCCCTTGGGCACACAGTTGGAAGTCAATTATCCCGGCACCGGAAAAAGCATCACGGTCACCATCACCGACCGCGGTCCCTACATCCCCGGACGCGATCTGGATCTTTCCTTCGGCGCCGCACGTCAGCTCGGCATGGTCTCCATCGGCGTGGCCCGTGTACAAACAAGAATCACCGGTCACGACCGGCGCTACGACAAATACCTGCATCAACCACCGCCTGTCGCCACCGGCTTCAGCATCGAAGCCGGGGTCTTCTCAGATCCCCTCACCGCACAGGCCCTCTGCGACACCCTCAACGCCGACTACCGCCAGCTCGGTGCCCATGTCCAGCCAGGCGAACAGGGCATGCAGCATGTTTTCATGGGAAATTTTTCAGAACGCGTACAGGCTGCCATCGTCGCCCGAGAACTGCGCAGCAACGGCTACGAAGCCTTTATTCGTGAGAAGCCATGGACCGACAATCCGGCCAGCAAGAGCAGCGCCGAGACCCAGGCAATCCAATCGCCCCAACACTGATACAGCGTGACGCGGTGCGCCGGGATGCGCACGGCGCCCCGCAACGATCCCTCCACATAAGTACCGTCCTTGGCGTCACGCAACACGGAGGTGATCACCCCTTTTTCCGTGATCAGGGCCGTCACCCCGGAGTTGGTCACGCGCAGCAGGGGTCGCCGGTTCTCCACCGCGCGGAACACCGCGTTGGCCAGGTGCTGCGCCGATTCCGGCGAACGGTTAAACCAGCCATCGTTGGTCATGTTGATGAACAAATCGGGCTGCAACAATCCGAAACGCCGCACCAGATCCGGCAGCGTGTCTTCAAAACAAATCAGCGGGGCGATGCTTAACTCCGGATTTTGCAAATGCAACAGCAGCGGTTCGCGCCCCGGCGAAAAATCCATGCCCAGCGGGGTCAACTTGCGGATCAGCGGAAAACGGTCGGCCAGCGGTGTGTATTCGCCAAAAAGCACCAGATGATTTTTATTGTACACTTCCGGTAGATCACTGCCGGGATTGAAAAGAATGGCGCTGTTGTATAACGCGTTGCCGGCATAGAGCGTCGAACCGAATAACCAGGCCGCGTGGCGCGTACCGGTCAGCGACTTCAGCAGCGGGCGAAACTGCGCCGTGGCGTAAATCTCCTCGCCCACCGGGGTCTCGGGCCACACCACCAGATCGACCGCGCCCCCTTCACCGCGAGAAAGACCGGATAGGGTCAGCACCTCCATTTTCGCCAGGGCTTCATCCAATGAAACACTGCCCCCCCAGGGACTCTGCGGAATGTTCGGCTGCACCGCCAGATAGTGCAATGTGGTCACGCACTCGCTCTTTTGAAAAACAGCCGTCACCCCAAAAGCAAAACTCAATCCGGTCAAACCCACCGCCAATGTGAATTCCCAGCGGTTTTTCAGCATGGGCTCCTGCTGCGCCTCCCGCACCAGACGCGCCAGCGTCAGCGCAATCGTCAACCCCATCATCGCCACCAGCCAGGAAACCAGCAGCACGCCGCCGAATTCCGCGATTTGAATCAATCCCAGCACCTGGTACTGGCTCACCCCCAGATCATTCCAGGGCAAGCCAGTCAACAAATGACCACGCAACCATTCCTGCACCACCCAGGCCGAGGCCCCCAATACCGCCAGACGTATGTTGTGCAGGGATCCAATGCGGGCCGGAACCGGATGGGAAAGAAACCACCAGAGCAGGCACCAAACCGCCGGAAACAGCGCCAGATAAAACGGCAGCACCGCACAGCCCAGCCAGGTTACTTCGTGCAGCCAGAAGAAAATCACTGCGAATTGTAGCAAACCGAATCCATAGCCAATCGCCAGCGCGGTCTGCCAGCGCTGCACCCCGTGCCGCAAGCCCAGGGCAATGGGACCCAAGGCGAGCCAGCCCGCCCAGGCCTGGTCGTATGGGGGAAAGGAAAGGATCAGCAAAAGCGCCGAGACCAGCGCTGCCAGCACCGGCACAAAATTCCCCAGCCTGCCGCGCGAAAATAACATCACAGCGGCTTAAAGAATTTCCGGAACCGGTTTGAACTGCTCAATCTGATCCCGGATCTCGTTGAGGAAGGCCCCTGCGCTGGAGCCGTTGATGACACGGTGGTCGATGGTCAGTGCCAGTTTTACAAACGTCTTGGAGACCGGCCGGCCTTCCTTCAAAATCACTTTTTCCTGCGGTGAGTTGATGAGGAGCGTGGCCACGGCCGGTGGCACGATGACCGGTATGCCATCGGGAATGTCAAACGTGGCCATGCTGGTCAGGATCAGCGAGGCGGCCTGCCGCGCCTGATCCTCCCCCTGCCGCGCCGTATCGATCTTGGCCTTGAGTTGCTTGCAGAAATCCATGAGTTTGTAGTCGCTGGCATTTTCCAGCACCGCCGTGGTCAGGTCACCGCTGGGCAGCGACACCGCGCAGCCCAAATGCACTTTTTTGTAAACGCGCAGGATGGTGTTCAACGGCAGGGAACTGCGGAAAACCTCATGCTTCTCCACCGCGCGCATGGCGCACCAGGCCACCAGGGTGAAGGTGGTGAGATCCGCCGTGGCGGGATCGTTTTTGTAATGCAGCCGGGCGGCATGAATCGCCCCCCAGTCAGCCACCTGGAAAATGGTGGCCGGCACCGCCACCCGCGCCGCCCGCGCCATGCGCGTGGCCAGAATCTGTTGCTGCTGCGAAAGCACGATCTCCTCGTAATCATCCGTCGAGCGTGGCTCGGGCCGGGCGCCCGGTTGGTCCCTGTTCATGCGGTTCATAGTGCTGTCCATGCGCGGGGGCGTCACGCCTTGTTTTGCATTTATCCCGGACGGACTGCCGTGTCCCACCGGTGCCGTGATCACTCCGTCCGCCTGCAGCCGGGCAATGACGGCGCCAATGCGGACCGTGGAGTCCTCAGTCACGGCCCACGATTCCAGAATCCCGGCTTGGGGCGATTCAATGTCCACCACCGCCTTGTCCGTTTCCAACTGGTAAATCAATTCGTCGGGCTTCACCTCGTCACCGGGTTTTTTAAACAGCTTGATGACGCGCGCTTCCTCCAGGCCTTCGCCGATGGCCGGCACATGGATCGGAATCAGCCCGGGCACGCCGTTGACCATGGGCTCTTCGGGTTGCTCTGCGTACAAATCACGCAGGGCCCGGGTTTCGCCCCCCTCGGTGATGGCCAGAATTTCTTCAATCACCCGGTCCACCGAAGGCAGACAGCCCTCCTCATAAACGGGATGGAAGCCGATATGGATGTCGCCGCGCGAAAGCAGCACGGGCGGTTTGCGCATCGAATCCCACAAATCATGATCGGCCAGGACTTCGCTGATGACCATCTGGCCCACGCTGCAACTGCGGTTGTCCTCCTGCACCACCAGCAGGCGCCCGGTTTTCATGACCGATTCCAAAACAGTTTCACGATCCCACGGCTGGATGGAACGCAAATCCACAATCTCCACCGAAGCCACGCCCTGCAGTTGGTCGGCCGCCTGCTCGACCTTTTCCATGCAGTTGCCCCAGGCCACCACGGTCACGTCCACGCCTTCACGACGTATTTTGGCCCGGCCGAAGGGCAGCGCGACCACATTCTCCGGCACGTCGCGCTTCATGCGCAAAAGATGTTTCGGCAAAAGCACCAGCACGGGGTCGGGACTGCGCAGGGCTGTATGCATCAAACCCGCCGCGTCTTCAGGCGTGTAAGGAACCACCACGCGCAGACCGGGCACATGGGCAAAGGAGGCTTCATTGGCCTGGCTATGCCAGGGGCCGCCCGCCGGCAGATACGCCCCGTAAGGCGCATAAATCACCACCGGTGCCGTCCAATCCCCAAACGTGCGCCAGCGCAGCGTGGCCAGATTGTTCACCAACTGGTTCCAGGCCGGGCCGACAAAGTCGATGAACTGCAGTTCAAAAACAGGACGCATCCCATAAGACGCCAGACCGCAGGCCACACCCAGAATGGTGGCCTCCGCCAGGGGGGAGTTGAAAACACGATCGGGGAACTGCTGCGAAAGACCGTTGGTCAGTTTGAAAACACCGCCCATCGGGTCTTCAATGTCCTCCCCGAAAAAAACGTAGTCGCGATTCTGCTGCAAGTTCTCGCGGAAAACCTGGTTGACCGCGTCCAACATGCGGGCCGGTTTGAACCCGTCCGTAAACAGAGGCTCCCCATTGCAATCCATCCCACCCAGCAACTGCTCGTAGGTTTCATGCGGTTGCGGGTCCGGCGAGGCGGCCGCCTTGCGGTATTCGCCCTCAACCTGTCTGGTCAGTTCCGCCTTGCGGGCCTCCCAGGCTTCCGGCTTCAGTGCCCCGTCCTTGATCAGGGCTGCCGCCAGTTGCTCAATCGGGTCCCGGGCCATCATTTCCTCAATCTCGGCCGCCGGACGATAAATACGGTGATCGTCGCTGCTGGAATGACTGCTCAGCCGGTCCAGTTCACCCCACAAGATCACCGGTCCCTCCCCTTGACGCAGTCTGGCCAGAGCGGCGGTGCCAGCGGCAAAAAGATCCTCCACCCGACGGGCATCGACGCGCACCACGCGGCGATGATCAAACAAATGATTGCGCAGGGGGTTGGATTGTCTGGTGCTGGTGCTGATGCCGAAGCCGTTGTCCTCCACCAAAAACAGGACGGGCAGTTTTTTTTCATCGGCAAAGGCCAGGGCCTCGTAAAATTCCCCTTGCCTCATGCCGGCATCCCCCACACAGGCCAGCACCGCGCCGGTTTTGCCCTGTAATTGCAGACCCCAGGCCGCGCCGCAAGCCGGAAGGAGATTGCTCCCGGTCGGGGAACCCATGCTCCAGATATTCCGCGAACGATCGCTGAAATGGCCCGGCAACTGCCGCCCGCCGCTGCTGGAGGCCCGCTTGCCCAGATAGCTCAGGGCCAGATCCAAAACCGGCACCCCGCGGCCCAGCATCAACGCCCGGTCCCGGTAGTGCGGAAAAATATAATCTTCTGCCTGCAGGCAGAGGGCCAGCGTCGCCAACGCCTCGTGCCCCTGACTGGAAATCTGAAACCAGCCCGCACCCTGCCGCGATAAAATACCCTCGCGGCGGTCGGATTCACGGCTCAGATACATGGTATCGAGCAGCTTGAGCTTGGTTTTGAGTTCCATCCTGGATGTGTCGCTGTTAAGAAAAACAGATTAGCCCGCTGCTCCCACCCTGTTCAATCGGAAATCTGCATAAGATTTTCCGCCACCCGAATAAAAATTCCGGAACTGATTGCCAATCGACCACTCCTGCCTGCATAATCAACCGACATGAACCTGGCCAGCCTGATCGACCACACCCTGCTCAAACCCGACGCCACCATTCACCAGATTGAGAAACTTTGCCAGGAGGCCCGTGAGTACGGCTTCTACGCCGTCTGTCTCAACCCCTACTGGCTCAGCACCGCACGGAAATTCCTCGAAGGCAGCCCGGTCAAAATCTGCACCGTGGCCGGCTTCCCCCTCGGCGCGAATCTTCCCCAAAGCAAGGCCCACGAAGCCCGCATCGCCACCGATGCCGGAGCCGATGAAATCGACATGGTCATCAACCTCGCCGCCGCGCTCGAAGCCCACTGGAATTTCGTCGAACACGAAATCCATGAGGTGGTTTCGGCCTCCCACGGCAAGACCGTCAAAGTCATCATTGAAACCAGCCTTCTCAACGACGACCAGATCCGCCAGGCCTGCCAGTGCGCCGTGCGGGCCGGGGCGCAATTTGTCAAAACCTCCACCGGATTCAGCAGCGGCGGCGCCACCGTAGCCAATGTCAAACTGATCCGGTCCTGCCTGCCCGACAACGTGGGCGTCAAAGCCTCTGGCGGCATCCGCAATCTCAAGGACGCCTTGGAATTGATCGAAGCCGGCGCCAACCGCCTCGGCACCTCCGCCGGCGTCAGTCTCGTCACCAGCAAAGCCTGACCGGGTTTGTAAATTCCAGCTCCGCTGCGCTTGCAGCGCTCAGACACGCTCCAGTCAGCGGCTCGTCCACAGCTTGACTTGGAATGTAAAAAAACGACAATTCACCTGCTAAGGGCGCGTGGCGAAATTGGCAGACGCGAAGGACTTAGGATCCTTTGGAGCAATCCATGCAGGTTCGACCCCTGTCGCGCCCACAGACAGTTTTTTCGTAAAGTCATTAAAAACTGAATCAAAGCCGAAAGCCAGCCGCCAATACTCTACGTGAAATCTAAGCGCCGAATTCGACCGGTTTTGTCCAGCACAGTAAACAAGAGTTCGGCGAAACGTTAAGCACAAGCAAAGCTTGGCAACATTTACTGCAGGCCTTTTACTAATCCAGCAAACTCCTTTAAACAAATGAGCTTGGGTCTCCACTCAGGCGGGAATTTCGTAAAATTACTTTTCGGAACAACAAGTTGAACCCCTGATTCCCGCATTTCAGCGAGCTGGTTGGAGGAAACACCTTCTTGAAGCGTGAAAAGGTGCTTTGTTTTGATCTTGCGTGCTTCCTTGGTGATTTGACGCCAACGGTCTTTGCAGCAAGTCTTGGCAGCCAGCATCAGACAGCTTTCTTTGCCTAAGCGCATGGAAACGTAGCGCTCCAATGATGGAAAAATGAAATCAGGCCGGCTGTTGTTCTCCGTCACAACCTGGGTCTCATGCGGAATCTCCAGTTCCTCAAAGATCGC
>Ga0075019_10001439_pt1 | contig 13483 bp, 17 predicted proteins | sample ColStrG_CSR_2013_FD_71473 | JGI IMG/M metagenome (GOLD analysis project Ga0075019, IMG submission 71473) | Freshwater sediment microbial communities in response to fracking from Pennsylvania, USA - Cold Stream Run_MetaG_CSR_2013 | ecosystem: Environmental > Aquatic > Freshwater > Creek >...
AGCCCAAAAATTTCTGATCGATCTGCTGCCCCAGGATGAGCCTGAAGTGATTTATTTTGATCCCATGTACCCTCACAGCCGGAAATCGGCGTTGCCAAGAAAAGAGATGCAAATTTTTCGCGAGCTGATCGGAGGCGATCTCGATGCCGCTGAACTGCTGCCGTTGTCGATCCGCAAAGCTCGCCACCGAGTTGTAGTGAAGCGTCCATTGCGCGCACCACCGCTGGGCTTGGATCGCCCAGATTCAATCGGTCAAATCCAGCCCCAACACCAGTTCAGCGGGCAAACCGTTCGTTACGACATCTATTCCGCCGTGCGAACACAGGAGGCCAAGTGACGCTTTTGTTCTTGTTTGGCAAAATGATTTTCATTCTTGTTCTCATTGAGTGCGCCTGTCGCTGGATTCTGTCGCGTTGGAGTTCCAATTGGCGAGGCTCGCACGCTTCTGGCGCATCTTTTTGGCGGGAAGTGCCAGGAGTTTTGCAAAACGCCTTTTTCAACTGGGGCTTTGTTTTGTCTCCTGGTGCTTTCCAAAAACAACTTCGCAACAGAAGCCTTCAGCATCAGATTTCGCCTCGAGCGGCTTGGTTCGCGGTGGTCTGGATCAACACTCCGACTGTTTGGCGCACACTTTTTCTTTTCTTGGTGGGTTCGGTTCTGGCGATCTTGGGGACCCTGACCGGGTGGCAAAGTCTCTTTGATCAAACTGGTGATCCCGCCACGCTTCTTCTTTTGTTGTCCAGCCCGGACCTGGGCTCTTTGCTGTTGTGTGTGAGTCTTGGCTTTCTGAGTGGGGTTGTTGGGCGTGGGCGAGGAGTTGGTGTCCTTTTGGTGATCAGCTTGTTGTTTCCATTTCTGATTTCCACACCGGGTGCGGCGCTGTTGATCTACGCAGAAGGTTTGGTGGCACTTGTCTTGGCGAAAGAGTGGCGAATGATCTGGCGCTGTCGCGCCTTGGTGGGATGTCTGGCGGTGGTTTTATTTTGGATTTTCGGCGGCTGGATTCGCCAGGCTTTTGTCGTGTTGGAATTTGATATCCAACGACCTGAGGATCGCCTTGTCCAAGTGCTTGGCCTTTGGGGCATCCTTTTGTTTTTTGACCTGAGCTTGACGAGTGTGCTCTTGCATTTTGGATGGACCTTGGACAAGCCGCGGGCATTCTTGACTGACTCACTGGCGGATTGAATCTATGCTGAGCGAGTGGATGATCAACAGAAAATTGGCTATTTGGAACAAGAGCTGCGGCTGAAAGAAGCCGAAATCGCACGTTACCGAGCGGCCTTAGCAAAATCCAATTCTGAGCTTGAAAAAATTATCGCGGATCTTGGCCACGAACTGAAAATGGCCTCACAGATTCAAAAAATACTTGCTCCGACTGAAATTCCTTCGATTCCGGGTTTTGAATTTTCAACAAAATTTCGTGCAGGCTCGGAACGCGGCGGTGATTATTTCGATATTTTTGAACATGAAGACAAAATGAAATTTGGGATCGTGCTGGCATGCTCCTCTGGCTATTCAATGTCCGCACTTTTTCTTTCGGTTCTGATCAAGCTCTCTTCGCAGATTGAGGCACGACGCGGTTTGCCTGCCGATCAAGTGCTGTCGCGAATGGCCGAGGAGCTGGTGCCGAACATCGACAACGCAGACACCGCCAGTGTTTTCTATGGCGTCATTGATCGCCGGGGTTATGAGCTCAGCTACTCGAGCAATGGCTCTCTTGTTGCCTTTCTTTTGCCCGGCGGTGCCGAGATGCCGACGAAGCTGCTCCCCGTGTCGCCCGCTTTTCGAAAAGGATTTGCCGAAAAACCCTTGGCGCAAACTGTCAGCTTGGGTCCGAAGGATCGGCTGGTGCTCTGCTCGGAGGGAGTTTTTTCCGCCGCCCATGCTTCGGGAGAAGTGTTCGGAATGGATCGTGTGATGGACTCTGTTCGGCGTTGCGCCAAAGGACCAGTCCACGAAATCCGCAATGAAATTCTATTTCAGGTTGAAAGTTTTGTGGGCTCCGCAGAACCAGTTCGTGATGAAACTGTGATTGTTCTCGAGGTGAAAGACAAAGTGATAAAACTTGCGAAACCAAAACCGTAAGAGCATATTTGAAATTCAGAGAGGGACTATATGGCAGAAATTTATGAAGGTGCGCTCGACAAGGGTCTGGAAGGTGTTGTGGCTTGTACGACAGGAATTTCCTTCATCCAGGGAAATACACTGAGTTTTCGCGGTTTCACAATTGAAGACCTTGCGGCAAATTCAAATTTTGAAGAGGTTGTGTATCTGCTTTGGAATGACAAATTGCCGAACGCGACAGAACTGAAGGCTTTGCGCGAAGCCATTTCAAAAGAAATGACGTTGTCTCCTGAGTTGATTGAGACCCTCAAAAAGTTGCCGATCAAAAATGTGCATCCGATGCAGTGGCTGCGCACGGCCGTTTCGCTGAGCTCGCATTGGGACACCGACGCCAACGACAATTCGACTGAAGCAAATCAACGCAAAGCGATCAAGCTGACGGCGAAGATGGGCACTTTGGTTTGTGCCTTCGAGGCGATTCGCAACGGCCGCCAACCGATTGCGCCAGTCAAAGACAAATCGATCGCTTGGAACTTTTTTTACATGCTGAAGAACGGTCAGGAGCCCAAAGCAGAGCATGTGAAAATTTTTGACACCTGCCTGATCCTGCATGCAGATCATGAGTTGAACTGTTCCGCATTTGCGACTCGAGTGACGACGTCTTCGCTGTCTGATCTGTACTCGGCGGTGACCTCTGCGCTGGGTGCACTGAAAGGATCATTGCACGGCGGAGCCAATGAGCAAGTCATGCTGATGTTGAAAAAAATTGGCACCATCGACAAAGCAAAAGCATTTGTCCAAGAGACCCTTGCCAACAAAGGTCTTGTGATGGGCATCGGACATCGTGTTTATAAAAATGGCGATCCGCGTGCGGCAATTTTGCGAAAAGTTTCGGATCGACTAACGGCTGAAAACAACGAGCACCATTGGTATGAAATGTCGGTGCTGATCGATGAGACGATGAATCGCGAAAAAGGTATGATGCCGAATGTTGATTTCTATTCGGCGACTGTTTATTACAGCATGGGAATTCCAATCGACCTTTACACGCCAATCTTCGCGGTTTCGCGGATTGCCGGATGGATTGCTCATGCAACCGAGCAGTATGGACTTCATGGCGAGCGTCCACCAATCAAGAATAAAATCTATCGTCCCCTTGGCAAGTGGAACGGCAAGATGGATCAGGTTTACAAGTCGATTGAGAAGCGTTAAGCAGGAGGCATCGACGTGACGGCTGCCAAAAAAGTCATGATTGTCGGTGTCTCATTTGCAGAGCAGCAGTTAATCGAAGAACACATGTCGAGTTCAGGTGAATTCGGCAAACAGAAGGAAGCTCTGGAGGTCACGACCAGCGCTTCCTTTGGTCAGTCTGCGACTTGGTGGCGCGAGAACAAACCCGATGTTTTGATCCTTCGAACGCCGAGCGATCCCTTGCTGGAAGCCTATTTTTTTACCAAGATAAAAGCGGATTTGCCGAAAGAGTTGCCAATTCTTTTTATTTGCGACTCAGTGTCTTCCAGTCTGATGCAGTTGAGTGCACAGTTGGCTCGAGTGCGCATTCTCAAAATGCCACTGGATGCGACTACGATTTGGAAAAGCATCCAAGAGCTGCTGATTGATTTCGCCGGTCGCCAAAATATCGCCCATCGTTTTTCGACGGACCAGGATGTCGAAATCACTTCTCCATTGCGATCAGGAACTTTGAGGGGGCGACTGAAAAATCTTTCGGTGACCGGTGGACTGATCGAAATCATCGACAACACAATGGGTTTGGAGAAGGACGATCTCATTGAAGTTGTGATCGAGATCAAAGGTGTCCGCGAATATACGTTTCATTTTCGTGTTGTCTGGATTAGGACGGAAACGAAGACAAAAATTAATTTAGGAGTAAGCTTCGCCAATCAAGGCGAGGTTTTGGACAGTCTCGTCAAAAACAATGGATGATGTGTCGCTGCTCTGGCAACTTGCCAGCAGCGAAGAGAAACCCAAAAAACAGAGGTGCAAAATGGCGTCCATCTTTACCAAAATTATCAACAATGAACTTCCGGCCTACCGAATTCACGAAGACAAGCTGACCATTTCATTTTTGGCGCTCGACCAGGTCAATTTGGGTCACACTCTGGTGGTGCCAAAGCGTGAGGTGAACCATTGGTTTGAAGTGCCTTCGGAAGACTACATGGCAGTTCAGATGAATGCGCAGAAAATCGCAAAGGCCATCCACCAGGCGACGCAAGCGCCACGGATCGGTACGATCGTCGCAGGGTTTGAGGTTCCCCACTATCATTTGCACTTGATACCGGCCTGGTCGATTCCAGATTTGGATTTTCGACGTGCCCAACGGCGATCGGAGTCCGACATGCTACAGATTCAAGAGAAAATCAAAAAAGCCTTGAATCAGCTGTGACACCAAACTACCGCCAACCTCCCGAATACCACTTCAGTCTGGATTCGGTGCTGCTGGCCAGGCTGGTGGCCGAAACCATCAATGCACAATCGTCGAAGGCGCAGCCTTTTCGTGTTTTGGATCTGTGTGCTGGCGTTGGCGTGATTGGTTTGGATCTCGCAACCCATTGTGAATGGATCCAAACGATTGATTTTTTGGAAGTTCAGCCGGCCTATCACGAATATTTGGTTGAGAATTTGCGGCTGGTGACGAGACCCCAACTGAACTGTCAGGTCACGATTGGCAGCTTTGCGGATCCAATTGTGCTGGCTTCACTGGGGCACTATCAGCTGATCCTCTGCAATCCTCCGTATTTTCGTCTTGGTCAAGGCAAGCTCTCTCCATCTGAATTGAAAAATAGAAGCCGATTTATGATCGACAGTGACTGGCCTGAACTTTGGCGATCGCTTGGAGAGTTGTTGGCGAAAGACGGACAAGCCTTTGTTCTCCAGCGTCAACTGCCCGACCATGGCTGGAATTTGTTCCAGGAATCTGTTCAGCAGTGCGAGGTTCTGGGTTTGCAGGTGAGCAAATGGTCCGAAATTCGCGGTACTGATGTTCTTCGCGTTTTTCGATCGGCGCCGTCAAAGCGTTGACCGGAAAAGTGTCACGAACTTGGCGACTGTCGGTCAGTTGACAGTGTAGGATTTTGCGCGAGCGCGAATGTCGCACTGGGGACAGTAGGCTTCTTCTTTGATTTCAATCGTTTCTGGGACACGAACGTGTCGAAGTTCGAGATTTTGCCCACACAAGGCGCAATTGTTGTGGGCAGACAGAAAATCCTTCTGCTTGTTGGTTTCGATTTTTTCAAAATACTGGACTTTGCCTAAGTTCATGTCGTCGCCTTTGTTGTATTCCTGTTATTGAATGCAAGAAGCATTCACAGACCAAAGGCGCACGTCTGGTTGGTTGATTCGCCGGTGTCGAATTGATTGATTCGCCGGTGTCGAATTGATTGATTCGCCGGTGTCGAATTGATTGATTCGCCGGTGTCGAATTGATTGATTCGCCAGTGTCGAATTGATTTATTTGCCCGATCCAAATGCGAAGTCCTTCACATTCTCGCACTGCATGACGGAAATTCTCTGGCTGTTGTAAGGAATCGTGGTCGTGCCACACGAAACAATCAGTGAGGAGTGGAACGGCGCTTCTGGAGAAAAGATCAATTTGTAGGAGTATTTCACAGGATAAGCTTCAGAGCTCCAATCCACCTGATCCCAGGTGACTTGAATGACTCGCATCGGTGTTTGGCAGGGGTTGAGACGTCCGCCACAGTCGCTGCGCAGGTTGACCATAGATGGCAACGGCATCGTCGAATAGGTTTTCGTGACATTGTGATAGCTCCACTTGGTCCCGTCTGGAGTTGCCGCGCTGGCCGACTTGAAGGTCAAGTCGCCGATGTGTGCGGAACGGGCGCCATAAGTTGGATTCAAAGTGGAGTCATCGGCGTGTGCTTCGACAAGAGGATGAACTCGAACCAAGTTGGTTACATTTTGCCAAATATTTTCAAGCGAGTGCTGCCAGTGCACAAAGAAAGTTGTTTTCGGAATCACGAAGTCCGGAGTTTGAGGGGCGTGAAGGTCGCGGACTTTCGCGACCGTGCCGCACGCACCGTTTTGCTTTTCTTCACACTCGGTCATCTGTGTTGTGGGATATGGCACCATATTGGACTGGTCATCGAGCTCGCGCAGCTCACGATTCAAGGTGAAGACAATCTTATTGGGATCCTCTGTCCGCAAAGACACTGAATCGGTACGCAGACGGGTTGTCACTGGATACAGTGTCTCGACCTGATTCGTACGCTCGACAAAAACATACTCGCCTTTTTGAATTTCGGGGAGTGTGATCAAAGTCGACTCAACTTGGGCTGCGGTCAGCGCATTGTCCAGGTCAGTCGAAGAGACCGTGACCCCAAAATCTTGGTTGGGTCCTGGATCTTTCATGCAGGCATTCAGAAGGAGCAGCGACAGGACCAGGAAGCTGGTGGTTTTGTAAGTTTTCATATCAAATCGAGTCCCAACCCCAAATCCAAACAGGAAGTGGCAGGATTCGCTCCAATGCGGCAACAGTGGGAGGGGTCAGAAATGGAATTTCCGGAAAGGGGCCAAAAATCACCCGGACCAGGTCTTTCTCATCAGGAAATTGGACGACGTTTTCGCCGACACCAAGGTGAAAGCCGTCCTCACGATGTTCAAGAACCAAGTTCGGCAGACCTAAACTTTTCGCCATCTTGTGAATTTTCTGTAAAAGTTGATCCATTTTCACAATCTTGATCATTCCCAGGTAGCCTTCATTGTGCACCGATCCTGGAAGTGTCTTCAGGGCGCTGACAAGATTTCGGCTTTGTCGTCCGCAAATCACAGTGATGGGTGATTTTTTTTCCTGGCGAATCCAAGCAAAGAGCGAAAGAAGTTTAGAAACAGACCCACCCCATTCATGCAGGTAGCCCGAAAGGTCGATGCCTTTCCCCTCGACGGCATAGGCAGCAAGTTGACCTTGCGCATCCCAAGCCGTGTAGAGCGTCGACTGCGGAATGCTCAGAAATTTTCGAATGTCTTCCACCGTGCGCACGGATCCGACAGTGTGTTGACTGTAAAGGCGATGAATGGCTTCGGGTGACACTGCATTGCCTTTCATCATTTTCAGCCCTTGTGTCGGTATGACGAACTCGTCTTGCAGCACAACGCTGTCCTCCGCCCCGGCCAGCTCGAAGTCCAAGCGGCGGTAGAAATCGTAAATATTGGTCCACAAAACTGCAATATCACAGTCTTGGTTTTGGGCCTCTGCCAAGCAGGCCTGAAGAATTTGGCTGGAAAGACCTTGGCCCCGATGGGCAGGGTCGGTGACGACAGATCCAACGGCTCCGATTTTGAGGAGGGTTGCGGGGCTTCGCAAGATCAGGGGCTTCAGAACGGCATGAGAAAGCACCTTACCCCCCTCAGCGATGATCCGCACATTGCCGAGGTTTGTGGGCGTGATCGCGGTGGGGTACTCATGTGCAATGGACCACTGGCCATTGGGCCGCAGGTGCTGATTCAGGAAATTGACGACGGTGTTCCATTCTTGGCTCGTCGGTGCACGGGGACCTTCCATGGTCACCTCCATTCTCTCTTCGAAGACCTCAATAACAGTTTACCGGTCTTTGACTTCAAAATGAAAACCAAGCTATAAAAACAGGACCTCAGTCAAAGGAGTGCCACGGTGGCTGATAAATCGCAGAGTTGGAAGCAAAATGTGCCAGGTAAAGTTTTCGTAGATCAGTCCTGTATCGCCTGCGATGCTTGTGTCTTGGCGGCCCCTCAAAACTTTAAAATGGATGACAACGATGGTCACGCCTATGTCGCGAAACAGCCCGAAAATGCTGCAGAAGAAGCCGCCTGCAAAGAGGCGACCGAAGGCTGCCCAGTCGAAGCGATCGGCTCGGAGGACTAAACCACTCCCAGTTCAGCTGACAATGGCTCGACTCAAGAAGGGTTATCCAGATGCCCATTGTGAGCTTGATTCCAATTCTCCATTTCAGCTTCTGATCGCGACGATCCTTTCGGCGCAATGTACGGATGTTCGGGTCAATCTAGTGACCAAAGTCCTGTTTGCAAGATTTCCCGATGCCAGAAGCATGAGCCAGGCCAGTCTCGCAGAGCTTGAAGAGATCGTGCACTCGACTGGCTTTTATAAGAACAAGGCCAAAAATATTCAGGACTGCGCGCAAAAGCTCGTCGATTTTGAAGTGGGTCAGGTGCCCGCGACAATTGAGGCCCTCATCCAATTGCCGGGAGTCGGTCGGAAGACTGCGAACGTGGTCCTGGGGAATGCACTTGGCATCACTTCGGGAATTGTGGTGGACACGCATGTGGGGCGTTTGGCCCGTCGATTTGGTTGGACGGATGAAGTGGATCCGCTCAAAGTCGAGTCGGCACTGCAAAGGCAAATCAAACACGAGGATTGGGTTTTAGTTTCACATCTTCTGATTTGGCATGGTCGTCGAGTCTGTGCCGCCCGCAATCCGAAATGTGACTCATGCTTCTTGTTTGACCGCTGTCCGAGACTCGGGCTCTAATATCCAAGATGTTAGCTTCGTTTATTGATAGTGTTCGCTATGTCGGTCATTTGATACCCGTTGCGTTTTTACGCATTTTCATGGGTTATTACTATTTGCAGCAAGCCATGCTGAAATTCAACGGAGACTTTCTGGCGCGACCACGGTTGGCCGCGCAAATTGCGGATGTCCTTCCTGGTCTGAACGCTCCTGTTTGGTACAAAATTCTAACTGAGCGAATCGTGATTCAGCACTGGCAGGCCTTTGCGCTTGTGGCCCTGGGGCTTGAGTTTGCCATCGCAATTTCCTATCTCTTTGGCTATGTCGTTCGTCCGATGGCATTCATTGGTTTGTTGATTTCCATCAACTATCTGATCCTGGCAGGTGGAAGTTCCGACGAGCTCTATCGAACTTTCATCGCCATTCACTTTATGATGGCGTGGGTCGGTGCTGGACGTTGTTTGGGTCTCGATTACTATTTTTTCAAACGTCGCCGTGGCGTTTGGTGGTAAGAATTGAAACATTTTTTTGTTTTCCTCATTTTGGTATTCGGTGGTCTGATCGCTGCGATTTTGTTTCGACAGAATCAAGATCCCACTCGGGACGCACGTCCCGTTCTGCGGATCTACGCGCCGTCTTCATTTCTCAAAGCCTGGGGACCCGGGCCTTGGCTCAAAGAGAAGTTTGAAACCAGCTGTGAATGTCGAGTTGAATACCATGACGGCCAAGATGCGGCCGCATTGGTGGAAAGAGTCAAATCCGAACCCAAGTCGCGAGCGGCTGACTTGGTTTTGGGTTTCAATCAATACGATTTGGAAATTGCTCACAAAGGGATGGAGTGGAAAGCCATCAAGGTGGATTCACAAAACTTTGATGACACCGTCCGACCATTACTGTCGCGGACAAGTTTCATTCCCTATGACTGGGGTGTCCTCACCTTTTTGGCCCACAAAGCTGAGGTCCCCGTTCTTCCCAAAACCTTAGACGATCTTCTGAATCCAGACTATGCCGGCGCTATCAGTTTGCAGGATCCGCGGACAAGTTCGCCAGGTCTGCAGTTTTTGCTTTGGCTGATTCAGATCAAGGGTGAAGAAGAGGGATTTCAGTTCCTGAAAAAGTTTGCACCTCAGGTCAAGGTTTGGGGCGCGAATTGGTCAACAAGTTATGGTTTATTTCAAAAACACCAGGCGAAAATTACATTTTCCTATGCTGCATCAGTGGTGGCGGGGATTCAGGAAGATCCCCTGAGTGATATCGTCGCACTTCCATTTGCTGAAGGCCATCCGCTCCAGTATGAATTTCTTGGAATTCCTTCAACTTGCCAGAATTGTGATCTGGCAGAAAAATTTGTTGGCCTTGTTCTTTCGCGCGAGGGTCAAAAAGTGGTGATGGAAAAGAATTTTATGTTTCCGGTGATTCACCAGGTGATGCAGGATTCTCCATTCGACAAGTTGCCGCAGTTCACAACGATTGATATGACCGTGATTCCCAATCTAGCTGAGAGGGAAAGAATTCTGAAAAAATGGTCGCAACTTCGTCGCGCCGAATGAAATTTCGACCACGCCTCAAGACTGGAAATTTATTAGGATGGGCAGTCGCGGGCCTTCTCGTGTTGCCCTATCTGTTTGTTATCATGCAAGTGGGTGGACTGGGCTCAGTCGATTGGGATGAATTCACCTGGGCTGTTCACAACACTCTTTTTCAAGCTGCCTTCAGCGCCACACTTTCAGTCCTGATAGGTTCGCTGATGGCTTTTGGTCTGATGCAACTGCGAGCGCAAAGATGGCACCAGTTTTTCCATTTGGTGCTTCTGCTGCCAGGGTTACTCCCTTCGCTTTTTGTGATCCTGATCTACCTTTCGATTTCACCCCGAATTTCTTTGGGTTTAGGCAGCGTCATTGTTGTACAAAGTTTCGTTTATTCGGGTTTTGTGGCGACCCGCTTAAGTGACCTCCTGCAAGCTCAGGGGCATGAGCTCATTGAGGTTGCAGTGGTTCATGGCGCGGACCCATGGCTGCTGGTCCGCACGCTGATTGGCGCTTTTCGGCGCACTCTTTACAACTGGTGGTTTCTGATCTTTTCGATTTGCTTTGTTTCCTTCTCAATTCCAGTGGCGCTCGGTGGCGCGCGTGGGACCACGGTTGAAGTTCTTATTTCCGAAAAAATTCGCCTTCCTCAGGGCCGTCCCGAAGCGCTCAGCCTTGCGCTTTTGCAATTGGTCGGACTATTGCTCCTGGCCTTGGGCTTGATCAGGGAGGCCCAAACTCCCCCCGGGAAGACTCTGGCGCCCATTCACGGACTTCGCTTGCCGCGATCAACGGTCGCGATACTTCTTTTGTACTGTGGAGTTTTTTTGTTTGGAATGCTGCGAATTCTTGGCAACCTGAATTTGCAACACTTCGTGGCGACGGCAGGACCTGGCGGTTTGCAGGAGATTGCTCTGGCGGCTGTGTCGTCTTTTGGGTTGGGCTTGCTGGCCGGCGCAGTGACTGTGGCTCTTTGTTTTCTGGCCGTCGTCGGATGGTCCGAAAAGCTGGATTTGTTCTTTCGTGCCTACACCAGCCCGAGCACGACGGTGATGGGGCTTGCCGTCCTGTTCATTCGGCCAGAGTCACAGATCCTGGAAATTTTCTTTTACGCGCTCTTCTTCGTTCTTTTGGTTTTTCCGGGATTGGTGCGAGCGGGTTTTTTGCCAAGGCTTCAAGGTCTTTCCCAGCAGATTCAAAGCGCGCAGGTCCTTGGGGCTTCACGCTGGAGCATTGGTCGACGAATTTTGTGGCCGCAGCTGCAAGACGTGATCTTTCAGGTTTCGGCTTTGGCGAGCATCTGGATGATTGGTGATTTTACCCTGGCCAGGATTCTTTTCACGAAAGACCTTTTTCTGGGTCAGACACTGATCAGTCTGGTGAACGCCTATCGTCTTGAACAGGCGTCAGTGCTTTTGGTACTGTTGCTGGGAGTATCGGGAATCGCCTATTTTGTGGTGAGAGGTTTGGGGCATGTCGGTCGTCAAAAATATTCTGAATACACAAGGTGATTTTGTTCTTGAAATTCCGCATTGGGAAATTGCCGACCAGGGCGTGACGGCGTTGGTGGGGCCGTCGGGTTCAGGGAAAACAACCCTGTTGCGAGTCTTGCTGGGGTTGGAAAGTGGTGGCGCCTACAGTTGGGATTTTCAAGGTGACAATTTGGCTGAACTTTCACCAGGGCGCAGACGGCTCGGAGTCGTGTTTCAAAACTATCAGCTTTTTCCGCATCTGACGGCTCGGGAAAATGTCTTCTTTGCGGCGGAAGCGCGACGTTTGGACTCACGGAAGGCGTTGAACTTGTGGCAGCATTTGGCGGATTCACTGAACCTGGAGCAATTTGCATTGCGGCGACCCGCACAGCTTTCAGGAGGCGAGCAGCAAAGAGTGGCTTTGGCGCGTGCCCTCATGAGTCAGCCGCGGATGCTTCTACTGGACGAGCCTTTTTCGGCCATGGATATTCAGCTGCGTGAGGATTCGCGGCTGTTGGTTGCGAAAGTTCTGGAGCAGTCCAAAATTCCTGCGCTGTTGATCACTCATGACGATCAGGACCTTTCAGCCTTCCGTCCCGTCGTCACAAAGCTGCGTGCCGGGCGGTTGGTGGACTGACGAATTTCTCGTCAGACTCAAAGAAGCTGTCGCTTGCCAAAATCGCAGGGCGGTCCTAAGCTGAGCTTGTGGATGGTCGAATTTTAGTTGTCGATGATGAGCCCGATATCTGCGCGATGATTCGTGATGTTCTCATTGATCATTTCCAACATATCGAAACTGCAAACAGCGCAGCCGAAGCACTGGCGAAGCTCGACAAAGAGGCCTTCGATTTGATTTTTCTCGATATTATGATGCCCGATATGACTGGTATGGATTTTCTCAAAAAAATTCGCAGTCAGAAAAAGCAAACACCTGTGGTTTTTCTCTCTGCCAGTGATACGGAAGATAATTTTGCCAAAGCTCTTCTCTATGGAGCCTCCGATTTTCTGACCAAACCTTTTGAAAATGAACAGTTGATTCGATTGGCAACCAAAATGGCCCAAGTCGGGCAGTTGCAAAAAAAGTAAATCCCAGTCCGCACGTTTTTGCGGAAAAGTGCCATTGGCGTACTTTCGGGCTCGAACATCCGGTGCTCGGGGCTTGGCGTTTTCCGCTCGGACATGTGGATTTTGTTGCCCACTGCGCTCCGAACTCGCCCGGAAGCACGCCAATGGCACTTTTCCGCAAGCTTCAGGCGGCTTCGCCGTCTTCGGTTTTTTTCATTTCAGCCCGTATGACCACCCTTACAGTTTCACTGAAGGACTTGGCGCGAATTGCGCGAAGGATCTTTTGGCGAGAATTCTTCTTTTGTTGCCACACAGGCGTTGAATCGTTGGTGGTGGGTTCAGTTTTTTCGGGGGCTGGGGTTTGTGGCTGGACTGGCATTTTTGTAGTCATGGGCTCCACCTTCTCGGATCTCTTGCGATCTTGTCTTTATTCTACCAGACAGAAGTCCAGGCGCTGAGGCTTAGGGAAACCTGAACCTCAATTGTGATCCGGTTTGAGAAACAGTTCTTTTTTGAGAATCCTCGACCAAAGGCTTAAGTTATGACGCAGTGCGTCCGAAGAGAGTGCTGACTGCTAACGAGTTTGAATCTGCAGGTCTGTGGGGGGCCGCCTCAAGGTGAGGCGGTCCTGGTCTTGTTCGAAAATTTGAACAGGTCTTCGGCGGTCTCTTTCTGACTGGAAAGGGGTACGCATGGGATTGCGAATTACAACAAATCTTCCATCGATGGCGGCTCAACGAGCCATGTCGATCACGTCTCGCGAGACTGAGAGATCGATGAAACAGCTGGCCACTGGCAAGCGGTTCGTCGATTTGTCCGAGGGAGCTGCCGATTTTGCGATCGGGGAGCACCTGCGGGCTCAGGCGAGCGGTATGAA
>Ga0075019_10001441_pt1 | contig 13482 bp, 13 predicted proteins | sample ColStrG_CSR_2013_FD_71473 | JGI IMG/M metagenome (GOLD analysis project Ga0075019, IMG submission 71473) | Freshwater sediment microbial communities in response to fracking from Pennsylvania, USA - Cold Stream Run_MetaG_CSR_2013 | ecosystem: Environmental > Aquatic > Freshwater > Creek >...
GCCTTCGCCCGCTCCTGAAGGAACCGCCCATGAGCCGCATCGACAACAGCCGCGTCATCCGCGCCGCCACCGGCGGGACCCTGTCGGCCAGGAGCTGGCTGACCGAAGCCCCGCTGCGCATGCTGATGAACAACCTGCACCCCGACGTGGCGGAGCGGCCGGAGGAGCTGGTGGTCTATGGCGGGATCGGCCGCGCCGCCCGGGACTGGCAGAGCTACGACGCCATCGTCGCAACCCTGCAGAGGCTCGGGGACGACGAGACCCTGCTGGTCCAGTCGGGCAAGCCGGTGGGCGTGTTCAAGACCCATCCGGATGCGCCGCGGGTCCTGATCGCCAATTCCAATCTGGTGCCGAAATGGGCGAACTGGGAGCATTTCAACGAACTGGATCGCAAGGGTCTGGCCATGTACGGCCAGATGACCGCGGGGTCGTGGATCTATATCGGCACCCAGGGGATCGTGCAGGGCACCTACGAGACCTTTGTCGAGATGGGCCGCCAGCATTATGCCGGCGACCTCAGCGGCCGGTGGCTGCTGACCGGCGGCCTCGGCGGCATGGGCGGCGCCCAGCCCCTGGCCGCGGTGATGGCCGGCGCGTCTTGCCTGGCCATCGAATGCCAGGCCAGCCGCATCGACATGCGCCTGCGGACCGGCTACCTCGACACCTCCGCCACCACCCTCGATGAGGCGCTGGCGATCCTCGACCAGGCCAAACAGGACGGAAAGCCGGTGTCCGTGGGGCTGCTGGGCAACGCCGCCGAGATCCTGCCGGAGATCGTCCGGCGCGGCATCCGCCCCGACCTGCTGACCGACCAGACCTCGGCCCATGATCCGGTGAACGGCTACCTGCCCATGGGCTGGACCGTGGCGGACTGGGTCACGCGGCGGGAGCGGGACCCCGAGGCGGTGGCGAAGGCCGCCAAGGCGTCCATGGCCGTCCATGTCCAGGCCATGCTCGACCTGCAGGCGGCGGGCGTTCCGACCACCGACTACGGCAACAACATCCGCCAGGTGGCCTTCGACGAAGGGGTAAAGGACGCCTTCGCCTTCCCCGGCTTCGTCCCCGCCTATATCCGTCCCCTGTTCTGCAGGGGGATCGGACCGTTCCGCTGGGTCGCCCTGTCCGGCGATCCCGAGGACATCTACCGGACCGACGCCAAGGTGAAGGAGCTGCTGCCCGACAACGCGCCGCTGCACCGCTGGCTCGACATGGCCCGGGAGCGCATCCAGTTCCAGGGCCTGCCGGCGCGGATCTGCTGGGTGGGCCTGGGCGACCGGCACCGATTGGGCCTCGCCTTCAACGAGATGGTGGCCTCGGGCGAGCTCAAGGCGCCCATCGTCATCGGCCGGGATCACCTGGACTCGGGGTCCGTGGCCAGTCCCAACCGCGAGACCGAGGCCATGCGCGACGGCTCGGACGCCGTGTCCGACTGGCCCCTGCTCAACGCCCTGCTCAATACCGCATCCGGCGCCACCTGGGTCTCCCTGCACCATGGAGGCGGGGTCGGCATGGGCTATTCACAGCATTCCGGCATGGTCATCGTCGCCGACGGCACGCCGGAAGCGGCCCGCCGCCTTGGCCGCGTGCTGTGGAACGACCCGGCCACGGGCGTGATGCGCCACGCCGACGCCGGCTATGACATCGCCGTGGACTGCGCGCGGGAGAAGGGGCTCGACCTGCCCGGCATTCTTGGCTGACGGCTTGTCCGGCCGTCGGTTCGGGGCCATGTCCGCCCTACGAACCGTCGGGACCGTGACCGATGGCGTGACCGGAGCCTGTGCCTTGACGCTGAAATCCCGACTGACCGCCGGACTTTCCACCGCCGGACTGGCCTTCGCCGTTCTCGCCGCGGCGACCCCCGCCCTCGCCGACCCTGCCCTGAAGGTGGTGGACCACATCGCCGCCGGGGGCGAAGGCGGTTGGGACTATGCGTCGATCGATCCGGCGGCGCGCAGGCTGTATGTCACCCGCGGCGCGTCGATCATGTCGGTGGATCTGGAGACGGGCAAGGCGACGCTCGGGCTCGCGGCGACCAGCCGGTCCCACCAGGTGGTGCCGGTCAACGGCGGCGGCGAGTTGCTGATCACCAATGGCGGCGACGCCACGGTCACGATCGTGGACGCGAAGACCGGCAAGGTTCGCGTCACGACCAAGGTCAGCGCCGGCCCGGACGCCGCCATTCTCGAGCCGACCACGGGGCTGGTGATGGTGATGGGTCACAAGAGCGGCTCTGTCGACCTGATCGATCCCGCCAGCGGCGCCCTGACCGGATCGATACCGGTGGGGGGAACCCTGGAATTCGCCGCCGCGGACGGCAAGGGCAAGGCCTTCGTCAATGTCGAAGACAAGGGCGAGGTCGTGGCCATCGACATGAAGACCCGCAAGGTCCTGGGCCACTACTCCATGGCCGGCTGCGAGGAGCCCACCGGCCTCGCCTATCTGGCCCCCAACAACCTGCTGTTGGCGGCCTGCGGCAACGGCGTCGCAGCCCTGGTGTCCCCCGATACCGGGGCGGTCGTCCAGACCCTGAAGGTCGGCGCCGGACCGGATGCGGCATTCTATGACGACGTGCGCAGGCTGGCTTATGTTCCGTCCGGCGCCACGGGCACGCTGACGGTGATCGCCGTGGACGGCCAGACCGGGCGCATCGTCCAGACCCTGCCCACGGCCAAGGGCGCCCGGCTGGGCATGGTCGACCCGAAGACCGGCAAGGTCTATCTGCCCGCCGCCAGGTTCGCGCCCCCGGTCAACGCCGGCGGCTGGCCGACCGTCGTGCCCGGTTCGTTCGAGATCCTCGTGGTCGGGCCATAGGCGGCGGCGCGACGGCTGCCCTAGTAGACGCGTCCGTCGGCGATCAGGTCGATCAATTGCCGGCGGAGGCCGCCCAGCGCAGGCTCCGCCGGGTCGGCGGGGTTCGCGTCGGCGTGCATGCGGGACTGGTCGGTCAGCTCGGCGAAGGCGTCGGCGATGTCGAGGAGGGATATGCCCCCGCCCCGGTCATCGACGGTGACGGTGAAGCCCGCCGGCCGCAGCGCCTCGGGCGACCGCCCGCTCCGGCGCAAGGCCTCGGCGACTGTCATGCCGCGATATCCGCCATCCGCCCCGGCGGCGGCGTCGGACGGGATCGACGCCCGCGTCCGCCCGTCGCCGATGATGAGGGTCACCCTGGGCGGGCTTGCGGCGCCTGCCGTGTCCGGATCCGACCGCGTCATGCGGCCACCGGACTGACGGCGCCGTCAAAGGCCTCGACGCTGTCGGCCCCGGCCTCGCGCAGGAGCCGGGCGGCCAACGCCGCCTCGTCTGCCGAGCCCCTGGCCACGACCAGGAAGCCGTCGGCCTTCACCACAGTATCGTACCGCACCACGCTGTCCTGGGGCACGCCGACGCTGTAGAGGGCCGCGCTCACCGCGCTGACGCCGCCGACGATCACCGCGCCCTCGAGGGCCGAGATCACCGCTGTCGCGAGATAGCCCAGCACGATCACGTGCCCCACCACCGGGACCGCGAGGATCACGCCCCCGAACAGGAAGCCCCAGAGGCCGCCCCAGAAGGCGCCGCGCTGTCCCCAGAACGCCATACGCTCGCCGACGTTGTAGAAGCCGAAATGGGTCTCCTCCGTGTGATAGCCCTTGCCGACAACACTCAGATTCTTGATGTCGACCCCTGACGAGGCCAGTTTCCGCACGGCCGCGTCGGCGGCCTCATGCTTCGAAAAGACGCCGATGACGCTTTGGGTCGGTCTCATGTTGGCCTGATGCTCCATGCCCCGGTCCGGCGCAACCGCCCGATGGCGGCCGTCGCGGACAGTCCGGAGACGAGTCTCACGCTATCGCGCAGCCCCGGCGCGCAGCAGGGTCGGGATGTACGCAGCCACCGGAGCGACGGATCGCCGCCGCCGGTCCTGTGTAGTTTCCGGCGGGTGAACCCGCCCCGCGCCTCCGCTAGCGTCTTGAACGCCTGGAACGTCCACGGCGACCATGACCCGGAGGCGACCTTGATCTAGGATGATCCCGTCGCGGGTCCGGTGACGATGGAAAAAGGCGCGTGAAACCATGAAATATCGCAAGCTGGGCGACAGTGACCTGACCGTCTCGGAAATCGCCCTGGGCTCCTGGCTCACCTACGGGGTCGGCGTGGAGCAGGACAAGGCCCGGGCCTGTGTCGACCGCGCCTTCGGCCTCGGGATCAACTTCATCGACACCGCCAATGTCTATGGCCGCGGGGCGGCGGAGACCTTCCTCGGCGAGGCGCTGGCCGGGCGGCCCCGGGACAGCTATGTCCTTGCGACCAAGGTGTTCTTCCCGATGAGCGACACCGACAAGGGACTGTCCAGCGTCCAGATCCACAAGCAGATCGACGCCTCCCTGGCGCGGTTGAAGACCGACCATGTGGACCTCTACCAGTGTCACCGCTACGACGCCGACACGCCGCTGGAGGAAACCCTGACGGCCCTCAGCGAGGTCGTCCGCGCCGGCAAGGCCCGCTACATCGGCTTCAGCGAGTGGTCGCCCGATCAGATTGCAGCCGCCTTCGCCCTTCCCGGGGTGGAGCGGTTCGTGTCCAGCCAGCCCCAGTACTCCCTGTTGTGGCGCCGGCCGGAACAGAAGGTCATTCCCCTGTGCGCGAAAAGCGGCGTGTCACAGATCGTCTGGTCGCCCCTCGCCCAGGGGGTGCTGACCGGCAAGTACGCGCCCGGCGCCGCCCTGCCCCCCCAGTCCCGCGCCACCAGCGACAGCATGGGCCAGATGATGTCCAACTGGCTGCGCCCGCCGGTTCTGGAGGCGGTGGAGCAATTGAAGCCCCTGGCCGCCGCCGCCGGCTGCACGCTGGCCCAGTTCGCCCTGGCCTGGGTGCTGCGCGAGCCCAATGTGGCCTCGGCCATCGTCGGCGCCAGCCGGCCCGAGCAACTGGACGACAATGCCGCCGCCTCCGGCCTGGTGGTGGATCCGGACCTCTTCCGGCAGGCGGAGGCCCTGGTCGCCGGGATCGCCTGAGGGCCGCGCGCCCGGCGCGTCAGGCGCGCCAGAACATCCCGTGCAGACCTGCGGGAATGGCGACGTCCGCCGCCCAGGACACCAACGGCCCGTCGGCCAGGCGGCGCGCATCGAACACGTGAAGCTCGGTCCGGGCCTTTCGGAGGTTGACGGTCGGGCCGAGGATCCAGCCGTCCAGCTCGGCGGTCGATCCGGGTCGGGGCGTGAAGACCATCTCCTCCACCAGATGCTCCGGCCCGAAATCGAAGGTGGCCCGGGTCGCTGAGGTCCAGTCGTAGGTTCCGACCCCCTGGAACAGCGGGCGGTCGGCAGTCTGGTGCGTGGCGTGGACGGTCCAGCGGTGCGGGCCGGCGCCCCGTGCGTCGGTCCGCGGAAATTCCGCCGTCACCCCGGTGGACTCGATCCGCGCCGGTCCGCGGGCCGGGATGGTGACCAGGGACAGCTTCGGCTCGCTGGACGGCGTGTTGCGCCCCACCAGGACATCGACCGCCGTGCGCGTGACGAAGTCCGGCCCCGGACTGGCGCAGATGTCGAAGCGGATGTCCCCCGCCTCCGTCTCGAAGGCCGTCGTCATGTGGAAGGCGAAGAAGGCCGGCAACTCCACCAGCCGCTGCAATGACAGGTCCGCCTTGTCGAGGATCAGGACCTGGGTTCCGAGCTCGGGCTTCCACTCCAGGGCGGACAGGGGGACGAAGGAGCGACCGCCATAGACCCAAGGCTGCAGCACGATCACCAGATGCCGCGCGGTGAGGGTGAAGTCGTGGATGTAGCTGGCCCGGGGCAGGTCCACCGGCGTGGCCGACACCAGGGCGCCGGAGGTTGCGACCTGCCAGATCACGGCCTTGCGACCGACCTGTCCCAGGCTCCAGATCCGGCCGTCGGCTTCGAACCGCGGGTGCGCCAGGAACGGCATGTGGGCGAGATCGTCCCGCAGGGTGACGGGGCCGGTGGTCGCCAGGCTGGACGGATCGATCTCGAAGGGCGATCCCGCCTCCCACAGGGCCCAGAGCCGGTCCCCCCGGCGGATCACACTGATATTGGCGGCGTTCACGTCATCCGGCGATCCGATGTGCGCGCCCGGCCCCGGCTGGGTGCCGAAGCCGCCGCTGATCACCGCCCCGGCGGCGGCGTCCGCCCGGCGCTTCGGCGTGTCCACATAGCGCGCGGACAGGGTCACACCCTCCGGCGTGATGCGGAACTTGCGGATCAGGCCGTCGCCGTCGAACCAGTGGGTCGCGCTCCCCCCGGCCCGCCGGAACCGGGCGCCGCCATTGCGGAACAGCGCGCCGGCGAGGTCTGCCGGCGCCTGGCCGTGGATCCGGGTCATGGGGCGGGGCGCCAGGTCCTGGTCGAGATCGGCAAAGGCGATCGTCCAGTCCGCGGCCACGGCCGCAGACGCCGCCGCCGCCGCCCGCTCCGGCGTCAGGGGCAGGGCCAGCATCGCCCCTGCGCCCAGGAGCACCTGTCGTCGGCGGGGATCGGAGTGGGTCGCCATGGGTCGTCTCCTTCGGGAAGGGGCTCAGTCGATGTCGATGGTCTGGGCGCCGCCGCCGGCCGGGAGGTCGAACACCACCTCCGCCCAGTTCGGCGCCCGCAGGTTGATCCGGGCGTTGTTGGAGAAGGCCACGGGCTCCGTCGGAATGCCGAACGGGTTCAGGGTCAGCTTGCCCGTCCCGTTGAGGTCATGGAACAGCTTGATCCCGTAGCGGCCGGGGGGAAGGCCCGCCACCACCATCGTCACGGCATGGCCGGCGACCTCGAGGCGCAAGGCCCGGACCGGTTGCCCGCCACCGTCATAGGCGGCCTCGCTGTCGAAGATCGCCACCATCAGCGCGCCACGGTCGAACCGGCGGACGTTGAAGGTCAGCGTGAGGTCAACCGCCGCCGGCGCCGCCGGCGCCGCGACCGGCGGCGGAGCCTGCGACAGCGCCGACGCCGGACCGGCCGAAGACAGCGACAGGACCAGCAGGGCCGCCGCCGCCCGCGCGGATAGGGTCGATGACATCATGCGTGAGCCCCAATCTTGACAGCGTCATGATCGTGCGCGCCCGTCTTGTCCGTGTCAAGATGCCTGTTCCACCGGGACAGATGGCCTATAGTGACGCGATGATGTCTTCCGATGCGCCAGACCCCTCGCCCGCAGACGCAAGCCCGCAGCCCTATCATCACGGCGAACTGCGGCCCGCGCTGCTGGCCTGCGCCCGAGGGATTCTGGAGGAGGACGGCTTCGAGGCCCTGAGCCTGCGCGCCGTGGCGCGCCGGGCGGGGGTGTCCCGTCAGGCGCCCTACCACCATTTCGCGGACAAGGAGGCCCTGCTGGCCGCTGTCGCCGCCGAAGGCTTCCGCGCGCTGGCGCAGGCCAGCCGGACGCGCATGCGATCCGCCGCCGCCGGCCGGGAGCGACTGAACGCCAGCGGGGTCGCCTATGTGACCTTCGCGGCGGCCAATCCCGCCCTGTTCCAGCTGATGTTCGGCGGCGGCGGCGAGGGCTTTCGCACCGATCCCGACCTGGTTGCGGCAAGAGCGGAGTCCCTTGCGGTCCTGACCGGCGCGGTGGAGGGACTGACGCCGTCCATGGGCGCATCGCCGGCTCACGCGGCCCTGAAGGCCTGGGCCCTGGTCCATGGGCTGGCCGACCTGCTGATCCGCGGAATCGTGGCCCCCCGCGACCTTGGCGTGACGGACGCGGAAGCCCTGGCGCGCGCCATCCTGGACTGACCGACCCGGAACAGCGCCGCCCGCCCCCGGGATGATCCCGGATCGCGGACTTGCGGGTCGTCGACGGCCCCCCTCGAACCGGAGGCCGGTTCATGTTCGGGTAGTTTCCGAGGGCGCCGGAGACCGGGCGTCGGGCGCAAGGTCTGGATCTGGCTCGGACCGCCCCTCATCGGCGAGCACCGGCCCAGCGGGACGTCCGCCATGAAAGCCCTTGTCTATCACGGCCCCGGCCAGAAGGCCTGGGAAGAGCACGCCAAGCCCGAGGTGATCGAGCCGTCCGACGCCATCGTCCGCGTGACCAAGACCACCATCTGCGGCACCGACCTTCACATCCTCAAGGGCGACCTGCCCAGCTGCGCGCCGGGTCGCATCCTGGGCCACGAGGGCGTCGGCGTGATCGACAGCGTCGGCCCCGCGGTGACCGCGTTCAAGGCCGGGGACCGCGTCCTGATCTCGTGCGTCACTGCCTGCGCCCGATGCGAATACTGCCGCAAGGGAATGTTCTCCCACTGCAAGACGGGCGGCTGGATCCTGGGCAACACCATCGACGGGACCCAGGCGGAGTTCGTGCGAACGCCCCATGCGGACACCAGCCTCTACCCCATCCCCGACGGAGCGGACGAGGACGCGCTGGTCATGCTCAGCGACATCCTGCCCACCGGCTTCGAGTGCGGCGTGTTGAACGGCAAGGTCCGGCCCGGGAGCTCGGTCGCCATCGTCGGCGTGGGACCGGTCGGCCTGGCCGCCCTGTTGACCTCCCAGTTCTATTCGCCGGGCGAGGTGATCGCCATCGACATGGACGACAACCGGCTGGCCGTGGCGCGGCGCTTCGGCGCCACCCAGACCATCAACAGCACCGATGGGCAGGCGGTTGCCGCCCTGATGAAGCTGACCGCCGGCAAGGGTGTCGATACCGCCATCGAGGCCGTGGGCGTCCCGGCGACCTTCGAACTGTGCGAGCAGATCATCGCGGCCGGCGGCGTGATCGCCAATATCGGCGTGCATGGCGTGCCGGTCTCCCTGCATCTGGAACGGCTGTGGGACCGCAACATCAGCATCACCACCCGACTGGTGGACACCGTTTCGACCCCGATGTTGCTCGACGTGCTCGCTGCGCACCGGATCGACCCGACACGGCTGATCACCCACCGGTTCAAGTTCGACGACATCCTCAAGGCCTACGACACCTTCGCCGCCGCGGCTGAAACCAAGGCGCTGAAGGTGCTGATCGAGGCCTGACGGCTCCTGCCCGGCCCTAAGCCGGGACGTCCCGAATCATCACTCCCCTGCAAGGAAGGCGCGACCCCATGACCTATCAGAGCCTGAGCCCGTTCGACGGAAAGCTGATCAAGGGCTTCGACGACATCGACGCCACCGAGTACGAGGCCAGGCTGGCGGCCGCCCAGACCTGCTTCGAAAGCTGGCGTCACACGACCTACGTCCACCGGGCGGGGATCATCGCCAAGGCCGCGAAGCTGCTGCACGAACAGGCCGACGCCTTCGCCCGCATCATGACCCTGGAGATGGGCAAGCGGATCGGCGAGGCCCGCGCCGAGGTGGAGTTCAGCGCGCGGATCCTGGCCTATTACGCCAAGAACGCCGAGCGGTTCCTGGCCCCGGTCAAGCTGCACCCCACCGTGGGCGAGGCCCACATGGAGAGCAGCCCGATCGGCGTGATCTTCGGCGTGGAGCCCTGGAACTTCCCCTATTACCAGCTGGCCCGGATCGCCGGGCCGCACCTGATGGCGGGCAACACCCTGGTGGTGAAGCACGCCGGGATCGTGCCGCAATGCGCGCTGGCCTTCGAGAAGCTGCTGATGGACGCCGGCGCTCCGGCGGGCCTCTACACCAACCTGTTCATCTCCCATGAGCAGTCCGACAAGGTGGTGGACGACCCGCGGATCAAGGGCGTGTGCCTGACCGGCAGCGTCGCCGCCGGCCGCAGCATCGCGTCCCGCGCGGGCAAGAACCTCAAGGTCTCGTCCATGGAGCTTGGGGGCAGCGACGCCTTCATCGTGCTGGAGGACGCCGACCTGGACCTGACCATCCCCTGGGCGGTCTGGGGCCGGATGTACAATACCGGCCAGACCTGCTGCGCCGCCAAGCGCTTCATCGTGGTGGACACGGTCGCCGACGCCTTCCTGGAGCGGTTCCAGGCCGCGCTGACCGCCCTCAAGGCCGGCGATCCGCTGGACGAGACGACCACGCTGGGTCCCCTCTCCAGCGAGGCGGCCCTGGTGCAGCTTGTGAAGCAGGTGGACCTGGCCGTGGCCAAGGGCGCCCGGCTGGTGATGGGCGGCAAGCGGATCGACCGCCCCGGCTCCTACATGCAGCCGTCCATCCTGACCGACATCAAGCCGGACAATCCGGCCTTCCGCGACGAGTTTTTCGGCCCAGTGGCCCTGTTCTTCCGGGTCAAGGACGAGGCCGCCGCCATCGCGCTCGCCAACGACTCGGACTTCGGTCTGGGCGGTTCGGTCTGGACCCGGGACGTCGCCCGGGGCCAGCGGGTCGCCTCGAAGGTCGAGACCGGGATGATGTTCATCAACAACATCGACTGGTCCGACGCCGAGCTTCCCTTCGGCGGCGTCAAGGACAGTGGTTACGGCCGCGAGCTGGGCGACATGGGCATCCAGCAGTTCGTGAACAAGAAGCTGGTCCGCACCGCGACGATGCACGCACCGGCCTGACCGGATCGACGGCGAGGGCGTCGCTCCGGCGCCCTCGCCCCCCTCTCCTGCGGCTTCGCAGCACTGGATCCCGAATGTACGTGAACGTCGCTGTCCTCAAGGAAACGAAACCCGGTGAGCGGCGCGTCGCCCTCACCCCCACGGTGGCGCCGCGGCTGATCAAGCTGGGCGCCCGGCTGCACATGGAGGCCGGCGCCGGCGACGCGGTCCATCTGGCCGATGCGGCCTTCAAGGACGTGGCGATCCTTGGCGACCGCACCCGCCTGGTGGCCGAAGCCGACGTGGTGCTGGCAGTCCAGCCCCCGGCCCTGGCGGTGATCGACGCCATGAAGCCCGGCGCCGTCCTGCTCAGCTTCATCTATGCGGAGCACGCGCCGGACCTGGTGAAGCGGCTCCTCGAGAAGAAGATCACCTGCTTCGCCATGGAGCGCATCCCCCGCATCTCCCGGGCCCAGGCGATGGACGCCCTGTCGAGCCAGTCGGCCCTGGCGGGCTACTACGCCGTGGCGCTGGGCATGACCCACATGGACACGGTCCTGCCGAAGATCACCTCCGCCGCCGGGGTCATTGGCCCGGCCCGGGTGCTGGTCATGGGGCTGGGAGTCGCGGGCCTCGAAGCCATCGCCACGGCCCATAGGCTGGGCGCGGTAGTGGAGGGCTCTGACGTCCGCCCGGCCACAAGGGAACAGGCCCTGTCCCTCGGCGCGACCTTCGTCGACACCGGCGTCGACGCGACCGGCAAGGGCGGCTACGCCCGGGCCCTGACGCCGGAGGAACAGGCCAGGGTCGACAAGGCCCTGACCCTGCACATCCAGGCGTCGGACCTGATCATCACCACCGCCGCGATCCCCGGCAAGGCGTCGCCCCGGCTGATCAGCCGGGCGCAGGTGGCGGGCATGAAGGCCGGCGCGGTGATCGTGGACCTGTCCGCGGAGGGCGGCGGCAACTGCGAGGACACCCGCCCCGGCCACACGATCCAGGTGGGCGCGGTGACCCTCGTCGCGCCGCTGAACGTTCCGTCCCTTGTCGGGCGCGACGCCAGCGAGCTCTACGCCCGGAACCAGCACGCCTTCCTGGCCCTGATGCTGAAGGACAACATCCTCACCCTCGACTGGACGGACGAGGTGATCGCCAAGACCGCCCTCACCCATGACGGCAGGCTCTGCGACGCGCCCGCCCGGCCGGACGAAGCCGCCAAGGCGCCCATCCCCGCCGCCTCGCACTGACCGGAGCCGCTCCATGACCTTCGACATCGCCATGACCGGGTTCGTCGCCCTCTACGTCTTCATGCTGGCGGGCTTCGCCGGGTGGGTGATCATCGGCAATGTGCCGGCGATCCTGCACACGCCCCTCATGTCCGGCTCGAACTTTGTCCACGGCATCGTCGTCGTCGGCGGCCTGTTCGCCCTGTTCAACGCCACGACGCCGCTGGAGCAGGGCGTCGGCTTCTTCGCCGTGCTGCTGGGCGCCGGCAACGCCGCCGGCGGCTATGCGGTCACCGACCGGATGCTGGCCATGTTCAAGACCAGTGACGCCAAGCCTGCGCACCCCCACGGCCACGGCCGGGTTCGTCACCTGAAGAAAGTCTGAGACCCGCCATGCTCACCCTGATCCCCCAGATCGTCATCGGCGGGGCGGACCTGATCGCCGCCTTCCTGTTCCTGTTCGGCCTCAAGCGCATGTCGTCCCCGGCCACCGCGCCGTCAGGCATCCGCGTGGCGGGTGTCGGCATGGTCGCCGCCGTGCTGGCGAGCTTCCTCTACCTGTTCACCGTCGACGCCGCGGCGCGGCCGCACCTGCTGGTCAATGTCGGCCTCGCCGTGGCGGCGCTGCTGATCGGCGGCGCGGGAGCCTGGATGGTGGGCCGCAAGGTGGCCATGACCGCCATGCCGCAGATGGTGGCACTCTACAACGGCATGGGCGGCGGCGCCGCCGGCGCGATCGCCGCGGTGGAGTTGTTCGGCGGCCGAACCCAGGGCGTGACGCAGCTGGTCGTCACCCTGCTGGGGGGCTGCATCGGCGCCATTTCCCTGTCCGGATCGGTGATCGCCTGGGGCAAGCTGGACGGCGTGCTCAAGGCGCCGTTCCGGGTCATGGGCCAGCAGGTCCTCAACGGGCTGGTGTTCGCAGCCACCGTCGCCGTTGGCGGGGTGATCGTGACCTCGGCCCTCGGCGTGGAGGGGCTGGGGCTGACCACCCCGACCTGGATCTGGGTGTTCTTCGCCCTGGCCCTGGTGTTCGGCGTGCTGATGACCCTGCCCATCGGCGGCGCCGACATGCCGGTGGTGATCTCCATCTACAACGCCTTCACCGGCCTGGCCGTGGGGCTGGAGGGGTTCGTGCTGCAGAACCCGGCCCTGATGATCGCCGGCATGGTGGTGGGGGCTGCGGGCCTCCTGCTGACGGTGCTGATGGCCAAGGCCATGAACCGCTCCGTCGCCAATGTGCTGTTCACCAATTTCGGAACCCCGGCCAAGGGCAAGCCCGGCGCGATCAAGGGGAGCGAGCGCCCGGTTGAGGCCTCCGACGCCGCCATCAAGATGCGCTACGCCGCCAGCGTGATCATCATCCCGGGCTATGGCCTCGCCGCCGCCCGCGCGCAGCAGAAGCTGTACGAGTTCGTCAAGCTGCTGCTGGCGGCCAAAGTGTCGGTGAGGTTCGCCATTCACCCGGTGGCCGGGCGGATGCCGGGACAGATGGACGTGCTGCTGGCCGAGGCCGGGGTGCCCTACGACATGATCTTCCAGCTGGACGATATCAATGACGAGTTCGCCACCACCGACGTGGCCCTCGTCATCGGCGCCAACGACGTGGTCAATCCCGCCGCCCGCACGGACAAGTCGTCCCCGATCTTCGGCATGCCGATCCTCGACGCCGACAAGGCCGCCCAAGTCTATGTGATCAAGCGCGGGCAGGGAAAGGGCTATTCGGGCATCGTCAACGCCCTGTTCTACAGCCCCAACTGCAACATGGTCTATGGCGACGCCCAGGCCGTGCTGGTCGAGATGATCGAGGCCGTCCGCGGCCTCGGCGCCGCCGCCGCGTGATCCACGTCGAGGCGCGTTCGCCTCAGCCCGAAC
>Ga0075019_10001442_pt1 | contig 13473 bp, 14 predicted proteins | sample ColStrG_CSR_2013_FD_71473 | JGI IMG/M metagenome (GOLD analysis project Ga0075019, IMG submission 71473) | Freshwater sediment microbial communities in response to fracking from Pennsylvania, USA - Cold Stream Run_MetaG_CSR_2013 | ecosystem: Environmental > Aquatic > Freshwater > Creek >...
GTGCTGCGCGTGACGATGTAGAGCACGCCGGGGCCGGGCGTGACCGCCAGGACGAAACTCGCCGCGAGGAAGGCGGCGAGGAGCGAAGCGGAGGGAAGGATCTGCGGCATGGCGCTGTCCCGTGACGACGACCCGCATTTTAGGCGAGCCGCCCGCGGATCTCCCGGGCCCGACTCCTCACCACCCGGATGACGGGAGGCCCTTGACTGACTCTGTATGACAGAGTACTCTGCATGAATCGTCGATTCGCCAACCCAGGGGACCCGCCATGACGATCTCACCGCATCAGGCCAGCCAGGCCCTGCTCGACATCGAGCGCACCCAGCGGCGCGCCTATGTGCTTCGTGGGTACGAAGCCGGCGCCCCCCATTTCCTCCTCTGGGGCGTGATCTGGTTTGCCGGCTACGGGCTGACCGAGGCTTTTCCCGCGCGGGCGGGCGAAGTCTGGATCGCGCTCACGCTGGTTGGATCCTGCGGCGGTTTCCTGATCGGCCGGGCGGCGGCGGCAAGGGGCCTCGTCGCAAGGGACGGCTGGCGCTATCTTGCGGCGGTCGGATCCACGCTGGCGTTCATGCTGCTCACCTACGCGATCCTGCGGCCGGGAAACGGCGCGCAGATGGGCGCGTATCCCGCCCTCCTGGTCTCCTTCCTCTACGTGCTCGCTGGCATCTGGAAGGGGACAAGATGGATCGTTGTCGGTGTCTTCGTTGCGGCGCTGACGATGGCGGGCTACGAACTCCTGCAGGAGCACTTCAATCTCTGGATGGCCCTCGTGGGTGGCGGCACGCTCGTCTGCACCGGACTCTGGTTCCGGAGGGCCTGACGTGACAGCCGACCCGGACGAGATCATTCACCAGCAGTTGCGCCTGAAGATCATGGCGACACTCCATGCGCTGCCTGCGCGCGACGCGATCGAATTTCCCCGGCTCAAGGCGACCGTCGAGGCAACCGACGGCAACCTGGGGGCCCACCTGTCGACCCTGGAGCAGGCGGGGTACGTCTCGATCGAGAAGGATTTCGAAGGGAAGAAGCCGCGCACCCGCGTGGCGATCACCCGGGCGGGCCGAAAGGCCTTCGTGCAGCACGTCGAATACCTGCGCGCCATCATCGACGGCATCGAAGCCGGTGACCGGTAGGCACGGACGGACATTCCAATGAAATGGCTCGTGCGCGGAATCCTTGCTGTCATGGGCCTTGCGGCATGGACGATCGCCGGGCTTCTCGTCTTCGGGACGGCCGAGCCGCCCCCTCCGATGAAGGCCATCACCTCGACGTTTGCCACGATGGACCTTGGCCAACTGCCGACGGTCGAACGCTATCGCGCGCGCGACGGAGCCCAGCTCGCGTTCCGAACCTATTCCGCCGGCTCCCGCCAGGTGGCGGTGTTGATTCATGGGTCGGCGGGCAGCAGCGCCGACATGCATGTCCTCGCGCTCGCGCTGCAACGCGCCCAAGTGACGGTCGTCGTTCCGGATCTGCGCGGACACGGCGCAAACCTTCCCCATGGGGACATCGCCTATGCGGGGCAGCTTGACGATGACATCGCCGACCTCGTGAACATCCTGCGCAGCCGCTATCCCGATGCGACGCGGTCCCTGGTCGGGTTCTCCTCCGGAGGCGGATTTGCACTCCGGATCGCCGCCGACGTTCCCCTGGGCAGGCAATTTGACCGGTACGTGCTGCTCGCGCCCTACCTTCGCTACGACGCCCCGACATTGCGCTCCACTGAGGGGTCCCAACCCAATGCCTACCAGGGCCGGTGGGTCAGCGCCCACGTAGGCCGGATCATCGGCCTCACGATCCTGGGCCGCTTCGGCCTGCATGCATTCGACGGGCTGCCCGTCGTGGCCTTCGCGGTACCGCCGGACGAGCCGTCGGTCACCGCGACGTATTCGTGGCGCCTGCAGCAAAACTTCGGACCGCACACCGACTACGTCGCGGATATTCGCAATGCTTCGGGGCCGATGCGGGTTTTTGTCGGATCGTCGGACGAACTCTTTTTCCCGGACGAGATGCAAAGGATCTTTCGTGCCCAGCGCCCCGACATTTCCGTGGAGGTGCTTCCGGGGCTGGGGCACTCCGATTTGGTGGCCAAGCCGAAGGCCATCGAGGCGGTCGTGAACGCCTGCCGGGAGGGCCCGTGACGAACCAACCCGAAACCACTCACGACCGACTCGGATCACCGGCGATGGTCTTGCCGGGGGAATCGGGCTGCTGCGGATTGCCGATCGCGTTCAGGCGAAGCTCAAGCATTCGCAGAGGCTTGCGGTAATGCTCTCCCAGTTCCTTGTGTGTCGCGTGTATCGCTGCGGCGCTCGCCGCAAGGGCACGAGCCTCCTGCGTGCGCCCCAGGTCCAGCAGGCAGTTGCCCAGCGCAATCTGGTTGTCCGCCAGATCCGCGCTCCGCTGCGGGTCATACATCCTGCCGGCAAGCTCCAGCGAGCGTCGCAGCACCGGCTCGGCCGCCCCGGCCTGATGCAATTCAACCAGGGCCTTGCCCGCAATGATGGCCGAGCGCTGCTCGGACGCAACCAGGCTCTCGCGGATCGAACTGGCCCGAATGCGTGCAAGCGAATCCTGCGCCAATGCAAGTGCCGACCGCGGATCGCCCTGGGCCAGGGCCAATCGTTCGCGGTAGAACTGCTGCCCCAACCATGCCTTCAAGGGAAGTTTGGACGCCGCGGCGCCCTCATCCAGGAAGTGTCGCGCGGTCATTGCCGCGTCGGCAATCCGGCCCATCGAAAGCAACAGCCGGAAACGGATCTTTTCGTCCGATTTATCCCAGAATCCTGCTCCCGTCTTGACCCGATTGCGGATCGCACGCGCCCGGTCGAGGAGCGTCAATCCAGCCTGGTAGCGACCCAAGTGCTGAAACAGCGACGCTTGCTCCGTCATGAGGTGGGCCATGCGCGGACTGTCAGCGGAGGCGCCCAGTGCCTCGATGACCTGCGTCAACGCCGCCAGGGCATCTTCGTAATGTCCGAAATACGCCGCGTCGTTGACGTACGCAGAGAGCACGTACACAGCGACCTCACTGCGATCGGCGCCCTTGGTGCTACGAAGCGCGGCCAGCGCCTCCTCCAGGCGCGCCATGGCCTCTGCGGAGTGGCCGTTCAGAAACAGGTCGTTGGCATAGTCGACCAGAAAGGAAATCGTGTTGATATGGGCTGCGCCGTTTCGCTCCTTGGCGAGTTCCCAGGCCATGCGCAGGTCTCTATTGGCTCCCACGGGGTCGAACAGACGCTCCTCGATGCCGCCCAGTTGATTGTGCAGTTCGGGCAAAAGGTCGAGCATCTCCTTGCCGCTGCGACCCGTTGCGATCGCGATTCCTTCCTCCAGCAGCGGGCGGCATTTTTCCCATTCGCCGCGTTGCGCGTAGCCGGCGGCGGCGACGCTCAGGCTGCGAACGAATTCCCGATCGGGTGGATATCTGCGCAGAATCTTCAGGGCGGCTTCGGCGTCCGCGACGGCCTTGGAAAGGTCGCGCTCTTGCATGAACCCCGCAGATTGCGCCAACAGGCGTCCGCGCAATGGCGAATCAGCATCGCCACGTCGGTCGAGTATGGCATTGGCTTCCTTCAGCACCCGCTCCCAGTCCGGATCGTTCAGTTTGCTGGACAGCGCGTCCGCACGATCGATGAGTGCTTCCACCAGTTCATCACTGTCCCCGCCATAGGTAGTTCGTGCAATTTCCACGCGCCGGCGATGCAACTCTGCGGCTTCCGGATCCATTCCCAGGCCCGAGTACATTCGGCCCAGCGTCCTGTACACGCGCAGTTTGGCCTGCGGTGCGTCGCCCAGCGCATCGTTGATCTTGCTGGCACCCACATCCAGCAATTCCCGCGCGGTGGTTTGCTGGGCTTTCTGCGGATCCGCCTGCTGCGCGGAATTTGCCTCGAAGATCTGCTGCAGGAAGTCCTGCACGGCCTCTGCCGTGCGGGCCTCCGCGCGTGCGCGCTGCGCCTGCCAGAGCGCCAGGCCCAGTCCCAGGGCCAGGGAAATTACGGTTACGACACCCGCACTGGCCGGCAGCCAGTGACGGCGCAGGAATTTTCGAGTGCGGTACCAGGGCGAATCGGGTCGCGCCAATACGGGGCGTCCCTCGAGGTAATTGTTCAGGTCCTGGGCAAAGGACTCCACCGAGAGGTAGCGCTGCGCAGGATCCTTCTTGAGGGCCTTTAGAACGATCGTGTCGAGGTCCCCCCGCAGGAGGCGCGCGAGCCGCCCTTGCGCCATGCGGCGAACGCCGGACGGTCCTGGCAAGGCGCTGACCGCAGCGCTGGGACGCACGGAATCGACGGTCACGATGGCTTGCTCGAGTTCAACCCGGGTGTGGCTCTTCAAGCGGTAGGGCAAGGTGCCCGTGAGCAGTTCGAAGAGCACCACCCCGAGCGCGTAGATGTCGGCGGCCGTGCCGATGGGCTTGCCCAGGATCTGCTCGGGGGCGGCGTACTGGGGGGTGAGCGCGAGACCGCCCAGGGCGGTGAGAGCGGTTTGGTCGCAAGGTCCGCTCTCCTCCGACTGCAGGAACTTGGCAATTCCAAAGTCGAGCAGCTGGACCTGGCCAGAGGAGTTGACCATCAGGTTGGACGGCTTGAGGTCGCGGTGGATCACCAGACTTGCGTGCGCATGGCGCACGGCCTCCAGGACCTGCAGGAAGAGCGCTAACCGATCACGCACTTCCAATTGCCGCTCGTCGCACCAGGCCGTGATGCTTTTTCCCTCGACGTACTCCAGGGCAAGATATGGACGCCCCTGCTCGCTCACCCCTGCGTCGTACAGGCGCGCGATGTTCGGATGGGTGAACCCGGCAAGGATCTGGCGCTCCCGTGCAAAGCGCTGCGCCAGGGCGCGGCGCTCTTCAAAGATATGCGGCAGCTTCAAGGCCACCGACCGGTTGATCAGCCCGTCGCTGCGCTCGGCCAGCCAGACTGCCCCCATGCCGCCGCTGCCCAAAAGGCGTACCAGGCGGTAGGGACCGACCGAGTCACCCGGATGAAGAGCTGCGGCTCCCTCGGGATCCTCCATGGATCCGCCAGGCAATCCAGCCCGGAGGGTCGCCGCAAAATCCGTTTCCCGCAGGCGCGATGCCTGCTCCAGGAACTGCTGAAGAATCGGAACCAGCGCAGCGTGTTCCGGACCCAGTCCACCGAGCCACGTCTGGCGCTCCTGCGGAGCCAGATCCAGGGCTTGGTCAAGGAGTTCGGATATCGTCGCCCACGCTTCCGGGGGGATTTCCATGATGCGCGCGTGTCAGGCTTGCTCCCCTGATCAGGATTTCGGTATGCGGGGACGGGATGCAGCCGGCGACAGGACCTTGTCCCGCATGGGCAGCGCCCGGCAAATGCGCCGCACGGTGCGCATCAGCGGTCCACGCTGTGGAAAGTTCGTGAGCGTACACGCATGGTGTACGTTGAGAAACAATTCCACCGTTTCGGCCAGGTCGGGGCGGCTCGTTCCCAAGCGCGCGAGCCACGCAATCCGTCTTTCCTGGGGCAGGTCAAACGCCTCATCGAGAAGCGGAGCGATCTGTGTCCATTGCGAGCGTGTGATGGGCCACATGGCTTCGAATTCAACCTTGTGTCAGGATCCTCGAGAGTCCAGGCCGTGCCGGGCCCCAAAGTCGAGCTTGATCCGCTGCGGTATCGCCTGCCAGAGTCTCCAGCAATTGATCGGCAGCAGGACCGCGTGCAATGTCCACACGGGTGCAAGCCCGAGGCTCAGGCCGTAAACCAGGAATGCAATATTGCTGCCGATCGCCAGAAGCCGCAAAAGAACGATGTCCTTCATGCAAAAGGCCAGGACGACCAGCAAGGACGCCAGATACCCGGCAGCGTCGTGAAGGGTCATCACGAGACCTCTTTGCGTGGCCTGCGGTTCGAACTCATGGGTTCAGCCAGCGAAGGTCGGGATAGCCGTCCCGACAGGCCCGGATCGCGCGCTCCCGGTCCCGTCGCCATTTGGGCGTACGCAGATCAAGCCCATAGGCCGCAAGTTTTTCCATCGCGATCCCGGCGTCGTGGTCGCACTGCGCCAACCGCTCGGCGGCTGCGTCGGCTGTCGCGTTGGCGGTCGTGTTCATCGTTGAGCTGGCCACTACAGACTCCGGATTCATGGATGCCTGTACCAGGGCACAGACCGTCATCAGCGCGATTGCGCCAAAGGCGACATTGGGGATCTGCCGGGTGAGAGCGCGGCCGCCTGCCGGAGCCGGGCCAAGCGTTGGGCTGGTCATTGCTGCCTCCTTTGAATCGGATGGATTCAAATGGGCATACGTAGTGGCCGTGCAAAACCGGACACGCCGAAGGAAAGATTCCTTGCAATGCGGGAAAGAGAATGGCCGGCCGCAGCCTCAGGCGCCGGGACGATGACAGCGGCTATTGCGGAAACTCGATGGGTAGAAGGCCATCAATGTTGCAGCGCAACCATCAGAAACGTCCGTGCCTTGTCCCAATCGCGCCGCACGGTGCGTTCGGTAACGCCCAGCGCATCGGCAATCTCCGTTTCCGTCAGTCCCGCGAAATAGCGCATCTCGACAACCGATGCCAACCTCGGGTCAAGCTGTTCCAGGGACTCGAGCGCCTCGGATATCGCAAGTACATCGGCCTGGTCACCGGCCACGCTTTCGGCAACGCCCGTATCCAGAGTCTGATGGGCGATCTGCCCGCCGCGCCTGGAGGCCTGCTCCGCGCGGACGATGTCGACGATGACGGCACGGATGACTCGGGCCGCATACGCCAGGAAATGATGGCGATCGGCAAGCTCAACGCGCCCCAGTTTCTGAAAGCGCAGGAAGCTCTCATGGACGAGTGCCGTCGTGTCCATCATCGTCAGGCGTGCGCCCCGACGCAAACGCGCCCGAGCGACGGTCTTCAGGTCCGGATACAGGCTGGAAAATATCTTGCCGAGCGCCTCGTCGTCACCGGAGCGGGCCGAGGCAAAAAGAATCGTTAGTTCTGACATTTTCGCCCGTCCGTTTACCAGCGCTGGCGCCCGCAACCGAAACGGCCGTTTGCCTTGGGGAAGGCAAAGAGACGATGCCGGTGTTCGCATCGGGCCGTCCGGCGACGTTAGCCCACCGCCGCAAAGCCGACAACCACACCGGAAACCCCCGACCCGGTCATCGCCAGGGCACCCTGACGGCCCACAGCGGCCAACAATTTGTTCCAGTTGCCCGCCGAAAACCGGACGTGCCTACCATACCCCCGTCGATATTCCGGGAGCGCTAATTCGCGCCCAATCGTGATCCCAGCCAAATGGGGAAATTTCGCAGATGTCTTCCCGGCTAGGAAATTATGGCGATCTTTCCGACAACGCCGCCCCTGTCGTGATCGATGAATGCTTGCCTGGCCTCGTAAAGGGGAAACCTTTTGGCTATGGTTACCTTGAGTTGCCCTCGTTGAACTAGCGATACCAAGTAGTCAAGATCTGCGGTGCGGGCAACCGTTTGCAGCATCAGGTGCTTTTGCCTGCGAAAAGGGTTCGCCAGCAGGCTGCCTGAACCGCCCCGGGATTTCCGAAGGCTCCGCGGTTTGAGTCAAGCCGACATGGCCGACTCGATCTGCTTTTGCTGAAGGTAGCGCATTTCAAGTTCCGCGGGCGGCACGTTCCCGATCGGGGCGAGCAACCGGCGGTTGTTGAACCAGTCGACCCACTCCAGGGTCGCGTACTCGACGGCCTCAATGCCGCGCCAGGGACCGCGATGGTGGATCACCTCGGTCTTGTAGAGCCCGATGATGGACTCGGCGAGCGCGTTGTCGTAGGAATCGCCGACCGTCCCAGTCGAGGGTTCGACGCCGATCTCCGTCAGGCGCTCCGAGTACCGAATGGAAAGATATTGCGACCCGTGATCGGAATGATGAATCACGCCGCGGGGCGGGCAGCGGGACCAGATGGCCTGCTCCAGAGCGTCCAAGACAAGGTCCGTGTGCATCGAGCGCGCCACGCGCCAGCCGATGATCCGGCGGGCAAAGACGTCGATCACGAAGGCCGTGTAGACGAAGCCAGACCAGGTCGCGACATACGTGAAGTCCGCCACCCAGAGCTGGTTCGGGCGATCCGCCTTGAAGTTGCGCTGCACCAGGTCGCCCGGCAACTGCGCGTTGTCGTCGGCAATCGTCGTGCGGCATCGCCGGCCTCGAACCACCCCCTGCAAGCCCAGCGAACGCATGAGTCGCTCGACCGTGCAGCGGGCGACCTCGATGTTCTCGCGGTGCAGCTGGCGCCAGACCTTGCGCGCCCCGTAGACCCGGAAGTTGGCCTTGTGAACGCGCCGGATCTCGCCCACGAGCTCCGCATCGCGACGGCAGCGGGCTGGCAGGAGGGAAGGATCGGCCTGCCGCGCCTTGGCCTCGTAGTACACCGACGGGGCAATCGGCAGTTCCCTGCAGATCGGCTCGACCCCGTACTGGGCCCGGTGTTCGTCGATGAACGACACCATCACTTCGGTCGGCGGTCGAGCTCCGCCTGGGCGAAAAACGCGGACGCCTTCCGAAGGATCTCGTTGGCCCGGCGAAGCTCTCGATTCTCCCGCTCGAGATCCTTGAGCTGCTGCCGGTCCGAGCTGCTTGGACCCTCGCGTTTGCCAAGATCCCGCTCCGCCGCCCGAACCCAGTTGCGCAGCGTCTCCGACGTGCAGCCAATCTTCCCGGCTACCGATACGATCGCCGCCCATCGCGAGTCATGTTCATGCTGGGTTTCCAGCACCAACCGCACCGCCCGCTCCCGAACTTCCGGGGAGTACCTCGTGTTTTGTTTGCCCATGGCTCCATCCTCTCAAGATTCGGAGCCTCCGGCAAACCCGGGGCGGTTCAGCCAATGAACTTCGGAATCGATGGCGAGGCCTCTATGAAACGGCCTTCCACGGTTAGGTGGTTTCTCGCAACAGCAAATGGGAAATTACTTGAGAAGTCGACGATGACATCAAATTTCCCTCTTAACTCAACCGGCCCTGATTTGTAGTCGATCGCTTCGTTCGCACCCATCGCCTTGGATGTCGCGGCGCCTGAAGTGCCGCTGACCGTGGATACCTCCGCACCCAGCGACTTGGCAATCTGGATCGCAAACAGCCCGGCTGCCCCCGAACTGCCGTAGATCAGGATTCGATCACCGGGTTTGGCCCTTCCAAGGTCGCGCAGCGCGTAAAGCGCCGCCAGACCCGTCGTGGGTAACGCCGCGGCCTCCTCGACCGGCAGGGATTCGGGAATGACTGTAAGGGCACTTTCCGGTACTGCGACAAATTCGGCGAAGGCACCTCCCTTGAATGCGTTGGTCGCGCCGAACACACGGTCTCCGACTTTGAATTTCCTGGCCCTGGAACCCGTGGCAATGACGATCCCCGCGACGTCCGTTCCCGGGATCTTCGGGAATTTGCCGTTGACGAAGGGCGCCATCAACCCCTTGAGCGACCGAATGTCGATCACGTTGAGCGACGAGGCCTTCATGGAGACGACGACCCCGTCGTCCGGAGGAACAGGTTTTGGTGCGTCCTCGATCTGCAACAGCTCGGCGCCACCGAACTGCCGATAGGTAAGAGCCTTCATGGTCCGACCCTCATGCGCCTTTTCCCCGAAATCATGAATCTTGCATTCTGCACACGGGCGATTGCCATGTGAGTTCGGCAGCTCGGATTGCTAAAGGTGTGCGCTCCATCGATCGATGGCCTGACCAATTGCCGTCGGCTGGGACTCCTGGATGAAGTGCAGTCCCGGGCCAATGTCCACCGTCATCATCGCGGGGAGATTGGTGCGCAACCCCTCCAGATATTTTCCTTGCACGATGGCTCCCGGTTCAGCATATAAAAGCAACAGGGGGATCTTCGTCGCTTTGAGCCTTTCGTAGTTGCCGGCAATGCGGCGATAGACTGCCGCGGGTTCGCCGTCGAACGGGATCTCCTGGGGAAAGAGCGCAACCAGCTTTCGATCGGATTCCCGTTGGAACGGAGCTCGATAGGCGGCCATTTCCTGTTCGCTCAACTCGCGTCCAGAAAAGGCCGGGATCAGTTTCTCCACGAAATAGTTTTGCTTGACGTTGAGTTCCTCGCCCGTATGCGGATCGCGCAGCTGTTTGAAGAGGTAGCGCGTGAAGAAATCGACTTCATCCCAATGCATCGGCGCAATGATTGTTTCCATCATCGCCAAGCCCTTGACCTGATCCTGGTGGCGCATGGCGTAGTCGATGCCGATCGGACCGCCCCAGTCATGGACCACAAGAATCACCTCTTTGAGGTTCATCTGCGCCATGAAGCCATCGAAGTAACGAATGAAATCCTCTACCTTGTAGTCGATATCAGGCTTGTCACTCTTGCCCATGCCGACAAGATCGATGGCAATTGCGCGGTGGTGCTTGCCGACGATGGGCAGCACATTGCGCCACAGATAGCTTGACGTCGGGTTTCCGTGCACAAACACCACGGGCGTACCGGTGGTGTCCGTGCCGGTTTCCACGTAGTGGATCCTTGACCCTTCAATCGTCACGAACCTGGATTCATACGGATAGGCGGAACGGATATTTGCCTCGGCCTTCACGGTTGGCACGAACCTGGGAATCAGCTGTGTGCAGGCGCCGGCGCTTGAGACAACAAGGCAGGCCATCGCACCACGCGTAAGAAGCTTCATCGGGCTCACTGTTTGTCTGCTCCTGCAAATGGAAATTCGCTCCGGCGACCATGGCTCTCCGGGCCCAACGGAATGCTAAATTTGCTCCGCTTCGGGAACTAGTCTGCCGAAACGCAACGTACTGTTGCGCTATTGGAACAATGATTTCGTATTGGGACAGGCGTGGGGAAAAAGCTCTCGAGCTTTGATATTCGCGTTTTTCTGGCGGTCGCCGATCAAGGCGGTATATCCGCTGCGGCTCGCCATCTGGGACTGCAGAAGTCCTTCGTCAGCCGAGAGGTGGCCGCGTTCGAGCGGGAAGTGGGCGCGCGGCTATTCCAAAGAACAACGCGACGTCTTTCCCTGACGGACGCGGGAACCATTTTGCTCGCGTACGCGCGTCGCGCCGTCGAAGAACTGGACAACGCCGAATCCGCTTTGGCGTCCCTGAGCGAGGCTCCGCGAGGCGTACTGCGTGTTACCTTGCCCTACGCATTCTTGCGCATCATTCTTGCGCCATATTTCGCGCAATTCCAGGCCCACTACCCCGAACTGCGCATTGCATTCGATCCAAATACACGAAATCTGGATCTAGTCCAGGAGGGCGTCGACGTTGCAATTCGAATCGGCGATATCGCACCAACGACCATGGTGGCAAAGCTGCTGGGTCACGTACCGATGGTGCTGGTCGCCGCTCCCGGCTACATCAAGAAACACGGAATGCCCGGTGGACCGGAAGAATTGAGCACCCATAGCCTCATCGAAAGTGGACCCAGCGTCGAGGCAAGAATTTGGAAGCTGGAGGGCGACGGGATTCCGCAGCACGACGTTCCGGTGTCCCCCCGCGTCGCCGTGGCGGAACCCGGCGTGCTGCTGGATCTGGCGGTGGGTGGCTTGGGCATAGCCGTTGCACCACTGATCTATGCCGAACCTTTACTCGCGTCCGGATCCCTTGTGCGCGTGCTGCCCGCTCTCCGAAGGGGCGTGCGACCCATTCATGTAATCTATCCTTCGAGGCAGCTCGTCACGCCGAAGCTTCGGGTCTTTGTCGATTTCGTAAACGACTGCTGGCGTGCGACGAGTTTTTCGGGGCGCGAAATCTGACCGGGGCGGGTTTCAAATCCTTTGCCGTCGCCAGATGAACCCAGCGAGCGAGTCCTGAAGGACTGCCGCCTCGAAACTCGTTCCAAGACACCCCGGGCTCACTTTCAGGCGACGCGAAGCGCGCGTCCCGGCAGGTCAGCTCCTGGCCTTGTTCGCCGTTTCAGCATGACTCCTGGCAACTCTGCTTTCCGTCGCTATCGGAGGGATACCGGACCTCCGGCATGCGCCGCGGGTCCGGATGCTCACTTCCGGGGGTACAGCGGGCCAGGACTCGCGACCCCGTTACCCGAAACTTTCCGTCGAAGTCGACCCACTTCGGGCATACGGTCAGGGGCGCAGCGGACCTTAGCCCAGCTGTGCAGCAATTCGCGCCGACCCTCGTTCTTCGCGCCAGCAATCGCTACACCGACATGCGCCGCCCTGCGACGCAGCCGATCAGGCCTAGTCCGGCCAACATGAGGGCGAAGGTGCCAGGCTCCGGGACGGCGGCAGTCAGACCCGTGATGTTGTAGTACACGGCACCATTGCTGATGGCCGACACAGTTTGAAAGTACCCCGTTCCAACTCCTTCAAACACGGGCAAACCGTTGCTTGTATAGGGGGGGCTTGCGTTGTTGGTGATTAGGTTCAAGTACGAATCACCATAGCTCAAGACTGTACCGGAGTCGATCTGCTCGAACCCTAAAAAGGTGCCACCGCCCTGGACGTACGAGTTCGTGTACCACGGGTCGGGCGTGCGAGTGCTATAGGAAAAACCTCCGACCTGAGCCGTGGATGAAAACACCAATGCCGTGGGCGTCGGATAGCCGGGTGGGCTAAACGCAGTCCCACCTCCAGAAAGTGACCGCCATCCGGGAGAAGGTGCACCCGGAGTGCCAGTGCTCAAGGCCGGAATAGCTGCTGCGTAATCAATCGTATATGTCCCGGTTACTGCGGTGCCGACGCCGATAGACGAATACATCCCTTGCGCCGATGTGACCACACCCGTGAAATCGAAAGTGGACGACTGCGCATTGACCGACATCGGAATGACGGTTGTCACGCCAAAACCCAGAGCCCCAAGGAGTGAGTGCACCTTCATCGGTTCCTCCCGAGCGTGTATCTTCCGCAATCCAAGCCTGTGCAAAATGTGCTTACAGCGCGCAAGCTGCTCGGTGAATATCCCCCCGGGAGACGCGCATGTCAATGTGGGAAGGTTGCCTTAACCGTCGCGAAGACGACAGTCGGGTACTTGGCACCCATCGCTTAGGACGCATCCCAGCGCGTGAAAAGCCGCCTGCTATGTCCTGAATCGAGATAATTTGCGAATGACCTCAGTTGTTAAGGATTGGCGGACGCCCGCCCGGGCAAGTTTATGCCGGGGCTCTGGATTGGCATAGAGGCGGGGGTCGGCCAATCCCCAAGGGAGGAAACCGCGGGCGAGCGGACGGCGACGTCAGTGGTGCGGCGCTATGGGCGTTTGATTGACGCTGACGGGGTCGGTGGCGCCGGTGTCGGCGTCGTGGTGTAAGCAGCAGCGCTGGATGTCGCCTTTGCGGGGTGCCCGATGTCCGCCTTTGGGAAGACGGATCCGATAGCGGACGGGGATCGCATTGTGAGCGGGTGAGCGCAGGCGCGCCGGTGGCGCGAGGACCGGCGCTGGTGGCGCGACCGTGCTTCGATCTGAGCAGACCGTCATGGGGCAGGGAGCCGGGGTGGCGGTGCCCGGATGTGCAGGAACCGGGGCAGCAACTCGATGACGATCATCGGTGCACCGCAGTGCCGGCACACGAAG
>Ga0075019_10001443_pt1 | contig 13470 bp, 11 predicted proteins | sample ColStrG_CSR_2013_FD_71473 | JGI IMG/M metagenome (GOLD analysis project Ga0075019, IMG submission 71473) | Freshwater sediment microbial communities in response to fracking from Pennsylvania, USA - Cold Stream Run_MetaG_CSR_2013 | ecosystem: Environmental > Aquatic > Freshwater > Creek >...
CCGCCTCGGCGCTTGCCGCAGGTTGCCCGGTCATCGTGAAGGGGCATCCGGCACATCCGGCGACGGGTGCGCTGGTCGCTGATGCCATCGCTCGTGCAGTGGCGCATTGCGGGCTCCCCGTCGGCGTGTTTGGTCATCTCGTTGGACCATCGAACGATCTAGGCATCGCGTTGGTCAGCGATCCGCGCATCGCGGCGGTCGGATTCACCGGCTCACGCGCGGGCGGGCTCGCACTCACGAAACTCGCGCAAGCGCGGCCGGTGCCGATCCCCGTCTATGCCGAAATGAGCAGCATTAATCCGGTGCTCCTGCTGCCCGAGGCGCTCAAGGCGCGCGGGGACGCACTGGGGACGGCGTTCGTCGGCTCGCTCACGATGGGTGCAGGGCAATTCTGCACCAATCCGGGGCTCCTCCTCGGGATTGAAGGGCCGGGATTGGGAGCATTTGTGGCCGCCGCGAGCGCTGGCGTGCAGCAGACGGCGCCACAGGTCATGCTCACGGCTGGGATAGCCGCCGCCTATCGCAAGGGCACATCGGGGCACGGTGCCGAGGCTGGCGTCGAGACGCTCGCGCACGGTGCAGCTGGTGAAGGGACGCAGGCGGGCGCAATTTTGTTCCAGACCGACGCTGCCGCATTCCTCGCCAACCCGCGCCTCGCCGATGAAGTGTTCGGCGCGTCTTCGCTTCTTGTGCGGTGTCGCGACGCTGAGGAACTCGCAGCGGTGTTACGTGGACTGGAGGGGCAACTTACCGCAACGTTGCATATGGACGCGGCGGATGAGGCGCTCGCTGCGTTGCTGATCCCGATCCTCGAGCGCAAGGTGGGGCGCATTCTCGCCAATGGCTGGCCTACCGGGGTAGAGGTATCACATGCGATGGTCCATGGCGGGCCGTTCCCCGCGACCACCGATCCGCGGTCGACCTCGGTCGGCAGCCTGGCGATTGAGCGGTTTCTGCGGCCGGTGTGTTATCAGAATATCGCGGATACGCTGCTTCCGCCCGAATTACGTGACACGTCGCGGGGTGACGGTGTACCGCGCTTGGTGGATGGCGTACCGGTCTGATATCATTGTCCGATCAAGGAGAGGAACATTGGCGCTTCGATTGCTGCAGCACCAAGCACATAACGGCACACGATCGGTCATCTTCGCCGACGGTGCATCGGCGCACTTCTTGGCTGGCGTTACGACCGTGCGCGACCTCGCAATGCAGGCCATCGCTCGGGGACAGTCGTTGGCGCAGACCGCCAACGCTACACCGCGCGGTGCTCCGGTCGATATTGTCACCGAACTTGCTGCTGACCGATTACTCACCCCGATAGATCACGACGATCCCGCACATCTGCTGATGACGGGCACCGGGCTTACGCATTTGGGCTCCGCAGAGGGGCGAGACAAAATGCACGCGACGGTGGCCAGTGGTGGGACGTTGACCGACTCAATGCGCATGTTCCTTGAGGGCGTCGAAGGTGGTAAGCCCAAGGACGGGACTGTCGGGCAGCAGCCAGAATGGTTCTACAAGGGCGACGGGAGCCAACTTGTCGGGCCGGGTACCGAGTTGACGATGCCCGCATTCGCACAAGACGGCGGCGAGGAGCCCGAACTGGCGGGCGTCTATCTGATCGACGCAGACGGTACACCATATCGACTGGGTTTTGCGCTCGCGAATGAGTTCAGCGACCATGTGACCGAGCGGCACAATTATCTCTGGCTCGCCCATTCTAAGCTGCGGCAGGCAGCACTGGGCGCTGAACTGCTGATTGACGCCGCGCCCGACGATGTGCGCGGCACGAGCCGGATCTGGCGCGACGACAAAATCCTCTGGGAAAGGCCGTTCCTCTCCGGTGAGGCGAACATGTCGCACAGCATCGCGAATCTTGAGCGTCACCACTTCAAATATGATCTGTTTCGTCGGCCTGGCGATGTGCATGTGCATTTCTTCGGCACCGCAACACTTTCATTCGCGGATAATGTGAGGACGCAGGTGGGCGATGAATTTGAGATTGGGGCGGCACCCTTTACGCTGCCGCTCCGCAACCGACTGGTGCAGGCAGCGCCACATCGCGTCGCCGTAAAGCTACTCTAGTTATGACCGCAATCCAAATAGCCGTTGTCGGAGTTGGCAAGATCGCGCGTGATCAGCACCTGCCCACCATATTGGCCAACCCTGATTTTACGCTCGCCGCGCTCGTCGATCCCGCCATGCCGGATGGGGGCGTCCCCGCTTTTGCCACGCTTGATGACTTGTTGGCCTTTGGCCCGAAGGTCGATGCGGTCGCTATCTGCACCCCACCGCAGGTTCGGCATGTGATCGCCGCCAAGGCTTTAGCGCATGGACTGCACACCCTGCTCGAAAAGCCGCCGGGCGCAACGCTCGCGGAAGTTGACGTGTTGCGCGCGCTTGCCGAGACCCGCCAACTCAGCCTGTTTACCGCATGGCATTCGCGTTACGCGGCTGGAGTGGCCCCGGCGAAGGCCTGGCTCGCTGACCGCATCATTCAATCGGTTCATATCTGCTGGCGGGAGGATGTCCGCGTCTGGCACCCCGGTCAGACTTGGATTTGGGAGCCGGGTGGCCTCGGCGTATTTGATCCAGGCATCAATGCGCTGTCGATCGCGACGCATATCCTGCCGCGCCCGTTTTTTCTGACTGCAGCAACGCTTTACACGCCCGTCAATTTACATGCGCCGATCGCCGCCGATCTGACATTCACCGATCGTGCCGCAACGCCGATCACAGCGGACTTTGATTTTCGGCAGGAAGGCCCGCAAAGCTGGGACATCATCATTGAGACCGACGCGGGGGCAATGCATCTTGCAAACGGCGGCGCCGTGCTCAGCCTCCCGAGTGGAGCACAAAGATCTGAGAACCGTGAATATGTGGGACTCTACCAGAGTTTCGCCGTCCTTATCCGAACTGGCCAGAGCGACGTCGACGTCGCGCCGTTGCGCCACGTCGCCGATGCCTTTCTGCGCGGTCGGCATGTCATTGTGGACGCGTTCATTGAATAGCTTGACGCAATCATGAGCGCGGCATTGATCGCCATTGACTGGGGCACCACCAATCGCCGGGTGTTCGTTCTCGACCAAAATGGGCATATCCTGTACCATCATCGCGATGGTCAGGGCGTTCTGACAATTGCCCCCGATCAATTTGTGGCCGAGGCCGCGAGCATTCGCGCGGCGTTCGGCGATCAACCGATGTTACTTGCCGGGATGGTGGGTTCGGCGCGCGGCTGGTTTAATGTCCCCTATCTTCCGTGCCCAGCGGGCTTGGACGATCTGGCACGCGGGCTATATTGGGTCGAACCAGGTCGTACCGCCATCATTCCCGGACTGTTCGATCGCGCTGGGGACGTCATGCGCGGCGAGGAGGTACAGGTGCTCGGCGGGATCGCGGCAGGATTGGTCCCGAAAGATGGTCTGGTGTGCCAGCCGGGAACGCATTGCAAATGGGCGCACGTCGTAGCAGGTAAGCTGCAGAGTTTCTCGACCGCAATGACTGGCGAATTATTCGCGCTCTTAAAGGACCATAGTTTGCTTGCGGACTTTCTAAAGGGGCCTGTCGTTGACGGTCCGGCGTTTCGTGCTGGCGTTAAGGCTGGCTTGACGGAGAGCCTGACCACTGCGCTCTTTCGCGTCCGTGCTGCGGCATTGCTCGGCTATCGGTCAGCCGAAGAGTCCGCCGCCTTCAGCTCGGGTCTGCTCATTGGTCATGACGTGGGCGGTGTCGGGCTTGTGTCAGGACAGCAGGTATCGATCATCGGCGATGCGCCACTCGATAAACTTTACGCGGCGGCAATCATCTTAGCCGGCGGTGCTCCAAAGTGTATTGACACCAAAATTGCTTTCACCACAGGAGTGGGACGTATTTGGGAGAGGAGCGATTTTGACCGACACATTTGACCCTGCGGCGGCGCTCGCGCAGGCGATTGCGCAATGCCCGCTGGTCGCGATATTACGCGGCGTCGCGCCAAACGAGGTTAACTCAATTGCGGATGCAATTGTCGACGCTGGCTTTTCGATGATTGAAATTCCGCTCAATTCACCCGATCCACTCATCTCAATCGCGCAATTGGCGACCCGCTATCCCAAGCACATCCTCATCGGTGCCGGCACAGTGCTACGCCCCGCCGACGTTGACGCGGTCCGCGAAACCGGCGCACGCCTCATCGTCTCTCCCAATAGCGCGCCGCCTGTCATTCGCGCGACCGTAGCGGCGGGGATGATCTCACTGCCCGGTTATTTTACGCCCAGCGAGGGTTTCGCCGCGCTCGACGCGGGCGCGCACGGACTGAAGCTTTTCCCAGCAGAAGGCGCAAGCTACGCTTATCTTCAGGCGCAACGGGCGGTGCTGCCAAAATCGATACCCGTTTTCGCTGTGGGCGGCGTGGGTGTGGAAAATCTGGCGCATTGGCTCGCGGCGGGAGCCACCGGCGCCGGCCTCGGTTCAGCGCTTTACAAACCAGGGCTGACGGCGGCGGAGGTTGGGCTGCGGGCCGCCGCGTTCGTCGCAGCGCTCGGCCGGTAGCAGCGCTTGACGGGGCGGTGGATGAGATATGGCCATCGCAAGCGGGGCGATGGCCATTAACTGCCCGACGCCGCATTCCGTGAAGTTTGGAACTTTAGCAGAAGCGCGCGGTGAAAAGGGTGCCGTCGCCGCGAAAATTGCGACGACCGAGATGCGCTGAATATAAGACGCTGGAGCGGGTGAAGGGAATCCAATCCACTTTTTGATTTCGCCAAAAACCACGCAAAACCGCAGTTATCGAAACATCTAAAAGCAGGTGTGTAGCAGCTTGGTGTTACAGTCAAGTGTTGTAAAAATTTCGCGAATTGAGGGCGCGATAGCCGACGTGTTGACGGTCAAACTAATGTCGCCTCCGTTCCAAAGCGGTCGCGCCAAATATCGCCGTCAGGGTTTCGCTAACAGCCGCAATTGGCCGGAAGGAGACACTGAAATGCCTATTTTTCATTTTATACCTTGTAACCTAGCTCTCAGCATCCTCTCCCAAATATCCCTGTAAACCGGATCGCAACAACCGGCTGTGTGCGCTGTCATGCTGGACGGACGATCCAGAATAAGTTGATGCTCGCGCGGGATATCAAGAGCATCATACGAATCGGCAATCACTTGCGCAGTGCCTTCTCTGGCATTGAGCGTCCCGAACCAGCGCTCGGTCGGGGTTGCGCTAGGCCCGCTATACCAAGTGGCGATCTTGTTCGGGGCTGAGTAATCCCAGCCGCCAGAAAAGTCGATCACACCCGCAACCTCGTATTTCTTGGCGATGAATGCCGCCATTCCGCCGCCTTGCGACTGCCCGGCCAAAACGATCTTGCGCCAAGCGGGTTGACCATCGACAATATATTCATCCCAATGCCCCTCCGGATCGTTGGCGACCAAATAGGCGAGCAACGCCGTCAAGCGGTGAACAATCGCATCTTGCGGCTTGTCGTGAATGAGCGGGGTTGCGTCATCACCAAAGACACGTTTCTGGCGGAAATGTACCGCGCATTCGCTGTCCGATTTCAAATTTCCGCCCTGGCAAATCTGTGCTACTGCGGGAGTGTCGATATAAGACAGCCCAATAACGCGATACCCGCTGGCGAGGGCCGTTTTGAAAAATGGCCCAGCGCCCTCTCCGGGCGTTCCACCTGTACCTGTCAACCAAATGAGCAATGGTTGGCCGCTGCTATTGCCTTCTCTCAGAATAATATGAGAATCATCTGCCTTTGTGATCGCAGGATCGGTTTCTGACGGGCTGATTTTGAGCTTGATTGGCGAGGCGATAGCAACAGTCGTGCAAATCGCAATAGATATGACCACCAGAATTGTCGCGAGCCTTCCCTCAAAGCCGACCCCACGAATTACTGATTCGACATGCTTCATCATAAAGCTCCATTTCGATTGGACGAATAATAGCGAAAATTATGCGACGTCGGGGTGACGCATCACAGACGCCGCCTGCAATTGAGCGGTGATTTTGACCGCATTGACGATATACGAACTTATGCAATCCCAATCATTTTGGATTTGCGCGCGACGAAGCGCCAGCAACCAGCCACCATCTGAACGCTGCCCAAGCTCGTAGAGCGGGATATAGGGTGCGCCATAATCAGCTTGCATGACCATGTTGAACAAAATGCGCCCTAACCGCCCGTTGCCATCGCGGATTGGGTGAACCGCTGAGATCGCGACCATCACATAAATTGCCGCCAATACCGGAGACCTGTGCCGCAATTCGAGACTTGAGATGCTGATGCGCTGGATGTGCGCTTCAATTTCCTCATGTTCGCAATAAACGACTTTGTTGCCCTGCGGATCGGCAATGGACGTTGTTGGATGTCGACGCTGAACATGCTCGCGCCGGTGGATCACCCTGCCGATTTTGATAACGGTGGAATGCAAAGTTTCAAACGCCTCATTCGATGTCAGAGAAATGCATTGTGCAACGCGGCTTTCGACGACAGATTTGTTGAGGATCAAAACGTCGCGCTGCCGATCTTTCACATAATCGGACAACTCGTCCCTTAACTCGCAAAGGGGATCGCCATCTTCTCCTCCATACCTGTCAATCAGCTGGTGAACCGACTCAAGTTCGCCATTTCGCCACCCGCGCGTCGTGGTGATTGTGGACGAAAACGAATCGAGTATCACCGGAACCGCTTCAGGCATGTGTGGCACTGGGAGCGCGTAGAGGTTCACAGCTTGGCGAAGTCCATCTTGAAGCGCTCATACCATTCCTGGTTGATATGATCGGCTTGTTTTTCGATCAATTCAAAGTCTGGAACTTCGCAAGCCTGTGATCGATCCAGCTTCATTTCGTCGATGATGTGATCTACGACGCTAGGTGGTTCGAGAATGTAATCCTCATACACCAGATCAATCACGCGAGCCTCGGTGAGTGCAAATATTTTTTGCCACTCCTCGTCCTGCTGCAAACCTTGTTGATAACACTTTAGTAGCTTGGCAAAATCATATTGCGGCGCTTCCCGCAATGGATCAACAGAGAACCAGGATTTGGATTGAATCGCCTTGAGAAGCGACACTGCCTGCGCAATTTTATCGCGCCGCTGCAGATAAATGACGGGGTCGCCGTAGATGTGTGAGACTAACTCGGGGTATAGTCGCAACGTATTTTTGTAGTTGCCGACAAACATTTTGAACCCGAAAACGCCGTTAACCGTCGACCGATGACGCTTGAGTTCCTGCCAGTAGAGTACGGGGTCGCCGTTTCCCAAACGTTGAAATATGCCACTACTATTATCGAAATTGAGATACTCCATTGGTGCGCCTAGGAGCCCCGATTTCCACATGAGTAGAGATAAATATGTGCTGCCAGTGCGAGCGCTGGCAGCAAAAAGATATTGACGGTACGGTAAAATATCTCGAGTCATAAAGTCAAAATCGCTGCTATATAATCGGACCATATCAGCCATATTCTTGGATTCCATAAAAATAGATTGTACAAATAGTGCCTCTTTAAAAAAATTCTAATTCTAATTATATTAATGATTCAATATCATTGGAATAATAGATAATTTTTAATAGCAATGTAATCGTAAAACAAAATTAATATTGCAAGATAAATAACTAAATAAAATATTTGTTAGGTTATATTTTTATTACAATAATTATTTATTTACACACCATTCTTTTATATAATTATTTGCATAACGAATAAACATAGACATTTCTTTATCGGTACCAGAGTGATTGTACATTTTGCTATCAAATATGGTGATGTGACTTCCTTTAGAAATAGATTTTAAATAATTAATATCACTTTGAGATTTTATCCTATCATCGTTAGATGAATATCCTATAAAAACGCTATATTTACTTATATTATTCCAATTATCAGGCAAATCTAAATCGTAATATTTATTATTATTTGTAAAATATTGAGAAGGATCATCATTCATCAACTTTTTATATTTTTGGTCTTTTATTGTTAGAGATAGTGGCACTGTTTTTGACGAATTTTCATAATTTATAGGATCTAATTTGTTGTTATAATTTATAAACTTATTTGGCGATGTCAGCATTGGTTTTAGAAATAAATGTTTTGCATCACGATCTTTATTTTTAATCGCAGAATACAAATAAAACCCCAAACTATCGGCAAAAACTAATGTCCTATATTTCGTTCTCCTGATAGCATTGTTTGTCAATTGAATTTCATCAACTGCTTGTGAGAGCGTTGATTCTTGAAATCTCCAGCGCTCGGATGTGCCCTGGTAGGCTGGACTTATAAAGATAGCATTGCATTGATCAATCAGCTTGAATGAATAAGACGATAAAGGATTATGGTCTGGTAATGTTTGTGATATTTCGCCCGGCCCACCAACTATTCGGAATATAATTTTTTGCAATATTTTGCGGTGGGTAGGCATCACTAGCGTCACAGGAATATCGCCGTAAGGTCCGCGGAGAGTGACGGCAGCTCTTATGAATCTTTGATTCGTCGAAAATTGGCACGACTTTATCCGCTTAGAGAGGTCGTCTTTAACATGATCTTCTACGTAACGTACACAACTAAAATCATTGATCATTGAAAAGCTTTTATATGGTATCTGTGATGACGTGATAAACGTACCTGCAGTCCCCTGGACAAAGTATTTAATCGTTATTATTCTATAGTCTGCTGATATTTCACATTTCACAATATTATCTGCTATCAATCCATTCAATTGATCTCGAACATGCTTCTCGCAAGTTTGTTGATCGTGCTCAGGGAGGAAGTACGGGGTGTGATAAGATAGCTGATTTAGGGCCTCTTCGCCAAAGCAAAGAGACCCCAATGATACACCCGCTATTCCTAAACTAAATAATAGCCTTTTTGAGAATGAACGTAACATTGTTGGATTAGCCACCACCACTTGTGGCTGGCGTCAGGTAGAATGTCACGCCTTGGCCAGATGAGGAATTTCCTCCTCCAGTTGCTCCTCCGCCACCGAGGGTGAAACCAGAAGAAGCGCCCGACCCACTCTCTGTGAGGGTAGCATGGGCTGAGTCTGTCAGATCATACAATCCAGCATAGTGATAGTTAGGGTCTCCAAACGGGTTAAGTGAATTTGGAGTCCCATTATACTGATAAAGTGCGTAATGAATTTGTCCATCATTAGCTATAACTTGATCAACTTTATCACCATTAGAAATATTTATTTCACCCTTTATATACCACGTCGGATGTGGATGATCAGAATTATGATCGGCATTATTGGCGTTTATGCCAGGTTGAAAACTGGCATTTATTTGGGTGGCACCGCCTGAGGTAGAGCCGGATCCGTAAATGCCTGATCCAAACCCTCCAAAGGGGACACCAGAATCGCTTACAGTCTGACTAGACGGAAGATGCCCAGTTACCACTATCTCGTTAGGCGTGCCAGCATTTGTAGTTACCGGTGCTGCGCCGCTGCCGCCGCCGCTCGCAAAAAGGTAATCGAAGGGGCTACTTGTATCAGCACCACCTGCAATTAGTTCGATTTCTTCTTTTGTTAAGGGTCTCATATTATCACCTTTCAGTTAGCTTGCATTATTTGCGGAATTTATACCATCGACTTGTTCGATGATTTTACCTCCCACCAGTGCAACCGCCCGGTCCGCCATACGAATGGTTTCGGGACGATGTGCGATTACAATCCGGGTGATCCCGAGATTGTTGATTGACTCGTTGACAGCAGCTTCAGTCCGCACATCGAGATGTGCAGTGCCTTCATCGAGAAATAGAATGCGTGGCTCGGGGTAGAGCGCTCGCGCAAGCAAAACGCGTTGCCTTTGCCCGCCCGAGAGCGTTGAACCCATGTCGCCGACAAGGCTTTCATAGCCCATCGGCATGGCTACAATTTCATCATGTATAAATGCCAGTTTGGCGACGGCCTTGACGCGCTTCATATCGAGTTCGGTGTCGAAAAAGCCGATATTTTCGGCGAGTGTTCCCGCGTAAAGCACATCGTCCTGCATCACAGTGCCAATGTTCGAGCGGTAATACTGCAGCCCGATATGCTCAAGCGGCTGGCCATCAATGAGGATTTTGCCAAAGTCGGGCGGATAGAGGCCGACAAGCAATTTGAGCAAAGTCGTCTTGCCACCGCCGGAGGGGCCGATAATGGCAACGGTTTCACCGGCGTTGATGCTGAGGTTGACGCCCTTAAGCACCTCTTGTTCCCCGCGCGCATAGGCGAAGTGCAAATTATTGACCTCAATCCGCCCCTCAAGACGATCAAGCCTCGTAACGGCCGAGTTTGCTCCTTCGTTTTCCGGTGGCGAGAGAGCGATATCGGCGATTCGACTCAGATGCACATCTAAGATTTTCCATTGAATCCATTGGCCAACAAGCCGCGTTGTCGCGCCGATAAATTGTTGCTTATAGGCTTGGAACGCGAAGATCATGCCAATCGTGAACTTGGCGTCGATGGTCATCCTGACGGCCAGATAGACGAACAGCACATTTTCAAGTCCTAACACCGCGTTGTTGGTCAGGTCGAACCAGACTTGCATGCTGCCGAGCTTGACGTTGGCGTTGACGACGTTCGCGCGCTTTTTGAGCCAGAAGCGGTGGCGGTCGCCCTCGCGGGCAAAAAGTTTGATCGCTGCCATGCCACGCACCGTCTCGATCATCGTGGAGGATTCCGACGCGCGCGCCGAAATCAGCGATACGTTCGCCAGTTGGAGCGAGTTGAAATAAGCGGCTCGCACGAGGACGTAGATCACAACCGCCGCCACGCAAATCCCCGACAACATGGCGGAATAGTAAAACATCAGCGCGAGAGTGAGCAGCGCCATCATACCGTCGATTAGTGCTGATATGAGACCTTTGGACAATAGATCGGTGATAGGCTGGGTTGAATCGAACCGGGAAATGATGTCCCCGGTGTGCCGCTTTTCGAAGTAACCCATCGGTAGCCGGACAAGCTGGCGAAACAGGTTGGACACCAACTGATACCCAAGCGTGCTGCCGAGTTTAAGCAGGATCAGATCGCGTATCGTCGTCGTTGCCAGGCTAAAGAGTGCGATGCCGCCAAACCCAACCGCTAATGCGAGGAGAAAGTCAGTGTCGAACGAAGGGATTGCCGTATCTATAGCGAGCTGCATATAAAAGGGGCCGGCGAATGCGAACAGTTGGAGCAAGAATGACAGTGCCAAAACCTGAACCAATGTCGCTTTCAGACCCACCACTCGTGTCCACATCTGGGTGATTTTCAGCGGTGAGCGCTCTGTTTTGCGTTGAAAGCGCTCTGACGGGTGAAACTCAATGGTGACGCCGGTATAAAAGCGCGACAATTCGCTTTCCGACATCACTCGGTCGCCTCGGGCCGGATCAAGAACCACATATCTCAACCCGGAGATTGAGCGCTTTACTTCCGTCAGGACGACAAAATGGTTGAGGTTCCAGTGCAATACAGCCGGGAACGCCAAGTCTGGCAGCGCTTCCATCTCGGCCTTGAGCGGGCGGCTGTTCAACCCGATCTCGTCGGCGATCGACATAAGTGTTTTGAGCGTAGTGCCTTTAAGCGAAATCGGGAACCGCCGCCGCAAATAGGTCAAGTCGGTTTTATACCCGTAGTATTCTGCGACCATCGCGAGGCAGCAGAGGCCGCATTCGGCGGCTTCTGATTGCCGGATCAGCGACGTCGACTTGCGCCCGAAGTCGAGCAGGTCAAGACCATTGCTCACTCTTGCCGCCGCCGTCATGATCGGTTCCTGACAGCGTTGATCGGCTCCATCAACCAGTCAAAGAAGGTGCGCCGATCCAGCACGATATTCGCCTGCAACGTCATGCCCGGTTGTAATGGCACCGTTTCGCCAAATGCCTTAATATCTTGATCTGCCAAGGCGACGCGCACCCGATACACCGGTTCCTTGGTCTGAAGCGGGGCATCGACTTCGTTTGGCGCAAGGATCGTCCGCGAAATATTGGTTATTTTACCAACGAAACTGCCAAAGCGCTGATAGGGAAAAGCGTCATACAAAAGACGCACTTCTTGACCGTTATGCGCGAAACCGATGGCGCGGCTCGGTGCGAATAATTCCGCCGCCATTCGTGCATGTTGATCGATGATCGACATCAGCGGGAGATTGCTACTGACCGTCGCACCTTGCGTGACTTGAAGCGCAGACACCCGTCCGGCAACAGGGGCCGTGATGACGTAGGACCGTCCATTTTCGATCTCAATGCGCTTTTGGGTCAGTTCCGCCGACGACGATTGGAACTCAATCACCTTTCCTTTCGTCTGATCTGGAAGCCCTTCCAGATCGCCTTGGGCACCTCTGAGTTGCCCTTTCAGTTCTTCTAATCGTGATTCGAGTTGCTGGAGTTGTTGTTGTTGATTCAGATACGCTTGCCGCTTTGCTTCATATTGAAATTTGCTGACAAACCCTTTGTCGACGACTTCCTTCAGCGGCTCAAAGCTCTGCCTTGCGGATTCGACGATGTTTTTTTGTATCTCGATCTGCATTTGATTCGATGAAATCTGGGCATAATACTGGGAGATATTTTTGACCAATCTGTCGCGGTCATATTTTTGATCGCGTCGCGCCATCGCAATTTGCTGACCCACAAGCGCCCGTTGATTGTCGACCGCGCCAAGGTTCGCCGCAGTTGGGTCAGCTCTATCCGCCGAAGCCTGCTCAACCAGAACGGTTGCCAGTGGTTGTCCGGCAGCGACTATATCCCCCTCATGCACGCTCAATTTGGTGACTACACCGGCTCTTGAAGGGACAATTCGTGTAAGTGCGCCGTCGGGGACTATTCGACCTGGCGCAAGTTCCGTGCGCGCATATCGCCCCGTGACGACCCAACCGCCAGCGAACACAATGGTAGCGAAAAGCAATCCCACCATAACGGACACTGGCAGGGACTGCGTGATCATTACGTCACCGTGCAGTCGGAACTTCCGATTCTCATATACTTCGGGCCGGAATATTTCTAACGCCACAGCGAAACAATACCCATACAAATGAACCCCTAACCACATCAGCCGAATAAAATTCGGCACACGAAAGCGACTTGCAAACCATTAAAAACTTATGTGATGGATTTATCGTTATTGGCGACTGACTCAGAATTTAGACTCTTACGTTAGTGTTCGTCAATGGCTAACAATGTAAATTTTGCTAATATCCATATAGATATTTATGACAAAATTATTACAATTATCGGTCACTATCTATGTTGTGTGCGAAGCGACCCAAATCCTCTGTGCTATTTGAGTCCAAAAACCTTCGCTTTAAGCAGCCATGATAGTCCGCGTTTGCTGTAGCTCAACGATCAAACAGACAAGCTAGAAAAATATAGCAAATGGTGTTCGCTGGGGACGATCACCAAAAGCACGGTAACCAGCGCAATGGGCGCTAAGCGGACACTTTGAATTTGGCTGGTATGCCATCTCCCAGCGGCAGCGTTTCTCAGAACCGGACGTTAAGCTTGTATGAGGTTGTCCTCAAACAGGCTTGAGAATGCAATTT
>Ga0075019_10001444_pt1 | contig 13469 bp, 6 predicted proteins | sample ColStrG_CSR_2013_FD_71473 | JGI IMG/M metagenome (GOLD analysis project Ga0075019, IMG submission 71473) | Freshwater sediment microbial communities in response to fracking from Pennsylvania, USA - Cold Stream Run_MetaG_CSR_2013 | ecosystem: Environmental > Aquatic > Freshwater > Creek >...
GCGGCCCCGGACGATCACCCCTCGGGAGCGGGCTCCTCGTGCGACGGGGACTCGGCGGCGGACGCCGCCGGTGAGCCGACCGACACCACGTCGCCCATCGACTCCTCGAGCAGCTGGGACAGGTCGAGGACGCGCACGTCGTCCTCCTTGGCGTTCGCCCGGACGGCGTCGTCCAGCATGATCATGCAGTAGGGACAGGCGGTCGACACCACGTCGGCACCGGTGCCGATGGCCTCGGCGGTCCGGTCCATGTTGACCCGTGTGCCGATGTTCTCCTCGAGCCACATGCGGGCGCCGCCGGCCCCACAGCAAAAGCCCTTCTCGCGGCAGCGCTTCATCTCGATCTGCTTCGCTCCGGGGATGGCGTCGATGACCGAGCGGGGCTCGTCGAAGACGCGGTTGTGGCGGCCCAGGTAGCACGGGTCGTGGTAGGTGACCGAGCCGGCGTAGCCCCCGCCGGGCGTGAGCCGTCCCGCCTGGACCAGGTGGTCGAGGAGCTGACTGTGGTGGATCACCTCGAAGTTCCCACCGAGGGCCGGGTACTCGTTGGCCAGCGAGTTGAAGCAGTGCGGACAGGTGGCGATGACCTTCTTGACCCCGGCGTCGGTCAGGGTCTCGATGTTCTTCATCGCCTGCTCCTGGTACAGGTACTCGTTGCCCAGGCGGCGGACCGGGTCGCCGGTGCACGACTCCTTCGGGCCGAGGATCCCGAAGGACACGCCGGCACGGTGCAGCATGCGTGCCGTGGCCTGGGCCCCCTTGCGGGCCCGCTCGTCGAGCGCTCCGGCGCAGCCGACCCAGTAGAGGTACTCGATGTCGTCCGGAATGGTGCCGGTGATGACCGGGACCTCGAAGTCGAGCGACTCGATCCAGTCGGTCCGCTTGGCGCCGCCGAGTCCCCAGGGGTCGCCCTGGTTCTCGACGTTGCGGAGCATGAGGCCGGCCTCGGTCGGGAACTCGGACTCCATCAGCACCTGGTAGCGGCGCATGTCGATGATGGTGTCGATGTGCTCGATGTCCACCGGGCACTGCTCGACGCACGCTCCGCAGGTGGTGCACGACCACAGCACGTCGGGATCGATGACGTTGCCGATGAGGCCCTCCACCTCGACGCCCGCCGCGCGGTTCTTCTGCAGGAGGCGGTCGGCGTTGGCGAACATGTTGTCGCGCAGGTCCATGATCAGGAGCTTCGGCGACAAGGGCTTGCCGGTGTTCCACGCCGGGCACTGGGACTGGCAGCGCCCGCACTCGGTGCAGGTCGCCATGTCGAGCAGCTGCTTCCAGGTGAAGTCCTCCATGCGGCCGGCGCCGAAGACGGCCTCGTCGTCGTCACCCACGTCCTCCATCGTCATGTCCGGTGTGGAGGCGAGGGCACCGAGGGCCCGGGGCCGGCGCGACGTCGCGACGTTGATCGGGGCCAGGAAGATGTGGAGGTGCTTCGAGTAGGCCACGAAGACCAGGAAGCCCATGATGATGGCCACGTTGACGAGCAGGAAGGTCGTCTCGAGGACGCTGTTGACACCGGTGCCGAGCGGGGCCAGGGCCCGTGCCAGCGTGTGCGACGCGAACGCCCACTGCCCGTAGGGGAAGTAGCCGGTGTTGACCTGGGCGGCCCGGTAGAGCAGCAGTGACGTGATGACACCGAAGATGGCCAGCAGGACCAGCCAGGCCGCACCGGTGTGGGACCCGAAGAAGCGGGACCGGCGGTTCTCGCGCTTGGGCGAGTGGATCACCCGGATGGTGATGAACGTCGCGATCGACAGGAGCACGGCGACCGCGAAGAAGTCCTCGATGAATCCGACGACGGCGGTGTTGCCGATGAGCGGGATGGCGAAGCTCCGGGCGAACAGGTTGCCGAACGCCTCGATGATGGTGAGGATCAGGATGGTGAAGCCCCACATGGTGAAGAAGTGGGCCATGCCGGGCACCGTCCACTGCAGGAGCTTCTTCTGGCCGGCGACCTCCACCAGCTCCGCCTTGAGCCGGGCCGGGATGTCCTTGGCTCGGCTCGGCACGGCAGGCTGACCGGAGGCGACGAGGCTGCCCAGCCAGTAGAACCGTCGGCCCGCGATGGCGAGCATCACCACGGTGATGCCGAGTCCGAGAACCAGTCTGATGGCCACTGCCGTTTCCTCCTACGAGTTACTGACGGGTAACAAAGTTAGCCGGGGTCCGTGCCGGACCCACAATCGACGGCTCAGGCGCGGAAGTTGTCCGCGTACCGGCTCGGGGTGGGGCCCCACTGGCCCTGGTACTTCGATTTGAGCCCGTCCGATCCGTAGGGGACGTCGGCCGGGGTCGTCATCTGCAGGAAGCTGATCTGGCCGATCTTCATGCCGGGGTACACCGTGATCGGCAGGTTGGCCACATTGGACAGCTCGAGCGTGAGGTGACCGTCCCATCCGGCGTCCACGAACCCGGCGGTCGAGTGGATCAGCAGGCCGAGCCGGCCGAGCGAGGACTTGCCCTCGAGGCGGGCGACCAGGTCCGGGGGCAGTGTCACCTTTTCAGTGGTGGACCCGAGCACGAACTCACCCGGGTGGAGGATCAGGGGGTCGTCGCCCACGTCGACCAGCTCGGTCAGGTCCTCCTGGTCCTCGCGGACGTCGATCACCCGGCTGGTGTGGTTGCGGAAGAGGCGGAAGTACCGGTCCACGTGCAGGTCGACCGACGAGGGCTGGATGCACGACTCGTCGAGGGGGTCGATCTTGATGTGGCCGGCGGCGAGCGCCTCGCGTATAGAGCGGTCGGAGAGAACCATGCCCGACAGACGATAGTGTGTTCTTTCCATCGCGGGTGTAGCTCAATGGTAGAGCGCCAGCTTCCCAAGCTGGACACGCGGGTTCGATTCCCGTCACCCGCTCTCACGAGGGTGCCTGGTCAGGGAGTGTTTCCTGTCGACCCACCAATCTGGTCGGGGTCCGACATCTAGCGGCGTGCCCCCAAACTTCGACCCGTGATACCTCGGAACCGATCGAGATCGCGTCGTCTTAGCCCGCTCACAATGGCGGGCCTCACTCTCTGCAGCCAACCGCTCGCCTGGCGGGGTGCTCCTCGCCTTCCTCTATCGCGCAGTGCTACACAGGTCCGGCGGTACGCCCGTCCGGGCACAAGAGAAAGGCGGAGCAATGGCGACCCCTCGGAAAATTCGTGGGCAACCTTGTGGTCCTGGCCATGAGTGGCTGGTGTTTCGATTGCGGCGCCAGGTGAAGTTGGCGACGTGGACCCGGTTCGGCGCCGTGGTCGTCACAATGGTGGCAATCATTGGCACTGACGTCATCGGTGGCGCTCCGGCACTGGCCGCACCGATTCCGCTGTCATGGTCCCAGATCGCGACATCATCCACTCCATCTCCATCCACCAGCAACGACGGCCAGGCGATGACATTCGATACCGCTATCGGCAAGATCGTCCTCGTCGACAACGGTGCGACCTGGACCTTCGACGGTTCTTCCTGGGCACAGGTGGTCACCGCAATCAGTCCGCCAGCAGGCGCCCAGGATCTGCTCGTCTACGACGACGCGATCGGTAAGGTCGTCCTCGTCGATGGCGGCACGACGTGGACGTTCGACGGCGTCAACTGGACAGCTGCATCCACATCTTCGACGCCTTCGTCACCGAGCGCGATCGTCTACGACCCCACGATCAGCCGGACCCTCCTCCTTGCCGCTTCCGGGGCATCGACGTTCGACGGCACGTCCTGGTCCCCACTCCCGGCCGGCATTCCCGCCGGCTTCACCCCGGGTTCTGCCACCTACGACCCACTGCTGGGCGAAGTCATCGCCTTTTCCTCGACGATCTGCACGAGTCCGAGCGCACGGATCTGCTCGCAGGCTTACTCCTTTGACGGTACGACCTGGACCGCCATCCCGAACGCGCCGTTGATGCTCTCCGCCACTACCGCCTTCGACCCGGTGATCGGACAGATCGTCATCGTCGGGTTCACGTTTCCCTCCGGAGGGGGATTTCCGCCGGTCACAGAGAGCGAGGTTCAAGACTCCTTCGATGGGACGAACTGGACACCACAGTCACCACTTTCGGATCCAGTAAGGATCCGTCAGGCAATGGCCTACGACCCCCTTCTCGGACCAGGTGGGAAGGTGGTGCTCTACGGTGGCCAGACCATCCAGGTCCCGGCCTGTGGGTGTGCTTCCACAGACCTGACGGACACCTGGATCCTGGGCCCTACGGGACCCCTGACGGAAATTCCCGTGACCGTCTCCGGAACACAGTCGTACGGCTCGGCGCCGACCTTCACGGCCAGCTACACCACTCCGTCCGGAGTCTCGGCCACGGGAACCGTGACGTGTGCAACGGTAAACGGGGGAACGGCCATCGGGTCTTCTCTCATCGGCGGCGTGAGCTACGTGATTGATGGCGCATCGTGTACCGGCCTGGTTCCCTCGGACGCCCTCGACTACTCCTTCGCCTACACCGGGGGACCGTTCGCCGTAGTACCTGCCACCATCCCGGTCACGGTCACAGGGGCTCAGGTCGACGGCGGCCTACCTACGTTCACTCCGTCCGCCGCTGCCCCATCGGGAATTGTCCTGTCCGGGACCCTCACATGCAGCACGGTCAACGGTGGAACGCCGATCTCCTCGTCGCTCATGGAAGGATCCGCCTACACAATTGATGGAGCCACATGTAGCGGACTGTCACCGTCGGACCCGACCAACTACACGATTTCCTATTCCGGCGGGTTGTTCACGGCCAGGGCGGCGCCACACGTTTCCATCACGCCGTCGGCGAATCCTGCGATCAGTGGCCCGGTCGTCTATTCGGTGGCAGTCACCGGTGGCCTCCTCAGCCCGGTGGCCACCGGCTCGGTATCCCTGACCGACGGTCAGGGGGGCTCGTGCACCACGACGTTGCTGCTCGGCTCGGCAGGATGCCAGATCCCCGAGAGTGCGGGACACAGCCCCTACGCGGTCATGGCGTCGTACTCGGGGGACAGCTACTACACCTCGGCGACGGCAACGATTACCGAAATCGTGATCCCCGCCGTCGCAAAAGTAGTCCTGACACCATCGAGCAATCCGGCCAACGAGGGACCCGTCACCTATACGGTCCTCGTCACCGGCAACACCTCGATACCCACGGGTACGGCAACGGTTTCCGATGGTCAAGGAGGCAGCTGCACCGCCGCCTTGGTCCAAGGCCTTTCCAACTGCGCCATCATCGAAACCGGGCTCGCCAGCCCTTTCACCGTCACGGCCACTTACAACGGCGATGCCAGTTACACGACTTCTACGGCTTCGCTCACCAACGCCCGAGGGGTATCGGCGAGTCCAACGGGTACCGCCCTGGCCACCCTCGGCCAGACGACAGCGTCGGCAACGGGCCTGGGGACCGTGAACATCCTGCAATACACGGCCAGTCCGGTTTCGACTCCTTCGACGGGTTCCACCGGCGTCTACTTCGATGTGGCCGCATCGACCGGCAACTCCTTCGCCAGCGAGGTGATCCAGGACTGTGATCTCAACGGTGGCATCTCTTTGGTCTGGTGGAACCCCGCCGCCCACTCGGGTGCCGGATCCTGGCAGCCCGTGATCGGTGACCCGGGTCCCAGCTACACGGCGGGCCCACCCGCTTGCATCTCCGCAACTCTGGACGCCAACTCATCTCCAACTGTCGCTCAGCTCACAGGGACTGTCTTCGGCGCTTCTTCCATCTCGTCGGCACCCACGTTCACCAGCCGGGCAATCGCCACCGTTACCGCTGGATCACACGTCAATCTGACAATTTCGAGCAGCGGGAGTCCCACTCCTTCGCTGACGTTGAGCGGCATACTGCCGAGCGGCATTACGTTCACCGACAATCACAACGGAACGGGAACCGTCACGGGTACCCTTGCGCCAAAGAAGGCGGGGAGTTACTCGCTCACGCTAACTGCTACCAATTCCGCAGGGGTCACGCAGCAGCCATTCACCTTTGTGGTAGCCAAACCCAGCACACCCAAGTTCGTTACGACATCCAAGGTGGTCTGTCTGGCGGGCCTTCCTTTCACATTCACGGTCGCCGCAACGAGTTGGCCAAATGCGACGCTAAGCGAAACAGGGTCATTGCCGCCGGGCTTCACCTTCACATCGGTCGGCAGCGACGAGGCGATCCTTGCTGGGACCACGGCGGCGCCGGGCACCTATCCGATCGTCGTGACCGCATCGAACGGATCAGGTCTGAGTTCCTCCCAAGCCATGTCCGTCACGGTCGTCCCGGGCAGTTGACCCGGCCGGAGCCGCCGCCGGTCCATAGTGAGCAGCCAAGGGACCCGATGCGGACGACCGGGTGGCCCTTCCGGAGAATTGTGACCGCCTACGCCACGTCGGCGACCGCAGGAGGTCCGACTGACTGCGCGCCACGGCGGTCAGTGATCATTTGGCCCCCAAGCGAGAGGCCACTCGCAAGAGCAAACTACAGTGTGCAAGAATCCGAGTTCGCTTTGGCAAGTGATTCCAACGGGGGCAAAGTGACATTCAATTGGCTGCATCGTGATCATTGGGCAAGTCATTTGTTCCCGAGTGAGCCACCCAAGTCTGCTCGGTCCCACGCTTCGGTCGCCCAGCCATCCGATCGGTCGTTCGAGGCCGAGAACTGCGAGCCCCCACTATGACAAGGAGCAGTGGCTCAAGAAGCTTCGCAGTCGTCGTTGCACTCTTGGTCTCGCTGCCGATCCTGCTGACTGGATTTCTTGCACCTACAACGCCAGCTGGGGCAGTCACGTGGGGCTCCACCACAATCCCCGGATCATTGAGCGCCGTTTCATGCGCGTCCCCCGGCAACTGCACGGCTGTTGGGACGAATATCATCGCGAATGAAGTAGGGGGAAAGTGGACTTCAATTCCCGCGCCGATACCTGCGGGAGCGAATCCGTCCGGCGTCTACGGAGCCGGAATCTCATGCCCAGGCGTGAATTCGTGCGTGGCCATCACCAGCCTTGCGTCGTCTTCCTCCAACCTCGTGGGGATCGAGATGCAGTCCAGTGGCTCCTGGACTGCACAACTGGCGCCGCTGCCCACTGACGCCATGAGCTCGGGTCAGTATGCGTACATCAACTCGATAACTTGCCCCAACACGGAGACGTGCGTTGCCGTCGGGAGCTATTACAAGGCTCGCTATGATGAGTACTCGTTTATCGACACGCTCTCAGGTGGCGTCTGGACGAGTGCAAGAGCTCCACTTCCAAGCAATGCAATTGGAAGTCAAGACAATCTTGGCCTGAACTCTGTCGCCTGCACATCGACAACTACATGCGTGGCCGTAGGAAGCTACGACTCTTATGGCTACGCTCAAGGGCTAATTGAAACCCTTAGCAATGGCACCTGGCAGCCTTCTGAGGCTGCGCTACCGTCCGACGCAGTGCCGTCGTCAAACTTGAATCTGACCTCGGTAGCATGCTCCTCGGCTTCTCAATGCTCGGCAATCGGTAGCTACGTCATCGGCACCTGGCCAGTCCATACCAATGTCGGCGTATTGGAAATGCTCAGTGGTGGAATCTGGACGATCCAAACAGTGACTCCACCGGCAAGCTCGTCCGCCACCGGCGATGTGGAGCAGTACGGGGCGGTAGCCTGCGCATCTCAGGGGTCGTGTGTGACATCGGGGGTCAATTCTCTGGGCCAACCCTTCATGGCGAATCAGACGACAGCCGGATGGGTGTCTTCGCTAACGCAGTTTGCAGCATCGTCGATCTCGTGTCCCGTGGATGGTGGATGCACAGCCGTGGGGAGCGGGATCCTGACGCAGACAGGCGGAACCTGGTCGTACCTGCCGTTGACTGTTTCCTTTGGGGGCTATCCGGGCAACAACGACGAGCTCTATTCGTTGTCGTGCATGTCGGCGGGCCAGTGCACGGCAGTGGGATTCGGAAACAACTATGCTGGGAACTACGGAATTGTCGTCACGAGCCAACCGAATCTGTCGCTGAGCCTGGTGAGTTCTACGACCGCCACGGGCTATGGAGCGGCCGGGCAGACGGTCTCATACAGCTACCTCGTCACGAATACCGGCGATGAGGCGCTCAGCGGCATCGCCGTCACTGACAACACGGTTGCAACCGTGACGTGTCCCCTGAGTTCTCTTGCGCCTGGCGCGAGCGAGACGTGCACGGGTACCTACACGGTGACCCAAGCCGATGTGGATCGTGGATCACTGATCAGCACGGCTGTGGCGAATGCCAGTGGCCCAGTTTCGGTCAACTCCGCTAGCTCGGCGGTTACCTTGGCTGCGAACACGGCAGTCTCGTCCGCTTCCATCGTCACTTCGTCGGCATTGCACTCATTCAGCAGTGCGGGACAGTCCCTGGACTACAGCTATCTGGTGGCCAACACCGGCACGACGACCCTTGGGGTCGATGTGGGCAGCTCGACTGGCGCTCGGGTCACCTGCCCGTCGACGACCATCGCACCGGGCGTGGCTGAGACCTGCGCGTCAACCTACCTCGTCACCGCCACCGATGGAGCAGCGGGGTCGATTGTGAACGTGGGGACCGTGACCGGTACCTCCGCTTCAGGCACTGTAACGAGTGCTACCAGCCAACTTGCGATTCCCTTCGTGCCGACACTTCCTAGCGCACCCGTGATTGGCAGCGCGACCGCCGGCGATGGCATGGCATCGGTTTCCTTCAGCCCGCCGCAGCTCGATGGCGGTTCGGCGATCGGGCAGTACACGGTGGTCGCTGCGGATCTGACGAATCCGAGTCGTGGCGGTCAGTCGGCAACAGGCTCCGGGAGTCCCATCGTCGTAACAGGTCTGACGAACGTGGATGTGTACTCCTTCACCGTCAGCGCGACGAACGCACTCGGAGGGGGACCCCAGTCGACAGCATCCAATTCGGTTCAGCCGCTTGCTCCGGGGATGAACGTGGTTCCCCTGCTGCTTCCACCGGCAGTCCCTGGGAGCCCGTACTCGGCAACCGCGCTGCAGGTGGTCGGCGTACAAGCAAGCGCAACGGGGTACGTCACCACGTTGAAGTGGTTCAAGGTCACCTTGCCGAAGGGGATGAAGCTGTCGGCGTCAGGTGTGCTTTCGGGCACCCCGAGCAACAAGCTGGGTGCGAATGTGAATGGCACGATCACGATCAAGGTGACCGAGACGGTGGTCACGCTGAACGGCAAGCAGAAGGTGAAGACCAAGACAAGCGTGCAGGCCACCATTTCATTGCCGGTTAGCTGAGCCCCTTTTTGCCGCACATCTGGTTCTGGATGCCGTGTAGAACGGCCTTCAGGCCGGACGTCTCAAGGTTGGGTGTTTGACTGACCACTGCCGGTCCGCCACTGGCATCACAGTGGGCTGGGTTCAGCCTGAGGTGCAGGCCCGCGGGCCAGGAGCACCCGTCGGGTCAAGTCAGAATGATTGGACATTCACTTCGTGCCCCCAGTGGTGCCCCGCACCACGGAGAACGGCGGATATCAGCGGGTAACGCCGGGTAGTCCCGATGGCACTTGATCAGGTATTCCTTTCGTTCCCACAAGTCGTCGAATCAGTGGTCTTGCACTTCCCAAGCTGGACACGCGGGTTCGATTCCCGTCACCCGCTCTCACCCCCTCGATGTGCGTCGGCGCGGCGGTCCGTTCGCCACGGAACCCGTCCGCAGCCTTGCCGGCGGCCTCGTGCGGCAGTCGCCCGGGCGTCCCGACCCCTCAGATCGTGCGCCCCGTTCCTTCCCAGTACGGATCGCGCAGCAGTCGCTTGTAGAGCTTGCCGGTCGGGTGCCGAGGCAGGACGTCCTCGAAGTCCACCGACCTCGGCGCCTTGTATCCGGCCAGCGACCTGCGGGTGAAGGCGATGAGCTCGGCGGCGAGCTCCGGTGAGCCGGTCCACCCGTCCGCCAGTTCGACGGCCGCCTTGACCTGCTCGCCCATCTCGTCGTCGGGGATCCCGAAGACGGCGGCATCCACCACGCCAGGGTGGCCGGTCAGGACGCCCTCGATCTCCGCCGGGTAGATGTTGACGCCGCCGCTGATGATCATGTCGATCTTGCGGTCGCTCATGAACAGGTACCCGTCGTCGTCGAGGTAGCCGACGTCGCCGAGCGTTCCCACCCCCGGCGCCAGATGGGCGGCCTCGGTCTTCTCGGGCGCCTTGTGGTACTCGAAGTCGGCGCCGATCCGACTGGTGAAGTAGATCTGGCCCGAGGTCCCTGCCGGGCAGGTCCGACCGTCGTCGTCGACCACCATGAGCTCGGTCATGGCGGTGGCCCGGCCCAGGCTGCCGGGATGGGCCAGCCACTCCTCACCCGTGATGACTGTGAGGAACCCTCCCTCGGTCCCGCCGTAGTACTCGGTGATGCACGGTCCCCACCAGTCGAGCATCCGCTGCTTGACCTCGATCGGGCACGGGGCCGCGCCGTGCACCACCGCCACCAGGGAGCCGCCGTCGAACCCGGCCCGGACGTCGTCGGGCAGCTTGAGCAGCCGGATGAACTGGGTGGGCACCAGGTGGATGTTGGTGACGGCGTACCGGTCCACCAGTTCGAGCAGCTCGGCCGGATCGAATGCGTGCCGCATGACGACGGTCGTGGCCGCACCGAGCAGGGGCAGCACCGAGAGCGCCCACTGCGCCGAGTGGTAGGCCGGCCCCTCGAGCAGGGTCACCCCGTCACCCGGGATCCCGAGCATGGCCACCGCCGCCTGGGCGATCAGGTCGATGAGCGCCACGTCGTTGCCCGTCGCCGTGAGACCCGACCGCACGCCCTTCGGGAACCCGGTGGTGCCGGACGTGTAGAACATCGGCCCGCCCGTCACCTGTCCGTCGGGCTCCGCCGGATCCGCCGCGGCCAGGAGGTCCTCGTAGGCCCCGAACCCCTCGGGCACGGTGTCGCCGATGGCGATCCGCACCGGGCACCCCTCCGCCTGGGGATCCGCGCAGGCCTCGGCGGCCACGCCCGCGAAACGGTCCTCGACGACCAGTGCGGTGGCGTCGGAGTCGGCCAGCACGTAGGCCAGCTCGGCCGCCACCCAGTGCCAGTTGACCGGCACGATGACCAGGCCGGCGTGCATGGCGGCCACGGTCACCTCGAAGAGCTCACGTCGGTTGCCGCACATGACCGCCACGGTGCTCCCCGGCTCCACGCCCGCGTCGCGCAGCGCGTGGACGACCCGGTTGACCCGCTGGTCGAACTCCGCCCAGGTGGTCTCCCCGAACTCATCGATCAGGGCGGCTCCAGATCCCTTGCGGGCGGCGATCGGAGCGGTCAGTCGGGCCATCGTGGTTCACTCCTCGATTGTGCGGCAGTTCGGCGGTGGTGCGGCGGTGGTCCGGAGACGACTCGGTCCTCGAGATGGTGCAGGGTGGCCACGAAGCCGAGGTACGACCAGACCAGGTGGTCACCGACGATACGCCGGGTCACCTCGATGCCGGGGAGCCCGACGGGCCGGAGCACGTGCAGCCCGTCCTCGTAGGACGCCACCACGGTGATCGGCGTGGTGAAATCGCCCTCGAACACGTCGTGCACACCGCTGGCCTCGGTGCCGTCACACCGCATGTCGTGGACGATCCCGCCCCCGGTGACGACCAGTCGGTCGCCACACTGCTCGATCCGCTGGACGGATCCGAGGGTGGGGTGGTCCGGGACGTCGACGCCGTCCCGTTCGACGGCGGTGACCCGCCAGGTCCCCCGCAGGTCGGGTGCACCGGCGACCAGTGGCTCGGTGCATCCGCCGAGCACCGGCGGAGGCAGGACGTCGCCGTAACCGCCGGGGGGCGTGTGGGACACCGGGATGTCGTCGGCCCGGACCAGGGGCCCGTCACTCGATCCGACGTCGGACATGTGCACTCCTTGCAGTCGTCCTCGGAAGGGGTCATTGTGTCACCATTGGTGTCACAAGATCTACCGGGTCGGGACCACGACGGGCAGACGGAGGGGACGGCATGCAGGACTACGAAGGATTCCAGGGGACGATCGGACGCCTGCTGGGCGACTCCGAGCCGTGGTGGCCCGAGCCGCCCCACCCCGGCGAGGGCGCCCCGAACGTCGTCGTCGTCCTGATCGACGATCTCGGGTTCGCCCAGTTCGGCTGTTACGGGTCCGACATGGAGACGCCCAACATCGACCGGCTGGCAGCCGGTGGCCTGCGCTACACCAATTTCCACGTGACCCCGGTGTGCTCACCCACCCGGGCCGCACTGCTCACCGGACGGAACCACCACAGCGTGGGCATGCGCTCGGTAGCGAACTTCTCGTCGGGCTTCCCCCACATGCGGGGGCACGTGTCGAACCACGCCGCCACCATCGCCGAGGTACTGCGCGACGAGGGATACGCCACGTTCGGTCTCGGCAAGTGGCACCTGTGCCAGATGGAGAACGCCTCGGCGGCCGGTCCCTATGACCAGTGGCCCTGTCAGCGGGGGTTCGACCGCTTCTACGGGTTCCTCGACGGCGAGACCGATCAGTTCGCACCCGACCTGGTCTACGACAACCACCGGGTCGAGCCTCCGAAGACACCCGAGGACGGCTACCACCTGAGCGAGGACCTGGTCGACCACGCCATCGAATTCATCGGCGACAGCACCTCGATCCGGCCCGACCGCCCGTTCTTCACCTACCTCGCCTTCGGCGCCACCCACGCGCCCCACCAGGCCCCTGCGGAGTACCTGGCCAAGTGGCGCGGGCGGTTCGACGAGGGCTGGGACGTCGCCCGCGATCGCTGGTTCGCACGGCAGAAGGAGCTCGGCGTGGTGCCGCCCGACACCCAGCTCGCCCCCCGCAACCCCGGGGTCGAGCCGTGGGACACCCTGTCGGACAACCAGAAGCTGCTCGCCTGCCGGCTGCAGGAGGCGTTCGCAGCGTTCGTCGAGCACACGGACGCACAGATCGGCCGGCTGCTCGACTCGCTCGAGGCCTCCGGCCAGCTCGACAACACCCTCGTGATGGTCCTGTCCGACAACGGGGCCAGCCAGGAGGGCGGCCCGTTCGGCGTGCTCCACGAGATGAAGTACTTCAATTTCATCCTCGAGACCCCCGACGAGGCCGTCGACCGGCTCGACGACATCGGTGGGCCCGACTGCCACTCGAACTACCCGTGGGGGTGGGCCCAGGCCGGCAACACCCCGTTCAAGTGGTACAAGCAGAACACCCACGAGGGGGGCGTGCACGTGCCCCTGGTCGTGCACTGGCCCGCCTCCATCACCGACGGTGGCGGCGTGCGGCGGCAGTTCCACTACGTCACCGACCTGGCCCCCACCATTTACGAGGTCGTCGGGGTCACGCCGCCCGAGGTCCACCGCGGCTACGAGCAGATGCCCGTGACCGGCACGTCGATCGCCTACTCGTTCGGCGCACCGGACGCTCCCGGACGCAAGACCGTGCAGTACTTCGAGATGATGGGCCACCGGGCGATCTACGCCGACGGCTGGAAGGCCGTGACCCGGCACGAGTTCGGCTCGCCGTTCGAGGACGACCGCTGGGAGCTGTACCACCTGGACGATGACGCATCGGAGTGCACCGACCTGGCCGACGCCGAGCCGGA
>Ga0075019_10001446_pt1 | contig 13455 bp, 13 predicted proteins | sample ColStrG_CSR_2013_FD_71473 | JGI IMG/M metagenome (GOLD analysis project Ga0075019, IMG submission 71473) | Freshwater sediment microbial communities in response to fracking from Pennsylvania, USA - Cold Stream Run_MetaG_CSR_2013 | ecosystem: Environmental > Aquatic > Freshwater > Creek >...
AGTCAGGCAAAGGAGGTAAAACTAAAAAACTATCCACAATTTGAAGCATCAGATATAGACTTAGGTGTGGGTCAAAATTCAATGCAATTGGTGGGTCAGGTTTAAACGCAATTCAACACCGTGCAGGAAAAAAGTCTTGCACGGTCTGGTTTTTAAGAAAAATAGATAATGTCTTGGTAAGTCAGGGGAGCCTTCGCTAAACCGAGTTTCATAGCCGGAGTTTGCTTGATCTGACCTTTTTCGACCTTTTCTGGCAACCAGATGTAGTTATGGCAAACACGCAGGATCGTGAGCATCTTGGCGATCTGTTCAGGCTTATATGCAGAGTATCCATACCATGTACGGCCTTTGTTGGCCGCCGAGGCAATGGGCCGCTCAATCATGCTATTCCTGCGCCGGATACGATTGAACCAAGAGTCCACTGCATGAAGGCTGGCTTTATTATGCAACCAAGCCTGATGATCATCGTCGTAATCACCCATGTCAGTTAAGAAGCAACTGGCCTTCTCTGCTTCGCTCACGGTTGGATGAGGATGCATCACCCAACGATCTTTCCATTTACCGATTTTTCGAGCGGCTGCGATTTCCTGTTTGAGCATTAATAACTTCACTTCGTCATGACTCAGGTTAGGATTACTTTTTTGAACTTGTTTAAATTTTTCCGAAGCAGCAAGTACCAAACTACGTTTTACATCCACGGTTTGTTCTTTAGTAATTCGAACATAGAACGCATCCACTGTTCTTTCTTTGATGCGATCTGCGAATGCGCCGAAACACGCACCGCGTATTCCTGAGTCCTGATCAAGAAAGAAACGCACTTTCTCAACTCCCTTAAACAACTTCTCTAACCGCAAGAAATGAGCATAGAGGGTATATTCAGAATGAACCAACATTCCTTTTTCCGGCAATTTTTCATCCTTCAAAAGCGCATCTGGCGATTCAATGTCGTCTCTTTCCTGTGCAAAAGCGTAGGTATTGGCAATATCGCCAACCAAGTCACCCGCAACACGATTTTTAGCTGAGTTCTTCATGGATTCTTCGTAATCCGCATGAAGCCAAAAACGTGCATAGCGACGATGAGGCGCAGGACGTTGATCATCGCCAGTCGCAACAACCTCTTTGGCTATTTGTCCTTCATCTGCTTCAGGATCAAAATTGGGATGCATCCCGAAAACATAGCCCGTCTCATTATCTGCCGACGCCACCGCACTGAGAATCACATTTCGCTTATCTTTTCGACGTGACCAATTGATTGCGTATTCCTGACGATCTACACCAATGTAGAGTCGATCCAATTTCATACTGGAGAGTTTTGCTTCGCGATCTGCCAGGAACGCCAAAGCTTGTTCATAGAAGAAATCGATCCGTTCGTACAGGACGCTCGGGGATATTTTGGTGGTTTCAATAATTCTGCGCAACGGCATTTTATTGACTAGGTTTTCAAAGATTCGCGTATTCTTTGATGAAAGCTGTTGGTTTGCTATTGGGCTGCGCTTCTTGGGTTTTACAGAGAATGTCTTATCGCAAACACGACAGCGATAGCGTTGAGATCCGCTGGGAGTCGTTCCAAAGGCGTAATAGGCTTGAGCTACAGAGAGAGGGACATGATGATTTGCGCAGGTATTTACAGGGCAAGACGGTTCGCCAAATGTTTCACCCGCGATCCTCCAAACCTCTTCAAATATGCCTTGATTGCTTTTCAGGGGGAAGTGTTCACCACAAGTATTGCAACGGCCAGCCGGAATCCCTTTACTATTCGCAACGACAATATATCGATTATTTCCGTAGGTAGATGTAGTCTCAATTGGAATACCGAAGTTTGCACAGTTCGGATTTTTGCAGAAGTTGATGTTAATGCCGTGACTCTCTGCAGGAACTCTTGGGGTGGCGGTTGGGGATGCTGAAGGGGTACTTTGTGCTGCGGAAGAATTCTTTTGCATGAAGTGTTTAAATAAGTGAGGAAACACGGGCATTATAGCCGCATTTCCTCTACTTTTCAACACATTTTACTAACGGCTTGAGCAAGACTGCGGCTTTTTTATTCGACAAGGTTGAACTGCTATTTGACAATCTTTAGCACAGGCTTGTGCGCTAACGGTTTACTTTCGTTATCCGGATCAGGGGACGGCGCATCCTCGGGCTGGAATACCAAACCTTGCCCCGTTTCCTTTGCGAATATACCTTTTACGGCTCCAACCGGGACGATCAGGTTGAAAGACGCACCGCCAAATCGACCCGCGCAAGTGATGTATTCGTTACCCAGCTCCAGATTGCGCACGGCAGTAATGCTCAGGCTCAATACAATCTCGCCGTCTTTCACATATGCAACGGGTACTTCGGTCTGGTCATTCACCTTCACTGCCAGGTAAGGTGTATACGCGCTGTCCACACACCATTCGTAAATTGCCCGAATCAAATATGGACGGGTGGACAGCTCGCTCACTTGCGCATCGCTCTTTCCGGAGAAGTCAACGCGTCGATAAACCCCTGGCGTGAAAAAATGCGTTCCGCGTATTTCATCATCGGGGCCGCATCCTTGCTCATTTGTATGCCATAGCGATCCAAACGCCACAGCAAGGGAGCGATGGCCACGTCCAGCATCGAGAATTCGTCACCCAGCAGGAATTTTTGCTTGGTCAGTATCTGGGATAGCTGTGTGAGGTTGTCGCGGATGATGACCCTGGATTTATCGGCGACCTTGGGCACATTCTGCTCGATCGCATCGACATGCGCATACAACTCCTGCTCAAACCGGTGCAAGAACAAACGGGTACGTCCGCGCAACACCGGATCGGGCGGCATCAGCTGCGGGTGAGGAAAACGTTCATCAATATATTCGTTGATGATATTAGCTTCATATAAAATCAAATCACGCTCAACCAGCACCGGCACTTTGTTGTAAGGGTTGATCGTCGCAACATCCTCGGACTTGTTTTGCAAATCCACGTCGATCACTTCGAAGTCCATCCCTTTTTCAAACAGCACTATGCGACAGCGATGGCTATAGGGACAAGTCGTCCCCGAATACAATCTCATCATTACCACTTACCTCTAATCAACTGGGTGCGCTGCATCAGCGAACGCACCGAAAAATAGCCGATTATAGCAACAACTGCGCCTACCAGCACGGCAGCCAGCAATGGGTAGGTTCCGGTACCGTTGATACCGCCGATCCAGACATAGCGCTCAAACAGAGTGCCGGTGATGATGCAAGTGGCTACCGCGTTGATCGCAATCGGGTTATGACGCGTGGCCGGGAAACATAGGCTCGAAAACGGGATCACGAACTTTAGTGCGATCATGGACCACCAGATAAAGGTGTAGTCGCCGTTTTGCATGCCGAAGACCCGGCCGGTCTCATCCGGGAAATTGCCATACCAGATGGTCAGATACTGGGCAAAAAAGGTGTATATCCACAACAGGGTGAACGCCAGCATCATTTGCGCGATGTAGTTGTAAACCTTGCTCGGTACTGGGCGCAACAGGCATTTACGCGTGTTCAGCACATATATCCAAACGACCAGGAAGGACAGGAACATGCCGAAGTTGCTGACGAATTGTTGCATGCCGTAAATCGCACTGTGCCACTGCGGTACCAGCGTCATTTCAAAATCCCACGCCACCATCGTGCTGTACAGCACAAAGAAGAACGGGATCCATGTCGCCACATGGTGGAAACTCAATGCATCTTCCGGGCTGCGTTCACTCACAGACTGGCGTTTGAGGAACACCCAGTACAAAGCCATCATGAACAACATGCCAATCATTTCACGCGCAATCAGCAAGTGCGGTTGATACCAATAGGGCATGTGGTATTCGCTGGTCACCGTGCCATTCCACCACGGGAATGTGTGTTCGCCGCCAATCAACAATATGATCAGCAACACGAACGCCAGAGGGAACAGCGCATACAAGGAGCTGGCCAGATGACGCACTTCAAACCGCCATTTTGCATTCACCAGATGAAGCACGGAGCACAGCGCCACACCACTCAAAGCCAGCGACAGAACCACCACAAAACTTACGGTCAAGACCGCCCAATTACTGTATTCAAACATTTTCGCTGTCTCCTATTTCGCCTGAGCTGCGGCCGTTGCGGGCGGAGCTTTTTGCAAGACTTTACGCACATAGTTCACTACGTGCCAACGTTCAGTGGGTGACAAATCATTGGCGTAACTGGGCATCACCGCACCACCCAAAGTCATCATGCCAAAGATATATCCGTCCGGATATTCTTTGGCATCCCAAGAATGGATATCGTTGCTGCGAGTCAGATTGAACGGCCTCATGATCAGCTTCTCGCCCACCAAGCCATCACCGGTGCCCGACGAGCCGTGACACGGCGTGCAATAAATGGTGAACAAACGACCGCCCATCGCGACAGATTTTTCATCCGCGGCAATCGGGTTGTTTAATTTACGTGCCGCGTCCGTATCTTTGACCAGTACCGTCGTCCCTTTGACGGGAACGGAACGCGCCGGGAAAGGCTGCATCCCGGGATGGTCAGGATCGACGCTTTCTTCTGGTTTGATGCTGATCTGGTTCGCCATATCCCTGGACCAGGGCCAAGCTTGCGCAAGCGTAGGTATAACGATCAGAACCAATGCTAAGGATAATTTCTTCATTTCCCTGCCTCTTCTTGAATTTCCAATGCTTCATGCTTGGTAAAAATTGCCTTCAGCAACCCAGCCGACTCTTCCTCGGTTTTGACCAGAATACCGATTTGATCTTCGGAAACTTTTGCACTGTACAAAGGCGAACGTCTGGCCGGCAACCCGGCGCATATCAGGAATCCCAGAACGCTGATATAGACACCGCCCAAAATGAACATTTCGTAAGTCAGCACGAAGTTTGGCGGGAACGGTACGATGGGTTTTCCGCCCTTGAGTTGCGAGAAAAAGTTGGCTTGCGAACCCGAGATCAGAGAGAACGCCAACAATCCGCCCGTCAATGCTCCACCCAGAGTGAACCACTGCACATGAACAGGCTTGTCGCCCAGAAACTCTTCCACTTCGGGATGTTCGATAGGCGATTTAACAATCAGATCATTGTTCGCGTCGAATCCCTTGATCGTTGAATTGCGCAACTCTTTGACAGCTGCCTCAGCTTCGTGAAAATTGCTGAATATAGCCAGTAAATGACGTTTGCTCATTTAGTGTGCTCCCTTTTCTGATGCTTCCATGCGAGTGTCTTCGAGTCTCTTGGTTGCGAGACTGCGGTGATAAACCATTTCCTTCACTTCGTACATGGATACCGAAGGGAACACCTTGCAGAAGACCATGAACAGGAAGGTGAACCAGCCGAAGCTGCCGAATACGATGCCCCATTGAACCATCGAAGGCCACTGGTCATGATCCCATGTCCAGGGGTAGTAGCCGTGCGAGAACGTCGGTGCAACGATCATCCAGCGCTCCAGCCACATGCCCACGTTCAACAGCAGGGATACGGTCAGCAAGACCGGAATATGGGTTTGGAAGCGTTTGAATGCCAGGATCAGCGGAACGATGGACCCCAGGAAGTTCATCATCCACCAGAACGGTGCGTAAGTCCCTGTCGCCTTCTGCAACAGCACGGCTTTGGCCACCTCGTCATGGCTATACCAGACCGTGGCATATTCGATCAGATTCAAATATGTCCAGACCATCGAGATCGCAAAAGTCAGACGCACGGTTTTCTTCAGGATCGGCAACGTCATGTATTCTTCAAACTTGAACACGTAGCGCAAAATGATGAACAGCGTGATGATCGCGGCACAACCTGAATACAGCGCACCGGCCACAAAGTAAGGAGGGAACGAAGTGATATGCCAGCCGGGTTGCTGGGACATCGCGAAGTCGGAAGCCACGATGGAGTGGACCGACACCGCCAGAGGAATCAAAAAGCATGCGATCGTCAGGTAAGTGACACGGAAATTACGCCATTGTCTATCTGTGCCTTCCCAGCCCAAAGACAGCAGGGTGTACAGCTTCTTGCGCCAGCCGGTATGGATGTTGTCACGGCAAATGGCCAAATCGGGGATCATGCCCACGTACAGGAACAGGATGGACGAACTCAGATAAGTAAAGATCGCCATCGCATCCCACAACAACGGGGACTGGAAGTTCGGCCAGATGCCACGCTCATTCGGGTAGGGTAGCGCGTAATACAGTTGCCACAAGCGACCCAGATGCACGGCCACAAACAAACCCGCGGTCATCAGCGAAAATGTCGTCATGGCTTCGGCGAAGCGATAGATCGGCTTGCGCCAGTCTGCATGCATCAAATGCAAGATCGCCGACAATAGCGTACCGGAATGGCTCATGCCGATCCAGAAAATGAAGGAGGCGATGTACAGACCCCACACATGCGGGTTGTCCATGTTGGCCACGCCCAAACCGGTGTTGTACTGGTAAACCTCACAGCCTATACCCACACCAAATACTGCCAGCGCACAAATTATTATCACCCAGAACAGCTTGCGGGGTGACTCCAAGCTCTTGAGCACATCCTTATTGATCTTTGCCCAAGCGATGTCTTCGCGGATATCTTTCATTGTTATTCCCTAAACAAGTTGTAGCAAATCAAATCGCGCTTTCGCGCACGCGTTCCATGTACATGACAGAAGGGTAAGGACGCAGCTCTTCCAGAATGCGATAACCGCGCAGTTCACTCCCGCCCTCTTCCTTGTCCTTTACCTGCTCGTCCACGTCCAACTCGACTCGCTGAGCCTTCCATTTCTGATGGACTTTGGAGTCCGGATCGATCAAGTTGCCGAATGTGATGGCATTCGTCGGACATACTTGCTGGCACGCGGTTTGCACTTCTCCGTCACGCAAGATCCGGCCTTCATTCTTCACGCTGCGCTCGCCGGCACGTATACGCTGTATACAGAAGGTGCATTTTTCCATCACGCCTTTGCTGCGCAGAGTGATATCGGGATTGAGCTGCTGCACCATCTCGGCAGGCCAGACATTTTCCGTGGTCGGGTAGTCGTACCAGTTGAAGTAGCGAACCTTGAACGGACAGTTAGCCGAACAATAACGCGAACCGATACAGCGGTTATAGATCTGGGAATTCAAACCGTCAGCCGTGTGATTGGTCGCACCGACCGGACACACCGTTTCACAAGGTGCCGCTTCACACTGCTGGCACATCATCGGCAGGAACTGCGCGCCCTGATCGGGGAACTCACGGTCATCTTCAGGCCAGTAACGCTCGATGCGTATCCAGTGCATAGACTGTCCATGCGCATATTTTTCCTTGCCCACAACCGGAAGGTTGTTTTCCGCATAACAGGCAACGCTGCACGCGTTACAACCCGTGCAGGCATCCATGTCGATGCTCATCGCCCATTTGTATGGATCGTGCGGCACATCCTCGACCGGGTGTTTGTGCCGAAACTCCGACCAGTTTTCCAATAAGTTAGTTACCGACATGCTTAGACCTCCTCAGAAAGATCAACTTGATCGCTAGACACAGACACGGCAATCTTTCTGCCGCGCTGCTGTCCACCTGCCGGGCCTTCATCTTTGACCACGATGACACGGTTACCGACTTTGCTGATCTTAACCAGCGTTTCATGCATCGCCAGCTCGCCGGTTTCTTTGTCGAACACACGATCCAGAATTTGGAATGGGTTCACACCATAACCCTTGGCGTATCGTCCCAGCGCATCATGGCCGCGTCCCAGAGGGATAGACACCGCATCGGGATGGATGCCCGGGAACAAATACGCCTGAGCCCTGATGGCGCCATTTTTGGAAGCGACTTCGAGAATATCGCCTTCGACTATGCCCAACTCAGCGGCTTTCTTGGGATTAATTTCCACCCATGAATCCCAGACGATGGTGGTCAATGGATCGGGTGACTCCTGTAACCAGGGCTGATTGGTATGTCGGCCATCCCGCAGACTGGCAGTCACACTCGGGATCAGGTTGAAAGGATATTGTTTATCCCGCTCAACGGGTGCCGGCAACTGGATATCAGTCACGACCCTGCTGACCAGTTTATTGGGATTGCCTCCAACATTGATGATGCCGTTGCTTAGCAAGTCATTCCAGAAGACATCGTCTTCTATGCCCGCTTCGGCGAATTCCTTCTTGTTGTTCAACAGTGCGGTACGCAAATAGGCATAGTAATCATCGAAAGATTTATATTCTTCGGCGCGTCGTTGTTTGATCAATGCCAATAGAATGTCGCCCATGCCGCGCGTGTTCGGATGCAACTTTTCCATCAACGGTTGCTGCACACCGATTTGAACGCCGTCCGGTTGATATTCGGCAACCACGGTTCCCCAGTCTTCCAGCGCGGAATCCAATGGCAACACCAGATCAGCCTGCAATGCGGTTTCGTCCAGGTAATGTGCAAAGGCAACTTTGAAACCGGCCTTGGCCATATTGTCTTTAAATTTCATTTCCGCAGGTGCGGTAAATATCGGGTTCGTCGCGTAAGTGAACAGCACTTTGCATTGCCCGTCAGCCAGGCGATTATTCGCAAGACGCAACGCGGATGAGTTCCCGGTTGCCGGGGCGATTTGCGGGAACGGCACGGCGTTCGATGCTTCTACGGTTTTCCCCACATTACCCAGAACCTGGTTGAGCAAATTGATTGCTGCAGCGTTTTCGGAGCCGTGCGCATAACCTTCTGCGGCACTGCCCAGCAACACCAGACTCGGGGTACGTTCTTTCAGGATTGCCGCAAGCTTGATCAGATGATCGGTACTCACACCGGTATCTTTGCTGACGCGTTCCTTGTCATAGTCCTTCACCGCCGCAGCGACATTTGCAGGCAAATGCAGGCCGGCAGCGCCCAGCGCGTTGATCACACCCATCGCCAGGATACCCTCCGTGCCCGGGCGAACCACCAGCCAACGATCCGCGTTCGCGCCCGTTAATGTCATCTTGGACTCGACTTGCACCAACACCCCGCGCTGACCATCCACACCTTTGCGGAAATCGGCATACTGCTGGGCGAAATGCACGGGGGAAATCCATGCACCCAGAAAGTCCGCGCCAAATGACAGCACGACTTTGGCCTTGTTGATGTTGAAGTGCGGCATTTCCATGCCGTAAGACTTCAAGTTGGCCGCGCGCTGCACGGCCGGAGAGACCGCTTCGTACACAAAATGATTCTTGCTGGACAGACTGTCCAGATAATTACCCAGCAGAACCTTCAGGTGGCCGCTGACCGTACCGGTCAGAAAATCCACCTGGTCACCGCTCACACCACTCAACTTTTCGGCAATCAGTGCATAAGCTTTTTCCCAGGTGATCGTTTCACCTTTATCTCCGTTGCGCAGCAGCGGCTCGCGGACACGGTCCGGGTTGTAATGGTGTTGCACACCAGCCTGCCCCAGACCGCACATCTTGCCGTGATTGATCACTGAATCCGGGTTGCCTTCCAACTTCAGCACCCGGCCTTCGCGCACCCTGCCACTGATACTGCAACCCGCATCGCACTGGGCACAGGTCGAATTGAAATACACCGAAATACCGGGCGCCACATAATCCGCGGCCTCCACATAGGACACAACCGTTTCTTTGCCATCTTCCACCGAGGTGTTGCCACAGCCGGTCAATGCGACCGCAGCACCGCCCCAGCCCAACACCTTAAGGAAATCACGTCGATCAAAATCGTTGTCTATCATCACAACCTCACTGAAAAATTCTCTAAACGCGCGCTCATCCGGATTAATAATGGCACGATGAACAATCATTCGGGCCCTTGGCAACTACAACCCCGGCAGCATTCACAGCAGGTTTCTTGAACCCATACCAGAAAGCCTGATCGCCAACCTGTACTCCGCCGGTAGAAAGCGGACCCATAGGAGTGGCATGCGGCTGATCGGCGACCGGCAAGCCCTCGGCAACATTTACCGGATGCTCTCTGTTGTGACAGCTGATGCACCAACCCATGGACAGGGTTTTTTGGCGACGCGCCACGGTCATTTCTTTCACATCGCCATGGCAAGCTCCGCACACTTCCTGAACGGGGCGATTCTGCTGGAATACAAACCGCTTGATATGACGCTCATGATTGAAACGCACGAAGTCCGGCAGATCATGTACTTTCTTCCATGGAATCGCCTTCTTGGCTTCCCAATACTCGAATAGTTTTTTGATACGCGGAGTTTCCCGGACGGACTCGATGCTTTGATGGCAGCCTATACATTTCTGCATGGGCGGAATCCCGGCATAGGCCGAACGACGCGCATAGGTATGGCAGTACAGGCAGTTGATCTGCATATCTCTGGCGTGTCTAACATGAGGGAATTCTATGGGCTGCTCGATCGCAGGGCCCAAATCATCGGCTGTAGTCAACGGGGCTAGCTGCACATCAGCTGAATATCCGCTGCTTGCGGCAAACAGACCCATTAACAAAATAGAAAAACGAATAAATCGGTGCATCGTTAGTGGCTCCCCCAACAAACAATTTAACCCACGTCTATGCGTGAGGCATGACGTGACAAAAAATAAAGCGGATTATTTTTGCTGCGGCGTGTCGCGCATAATTATTATCTTGATTTATATTAGATGCAGTACAGTTCGAACTGCGACACAGGGCGAATAATGTCTACTCTAAAAAACAATGTCAACACCCCATACCCAATTAATTCAATATCGCAAAAAAAAACATATTAGACACATAAAGATACAGTGTTTGCTTATATAGTTTTACGTTAAACACAGGATTTGCTTATGCAAGAAGAACAAGCTGTATTGGATTTTTTCGCCCAACCGGAGAATCTGCCTTTGGCACTATCCGTTGCCGAGCAAACCGATCGGTTGCGGGCACAGATCAACAACCGTTTCTGGGTCGAGCTAACCGAGCGCACATTGGCTTTTATCCGGCAACACCAACTACCCTGGCAAATTGCGGTGACCGAAGACCGTAACACCAAGGATAGCCTGGTGGGCTTTCATTGCGCGCTGGATAGCGACCAGACGCTATATTTGCGGCCCATGATGGAGCAACAGAACCTGGGCAAGGGCTTGCAGATCTATTTTGGTTTGATGTGGAGCACCGCACCCACACCTGAGAATCTGGCTTTGCCCGCCGTCGACAAACTGGGAGCAACGCTTAAGGCCTCGGGATACAAAGGCAATGAAAGTTTCATGGCCTGGCAATGGACCACATTCCACCCGCGCAGCAAATCCTTTGTGTTGCGCTACACCCAGCAACCGGAAAAACTCTTAGACGAAATCCAAACCAGCCTGGGCAAATTGTTGCTAGACCATCGCGAACAGATAGAACTGGCCAATACCGCATTGCGTTCAACGCCGCGCACCATGACGATCTCTCTCGACAAACTGCGGAGCAAGCGGACGCCCTAAAGCGTCCTTACACCGGGTTTTCCTGATTGAAGAACTGGTGTTGCAAATGAAATCTCTCAGCCAGATGCAGGCCGAGTGCCTGTATACCGAATTGCTCGGTAGCGTGGTGGCCCGCGGAGATGAATGCCACACCGCTCTCTTGCGCGAGATGGAAATTTTGTTCGGATATCTCACCGGTGATGTAGGCATCCACTCCTTGCGCGATCGCCTGCTCAAAATAACCTTGCGCACCACCGCTGCACCAGGCCACGCGCTTGATCTGCCGGCCATCTCCGGCAATGACTTGAGCGGCACGCTGCAATTTCAGCGCGATGCCTGACACAAAGTCCGCCAGAGGCTGTGCATCCTTCAAGCCGCCGACATTGAGCAGATTTTGCTCACCGCAGCGCATCAACGTTTGCAGCCCCAACACCTCACCGAGCTGCGCGTTGTTACCCAGCTGTTCATGCGCATCCAGAGGCAGGTGATAGGCCAGCAAACTAATATCGTGCTGCAAGAGTTTTGCGAGTCGGCGTTTTTTGATACCGACTACCGCCGCCTCTTCGTTGCGCCAAAAGAATCCGTGATGCACCAGCAATGCGTCGGCTCCCCATGCAATCGCCGCGTCGATCACCGCCTGGGATGCCGTGACAGCGGTGGCGATGCGTTTGATTTCGGCGCGACCCTCCACCTGCACGCCATTCGGGCAGTAATCCTTGAACGAACCGGTTTGCAGCAGGCTTGCGTTATAATCGCGCAGTTCATCAAGCTGCATGAAAGCTCCTTACTTAATTGATTAGGCTAAAGTCATCATACCATGCGTAAACATTGGCTCCTGTTCACCCAGACTGTCACGATAGCACTCGCCTTGCTATTCATCATCCACACGCTCAAACCCGAACTGCTGCCCAATGCGGCGCGCAATGGGGTCGTCACACTGTACGAAAGTGCGCCGACCCTGAACGACTCCAAATCCACCGGCCTGAGCCTGAGCAGCGCGGCGCAAAAAGCCATGCCCTCTGTGGTCAACATTTTCACCCGAACCGAGGTCAAAGCTCCGCCCAATCCGTTCAAAGATGACCCGCGCTTCAAATTCTTTTTCGACGACCAGGGCGATGCCGAACCGCAAACCAGCTCCAGCCTCGGTTCGGGTGTGATCGTGAGTCCGGAAGGTTACATTCTCACCAACCATCATGTCGTCGAGGCTGCCGATCAAATCGAAGTCGCCTTGTCGGATGGCCGCAAAGCCAGTGCGCATGTCATCGGCTCCGATCCCGAAACCGATCTGGCCGTGATCAAGATCGATCTCCCGGGAAAGTTGGCTGCGATCACTTTTGCCCATGCGGACCAGGCGCGCATCGGCGATGTTGTCCTCGCCATCGGCAACCCCTTCGGTGTGGGGGAGACCGTCACGATGGGCATCGTGAGCGCACTCAAGCGCAATCATTTGGGACTCAACACGTTTGAGAACTTTATCCAGACGGATGCCGCGATCAACCCGGGAAATTCAGGCGGGGCACTGGTCGATGTTTCCGGCAATCTGATCGGCATCAACAGCGCCATCTATTCACCGAATGGGGGCTCCCTGGGCATAGGTTTCGCCATCCCGGTCAGCACGGCCAAGAAAACCATGGAGCAGATCATTCAACACGGCTCGGTGACTCGCGGCTGGATCGGGGCAGGCGTGCAGGAACTCACGCCGGAATTGGTCGATTCATTCAAACTAGGCAATGCAAACGGCCTGCTGATCACGGAGATCATCAAGAACAGCCCGGCAGAAAGATCGGGCATCAGGACCGGCGACATTCTGCTTTCCATCGACCGGAACGCGATCAACAACTGGTCCACCATGCTTGAGACCGTGGCGAATATTCCACCGGGCCAGGTGGTGGCTGTCGAAGTCGTCCGCAACGGGACCAGGAAAACCCTGCAAGTCAAGGTCGGCAAGCGACCGCAACAGAACCACTCATAACGCTATTTGTAAAATCGACCTGCGGCTGGTTGGGCGTGCCAATAAACGGCGCTAGGCAGCAGGCGTAGCGGGCTTCATCCAGTTCGCGACCACGATACCCGCCTCGTAGAGCAACCACAGGGGCATGGCCAGCATGAACTGCGACACCACGTCGGGCGGGGTGAATATCGCGCCGACCACGAAAGCGCCGAC
>Ga0075019_10001448_pt1 | contig 13444 bp, 10 predicted proteins | sample ColStrG_CSR_2013_FD_71473 | JGI IMG/M metagenome (GOLD analysis project Ga0075019, IMG submission 71473) | Freshwater sediment microbial communities in response to fracking from Pennsylvania, USA - Cold Stream Run_MetaG_CSR_2013 | ecosystem: Environmental > Aquatic > Freshwater > Creek >...
GCCGATTCGCCGCTGATGGATGCCCGCGGCTTGACGCGCAATTTGGAGACCGCGCTCATTGCGCTGGCGGCGGGCGAGAATTCTCCCCCGGTGGAGCGCTGGACCGCCGGTTAGGATCCGTGCTGCCTACTGCCCATGATCGATCTTTCGCGGTTCAGGCCCGCGCGGCAGACGCTGCCGCTAACAGAGGCGCGCCTCGCGACTCCCACATACTGGTCAGCGCCGCGGCAAATGCTTTTGAAAAGCGGGGCGCGTCGAAGAGGGGGGAGTGCAATACCCGGTCGCGCAGACCCGCCCTAATCTTGGCCAGGGCCTGCTTGTCCCCGGCTGCGCGCAGCGCAATTTCCACGTAGTTGCGCGGGTTCTCGGCAATCCAGTCGCGGAGCCCCGCGGCGTGGAGCAGACCGGCTCCCTGGCGCGCGATGAGGCGATCGCCGTTGAGGGTAACGACCGGAACGCCCATCCACAGGGACTCTGCCGTCGTCGTTCCACCGGAAAAAGGGAATGGATCGAGCGCGATGTCCGCTCGATGAAAGCTTGCCAGATATGCATTGCGGGGCGACGGCCCCTCCAACGTCACGCGCTCCGGATCCATACCGGCGGCAACGATGCGTTCGAGGAGTCGCCGACGTGGTGCATCTTGCGCGAGTTGCTTGGCTTTGAGCAAAAGACGGCTGCCGTCGACTGCTGCCAGCACCTCTGACCACAACGCGAGTACCTCGTCATTGAGTTTTGCCAGGTTATTGAAACAACAGAAAGTCACGTGCCCCTGATCAAGGGCGGGTAGGCGGTTGACTTGGAGATCAATATCCGGCGCCGAAAAGCAGAGCCGCGTCTGTGGCAGAGGCCAGACTTTCTCCGTAAATTGGTCAAAATGCTCAACCGGCACGCTCATAGGGTCAGCGATGAAGTAGTCGATCTCTACCACGCCAGTACTGGCGAAGTACCCCAGCCAGGTCGCCTGTACGGGCGCGGGCCGGTACGCAAAGACCGGGAGGCGATTCATCGCGGTGTGCCCGGAAAGATCGATCAGGATGTGAATACCGTCGGCATGGATCTTGCGCGCGGCGGCTTCGTCGTCGAGATTGTGGATCTGGGTCCAGCCGGAGAAGATGGCCTTCAATTCCATCGTCGTTGCATCTTCCTGAGCAACGGTCGAATAGGCGAACAGCCTGATCGTCGACGGATCGATGTGGTCCAGGAGCGGCCTGAGAAAATGCGCTACCGGGTGTGAGCGCAGATCGCCCGATACGAAGCCAACCCGCAAGGGGTGCTCCCGGGCAGCGCACGCCCAATCGCCAAAACAAAATGAGCGCGCACGGCTTATTTCCTCGCCGTAGCGGCGGGCCTGGATGAGATATTCCTGCGGCGAATGCCGGCGGTAGTTCAAGCAAAGGAGCAGATCGCTCCGCGCGGAATGAAAGCGCGGCTCCGCAGTCACCGCGGCCCGTAGAGATTCCTCGGCTTCACGGAACCGCCCCTCGAGCAGGAGCGTCCCGCCTAGCGCCTGCAGGGCATTGGCAAACCCAGGTCGCGCCAGCACGGCGCGCCGAAGGTAAGCCTCCGCCTCGTCCAGCCTGTCCAGTGATCTCAGCGCCAGGCCAAGGTTGTTAAGGATATCCGGATCTTCACCGCCTCGGCTCAGCGCCTCGCGGTAAATTGTCTCCGCTTCGGCCAACCGTCCCCGCATTCCGAGCAGTGAGGCCAGGAAGTTGAATGCACGGACGGTGACGCGGTCCAGCTGAACAGCACGCCTAAGGCAGTCTTCGGCCCTTTGCCACTGGGAAGCGTGCATGTAGGCCAGGCCCAGATTGCAGAGTACGTCCGGATTTTTTGGCGCCAGCAGGGCTGCGCGCTCCAGCGCCGGCAGGGATTCATCGAATCGACCCGTCGCGCCGAGCACGACACCCAATCCATTCCAGCCAACGAAATTGCCCGGATAACGCGCAGTGAGGCGCCGCGCAAGCGCCTCGGCCTCGGTGAACTGCATCTGGACGATTGATGTCTGCAGACGGCTCGATTCCTTCGAAGTGGGCGTGGGTGGACGCATGGCAATTTGTAAGGGATGACGTGGCCGGCCCGAGCACGTGGGATACCGGCATCTTTACTAAAGCGCAGCCACCCTAGGAAATCCAGACCGGACGATCGAGATCAGCGATGGGTGTAAGGTGACTGCCATCGTACCGAACTATTTGTCGCATCTTGACGTCTACGAGGCAATCTCGCGGGATCCGTGGAAATTCAGTCTTTGGCCTGGCGCGTTCCGGGTAAAACCACTTCCTTCCATCGCTTTCGGAGAGTTTTGCGCCATCATCGCCAGAAGATGGAAACTCCGGGTGGTCGATTACAGGCTCGTCAAAAATCCAGTAGGCGTAACGTGCGTAGGCCTTGGGAAGCCAGAATGGCTTCAATTGCATCGGCAGATCCCCGCTTGGATTATTCAAGGCAAAGTCCAGACATTTGTCATCCGGGACGCCGGGATTGGCGATGATCGTGGCATGCCATCGGGCCAGCAGGTTTTCGGCGGCTGGGGTCGGGCACCAAAACTGAACTGCGCCACTGCAGATCAGTTGATCCTGGGCTTCATGACCGATGCTGTAGGAAAATTGGAAAAATCGGTCCGATCTTATCTTCTCGCCGGTCGCGTATTGAATTTCGATGGGAACATACGCCTCGGTGTTGTCTTGGGCCAGCCAATTCATGATGGCGAAGTCATTTTCGCCCTTTATGAGCCTCTGTATCAGCTTTGGAGCGGATCGGACGACGCAGTCGACGTCCAGATACAAAACCGGGCGCTGGCTCATTTGAAGGATCCGAAAAATGAAATTTGCCTTCGTATAGGCCGGATCACAGGTACCCCTGGGGCTGATGGATCGATGTACCGCTGGCACTTCAAAAATGGCATGCGGCAAGTTGAATTGCCGCAAAGAACTGACGAGGCGCTTGGCTTTCCGCCCGTACGACGATGTGTACATTCCACAGGCAAGAAACACGCTGCCGGAGGTACCCGCCATGGACCCGTGCTTGAGGGCCATCTGGGGTATGTCAACAGGAAAACCCGTTTGAATTTCTTTCATGTGATACGGTGCCCCGAGACGAGCGGGATTATCGATTCCGACTAGAGCATATCCGGACTGATGATGACGCCGTTCTGACGCATGAAGGCAGCGCGCGCTAGCCGTATGGACTCCGTTGGTGCAGAATGCCGGCGATATGCATAGATGTAATCAAGCACAGCGTTGAAATCCTTTGCGCTTTGACTATCCCCGCGGCGGTCCGAGGTTGCATCGTCAACCTCAAAGATTCGCGATCCCACGATGGGAACATGAACGGGCATTTGGCGCTCGAAGACCGAAAGGAGAAAATCCCAATCCTCGTAAGCGCGCATATGGCAATCAAATGCAATGCCGCGCAGGAGAGCATGCGGAAATGCAAAGCAGGACATGTGAATTTGGTTCTTCACGTACACGCCTTCCGTCAGCCGGCCGTTCAAATTTAATTTCGTCTCCCCTAACTCTTCCGGCCCTTCCAGGTGGCGACGCTCCTTGACCACCGTGCAATCGAAATACACGGCGCTACCATGACGAACCGCTTCCTGTACATGGAGTTGTTCGAGCAGACCAGGATGCCAGGCGTCGTCGTCATCAAGGAGCAGTAAATAACGACCCGATGCGAGCGACAGCCCCAGATTTCTGCTCGCGGAAGGACCTGGCATACCGTTTCGCCGAACATATATATCGGTATCAAGCAGGAGTTCGGAGCAGACCGCGTCGGTCGCCGTATCTGCGGCGTCGGAAACTACGATAACCTCTAAGCCCATCGGCGCGGACTGGGACCGGATGGATGTCAATGCCCGACGCAGCAGCAATGGGCGTTTATGCGTGGGCACAACTAATGAGAAAAAAGGCTGTGATCGCAATTTAAGCACCACACCGAATTGGCAATCATTGCCGCACGCGAATCAGCTCGCCTGCTTTCGCGTCCGGCAGATGACCTAATTAGCAGCTCGTATAGGACAGCCTAATATACATGGATAGACAGGATCTCGCGTCCGCCATCGCTTCGCATCAGGCAGGTCGCCTGTCTGATGCGGAGGCGGTATATCTCAGTTGCCTTGCCCGGGATGCGGCGGACCGCGATGCGACGTTTTACCTCGCGGGGCTGCGTCTGCAGCAGGGCCGGGGGGAAGAGGCGGAAACGCTACTGCGTCGGCTGCTCGCGATCCGACCTGACGATGCTCCCGCCTGGATGCAACTTGGGCTCGCTGCGCGATCGAGGGGCGCATTTGCCGACGCGCTACCGTGCTTGGAGCGCGCTGTGCATTTGCAAGATGCAAGCCCGGCGGCGCACTACAACCTGGGGGTCGTGCTGGCCTTGTTGGGTCGAACCCAAGAGGCGCTCTTGAGCTTCGAGCGCGCTGTGCTGCTTAAACCCCACTATGCGCTCGCGCATAGTAATCGCGGCGCCGCACTCGCCCGCCTGGGACGTTGGGCTGATGCGGTGGCGAGTTGCGAGCGCGCTCTGTCGCTCAACCCGTCACTTGTGGATGCTCATGCGAACCGGGGCGCTGCGCTGATTGAGCTCGGGCTCCTTAGCGAGGCGATAGAATCCCTTCAGAGAACGCTGGTTCTTGCGCCCGAGCATGTCGACGCTTGGCTGGGTCGCGGTAACGCCTTGCAACGACTCGGCCGTTTGGAGGAGGCCGAAGCCAACTGGCGACAGGCACTTGCGCAGAACGCAAACGCGAAGGTTTCGGATCCAAAAGCCCGCGCAAAATACCTCAACAACCTTGGCACGACGCTTCTGGATCAAGGCAGGGTCGCAGAGGCAGGCGTCATTTTCGGGGAGGCGCTTGCGACTGCGCCGGATTTTTCCGACGCACAAAGCAACTTGCTGCTCAGCTTCGATCAGGCAGGGAATCTGGATGCCATGGCGCAAGGGCTTGCCGATGCCGTTGTCCGGTTTCCTGACAACGCCGAATTGCATGCGAGGTATGGTCGAGTGCTTTGCGACACAGGCCGCACCGCCGAGGCGCTTGTCGCCTATCGGCGGGCGGTGATGCTCGAACCGGAAAATCTCTCGCGGCGATCCGCGATGATCATCACGATACTGTACCTTCCGGAGCCCTGCGCACTGGACTTCCACACCGAGTTGGAAGCCTTTGACCGAGCAGCTCGTGCGCAATCTGGAAGAGAGGGGCCTGAACGCGTTACCGTCCCAGCCGGCCCACACGCGACCCAACAATTCGCGCATCCTCGTTCGCCGAGCGGCCGATTGCGTATTGGCTATGTTTCGGCGGATTTGCGGCTACATAGCGTCGCCTATTTCCTCGAACCGGTGCTGGAGTCTCACGACCGTGGCAGCGTCGAGATTTTCTGCTATCACTGCGCACCCCAGGAAGATGAGGTCACCTCTCGCATCAAGGTGCAGTGTGAACACTGGCGGGCTTGTTCATCGCTTCCCGACAAGGATCTGGCGCGCTTGATCGAATCCGATTCGATCGACGTTCTGATTGATTTGTCGGGGCACACAGCTGGCAATCGCCTGGGGGTATTTGCACGGCGCCCCGCGCCGATCCAGTTGAGTTGGCTTGGCTTTCCCGGCGACACGGGACTCGGCAGCATTGACGGCTATATTGGTGATGCGCTCGTTGCGCCGCAAGGGGCGAAGGTCATCCGTCTTGCACCCACCTTCAGTTGTTATCGTCCATCGCGTCATGCGCCGGCAGTTGCGCCCGCTCCCATGATGAAAAATGGCTACGTAACTTTCGGTTCCTTCAATAATCTGGTCAAACTCTCAGAGCCTGCTGTCGCCTTATGGTCCCGGATATTGCGCGAGATTGACGGCTCCAGGCTGATACTGAAACACCAGGCGCTTAAAGGCGAGCAAACGGCGAGACGCGTGAAATCCCGCTTCGCAATGCACGGAGTTGAAGCGGAGCGGCTGCATATTCTTCCGTGGGATGCAAGCCTCGATGCGCACTTTGGTCACTATGATCTTGTCGACATCGGGCTTGATCCATTTCCCTATTGCGGGGTCACGACCACCTGCGAAGCATTGTGGATGGGTGTGCCGGTGATCAGTCTGGTCGGGGATCGATTTGCGGGGAGGACCGGCCTCTCCCTACTCTCGGCGATTGGGCATCCCGAATGGGCCGTTGCGACGGAGGACGACTATGTCAACCAGGTCAAGGCGCTTTGTTCATCGCCGTCCACTTTGGCCAGGTTGCGCTCGACACTACGCGATCACGTTGCGGTTTCGCCCCTGACGGATGCGCGCGCATTCACCAGTGCTTTGGAGAGCGCGCTGATCGCGCTCAATTCCGGCGTCAGGCCAAGGCGCGATTGATCAAGCTTCAGAGCGTTTCCACGACCCTGAGATTCAGATATGGGGTCGGCAAGCCGAGGGGTAATTCAGGAACCCGAAATTTTTATGTCATCTGAATTACATACTATCTTTCTGCGTGATCAAAGCCATGCAAGGCGAAGCCGATCCGACTTATAGGCGAAAATTGACTGCCATGCTAAGCCGGAATCAACGGCTATCCGCCAACGGTGGCGTCGACATCGGCAGGAGAATTTTATGAAATTTCGAGAGTCCCCTGCAGCCCACCGGTACCTTGACGGACTGAGCGGCTTGGAAATAGGTGGGTCTGCTCATAACTCCTTCGGACTGAAGACGCGCAATGTGGACTATTGCGCTGACATGGATACTGTCTACAAATTGGCGGAAGTCGAGATGTGCGGTGAAGCGATGCCCGTTGACATCACGGCGCCTGGTAACAAAATCCCCGTTCCGGATAAGAGCGAAGATTTTGTCATTTCCTCCCATGTCATCGAGCATTTCTTTGATCCCATGGGCGCACTGCTGGAGTGGGTGCGCGTTGCACGACGCTACATCTACATCATTTGTCCCCTGCGAGACGCGCTTGAATCCGACGTAAACCTACCGATAACGCCGCTTGAGGAATTGATCGATAGGCACTCTGGGAAAATCGCGATGCCACCGGGTAACGAATGGGATTACCCTCTGCATTTCACCCGCTGGACGCCAATGGGATTTGTCCAAATGTGCCAGTACATGGGACTCAACGTCGTCGAGGTTCAACAAAAAGACGACAAGGTTGGAAACGGATTTGCGGTGGTCATTAAGCTCGACTGAACCATTTCGGACTTCGCTCCTGCGTGAGGCAAGGGAGAATCTGATGCTTTATGGCATCGGGATTTGCTTCCTCGAAAGGTACGACGCTCCCGACTAAGCAACGGTTGTTCCCCGACCCGGAAGAGGTCGATATCTGCTGCATTTCCTTGCTAACGCCCCGTTGAGCAATTCCAAGGTGTCCAGGATGTCGGATTGCAACGTTACGGTTATTACACCGACCACTGGCCGCGGAAGTCTACTGCGGCTTATTTCCTCGATCGACGCGCAAGAATGCGAATTTGGCATTCGACATTTGCTGCTATGGGACGACAAACGCGCGGTTGGATCTCCTTTGCCAGACGCGCTGTTTGGTCCCAATCGATGGTGCCTCGTTATGCCGGACGGATTCGGCAAGTTCGGTGACGCTCCCGGGAGCGCGTTACGCGCCATTGGACTGCTGGCGGCTGATACACCATGGGTAACCTTTGCCGACGACGACGTCTGGTGGGACCGGAATCACATCCAAACGATATGGCAGTCGGCGCAAGGACACAACTGGGCAAGTACGCTGCGCTTCATTTGGTCGTCGGAAGGAATTTGCCTCGGCGTCGATCGTTTCGAATCGGTTGGCGATGATCGTGGCCGCCGTGTCCCATATGAAATGTGCGATAACAACTGCATGTTTTTCAGACGCGAATTCGGTGTCGCGGCGGCGCCGCTCTATCGCCAAACGCTGCAATATAACGATGACCGCCTCATGTACGCGTTCTTGAAGCAACATGCGGGAAGGCGGGTCACGACGCGCGTTCCAACGGTGAATCAGATTTGCCCTGATCGGCTTACCGCCTTTTTTCGAGACAATTGCAGCCCAGCATGAAGGTGAGACTGATGCGTTCGCAACAAGGCCATGGCCTCGCCTTGGTGTGGGATGGATTCGACGAGGAAATAAAGTCTGCAATTACCACCGCAGCCGAGTCACCATGGCTGTACCCATTTGTCTTGCGTCAAAGCTCACCAAGAAGTCGGAACTGGCAATTCAATTGCAGACTGGTTATCGGTAGCTTACGGTAATCGGGGTGCGGCTATTCGCTCATTCTGCTCGATGACGGGCTTTGCCCTGAACGACCGCTGCAGGGTTGGCAGAACTCAGTGAGGAACCTGTCGTACACGGTGTCCTCCACCGCTTGCTTGAGCTGTCGTTTAATCAGCGTTCGCTTGCGGTGATTGACGCTTATCTCTGCCATGGGCCGCATGATCATCGGCACCGGCAGGAGACAGAATTCGCTGCCGACCGTCGCGAGGAGCTTTTGCCAGAACTGGTCATAGTCAAAGCGCATCTCTGGATTTTGCTCTCCGGGCATTTGTCCTTTCTGCGCATTTCTAATCCCGGCTATACAGGTAATGTCGGTTGCCCGGGCAATAGCCTGAACCGCAGACATCAGGAGAAATGGCGGTGAAACCTCCGAGCACATTTTTGTAGCATTTCGAATTTCCTCCCATTTTCCGCGAACCCCCTGCACACGTGCTATCACAATCGCGCGCGTCGCCGTGCTGCCCACGAGTCGCCCTGGGGCGATGGACATGCTGACGTGGAAGAGTGCCTGGCCGTTGCCCTGGAACTCGAGCTGGAGTTCGCCTTCGTGCTCAACGTCCGACCGTGAGATCGTGATGGCTACGCGGCCTAGCCCCCGTGCGGATTCCCAGAGCACAGGGGCGCCGAGGACAGTTCCGGAAAAGAACGACTCCCGCAGGCAGGTTGTCAAGTAAGCATAGTGTTCTCGAAAAGCCTCCCGACGCTGTTGGCGCGTAAATCCCGGAGCCAGATAGGTCTTGAAGGGTCTGAAGTGCGCATACGGGTCTTTGAGCAGAATTGGCCTCAGAAACGGGTGGCTCATGAGCGCCAGGATCTGGAAATGCCCCACGACGGTTGCCACGAGAGACTCGTCGCCGCAGTTCCGTCGTACCAGTTTGTTGAGGCCGCGGATCAACCTGACGCGGCGAGTACTGGCAATGAGCCTTAGCTCGGCCACAAGCAAAGGAATAATTTTGGCAATTCGTGCGGCCGGTATCAAAGCATGCCTGCGATAGGGATCTGCTGCCTATTACTAAATTGGTTGATCGTGAGCACCATCTCGTCTCTAAACTGCAGCGTCACCCGCGGGATGTGCGGGTGGTTCTGCTGCCATACCTACAGCCGCCGAACTGCTGTCGTGCTTGGATACTGCAATTTCGGATGTCAAGCACGGTACGCAGCAACTACCAAATACCGCGCTGCATTGAAGCCCCCTGGTGTGCCGTTCAATTTCGAATACCAGCTATTGGCATCGGGCAAAAAGGGGGCTACTTACAGAAGCGGCGGCTAGCGGGATGCCATCTGGGCTACAGCAGACAGCCAAACCTTGTAGCGGGTATTTTGAATTGCGGACTCAGCTTGGAATAAAAATGTGACTTAGGAAAGGCATTTCTTGATGTACGCCATCGAATTCTCTTGGGACACTAAAACAAGGGGGGGCTCGAAAGAAGACCACTAAATTCCTGTGGAATTGTCCCGCATTAATACTTACGGGAAACCCTTATGCTTCTCGATTGTCGGTTACCGTCGCGAGCAAAAAGCCGCCAACAGGCGGGAGATCACCAAGATATTGCTTTCGCGGCTTCGACCTGCCACTTAGAGGAAATTCCTTCGAACGGTGGAACCGTGGTATCTGTCATAAGGCAAGAAGACTTCAGTTGTGAGGTCGATGCCGCATAAAACGATTCTGTTTGTCAATCTGAGCAGCCACGCTCACAGGGTCGCCAATGCAGTGGTCGATCGCGTCGACGCCGGTACCGGCAAGACACCTCAGCAAGCTCAAGTGCATGGACGTGGATCGGTGCGCGAAGGCTGGGAGGCGATTCGTCGCGGTGTGCCCACCGGGATCGATCAGGATGTGAATCGCGCCTGCATGGATCTTGCGCGCGGCCGCTTTGTCGCCGAGATTTTTGGTTTGGGTCCAGCCGGCGACGACGACCGTCAAATCCAGCGTTGTCGCATCTACTTGCGCAACGGTCAAACAGGCGCAGGGCCTCATCATCGACCGAACGAGGTGTTCCGGGAGGGCCTGAGAAAAAGTGCAACAGGGTTGGAGCGCAGGTCGCCCGATACGCAGGTGACTGGCAAAGGAGCGTGTTTGGCCTGGCGCGCCCAACTGTCAAGGCAAAATGAGCGCGCACGACTCACTTCCTCTTCCTGACGGCGGGCCCGGGTCCGATATTCCTGCGGCAAATGCTGGCGGTGGTTCAGACGATAGAACAGATCACTCCGCGTGGCATGAGGGCGCAGTTCCGCGGTTACCACCGCCCGCAGAGGTTCCTCGGCTTCACGGAACCGCCCGTCGAGTTGTAGGCGGGAGATGGCAGCTTGCGTGCCAGCACAAGTCGTGCGCCAAGCCGCGAGAGCTGTTGCCGCCAGACGGGCAATCGCAACGCCCGAATCATCGTGGCCCCGCACTGAATTCAGCCAACGTCTTGTAGTGGTTGGTGGTGCACCCGACCGGAATCGAACCGGTACGACTTGCGTCGAGGGATTTTAAGTCCCTTGCGTCTACCAATTTCGCCACGGGTGCTTGTCGGTGCCTGGGCGCCAGACCGCGAAGTGTAAGTGTCCAAAAGAATTTCTGCGCTCTTAGGTAACCATGCTGTCATCCGGGCGCAATAGGGTAGCCGGGAATGTCACTTTGGAAAGGGGCCTTTGCGCCCCCGAAGCCATGGAAATTTCCTGGAAACGCCTTTTGTCGTTCCTGCTGCTTTTTGCGGGCTGTTACATTGCATTGGCACAAGCTTGGACGGCCGGATTTTCGCACTGGGTGATCGACGAGGCTACAGTTCGACCAGCGGCATGGCTTGCCCGAGTAATCAGCGGCGATGCCAGCATTACTGCCGACGGCCCGCACCTGTTATCGACGCGCGGCAGCCTCAATGTCCTGTTCGGCTGCGAAGGCATGGATGTACTGCTAGTGCTGAGCGCTGCCGTTCTGGTGACGCCGGTTACCCGGGTTGATCGCCTTGCCGGCTTGATGGTGGGTGTCGTGGTCGTTTTCATGGTGAACCAGATGCGCCTGTTGGCGCTTTTTATCTCCATACGGTCGGAGCCGGCCTGGTTTGGCGCCTTGCATGGCTTGGTGGCGCCTCTGTTTGTTGTCGCGCTGGTTGCTGCCTACTTCGTCGGCTGGCTGTATTGGTCCCGGCGGGCGGATATTCCCGGTGTTGCTGCGACCTGAACGGGCTGCCAGGGTAGTCCTACGCCTGATCCTGGGCGCAGTGGTCGTTGGCGGCTTTGGCCTGTATTTCGAGGAGACGCTGGTCCGGCAGGCGCTACCGGTATTTCACGCGTGGATAGCAATAATTGACGATGCCTACCGAACGGTATCTTTGACCCTGGAGCCGCGCACCGGGGAATGGATGATCGTTCGACTAGCCACACCGGCTGTCGTGCACGTGCTGGGCGGGCATGTAATTACTGCCGACTCGAATACCTTGCTGGTCGAGTCGGCATCGGCAGGCATAGTGCTGCAGCCGCTGGTACTGGCCGGCGCCTTGCTGTGTGCGTGGCCGGCCCGGACCGCCGCGGAGCACGTCCTGCGCTTGCTGCTCGCGCTGCCGATCATTGCGCTAGTTGTAATGCTAGATGTGCCGATCATGCTCTACGGGTTTATGTGGAACCAGGAAGTCATGGCGCTGGAGCCGGACCGGTTTTCGCTCGTAGTAACTTGGGCTGATTTTATGAATGCGGGCGGTAGGTTTGCGTTGACAGTTGCGGGAGTGGCAGGGGCTGTCTTTTTGGCGCACAGCCTCACCCTAGCCCTCTCCGCGAGGAGGAGACGACGGGCTACCCCGCTTTCTCCAGTTCCTCCTGGGCCGCCAGCCACTGCGCTTCCAGACGCTCCACCTTCTCCCCCGCCAAGCCTCGCTGCTTGAGGACACCAGCTACCGTCGCGGCTTCGCCGGTGTTGTAGAACGCCGGGTCGGCCAGCTGCTGGTCAAGCTGGCGCAGTTCCCCGTTGGCCTGCCCCAGCTCCCGCTCGATCTTCAGCAGCTTCTGCTGCAAGGGCCGGCGCGCCTGGGCCTGTTTCTCGCGTTCCTGCGCCTGCGCGCGCTTGTCCTCCCGGCTCAGGCGCGGTGCGGGCGGCTCAACGGCTGCGGCACTGGTGCCGTTCGCCGCTCCATTCCTGCCCCCATTCTTCCCCGCCTCGCGCGCATTTTCCTTCGCGCTCTCTCGCGCCTCGCGCCGGCTGGCCAGCACCAGTGCCGTGTACTGGTCGAGGTCGCCGTCGTAGTTCCCCACGACGCCATCGTGCACCAGCCACAGCGTATCCGTTGCCGCCCGCAGAAGGTGCCGGTCGTGCGACACCAGCAGCAGCGCACCCTCGAAGGAAGACAACGCCATGGTGAGCGCCTCCCGGGTCTCCATGTCCAGGTGGTTGGTCGGCTCGTCGAGCACCAGCAGGTTGGGCCGCTGCCAGGCAATAAGCGCCAGAGCGCAGCGCGCCTTCTCGCCGCCCGACATGCGCCCCACCGGCGCCATGGCCATCTCCCCCGAGAACCGGTAGGTCCCCAGGAAATCACGCAGCTCCTGTTCGCGCGCCTGGGGCGCAATACGGCGCAACTGCTGCAGCGGGCTCTCATCGCCCTCCAACTGGTCCAGCTGATGCTGGGCGAAATACCCGATGGCCACGCCGGTGCCACGCTGCAGCTCGCCGCTTTGCGGTTGCAGGTGTCCGGTGATGGCCTTTACCAGTGTGGATTTACCCGCGCCGTTGACCCCCAGGATGCCGATACGATCCCCCGCATCGACCACGACCCGTGCGTTCGTGAGGATGCTGGTGTCGCCATACCCCAGGTTCAGGCCGGATCCATCGATCAACCGCTCGGGCAGGCGCTTGGGTTCCAGAAACTCGAAGCGCCACTCATGCTGGGCGCGTGAAGGTTCCACCTCGACCAGGCGCTCCAGCATCTTGAGGCGGCTTTGCGCCTGGCGTGCCTTGGTGGCCTGCGCGCGGAAGCGGTCGACGAAACTCTGCAGGTGCGTGGCCGTGCGTTTGTAACTGCGCGCCTGCGCGTCCTGCTGGCGGTTGCGCTCGATGAGCGCGGTTTCAAACGCGGAATAGTCGCCCGCGTAACGCCGTATGGTGGGATTGGTGCCGTCGCCGTCCACATGCCAGATGGTGTTGACGCTGCGATCCAGGAATTCCCGATCGTGCGAAATGATGAGCACCGTGGCCGACTGGCGCCGCAGCCATGCTTCCAGCCAGACCACGGAATCCAG
>Ga0075019_10001449_pt1 | contig 13443 bp, 34 predicted proteins | sample ColStrG_CSR_2013_FD_71473 | JGI IMG/M metagenome (GOLD analysis project Ga0075019, IMG submission 71473) | Freshwater sediment microbial communities in response to fracking from Pennsylvania, USA - Cold Stream Run_MetaG_CSR_2013 | ecosystem: Environmental > Aquatic > Freshwater > Creek >...
GAAGTGGAGAGCGATGGGCTCGGAGTTGAGGAAGCCAGACACGTTGACACCCGGCGCTACCACTGCGATGGAAGCAACACTACGTTCGCGGAAGTGAACGGGACCGACAAGTGGAGGTTTATCAGTGAGAGTTGAATTGAGTGACAAGGACGTGTGCGACATCCGTCAGTGTGTTGAGGCGAGGCTCGCGCACTGCAAGCGCATGGCCAGTAATGCCGAGTGGGGTGGAGTCTACTGGAATTGGGAGGTTGACCGCTGGACCAAAGTTCTTAACGACTTCGACGCCAAGACCAAGACCCCGGTGATCGGTTCAGGGTACCCCGACGAGTTGGGCGGGTGGAAGAATTACGTTGACCCCGACATGTTGTAATGAATCCTCGCAAGAGGAGCTAATCGCACGCGCGCGATCACGACGTGTGATATGCTTTTTTCAAGGGGTAAAGACCCCGGAGTGAGAGGAACGAAATGGCTAGTGTGACCATCGAAGTGGAAAACGAGTTCGACGTACGAGTTGTGGAGAACTTCTACAGCGCACTACAGCGGTGCCGAGCGTTCAAGAAGACGGCAAGAACGTGGCGGGAAGACGCAAGCAAAGATCAGAATGAGAAAGCCGATATCGCCTTGTACGACTACAACGACGCACGTTGGGGGTTGTTGCGCTGGGTGGAGAAAAGGATGGAGGACGACTTCTAATGAGCGTCAACTGGTACGACAAGGCGGGGTTCGAAGTCCTGTTGGAGAACGCTAGACGGACGCGCAAGACGTGGAGGTCATCTCCCGAGAACCTGAACAATGACGAGTTGTGGGAAGAGCACAAGAAGGCGAAAAGCGAGTACATGAAGTTCTGCGAGGACGCACTGTACGACGAGCGTGAAGAGTTCGACCAGCCACGGGACACATTTGGGCTAGGGGAAAGCGGTTCGAGAGCATGAGCAATTTTTTGGCGGGGGGAAGTCAAGTGTGGAGAGATGCGGACGAGCCAACGGAGGGTGAGAGAAAAGCCATGTACAACGTGGAAGACGGGTTAGGGGAGTGGAGAGTCAAAGCGTACCCTACGTCCCTGTACGGGGTTTACAAAGCGCAGTTCGACACGTATATCGTGGTGATGCCTGTTAAGGAAAACAACGTCCTAATTTTGAAGGCGGGGGAAAGACTGATGAACGGGGAAATCAATGAATGAAGACCCTGTTGAATCAGGTACACTGGTTACCTGCATATTCAGACACAACGCTTGCCCCGTGGGGATGTTGCATAGGCAGACCCAGTATTGCATAAGCCCGTTAGTGTACGGGGACGGGAGGATGGAGAGGATAACTGACGACGGATGGCCGGAGGTTCACGATTGTCCTAACTGCGGTGGGGAGTTGGACATGGGAGATTGTTGGGGTTGTGGATGGAACAGTGATGACGATTAACCTTTGATAAGGACAAAGGTTGTTAAAGGTTATAAATACTTGCCCACTGACCTATAGCGACCCGAGATTACCCAAGAAATGCCTGATCGAATCCTTGTAGTGGTAATCAAATCCGCGTCCCATCTCCAAATCCACACGTATAGGTACCTTTTTGCACCGAATCACCCGAAATACCTGATAAAAGAGGCATTTTAAACGCCGTTTCAATCGAATCATGCATAAAAACCCAGAAATATGCGTATTTATGCACCGAAATTTGACCGTATACATCAAATCACGGGCGCGCGATCATCAGGTAATATGCGCGATCCCATGAGGTTTCTCCACCGGCTGGAGACTCAATTGCCCCATTATGGCAAATGATTATTCCTGCACCGTTGTGATCAAATCCTCGGGCATGGATATATAGTGCGCGCGCGATTCAACACCGTGGTAAGGTGGATCGAGATACTTAGTCTCTCAATCCAGTCTACTACACGTGTCAATGATTAGTCATCCCAATCAAATCCTGCGTACAGCCGGGTATCGTGCGCGCGCGATACTTTGTTGTGTTAGAATTGAATCATCCGGTTCTAAGCAAATAGCGTGCGCGCGATGCAGGGCCATGATAGAGTGGGAGTAAGCAAAGGAGAGATATGAGCAAGTGGGAAGAGATCGTGGACGCCAATCCTCAGTCATATGACGAGGACGACGCCCGTGTGTACTACGACAATCAGCCGGGGTACTGGGACACTGTGGACCCAGACGAGTTCTGGGACGAGTTCCAAGAGAACTATCAGGGATGTTGGGAAGACGACGAGGCGTTCGCTCAGGACATGGCGGAAATGTCGGGCTTCAAGGCCCCGGACGAGTGGCCTTATTCCTGCATCGACTGGAAGAGGGCAGCGCGTGAGTTGATGATGGACTACTGGAGCGATAAGGGGGTTTATTTCAGGTCGTAATCAAATCCTGCGGGGGAGTGTGCACCTAGTCCGGTACCTCCCCCGCTCGAAATCGGTGTAATCAAATCACAGGGTCGCTCGAGATTCGCGCGCGCGCGATCCGAAGTCGTGGTAGGCTGTGAATAGAAAAAGGAGGCCGTATGGCTAAGCGAGTGTATTTCACAGTAGGTGTGGACTTGGACGAGAACGATAATGCGATGGGTTACGACATCGTTGACTCATCGTGCTTTCACGGTGACGGGTTCGTCTTGGAGATGGATGAGGACGGGAACTACAAGGACCAGTACGACGACGAAGAGTTGTTGGACTACGCTGTAGGGTTCGTGTTCTCCCCCCAGACGATTGTGATGGTGCCAGCATGAAGACCTACTACGCCGAGGTCACAGTCACCTACTCATTCGAGTTCGGGGAGGACGACATGGAGGGTGACGAGTTCGGTGACTCACCTGATGAATTCGCCCGCGCCCACTTTGACGAGCAAAGCCAAGGGTTCGACTTCGATGATGTGAAGGTTACCCGTTTAACATGAATCACGGGGAAACCCGTATATCGCACGCGCGCGATCACCTTGTCTGCTACACTGGGGGTATGAGAAAATGCGTGATTGAAGACTGGATGGGCAATGTCTTGTTCGGTGGAATGCTGTTCCCCTCGTTTGAGGATGGATGGGGGTTCATTTATCAGATGGACCCGAACAGCGACGACCCACATCAGTACGATGACTACTTCGTCATGGAAGTGGAGGAATAATCAAATCCCCAATCCGGGGTTTTATCGTGCGCGCGCGATGAAAAACGGTGGTAGGCTGGTGATAACAAGGAGGAAGTATGCAAAAGCGACCATGGCCCAAGCAGGCCACGAAGGAGCGGTACTTGCCGGTGGGTCCGTGTGACTACTGCGAGGAAGAGGGACCGTTGAGGGCAGTTGTTCGCAAGGGTGACACGAACTACTACTGCATCCCCTGCCATGTGGATGGGAACGCCGGATGAAGAACTACATCGAAATCACGTACTCACAGTTTGAGGACACGTATCGCCCCACGGACGAATTCTTCAGCGACTACCAAGACGCCTTGGAATCAGTGGGGGGCCAGCACACTAAGGTGTGGACGGTCAGGGATGGTGACGGACGTTACACGATTGTCACCAACGGCTACGGTTTCGTGAACCGCTTGGAGTACATGACGACCGAAGTCCCATGGAAGGACGGTGACGATATATTCGTGAGTCACGATTGAATCACCCCGAAAGGGGCATAATCGCGCGCGCGCGATGCAAACTGATGGTACAATTGAGTAACGCCAACAAGGAGGCCAAGATGCACGATTACCACCCCGGACTTGAAGGATACGACGAAGAGCACGTTTGGCAGGACGGATGCGAGGAGTGCGAGGACAGGGGCAAGAGGCTCGCATTCTGGACGCTGGACGAAGGGAACTCCAGAAAGATGCTCGAACGGGCTAAGCGGTGGGGGAAGGGCGAGACGGTGAACATGAGCAGGTGCGAGCGCCAACTCATCCAAATCCTCGGATGGTCACAGCGTTACCAATGAATCCCCTCGGGGGTTCATGATCGCACGCGCGCGATGGGGGGGGATGCTACAATGGAGGTAGGACAAAGGAGCGACATGAAAGTATTGGTAGAGGTAAGCGACCAGCAGTTGTGGGAGGAAGTGCTCGGCTCATGCTGGGACACGTGGGACTGGTGGACTTCGGTTCGTTACGTCTCGGGAGACTGGGACAAGATTGGGGAACTCACCATCGGATACGACGACCCCGACAACGACAACACCACCATCGTGGACACTCTGAATCTGGAGAAGTTGCAGAAAGGCTACGCCATTGTGGTGGAAAAGTACCCTCACCTAGCGGACTTGGAGAACCAAGACGCTTCGAGTGGGGACGCCATCATCCAGTGCGCGTTGATGGGAGATATCATCTACGGATGAGGAATTATGCAGTGCCGTGAGTTTTTATCAAATCACGGTGCCGTATATATTCGCGTGCGCGCGATCAACTTTGATGGTAGACTGATGATAACGAGGAGGAGTTATGGCAGAGATTTTGATTGACGAGTTGTGGGTATGTTCAGACTGCGCCCAGATAATCGCCAATGGCCCTGGCGGTATGGACCTGAGCGAAGAGGAGGAGAATCGAATCGTGGAGGCTCTGGGTGACCGTTACTGGGTATTGGACTACGACAGTGAGACTGGTGCAGGGATTGACGACTTCTCTCGTCGCCAGTGTGACGGGTGCGGTTCTCACCTTGGCGGTTCACGTCACCGCGCAGTAGTTTTTGAGTCGTAATCAAATCCTGCGCGAGCGGGTGTATCACGCGCGCGCGATCAAAAGACGTGATAGAGTGGAGGTATGACAAAGAGACAGTTACAAATCACCACACACACCATCGGCTTAGTCGTGTTTGCCGTAGCCTTCGTAGTCTTTGACTCCGTGGCTGGCTTCAACGCTGGTATCCTTGCCCAGTGGGGGGTCATAGGTGTGTCGGTCCTCCTAGCCTTTGTGGTTTGGTTTGGGCTCGCCTGCTTTTTCACCCGTAATCAAATCACATGATTGCGGGTATTTCGCACGCGCGCGATCTTTCCACGTGATATGCTGTTGGTAGAGAGAAAGGAGGCCACAATGGCCTACACGGACAGGAATTTCAAGACCAAGAAAGCGTTGAAGGAAGCGCTCAAGGCTGGCGAAGTCATCACGTGCCATCAGCCCGGTATCGGTCCCGACCTGCGAAACTTCGACGGGCGCGTGTCGCTCGAAGGTCCCCACTACCCGGCGCCCCACACGTGGTACGCAAGCGCAGTGCTCGAAGCAGGCAAGGTGGTGAAGGTGTCGTAACCGAATCCCCGAAAGGGGTTCAAATCGCGCGCGCGCGATCTCGAACTGTGATAGAGTGGAGATATGAACAACACGACCCTAGAAGCAAGCGACATGACTTACCTCACGGCGTTTGACGAATGCCTTACCGGCACCGCACGCGCGCCGTACGTGACACGTTTCGATGACCCTACCCTGATTTACCTTGTGTCAGGTCGAACCGGCCTAGTGGTGATTGACCACGGAGACGGGCGAATCGAAGCCGGTGGACTGTTTAACGGTGGTCCTAAAGGTGCTGGACTTGCGTTACTGGATTTTGCCATCGAGAACTACGGCGTGAACTACGTTGAGTGTTTCGCACCCCTGAACCGTGTCTATGCGCGGATAGGGTTTCTCACGCGCGCCGTATCTCCGTTCAATTGGGACTACGCTCCCCAACACTGGCACCCCTCACTGGGCACCCCTGACTACCACAAAATGGAATTGGTATACCGATAGAATCTGCCATAATCAAATCCCTACCACAGGGGCAATTCGCGTGCGCGCGATGATCATCCGTGTTATACTGGGGGTAGCGACAACCAAAGGAGCGAAGATGGTAAGTTTGGATAGTTGGCAGGAGTGGTGGGATATGCAGTGTGCCACGGCAAACCTCAGTGAGGACGATGAGCATGACTACGACCCCCGCGAGGACACTATGTGGGATGGGTTCGCAGATGCGGCGGGCGACCTGTAGGTCAAATCCCGCGTGAGCGGGTATATCGTGCGCGCGCGATACCACCATCTGATAGACTGGGGGTATGAAAGACCTAACCTACCAAGCATGGGAGCGAACGATGGATGCCAAGGAACTGACCGAAGCGCAGGACGAGAACCGGAGCAGTGCCCAAGAGGAGTTGGAAGCCCAGGAGCGTGAATTCTTCGCTCAGCACTTCGTGTTCGGTCGCGTCGGTTGATTGAATCCCCGATGAGGGGAGATATCGCGCGCGCGCGATCAGCTGGGGTGTTAGACTGATAGCAACTACAAGGAGGAGATTCAAAATGGGCAAGGTTTCATACGCGGACATTCCGGCGATGCTGGCGGATTTCAAGGACTTTCAAGGTAACTCGATGAGTGCCAAGAATTGGGACGGGGGAATGGTCTATGAGGTCAAGTTCTACAACACAAGGATTTTGAGCATTGACTTCAAAACCATGTCCTACTACTTCAACGAGGACGGTTACTCGCCTACCACGTCTCACCACCAGAACATCGTTCGCAGATTCTTGGCACAAGAGTTGTCCCGTCGCATTCTGTTCGGTCTACCCTCACTCGAAAAAGAGTAGTCGTAATCAAATCCTCAGCCAGTCTGGGGAGTTCGCGCGCGATCATTTTTCTGTTTATATCAAATCCTGAGCCAGCCGGTTATCGCGCGCGCGCGATCACGGGGAGCGGGAAATCTCTACAAAGCCGATAGAAATAGTGGGGCATCCGACACGATCTATGGACAATTTCTACTTCTTCACTAGAAATAGGTGAGAATGATCATTTCCTACCTTTTCACTAGGAATAGTAGAAAACACCCCTCCGAATTACGACCTTTTTAGTCATCTATTCAATTCAATACCTGACCAAATAGGTCACCTTTTAAGCACGTGCTTGGGTTCGCGCTCATCAGGGGAAATGCGCTGAAACGGCCCTAGAATGCCGTCTAACGTCACTGAATCAAAAAGTGGACCCAACCCCCACAACTTCAATTTGCGGACATAATCCCTGATGAGATGGGGTGGACAAAGAAAGTCTAGAAATTGGGCAAATATCCCCTATCTACGGTCAAAACGTGATACACTCACTACGTGGCGCACAACGTGACCACAAGATGAGAAAGTAGGCACCATGTCAAAGAAGTCAGTACACACTGAACGATGCGACCGCGAAACGGCCACCACAGACGTGGCGGTTCACTCGCAGTACGTAGCCGGTATCGTCAAGGCATCTCGCGAGAACGGTCTATTCATGTCGGCGGTAAGTGACGCCATCTCCCGAGCGGTGGCGAATACTGAGAACCGTTTGTCCAAGTCAACCAGTGAGATAGAAACTCTGGCCATTGTGCTGAATGGTGGATGGCTGAAGTCTCAAAACGATGGGGCGCGTAGTCACTCAGGTCAAGCGCTAAAGGCAAGTACTTGGGTTACATTGAACGGCGCGCGCGCTACCCTTTCAATTTCGATTGAATGCCGTACCGAGCGTATGGGAGGTGTCGCCAACGTGGTCCTAGTGCCCGTGATATTCGCTCAACGTTTTCATTGTGCGACGTGCTACAGCGAAACGGTCAGGGACCTAGAACCCGACACGTTCTATTCGTTGCCCGTGTCCTACGTTGTCGGCTATCGCGAGATGTGCTACGTCTGCAAGGGTATGTTCACCTCAGGTGAACTACTCAAGCGCGCCTATCATGTCGCGACTGGCAAGACCAAAGTTGCTAGGGGTTGCTCGGACAAGGGTTGCCCTGACATGGAATTGCGTGGTGTCGTTCTGGGTAACGTGCTGGACCTGACACCTGAGAGCGTTGTCAGTGCCATCCGTTCGCTACGTGCGACTATCACCGAGACAGACGACCTAGAGTCGCTACTCGATGACGTCAAGGCGATTGACCAATTCAACCCAGTTGTAAAGTACGCTCGCAACCTTTGGAAAGATGCCGAACTCATCCACCGCCCCAAGTCAACGCTGATTGAGGTCACCTTGTAGAATCGGCGCATAGGCGCCTAGATTGGCCTGAGAGCCGGTCTAGGCGCCTATCGCTATGTGTGGGCACAAAAGATCTCGTGGCGTGAGAACGCGCTACAGGTACCGCACAATTGATTTGCACTATTAATCACACCAGCGCATAAAAGCCCTATTCGCAGCAAACCAGCGCGGCTACCACGCCTCTGACGGATCAGGTTTCATCCATTTGAACCTATGTTCAGGGGAGGACGGGTAAGGGTATATGCACCACAATCCCCTCTACGCCCCCTAGATTGGCGTGTACTGGCCGGTAAGTATGTGCAAAGGGGTAGGTGCGGTATCAATCGCGGAGGGCGTACAGCGCATTCTAGAGCCAATAAAAAGGTGTGGAAGCGTAAGGGGGGTGCCCAATTTTTGGCGGGTACTTTTTACCCATATATGTACTTGACATCCCCCCATATTCGTGTTATTATGAAGCATCCGATAACCCCATACCGATTTACTTGGTTGCTGTGACATCCAGTACATTGGTCTTCAGGGCTGCTCAAGTGTTTCGAAGGAAGCTTAAGTGTCGGCGTAGGAACCGTTTGCGGTCAGGACGTAAAACCGTATAGAGGGTCGCGCCCTCGCCACCACCCGACCGTCGCAGCGGTGGGTGGCGTACCCGAACATGTAAGGTCGCCCCCGCCCAAAAAAAGACTTGACAACCTTGCTGAGATCTGCTATTCTAGTACCAGCCGCAATCCGCTACAGATCCTGCAAGGTCTCTAGTGGCTGACCCCGACCCTGATAAGAGTCGTAAGTGAACGGTACATCAGAAGCGTTTTGTACAGGGTGTGCGACAAACCCGAGGATCGGAGGATACTCCGGCACAACCACTATACTTGCAGGTAGAGTGGCGTCCATTCTGCAATTCTAAATAGAAAAGGGTAGAATCACTTGACTACCCGATTCGAGCGTGATACCATGTGGTATGACAAAATTCCGGCACAACGAACTCGGTGGGGTGTATAGCGCTAGGATCTCTACCTACTACAAGGAGAACTGCGTGGTCACCGACGAACAAAACGCGCTGTCCACCTATATCTATGGGATCGATGAGTTCAAAGATCTTTTCACTGAGATACCTGAAACCCCTAACAGCGATGAAGATTTGAAGCCCCAGATCGACGCGCAGCACAAGCTGTTGGATGAAATCGTTGCTCTCTCCACCGATATGGTGGAGAACGAAGAATCCATACTCCGCATTATCCGAACCCTTTCCGATACCGTCAAACTCCTATCCGAGCGGTTGGCCCGCGTAGAAGAGAAAAATGACGGAACTATCTAAAGGAGAGAAATGAAGAAGCATCGCAGACATGACTGGGGCAAGTGGCACGTAGAAATCGTGCAGAACGCCCACGGGGATTACCAGACAGTCGAAGCGCGCGCGTGCCGCAAGTGCGGCGAAGAACAGACGCGCTGATGAACGGTGTGTGGTGGGATGAGGCAGCTAGGTTCAAGCCCATCCCTCTACCACCCGTACCAGAACCAATAGATCCCTCGGCACTCGAGATAATCGTTAGATGCGAAGTGAGAGAATACATGTTGCTTCGTGAAGCGTTAGAAGCATTCAAAGGATGCGAGATCCTTATACCACTGCCGCCTCATGCGGAAAAGCAGTTTGTATTTGGCTTGGACTGGACTGTTTAGTTTGCGGGTACCGCTTTAAACACACGTTCACGTGCCCCCGCCCAAAAAATCTCTTGACATCCTAGCCCCCTTGTGTTATCATGGGTGCATGTTCATAGAAAACGGACCGTTAGAGGTAGGGCAAGAAGTATGGCTCTGCTCAGAATACGACAAAGGGGTTTACAGCTCCAAGGGTGTTATCACCAAGGTGAGCCGTAAGTACGTCACCATCACGTCCAATCGTGCCGGAGGATTCCGCGACGGGTTCCAATTCGACATAGAGAGCGGGTACGCAAAAAGTGAATACGCGAGATCATGGTTCCTCACCGACGTGGGGCGTGATCGTTTGGACCGCCGCAAAGCAGCCAACGAATACTTGCAAGAGAACTTGCTCGAGCGCTACGCTTCAGTCACCAAAAGAAGCGTTTCAACAGAGATGCTCGAGGCAATTGTGGCTCTAATGGAGTCGAAGTGAATCATTCCCTTAACTGGGATAGTAGCGGCAGGGGATTCCAGCTTTCACGAGGCGTCTCTCCATGTCGGCTGTCCCCGTACCGCCTGAAAAAACTAGAGCGAAATTGGCGCCCAGAGATAGCATCAGCTCGTTCCGCTCTGGCCCAGCAGATGGGTTATATACTCCATTCTTCCTCCACTCCGCAGGGTGCGGCTCAGCTACACACCCTAGATACTGTGCAGATTGAGCGGCGATGGAGTCTGCGCCGGAAGCGGCACCGTGTACTAGAACGTCTCCTGCCTGCAAGTTATCTCTCACCGCGAGGTAGATCGTGATGAAGTCGTAGTTAGTACGACCACCCGTTACCAGTACTCTTCTACCCACGGTCGAAAATCCAGTCCCAACTCTTGCACCTTGAACACCAGCGAACAAATACTGGGGTTCGCCCTAAGGTGTAGCCACCCTCCCACGAACTCCAGTTGTGTCCCTTGAGTAGACATGAAAGACTAGCCATTATAGAACAAATCTACTATGTCGCCGTGTAGATTCACACGGTAACCTTGTCCGTCAGAGACCAGTCCGGTTCCAGTGATGTACTCCACTGGTCGGTTGGTAAACGACTGAAGAACCCTGTCCACGTCGTCAAACGATAATACTACGTTAGGCCTTCCGCTAACGGCGAAGCGGATGTTCTCAAGAGTGCTGACGTATCCATCGGCGTCCGTTCGGTTTACCTTCTCACGCTTTCCTTGCTTCATTTCATCAAAGAACCGTCTCATTATGGCGTCCCTGATCGATCTGGCGCTTGGAATATCTGCTACTACGATGACGCGGTATTCGTTCTCGCCACCACTGAGAACCCAGTCGATTAGACGATGAGTTTTCCCGCCGCCACGACCGCTAAGTATGAATTCTGTCATTCTTCTATCCTTCTTTCCATGTCTTTCAATCCTTTTTCGTACGCCTGTTTTTGGACCCGGCGCAAGAACGAGGTAAGGAAGTCTCGATCAACCGGAGGTTGCGCTTGCCCGTACGGGTAGTCGTATCTACGAACCGGTACCGGCTTAAGGCGCTTGGCTTTCTTCTTAACGCGCAATGTCCCTATGTCTGTTAGAACCATCAGTCCCCAGTTCTCTGGTAACTCCCCGTCTTTGACTATAGACGCATCTGATACAACGAGGTACCAGTAGTCGCAGTGTTGTATGAACTCAGCGCTCTTCTCAGGATCTTTCAACTCAGAAAGCCAGTCAGCTCTCGAGACCTTGATCTCGTGTCCAGTGAACGCTAAACCTTCCCCCCTCGAGTTGCAGGTGTCGAATACGATGAAGTCAGCGGTACGTCTTGCATCCCATCCCGACCCCGAGCGTACGTGAGATGCACATACATACTGATGCACCACAGCAGCGTGTCCTGGTTTCGTTTTCTGCCCTAGTGGGGAGTAGCGTTGGAACAGGGATTCGACCATCTGTGCTTCTGTATGCGTGTTAGCCACGATTAACGTCTCTATGGTGCTTGTGGTACTCTAGGTTGCGGCATTCTTCGCGTTCGCACGGGTCTTGAGTGTGGCGGTGGGGGAACAACCCATAGGCGTGCTCGTGCTCGGTACCAGCGTGTACATGCTTTTTGATCGTGCTATCCACCATTGATCTTCTTCCCCCTGTGCGCCAGTATCATCCAAATGATGACGATCACCACTGCCGTGAAAAACGACACGGGGGATAACGCCATTAGGATGAAGAAGAACGGAATGATCAGAACGATCAGTAGAAACACAAACATTATGACGCCTCCTCCAAGAGGTTGCCTTGATTCGGGTGGATCTCGCGGTTCTTGAATGCCTTAACAGCTTCACCGTATTCAAACTCAATACGGTATTCGGCGTTTCTGAAGTCTGATTGAGCTTCTTCTATCTGCCACTCCATCTCGGCTTCAGCCTCTTCGAGCTCGTCTTGCGCCCATTCTTTTAGGAAATTGAGGTACCCTTCTTCGTCAATGAGACCGGCTTTGAATTTTTCCCAAGCCTCCGAAGGAAGCTCTACTTGTTTGTACACCATCATTCCCCCGGTTCTGCGCTAGTTTGCTTGCACTTCCTTGTTCCGTCTATATGATACCACGTCGGGCCGATCTTTTCAATAGACTTCTTGCAATGTTGATGCCTGCACTTTTGTTCGACTTCGTGACGAACAAACGCAGCTTCCATCCCGTCCAGGGGGATCACTTCATTGAAAGAGACTTCGATCATGTCACCCATTTTACTTTCCTTCACCCTGAGCCGCGAAATCTTTTGATGGGGCTGGGGACGCCCGGTGGTCGTGACGGTGCTTCTTTTGTTGAACCTCGCAAATGTGCATTGGCACTGTCTTGGTGTAAATCGTGTCGCAGTCACAAAAGTTACAAAGCATGTGGTCCTCCTTCACCTTGAGCCGGGGGCATGAAGGAGCGGACAATGGCGATGGCCTCTCGTACTGCCTTGACGCTCTTGTGTTCGTCACCCGTGTGCATCCCCCGGACAAACTTCCCATCAGGTTCAGTAATGGTTACTTCCATCGCCCCCACCACTTGCTCTAGTACCTCGGAGACGGCCTTGTTGACACGTTCCGTCAGTTCCTTTTGACGCTCCGACTCAAGCCACTCGGCGTGACGCCGTGCTTGGTCTTGCATGAAGATGGCGTGGCCAATTGCTTCGATTGGAATGTCACTCATCTGTCTCTCCCTCTGTCAATACAAGCATCATCGGATAGTCGTGGCTCACCACCCACTCAAATCGCACCGGCAGTTCAATGGTGTGGTCGAACTGGACCGCCTCGATTCCTCCATCGTTCACCCATTCCGCGAGTGTGCATCCGTTGCGATACACCTCCATCGTGCAGGGATGGTCGTCGGGGATGTCGTCGTGGCCTTCGGGGTGGGTGACGCAAGTTTGATGACACTCCGCTTCGTCGGTCAGGTGACACGTCAGTTTGTACGTCGTGAACTCGCCCATTTCAACTTTCAACATGTGCTCTTTCATTCTGTCTCTCCCTCTGGGGTGGCCCGAAACGAAACCTGCACGAAGTTGTCGTCCAGTTCCTCGGCGCTGAACTCACATCCGAACCTCTCGGCAATCCTCATCGCCATCTCTGCGTTACTGGCGTGGATGGGGCGCGAGAATCTTGACGCCCCGGTGAACATCGCCATCTGCACGCCCTCGTACATCAACCCGACTTCCACGCCACGAGCGAACTCAGGGTCATCTGAGTCAAACTCAAGACCCAACGTGTAGTTCTCAGCCATCACTGTCCTCCCTCTGGGGTAATCAAAGAACGCAGGAACGCCCAATCGCCGGGGGTGAAGCGAGAGGACACCCGGCGCACCATCCCCATTTCACTCAAGAACTCGTCGTCGTACCCGTCTGGCGAAAAAACCGTCATACCATCCACCAG
>Ga0075019_10001451_pt1 | contig 13430 bp, 12 predicted proteins | sample ColStrG_CSR_2013_FD_71473 | JGI IMG/M metagenome (GOLD analysis project Ga0075019, IMG submission 71473) | Freshwater sediment microbial communities in response to fracking from Pennsylvania, USA - Cold Stream Run_MetaG_CSR_2013 | ecosystem: Environmental > Aquatic > Freshwater > Creek >...
CAGAATCTCACGCCCAAGCAGATGAAAACCCTGATCACGCGCGCGGGCCCCGGGACAAAAATCATTTGCATGGGCAATCTGGCACAGATCGACACGCCCTACCTGACCGAAGGTTCGTCCGGCCTGACGTACGCCGTAGACCGGTTCAAGGGCTGGCCGCACGGCGGCCATATCACGTTGGCACGCGGCGAACGCTCACGTCTGGCGGACTTTGCCAGCGAGGTACTCTAGCGCGCGCGTGCTGCGTACCCGGTACGCGGCACGCCAGCCTTAATAGTCGCCGCTGCCACTATTCGCCAGGTTCTGGAACTTGGTGATATTGCGCTGGAACGCCAGCTTCACGGTTCCCGTGGGGCCGTTACGCTGCTTGGCGATGATCACTTCGGCCACGCCAGGCTCCTTGCACGCTTCCTTGGTGTAATACTCGTCGCGGTAAATGAACATGATGATGTCGGCGTCTTGCTCGATGGCGCCGGACTCGCGCAAATCGCTCATCATGGGTCGCTTGTCGGGGCGTTGCTCGACGCTGCGGTTGAGCTGCGACAGCGCCAGCACCGGACACTTGAGTTCACGCGCCAGCATTTTGAGCCCGCGCGAGATCTCGCCAAGCTCCGTTGCGCGATTTTCACCGTCGTTGCTGTTACCGGTCATGAGCTGCAAGTAATCTACGACGATCAAGCCCAGTTGTCCGCACTTGCGCGCCAGGCGCCTGGCGTTGGCGCGCAGCTCGCTGGAATTCAAGCCTGCACTCTCGTCGATGTGCAGGGAAATCTCACGCAATTTTTCAATGGCTTCAGACAATCGCGGCCATTCCTCGTCGGTCAATCGCCCGGTACGCAGGTGTCCCTGGTCGATGCGACCTATGGATCCGACCATACGAACGGCGAGCTGTGCGGCGCCCATTTCCATGGAGAACACAGCGACCGGCAGGCCCTCCATCAGCGCCACGTGTTCGGCGATATTGATCGCCAGCGCCGTCTTGCCCATGGACGGCCGCGCGGCAAGAACGATCAGGTCACCCGCCTGCAAACCCGCCGTCATGCGGTCCAGGTCGTAAAACCCGGTAGGCACACCCGTCACGTCGTTCGGGTTGTCTGCCATTTCCTGGACGCGGTCCAGCAGCTTGACGACCAGCGACTCCATGGCCTGGAAGCCATCTTTGTTGCGCTTACCTTGCTCGCCGATGTTGAAAATTTTCTGTTCCGACTCGTCGACGATCTGGGACACCGCGCGCCCCTGCGGGTTGAGCGCGCTGGTTGCAATGTCGTCACTGGCGCTGATCAGCTTGCGCAGGATGGCACGGTCACGAACGATCTCGGCGTAACGCCGGATGTTGCTGGCACTGGGAACGTACTGCGCCAGCGAATTCAGATAGGCCAGACCGCCGGTCTCGTCGGCGCGCCCCTGACTTTGCAGCGCCTCAAAAACCGTGATGACGTCGGCAGGCTTGCCAGCATTCACCAATCCACCGACCGCGGCAAAGATCAAGCGGTGCTCATAGCGGTAAAAGTCGCCCTCCACCAGCACGTCGCCCACGGCGTCCCAGGCGTTGTTGTCCAGCAGCAGCCCACCCAGTACGCTGGATTCGCCTTCGATGGAATGGGGGGGTATGCGCAGCTGCGCAATTTGTTGGTCGGTTCCGTAGTCGTCCACGGGAAAAATTACGGCGGCCATATGAAAATCCTTATGCTCGAATGCTATGCGGCCACGGTGCGGGCGTCTAGGCACAGGTCTGGGGACAAACGTGGAAAATCCTGTGGGCAAGATGTGTGGCGCAGGGGATAAGCTGGCACACCAATAAAAAAGCCGCCAGGGACAGGCCCTAGCGGCTCATGCTTTTGCCGGCAGCGCAGCGCGCGCCAGCTGCAGGCTTAAGCGGTCTCGCCGTACACCGATACGGTGATGTCCACGACCACGTCGGTGTGCAAAGAAATGCTGACCGAGCTATCGCCGACCATCTTGATCGGGCCATTGGGCATGCGCACTTGTGACTTGGCGACCTTGAAGCCGGTCTTGGTCAACTCTTCCGCAATGTCCGAGTTGGTCACGGAGCCAAACAGACGTCCGTCCACGCCGGCCTTTTGCGTCAGCTTGACGGTGCTGCCGCCGAGCTTTTCGCCCAAGGCCTGCGCCTCGGCGAGCTTGCCAGCAGCGGCTTTTTCGAGTTCGGCGCGACGCGCTTCGAACTCGGCCTTGGCGCTTTCGGTAGCGCGACGGGCACGGCCGGCGGGAATCAGAAAATTGCGTGCGTAACCGTCTTTCACCTTGACGACTTCACCGAGATTGCCAAGGTTCACGACCTTGTCGAGCAGAATGATTTGCATGGTCGTGTTCCTTAGATCTTGTGCTGATCGCTGTACGGCAGCAGCGCAAGAAAGCGTGCACGCTTGATAGCGGTGTTGAGCTGGCGCTGGAATATAGCGCGCGTTCCGGTCAGACGCGCCGGGATGATCTTGCCGTTTTCGGCGATGAAATCACGCAGCGTATCGATGTCCTTGTAGTCGATTTCTTCGACACCGGTCACGGTAAAGCGGCAAAAGCGCTTGCGCTTGAACAGCAGCGATTGGGTGTTGCGCTTGGGGCGCTTGTCTTTGTTGAAACGTTTTGGTCCGGGCATGATGGACTCCTAATTTAAATAGAAAAAAATTCCTGAATATTCAAAACCAATGACTTGCCTTGACGGGCATTTGCCAAAAAACCGCTGAACTTCCATTCACTGCCTAGGGCCTGTTTGGCAAGCCGCTCGGCCAGTGTTCCGAAAGCCAGTGCCCGCAGGCTCAGCTTCACCGTTCGACTGTTTCCTGCGTCCAGCAACTCGGAAGCGTGTTCCAGTTGCAGGGATAAGGCAGGTATTCCGGCGGGTGTGTAACGCAGCGCTTCCAGCTGTTCGATACGCGCCTGCAAAACCAGCAAATTGGTTGGCACCGATGTTTTGGCTACCCGTACTCAGCAGGGCATCAGGCCTGGTATTCGGCCTGTTGTGCCTTGCGCGTTTCTTCGCGCTCCACGGTCTTCATCATGGACGAAGGGCCGGTGTCGGCTTTCTTCTTCAGAACGGTCAGATGGCGCAGAACGGCGTCGTTGAACTTGAAGGCGTGCTCCAGTTCAGCCATCACCGCCTGATCGGCCTCGATGTTGACGCACAGGTAATGGGCCTTGGCCAGCTTGTTGATCATGTAAACCATCTGGCGACGGCCCCAATCCTCAACACGGTGCACCTTGCCACCGCCTGCGGTGATCATGCCCTTGTAACGTTCCAGCATCGCAGGAACTTGTTCACTCTGATCCGGGTGGATCATGAGAATGATTTCATAGTGACGCATTGATACTCCTTGACACCCTCTCGGACATCGGTAATCGGGGCCCCAAAAGCACAGGCACAGCGCCCTTTTCATGGCCGCAGGCACCTACGCAGTTAGAGCTTCCTTGTGGATTAAAAGCTGCCCCTGGCGTCTAAACAGGGTGCAGCAAGGCTAGCCCGCGAGTATAGCCTGGAGTACCAGCATTAATCAAGCCTTGTCTAAACGCTGTTGCGCCGCGCCGCTGGACCTACCCAGGAGCGTGACCCCAATTGCCACCAACAGTCCGGCAGCCACGCCGAACAATCCCGCAGAAACCGGCTGCACGCCAAACCACATGCCGTCGCCCGCCAGCCCCAGTTGCAAGCGCAACCATGGCTGATTCAGCGCCATGTAATACAGGGTGAGGCCCAGGCCTGCGAGCATTCCCGCCACGGCGCCGCTGCGGCTGGTACGCGGCCAGAATATGCCCAGAACCATGGCCGGAACAAAGGCCGCTGCGGCAAGCGAAAAGGATGCCGCCACCAGATACAGGATGCCCGCCGGCCGTTGGGCAGCGGTATATGCCGCCACCAAGGCCACAACCAGCAGGGCAAACTTGGACCACATGACGCGTCGCATGGCCTGCCCCCGATCGCCCGTAGCCCCCAAATGGACGACGTCGTGCGCCAAGGCATTGCCTATGGTCAGCAGCAAACCGTCGGCGGTGGATAAGGCCGCCGCCAAGCCCCCGGCGGCAACCAGCACCGAGATGACATAGGGCAGGCCGCCAATTTCCGGCGCCGCCAGCATGACCAGGTCGGCGCCGATTTTCAGTTCCGAAAACCGCAGCACGTGGTCTCCAGCGACGTCGGAATAGCTCAACATTTCCGGGTCCCGGGCCCACTGCGCCATCCAGGCGGGCAAAGTGTCAAAGGTTTGCCCCACGAGATGCGCCATGACTTCGTATTTCACGAATACGGCCAGCGCGGGCGCGGAAATGTAGAGCATCGCGATGAAAATCAGCGACCAGGCAACCGAACTGCGCGCCTGCGCCACCGTAGGCGTCGTGTAAAAGCGCGTCAGCAGGTGTGGCATGCCGGCAGTTCCCACCATCAGACAGAAAACCAGCGCCAGGAAGTTCAGGCGCGAGTGCCGGTATTCCAACTGCTGTTCCGGCGTCCCGTCGGGATCCCCGGCGAAGGTGGCAAGTTGCCGCGGCATGCCGCCCAAGGGCTTGGCGCGCGCCCGGTAGTCGGCCGCCATTTGCGTCCATTGCTGACGCGCCGCGACAACGTCGCGCGGCAATGCGGCGAGGGACCTGCGCAGCGTGTTGGCTGCTTCATCGTCGGCCTTGCTGCCCCCCATGGCATTGAGGCGCGCGCGCAGCGCCTGCCGCTCGCCCTGCAGCGCTTGATCCACGTTGTTCAGTTTTTCATCCAGCGCGTCGGCGCGGCGCGCAAAGGCTTGCAACACCGCTTGTTCCTGGGGCGACTGCAGGATGTCGCGCTCCAGAGCGTCAATTTTGGCCAGTTGTTGCCCATACACCAGGGGCGCCAGCGGGTTGCCGACCTGCTTGTACGACAGCCAGGAAACAGGAATCAGAAAGGCCAAAATCATGACCCAGTACTGCACCGCCTGCGTCCACGTTACGGCGCGCATTCCACCCAGGAAGGAGCACATCAGAACGCCCCCCAAGCCCAGCAGGATGCCGACTTCGAAATGCACTCCCGTCAGGCGCGAAGTAATCAGTCCCACGCCGTAAATTTGCGCCACCACGTAGGTGAAGGACACCAGCACTGCGGCAAGCGCAGCAATCAGGCGAGGCCAGCGTCCGCCATAGCGCGCAGCGAAAAAATCCGGCAGCGTGTACAGATTCATGCGCCGCAGATACGGCGCTACCAGCAAACCAACCAAGCAAAAGCCCCCGGTCCAGCCCATGATGTAGGCCAGGCCTCCCGGCTGCCCGTTGGCGCCGGAAAAACCTTGCATGTACAGGCCGCCTGCCAGACTGATGAACGACGCCGCGCTCATCCAGTCCGCTGCCGTCGCCATGCCGTTGTACAAGGCCGGGATGCGGCGCCCTGCGACGTAGTATTCGCTCGCCTCCGCCGTGCGGCCATACACGCCAATGACGGAATACAGCACCAAGGTCGCCGACAAGAAAATACCGGCGATCCAGGCGCGCGGCAAGCCGGCGCTTTCGGCCAGCGCGAGCGCGCCGACCAGCAGCAACAAGCCGCCAACCAAAGCGATAAAGCGCCGGTGGTAGGGCCTGGCCGGCGGATCCGCCTCGGGCAGTGCCTCGCGTCGATTTGCCAGCGTTGCGCAGGCCAGTACGATGGCCACAAAAACCAGCAAACACCCTTGCGCTGCGTACCAGTAGGCGAGCGGCCACCCCCGGCCTATAAAGCCGAGGTCATGGGCAAAGAATACGATGCCAAAGGAGCTGACGAACCACAGCAGCAGCAGCCACGCGTGCAGCGGCCACCGATGCTGTGCTCGCCAACTGCTCATTGCCCGGCGAGTTGCTGCCAGGTTGCGATCACGGAGTCCGGGTTCAGTGAGATCGACGCAATGCCCTGCTCCACCAACCACTGCGCAAAGTCGGGATGATCGCTGGGTCCCTGGCCGCAGATTCCAACGTATTTGCCCTGACACCTGCAGGCTGCGATCGCCTGACCGATGAGCGCCTTGACCGCCGGATCCCGTTCGTCAAAATCGGCCGCCAGCAACTCCAGGCCGGAATCGCGGTCTAGCCCCAGCGTCAATTGCGTCAGGTCGTTCGAGCCAATCGAGAAGCCGTCAAAATATTCCAAATACTGCTCCGCCAGTATCGCGTTGCTGGGAATCTCGCACATCATGATGAGTTTGAGGCCGTGCTCGCCGCGCCGCAGTCCTTTCTTGGCCAGCAATTCCGTCACCTTGCGCGCCTGCTCCAGGGTGCGAACAAACGGAACCATGACCTGCACGTTGTCCAGCCCCATATCCAGCCGCACGCGTTGCAGCGCCTCGCATTCCATGGCAAAGGCCTCGCCGAATTCGGCGCTGATGTAGCGCGCCGCGCCGCGAAAGCCCAGCATGGGGTTTTCTTCTTCCGGCTCGTAGCGGCTGCCGCCTATGAGCTTGCGGTACTCATTGCTCTTGAAATCCGAGAGGCGAACGATCACGGGCTTGGGCCAGAATGCGGCCGCAATCGTGGCAACGCCCTCAGCGACGCGGTCCACGTAGAAGGCCCGTGGCGAGCTGTGACCGCGCGCCACCGACTCCACCGCCTTTTTCAGGTCGGCGTCCACGTTCGGATAGTCGAGAATCGCCTTGGGGTGCACGCCGATGTTATTGTTGATGATGAATTCGAGTCGGGCCAGGCCCACTCCGTCGTTCGGCAACTGGCAGAAATCAAAAGCCAGTTGCGGGTTGCCTACGTTCATCATGACCTTGACCGCAATCTCTGGCATCACGCCGCGCCGCGTCTCGGACACTTCGGTTTCCAGCAGGCCGTCGTAGACAAATCCCGTGTCTCCCTCGGCGCAGCTTACGGTGACCAGCATGCCATCCTTGAGGGCGTCGGTGGCACGTCCACAGCCGACAACGGCCGGAATTCCGAGCTCCCGCGCGATGATGGCAGCGTGGCAGGTACGCCCCCCACGGTTCGTCACAATGGCCGATGCGCGCTTCATGACCGGCTCCCAATTCGGATCGGTCATATCCGTCACCAGCACGTCGCCGGCCTGCACTTCGTCCATGTCCGCGGTACTGTGCACGATGCGCACCGGACCCGTGCCGATTTTTTGCCCTATGGCCCGACCTTCGACCAGAACGGCGCCCTCGCCCTTGAGCTTGTAGCGCAGTTCGACCTTGTCGCCGGCCTGACTCTTCACGGTCTCGGGGCGCGCCTGCAAAATGTAAATCTGTCCGTCACGGCCGTCCCTGCCCCATTCGATGTCCATGGGCCGGCCGTAGTGTTCCTCGATCACCAGTGCATATCGCGCCAGCTGTTCTACATCGGCATCGCTCAGCGAGTAACGGTTGCGCAGTTCCGCCGGAACGTCGGTAGTCTTGACCAGCTTGCCACTGGCGGCCTTTTCCGCGTCGCTGCAGAATTCCATTTGCAGCAATTTGGAACCCAGATTGCGTCGGATGAGCGCGCGTTTTCCGGCCCTGAGCATGGGCTTGTGGACGTAAAACTCGTCCGGGTTCACAGCGCCCTGCACCACCGTCTCACCCAGGCCGTAGCTGGAGGTTATGAAGACCACGTCGGAGAATCCGGACTCGGTATCTATGGTGAACATCACGCCCGCAGCGCCCAGGTCGGAGCGGACCATGCGCTGCACGCCAGCGCTCAACGCCACCTGCGCGTGCGCAAAACCCTTGTGGACGCGGTAGCTGATGGCCCTGTCGTTGTACAGCGAGGCGAACACTTCACGAATCTTGTGCAGTACTTCGTCGATTCCCTGGACGTTCAGGAAGGTCTCCTGCTGGCCGGCAAAGGACGCGTCCGGCAGGTCTTCGGCAGTGGCTGAAGAACGCACGGCAAACGAGGCGCTCGCGTCGCCCGCGCTCAGCGTGGCAAACGCGTCCCGGACGGCCCGCTCCAGCGCTGGCGCAAAGGGCTGCGCCTCGATCATGGCGCGGATTTCTGCGCCAGCCTGAGCCAGCGCGCGCACGTCCTCGGTGTCTAGCGCATTCAGGCGCGACTGGATGCGCTGGTCCAATTCGCCAAACCGCAGAAATTCGCGGAAGGCATGCGCCGTAGTGGCGAATCCGGTGGGAACACGCACGCCGTCGGGCAACTGCGAAATCATTTCGCCCAGGCTGGCGTTTTTACCGCCGACCGAATCAACGTCGCTCATGCGCAATTTTTCGAAAGGCACGACCAAGTCCGTTGGACTGAACAGGTGAGACATGACAAAGCTCCAGAAGTTAAAACCGGTGTTGGCTCGCCTGCTGCGGGTGCGGCGCATGCGCTGCCTGCGCGACATTTCTTGCGATTTCAGCGGGCGAACGGGTGTACGCGAATGCCCTGCCAAAACAAGCCGGCATTGTTGTTGCTGTTGTGCCAGGCCGGCGCGAAAAAATGCGCTAAATTGATTACATTGTAATTTCCCCTGTGCGGGACCCTCAGGAAGCGCCCACCATGCCGCAACGCTCTGTTTTTTTTGTATCTGACGGTACCGGCATTACCGCCGAAACTTTTGGCAACGCCATCCTGGCGCAGTTCGAGACCAGCGCACGCCACGTACGCCTGCCCTTCGTCGATACGGTCGACAAGGCGCACCAGACCGTGCGTCAAATCAACCACGCCGCCGAGGTCGACGGCAACCGTCCCATCGTGTTCACCACCCTGGTCAACATGGACGTGCTCAAAGTGATCCAGGAAGAATGCCAGGGCATGTTGCTCGACATGTTTGGCATGTTTGTGCAGCCGCTGGAGCGCGAGTTGGGCCTCAAGTCGAATCACCGCATTGGCCGCTTCAGTGATGCCAGCAAAAGCAAGGAATACAACGACCGCATCGAAGCCATCAACTTTTCGCTGGCGCATGACGACGGACAACTCAACCGGGATCTGGAACTCTCGGATGTGATCCTGGTGGGCGTAAGCCGCAGCGGCAAGACGCCGACCTCGCTCTATCTGGCCATGCAATATGGCCTGAAAGCGTCCAATTACCCGCTCATTCCGGAAGATTTCGAGCGCCGCCAGATTCCGCCGGCGCTGGTTGCGCACAAGGCCAAGATTTTCGGCCTGACGATTCAGCCCGAGCGCCTGAGTGAAATCCGCAACGAACGCCGCCCCAATTCGCGCTATGCGTCGCTGGAAAACTGCCGCTACGAAATCAGCGAAGCCGAGGCCATGATGCGGCGCACCGGCATTCGCTGGCTCTCAACCACCACCAAGTCGATCGAGGAAATAGCCACCACCATATTGCAGGAGTTGCATCCCGACCGATTGGCTTATTGAATCCGCTGAGGTGCGCGTGCGCCAGAGGCTATAGCCCGATGGCAGCGATTCCCGCCTTGGCAATTTGTGCGTCTTCGGTCGATTTGACGCCGCTGACGCCAACGGCGCCCAGGCACTGACCGTCCTTGAGAATGGGCACACCGCCCTCGAGCATGCCGTCTAGCGACGGTGCACTCAGAAAGGCCGTGCGGCCGCCGTTGATCATGTCTTCGTAACCCTTGCTCTCGCGCCGACCCAGGGCGGCGGTTCGCGCCTTGGCAGGAGCAATGTGCGAAGACACCGGGGCTGCGCCGTCGAGGCGGGAGAACCAGAGCATATGACCACCGTCGTCAACGATACAGATGCTGACAGCCCAGCCATTCTTCAAGGCCTCCGCCTCCGCCGCGGCGGCGATCAATTTGATATCCGAGATTTCAAGCGCTATTTTTGTCTTCATGGTGCCAGGCCCTAGTTAAAAACAGGAGCATAACGGGTAAGCGGGCACGCCCGCTTAACACCAGGTAACAATTGGCCGGCGCAAAAAAACGCGGCCGTACGAATGGAAATCGCGCGGCGGTACTTGTTAAACCCTAAAATCACCCCATCTGCACTGCAGAACATTTTTTAGGAGTTCACCATGTCCGACCGCTTTACGACACTTGGCAACGTCTACGGCAACGAAGTGTCATTCGAGCAGCGCAACCGTGTGCTGCGCAACACCTACTGGCTGCTGGCCCTGAGCATGGTACCCACGGTGCTGGGCGCCTGGGTCGGCGTTGTGTCCGGAATAGGTCAGATTTTTACCGGCGGCCTGGGTGTCGTGTTGTTTCTGGTGGGCGCCTTCGGTTTCATCTTTGCGATCGAGCGCACCAAAAACTCGGCCACCGGCGTTCCCGTCCTGCTGGGTTTCACTTTTTTCATGGGGCTGATGCTGTCCCGCATGATTGAAATCACCCTGGGCTTTCGCAACGGCCCCGAGTTGATCATGACAGCCTTTGCCGGTACTGCAGGCGTCTTCCTGGCCATGGCAACGCTCTCGTCCATCATCAAACGCGACCTCTCGGGCATGGGGCAGTGGCTGTACGCCGGCCTCATCGTGCTGATTATTGGCGGCCTGATCAATATGTTTGTTGGCTCAAGCACGGGTATGCTGGTCATGTCCATGGCCGCCATCGCGATATTTAGCGGCTATATGCTGTACGACCTGAAACGCATCGTCGACGGCGGCGAGACCAACTATATTTCTGCAACCCTGGCGATTTACCTGGACATCGTGAACGTATTCCAGAACCTGCTGGCGCTGCTGGGAATATTCGGCGGCGAGCGCGACTAAGCTGCTGGCTGCGCCCTGACAAAAGGCCCCACGCGGGGCCTTTTGCGTTGCTGTGGCCTGGCTCAAGCATCGGTCGCTGGCGCGACCGCAGACGCCCTGATTTTGCCGAATTGGGTGTATAAAAGTGCCAACGCTCAATCGCAGCAAGGAAGCGCCGATAAGCTGTATATGCCACTAGCCGACTCCATGACCCACTGTCGCACACACGTTGCCCGAGCTTGCCTGGTGGTGGTGCTGCTTTGCCTGAGTGGATGCGATCTGATCGACGCGCTGCTGGCAGACCCCAAGGCGATTCAGCGCGACGCAGACGCCAAGGCCATAGGCAGTGCTTGCAGGCACGGCCTGCGAAGCCTGGAAGATTGCTTTGCCATGAACGACAAAGCGTCCAAAGCGGCCATCTTCGCCGGCTGGAAGGACATGGACCAGTACATGCGGGACAACAAAATCGAAGGCGTTGAACCCAAGGGCCTGAAAACCCCAGCGCCGCCCGTTGTCGCTGCCGACGAAACCATTATTGACGACACCAAGGGCGACGCCAAGGGTGACAAGAAGCCGGCCAAACCCAAGCCTGGAACTTCCGACAAAGGCTGATTGCGCGGAGCTGTCAAGGCGGCGAATTTATGCCGGCGTCTGGCGGTCAAAAACGGCAATACTTTCAACGTGGGCGGTATGCGGGAACATATTGACCACGCCAGCCTGCACACAGCGATACCCTGCCTGCTGCACCAACACGCCAGCGTCACGTGCCAAGGTCGCCGGGTTGCAGCTCACGTACACGATGCGCGTCGGCGCAAGCCATGCACCGTCCTGCGGCGGATGGGCGTGCAAGTGTGCCAAAGCCTGTACCAGCGCGAAGGCCCCTTCGCGCGGCGGATCAATCAGCCACTTTTGCGCAATCCCGTCGGCCACCAGCACGTCGGGCGTCATGGCGAACAGGTCGCGCACGACAAAATCGGTGGGCGCGAGGCTGCCCACCCGGCCCGCACGCGTGCGGTTGTGCGTGGCGTTGTCGCGCGCGCGCTGTACCAGTGACTCGGCACCTTCAACTCCCAGCACGGCGCGCGCGCGCGTCGCCAGCGGCAGGGTGAAATTGCCCAGTCCACAAAACCAGTCGATGACACGCTCGCTAGCCTGTGGCGCGAGCAGTCCGAGTGCGCGCGTGACCAACACCCGGTTGATGTGCGGATTCACCTGTGTGAAATCAAGCGGCCGAAACGGCATGCGCACGTCAAATTCCTTCAAGCGATACGCCAAGGCCGCCGTCTCAAAACCCGGTCGCTCCTGCAGTCGGTGAATGCTATCGGGCCCCTTCGGCTGTAGCCACCACTGCAATCCTGGATGCGCCTCGGCAAAGTCCTGCAAGCGCGCGAGGTCGGCGTCACTCAGCGGCTGAAGGTGGCGCAGCACCAGCGCCGTGACGTCCGCGTCCCGGGTGTCACCCGCGCCGTGTGCCCCTTCGCTCATATCGCCAATGGCCAACTCGAGTTGGGCAATGGTCTCACGCGCGTCCATAGCACCAATGAGTTCACGCAGTGGCAACAGCAGTTCGCTGACATGGGGCGGCAGCACCGGGCAGACGCGCATGTCCGCGACGTACTGGCTTTTGCGTTCATGAAAGCCAACCAATACCTGGCCCTTCTTGCGTACGTAGCGCACGGACAAGCGTGCCCGGAAGCGGTAGCCCCAGGTCGGGCCTTCAATCGGTCGCAACACATTCTCTGGCCTTACCTTTCCAAGGTGCCAGAGGTTGTCCTCCAGTACGCGCTGCTTGACCGCAACTTGCGCACTCGGGTGCAGATGCTGCATCTTGCAGCCGCCGCAGGCACCGGCGTGCAAGCCAAAGTGCGGGCATACGGCGGGAACACGTTGCGAGGATTCGCGATGGATTTGCGTCAGCGTGCCTTTGTCGAAGCTTGCTTTGCTGCGGTGGATGTGCACTCCCACCCATTCGCTAGGCAGCGCCCCCTCAATAAAAACGACCTTTCCGTCGGCGCCGTGGGCTACGCCCTGCGCCTCAAGGTCCAGGGCTTTTACGATAAGTACGCCCGGAGGCGGGGTTTTAATTAGCAATTGCGAAGCGTCATCCATGCCCTGATTGTCTCAGGTGGCGCGCCTCGCAATTTGCCTAGCGCGAGGGAAGATATTTTTCAGGGTCTACCGGCTTGCCCTGGCGCCGCAATTCAAAGTGCAGCTTGACGCGCTCGGAATCACTCAGGCCGCTGTTGCCCATCTCCGCAATTTTCTGCCCTTTTTTGACCAGTTGATCTTCCTTCACCAACAAGGTCTGGTTGTAGGCATAGGCAGTCAGGAAGGTACTGTTGTGCTTGAGAATGATGAGGTTGCCGTACCCGCGCAGACCCGATCCGGCATACACCACCTTACCGTCGGCAGACGCCAATACCGGGTCACCCGCAGCGCCGCCGATATCTATGCCCTTGTTGTGCGCCTCGTCGAACTCTGCAACCACGGGCCCCTTGCCCGGCCAGATCCAGGCAAGGTCGTCGTCCGAACCCATGGCGGCTGGCGCCGCCGCAGCCGCTGCTGCTCCAGCCGCGGGAGCTGCCGCAGCAGACTGGGCCGCTGCGGGCGCGGGCGCCGCGGCACTGGCTGCCGAAGCCGGGGCCGCCGCTTGCGTTGCCTTGGCCGCAGCGGGAGCTATAGGCGTGGTCGCCACACTGGCGCTATTCACGGGCTTGGCCACGGCGACTGCCGGTGTATCGCCCGCAGCCGGCGGTACCACGCGCAAAATCTGGCCCACCTCTATTTTGTTCGGGTTTTCCAGTGCGTTCCAACGCGCTATATCGCTGCGGCTCTGCCCCGTTTCCAGTCCGATTCGGATGAGGGTGTCACCGGGCTTGACCGTGTAATAGCCCGGCTTGCC
>Ga0075019_10001454_pt1 | contig 13424 bp, 9 predicted proteins | sample ColStrG_CSR_2013_FD_71473 | JGI IMG/M metagenome (GOLD analysis project Ga0075019, IMG submission 71473) | Freshwater sediment microbial communities in response to fracking from Pennsylvania, USA - Cold Stream Run_MetaG_CSR_2013 | ecosystem: Environmental > Aquatic > Freshwater > Creek >...
GGTTGCCGCACGGGGCTATGCGCCTGATTATCAGGCCCCTGATGTCGGCCCCGCACCTTCTGGCGGTTCGAGCGGCGGCGGCGGTGCTCCAATCATCATCGGCGGTTCCGGCGGCTTTGGCGGCGGCTTTTTTGCGGGCGGATTTGGCGGCGGTGGCGGAAGCGTCTCCATCTCGTCAACCACCTCGGGCGGCGCAAACGGCACGTCGAGCGGCATCGTGATCAACAACAACGGCAGCACGAGTTCAAGCACATCGAGCGGCGGCTCAGGCGGATCGAGCACCAGCACATCAAGCGGTGGGTCGGGCGGCTCGGGTGGCTCAAGCTCGAGCACATCGACGGGCGGCTTCTCAAGCAGCACCTCAACCGGTGGCGTGTCGAGCACCTCGTCGTCGAGCGGCAGCATTTCGTCGGGCGGCTCAGGCGGGTCGAGCGGCAACGTGTCCTCGGCATCAGGGGGATCGGGCGGATCGTCGGGCAATGTCTCGTCAGCAAGCGGTGGCTCCTCAGGCAATGTGACTTCGGCGAGCGGCGGTTCTTCGTCGTCGGGCAATGTGACTTCGGCGAGCGGCGGCTCATCGGGCAATGTCTCTTCTTCTTCGTCGTCGAGCGGCAACGTCTCCTCCTCGTCGAGTGGGAATGTCACATCGGCAAGCAGCACCTCCTCTTCGTCGAGTGGGAATGTCACATCGGCAAGCAGCAGTTCGTCGAGCGGCAATGTGACCTCGTCAACCTCGACCTCGGGGTCTTCGAGCACCAGCACGTCGTCGGGTGCAACGAGCAGCTCAACCAGCACGTCGTCGGGCGCAACGAGCAGCTCAACCAGCACTTCATCGGGTGCGACGAGCACATCTTCGGGCGCGACATCTTCGGGAACCACGGGCGGCACCACGGGCGGCACCGATGTTCCCGCTCCGCCGATGTTCTGGCTGTTCGTGCTGGGCACCGTTGGCCTCGTGGTGCGCGGGCGCTGGTTGAAGCGCAAATCGGCCTAAGCGCCCGGTCGTATTCCTGCGAAAGCAGGAATACAGGATGATGTCGTGCTCGGCTCCTGTTTTTGCGGCTGCCCAGCAGAAACCAGACTCTTGCGCCGCGAGTCGCGCGGCGGCATAAGGCCGCCATGCACGACATCAAATTCATCCGCGAGAACCCGCACGCTTTTGACGCTGGCCTGAAACGGCGTGGGCTGGAGGGGATGTCAGCGCACGCCATCGCGCTTGATGCTGCATCGCGCGCCGCGCAAACTGCGACCCAAGAAGCGCTCGCCCGTCGCAATGCGCTCGCCAAGCAAATCGGCCAAGCGATGGCGGCCAAAGACATGGCCCGCGCCGAGACCCTGCGCGCCGAAGTGCAGACGTTGAAAGACGCTGAGAATGACGCTTCGGAGACCGAGCGCCCGTTGCAGGATTTGCTCGCCTCTCTCCCCAACCTCCCTACGGATAACGTTCCCGATGGGGCGGACGAGAACGACAATGTCGTTGTTAATGTTTGGAACCCTGAGTCCGTTCTGAGCGGTGCTCCCGCGCAGGCGGGAGCCCATCTCCAGAGCGAAAAACTGGATTCCCGCTTTCGCGGGAATACCGCAGAGGAGAGCGACGCTCTCTTGCCCGCTCACAGGCACCATATGTTCACCCCGCGTGAGCATTTCGACATCGGCCCTGCGCTGGGACTTGATTTTGAATCCGCCCAAGCCGTTTCGGGCGCGCGCTTTGCGTATCTGCGCAAGGGCGTGGCGCGCCTCTCCCGCGCGCTCGGGGCTTTCATGCTCGACACGCACACCGAGCGCTTCGGCTATGACGAGGTCAACCCGCCGCTGATCGTGCGCGACACGACCTTGTTCGGCACCGGGCAGCTCCCCAAGTTTGAAGAGGATATGTTCAAGACGACCGAGGGGCGCTACCTCATTTCCACGTCGGAAATCAGCCTTACCAACCTTGTCCGCGAGCAAATCCTCAAAGAGGCCGATCTGCCGTTGCGGTTCACCGCGCTCACGCCGTGCTTCCGCTCGGAGGCGGGTGCAGCGGGCAAAGACACTCGCGGGCTGATCCGTCAGCATCAGTTTGAAAAGGTCGAGCTGGTCAGCATCACGACGCCCGAAGCGTCGGACGCTGAGCATGAGCGGATGACGTCCGCCGCCGAGCATATTCTTGAGGCGCTGGAACTGCCCTATCGGCGGATGCTGCTGTGCACCGGTGATATGGGCTTTAGCGCGCGCAAAACATATGATCTCGAAGTGTGGCTGCCGGGGCAAGGCAAGTATCGCGAAATCTCGTCCTGCTCGAACTGTGGTGATTTTCAGGCGCGGCGCATGGGCGCGCGTTTCCGCCGGAGTGGCGAAAAGGCCAAGCCCGAGTTCGTCCATACGCTCAACGGCTCGGGGCTGGCGGTGGGGCGCGCGCTCGTGGCGGTGCTCGAAAATTATCAGAACGCTGATGGCAGTGTCACCATCCCCACCGTGCTGCGCCCCTATATGCGCGGGGTTGAGGTGCTGACACCGTGATCCGGCGCGCCGCCTTGCTGGCGCTGCCTCTGGCGCTTTCGGGTTGCATCCCGGCGAGTACCGAACATCCGGGGCGTGAGCACGCCGCACCGACACCACCACGGATCGACCCCGATATGGCGAGCATCGATTCAACGCCGCAAGTGTGGGAAACAAACCCTGCGGACAGCAGTGTGATTGACGTGCCCGGCGGCACCTACACCGTGCAGTCGGGCGATACGCTGCGCAGCATTGGCCTTAAAACGGGGGTGGGGTGGGAGATGCTGGCGCATGTCAACGCGCTGACACCCCCCTATGCGGTGCCGCCGGGCACCCAACTCACCGTGCCTGCGGGGCGATATCACATCGTCAAGGCGGGCGAGAGCGGGATCGCGATTGCCCGGGCGCACAGCGTGCATTGGGCTGAAATCGTCGCGCTCAATGGCTTGACCGAGCCCTATATCATCCACGCCGATCAGCGGCTGCTGCTCCCCAGCCTTGCCGGTGCGGCGGCGGCAACTGGGAGGGACGCGGGCACCGCGCCAACCGCTGTGGCTCAACCGAAGCTCGATGGCGATATTGCGTCGCGCGCGGCTGCATTCAACCTCGACGATCTGGTCTCAGGAGGGAGCGAGCCCGCGCAGCCATCAAGTGCGCGCGCACCAAAGCCACCGCATGACAGCCCGACGCTGCAACGGCCCCTGCCCCCTACAACGCCCGTCGCACCACCGCGCCATTATGTCGGCGGCGGCTTTGCTTGGCCGGTGAATGGCGATGTCGTCGGCAAATTTGGCGGCGGCGGCGGTCAGGGGATCGATATTTCGGTGCCCGCCGGCAGTCAGATTCAGGCGTCGGCAACCGGCGTCACCGCTTGGGTTGGCTCGATTGCCAATTATGGTGGCACGATCATCCTGACACATGGCGATGGCTGGATCACGCTCTACAGCCATGTCGCCAAGGCGAGCGTCACGCGCGGCGCACAGGTGCGGCGCGGGCAAGTGATTGGCGTCACCGGTGGCGCGGGCTCGGGGCGGCTGCACTTCGAAATTCGGCTGCACAAATCACCTGTCGATCCGCTGAAGAAATTGGGCTAATCTCCCGCTCAGGAGATTACCCCATGACCAACGACTCAAACTGGCCCCAAGCGGGGCGTGAACGGATGATCGTGCCCGCCGCCATTGGGCATATCGGCACCGATCATCCCATCGATGAATATGCGCTGATAGCGAAGATGGATGACACGCACGTCTTTATGATGGGCGACAATCCGGCTCTGCCGCGTATGCCTGAAAAGCCGACACTGCTCGACTTTTTTACCCATCGGATCACCGGGCTTACGCGGCGGCATCTGCTCACCAGCGCGCAGATGGCGATGGACGCAGGGATGGACGAGAAGATCGTGCTCGCCGTGCTGCTGCACGATATTGCCAACGGTTGCCTCATCCGCGCTGACCACGGCTATTGGGGCGCGCAACTGATCGCCCCCTATGTGAGTGAGGAAGTGGCTTGGGCGGTGCAGATGCACCAGCCATTGCGTTATTTTGCTGATGAAGCGGTCGGCTATGCCTATCCCGAGAGCTATCATCAGTTTTTCGGCCCTGATTATGTCCCGCCCGCCTATATTCAGGAAGCCGCGCAAGCCGCGCGCAGTCACCGCTGGTACATGTCAGCGCGGCTGGTGACGATTTACGACAAATATTTCTTCGACGATATTCCCGAACCCGACCCAGAATTGTTTGCAGACATCATCGGTCGGAATTTCAATCAACCCGCCGAAGGACTTGGCTTTGATGGATCACCCACCGCGCATATGTGGCGCTCGATGATCTGGCCGAACAATTTTCTGTGACGAGTGAGGGTTGAGCCGTTTGTCCGTCGGGCACGGCGAGCACGGTGTTGAAACGGTTCAAACTGCGGGAAGGATGGAGAAATGCGCGTTTTAGGTGTAGCACTGTTGATCGCGCTCGCTGCCGCAGCGCCGATTGAGGCCCAACCCGCGCCGCCGCCGCGTGCAGCCGTTTCGCCCCTCATCGCCCAACGCGCGCATGATTTGATCGCGTTGATCAATGGCGGGGGCGACGCGACAGCGCTTTTCGCACCCTCGTTTCTCGCACAGGTTCCTGAATCGAAAGTGCGTGAAATCGCCGCCCAACTCGTCGCGCAACTCGGCAAAGCGACAGGCGTCGGGGCCTTTACCCCAATTTCACCTTTCGCCAGCACACTTCAGACGCGTTTTGAGACGGGCGAGGCCACGCTGAATCTGACGGTGATGTCCGAGCCGCCGGGGCAAATCACCGGGCTGTGGATTACGAATGTGCAGAGCGCGGCGCTGGCGCGCCTCACAACTCTGGCGAGCGTCGCCGACGCGATCAGGGCGCTGCCCGGTGAAACGGGGTTCATCGCGGCCACCATCAATCATCCCGATGCGCCGCTTGCTTCGGCAAACCCTGATCATCCCTTGGCGATTGGATCAACGTTCAAGCTTGTCATCCTCGCAGAATTGGTGCGCGCGATCAACGCGGGCGAGCGCCACTGGGACGATGAGATAGTCCTTGATGGCACCGAACGTCCCGCTGGGGCGTTCATGCACACGCCCGCTGGCACCCCCGTCGCGCTGCGCACGCTGGCCGAAGACATGATCAAGGTCAGCGACAACAGCGCCACCGATGTCCTCATTCATACGCTGGGTCGGGAGCGGATTGAAGCAATGCAAACGCAGGTCGGCCTGCGCCAAGCTGCGGCCAACCGGCCTTTTCTGACGACGATGGAAGCCTTTAAGCTCAAGGGTGTCGGGCAAGGCGCGCTCGGTCGGCGCTATCTCGCAACCGACGAACCGGGTCGTCGCGCCCTGTTGGCGGGAGAGGTGGCGGCGGTGCCCGCCAGCGCCATCGGCGCGCTGTTTGCCGACGGCCAGCCGGTGATGATCGACCGTCTCGAATGGTTCGCCTCGCCTGCCGATCTGGTGCGCGTGATGATGTGGCTATACCGCCAGCGCACCACACCCGGCGGAGCCGAGGCGCTGCGCATTCTGGCGATCAACCCCGGCCCAGCAACCGCACTTGTCAGTCAGTTCGGCTATATTGGGTATAAGGGCGGCTCGGAGCCCGGCGTGCTCAGCATGACGTTGTTGCTGCGCGACAAGCGTGGCGCGGCGACGGTGATCTCCGCCAGTTGGAACAACAGCCAGGCCCCGGTCGATGAATTGCGCTTTTCAAGCCTCATCCGCCACACCGCAGAACTGATCATCGCTCCCGCGCCGTAACTTTGGCTGACTGCCCTCAGCGCCCTCCAGCACCGGTGCGCTATGCTGCGGGCCAGCGACCGCTCACCCGCCTCTTCGAGCGATATAGCCCGACAGCACGGCAACGCGCGGCTTGGTGACCCCGGCATCGCCAAGCGCGAACACCATCTGCCATGGCCCCTCTGGTGGCACGAAGCGCGCCGGAGCATGGCCAAGGTTAAACACGCACAGCAGTGTTTCGTTGCCATCGCGCCGGGTGAACGCGAGCAGCGTTTTGTCAGCGTGGAGCAGTGTAAAATCCCCGAAGCGCAGCGCAGCACTGGCTTGCCGCTGACGCACCATGTCTCTGGTGAAATGCAGCACCGACGCGGGATCACTCTCTTGCGAGGCGACACTTTGCGCGAGGTGCGACATGTCAACCGGCAACCACGGCTCATGTTCAGAAAAGCCGCCAAACGGCGCGGTGCCTGACCACACCATCGGCGTGCGCGCGCCATCGCGACACTTGGTTTCGGGCCAGTTGCGGATGGCCTCGGGGTCAAGCAGCCGTTCAAACGGGACATTGGCGTGGGTCAACCCAAGTTCTTCGCCAAAATAGATAAACATGTTGCCGCGTAGCGACAGCAATAACATCATCATCAGCTTGGCGAAGCCCGTGCTGTCGCGCCCTTGCGCGCAGCGGCTGACGATTCGCATCGCATCATGGTTAGAGAATGCCCAGCTTGGCCAAGTCCCCTCCGGCCATCGCGCCATGACTTGCGCGACGTAGCGCGGAGTGATGTGCGGGCCATCGAGAAAATCGAAGTTATACGCGGTGTTGAGACGCTGTTCGCCGTGCGTGATCAACTGCATCTCTCGCGTCGATTCGTCACCGCCCATTTCGGCAACGGTGAAGCGCCCGCCATAGCCATCCATCAACGCACGGAGCCGTTCGACGAACGGCACCAGTTCGGGCTGCGACATATTGTGGGTGTGCATCTGAAAGTCGAATGGGCGCGTCGGATTTTTGTGGCGCGCGCGCCGGTTATTGGTCAGCGCAGGGTTGTGAAATCCATAGTTGAGCGCATCGAGCCGAAAGCCATCCACCCCAAGATCGAGCCAGAAGCGCGCCACATCCAGCAGCGCATCCTGCACGTCGGGGTGATGCATATTGAGTTGCGGCTGCTCGGGCAGAAAGTTGTGCATATAATATTGACGCCTGCGCGCATCCCACGTCCAGGCTGGACCATAAAACACCGATTGCCAGTTGCTCGGCGGCGAGCCATCGGGCTTGGCATCGGCCCAGACATACCAATCGGCTTTTGCATTCTCTTTGTTTGCGCGGCTCTCGATAAACCACGGATGCGCATCTGAGGTGTGCGCGTAAACCTGATCGATGACCACTTTGAGGCCGAGTTGATGCGCCCGCGCGAGCAGCGCCTTGAAGTCCGCCAAAGTGCCGAAAACGGGATCAACATTGCAATAATCCGACACATCATAGCCGTAATCAGCCATCGGACTGGTGAAGAACGGCGAAAGCCAGATGCCATCTACGCCGAGCGACGCGACATGATCGAGATGGGCAGTGATGCCGGGCAAATCGCCGACACCATCGCCATTAGAGTCTGCAAACGAGCGCGGATATATTTGATACAGCGTTGCCCCGCGCCACCAATTGTCAGTTGCGGTCACAAGCGTCGGGAAGAGTTGGTTCATCATCAATGTCCTGTCGTGCAGATCAAATAATCGAAGCCCGCAAGCTGCACACGCATGCTGCCGGGGGCGCTGGAGGTCGCGGCGCAATCGCCATGGAGCGCGTGCCATCGGGTCGAAGCGCTATCAACCAAAACCTGCGCGGTGATTGGCGCGGCAGACGTGTTGAACGCCACCAATGTCTCGCCGGGCACACCCGCAACTTTTCGGCTGAATGCAATCAGCCCCGGCGCTTCACCGCTGGTGCGAAAAATCTGATCGCCACGCCGCAGCGCCAGCGATTCTCGCCGGATGCGGTTGAGTTCGGCTAACGCCTGATAAAACGGGTGAGTCCGATCAAATCGCGGGGTGGCCGTGTTTGCATTGCTGCCGAGCAGCATGTCAGCATTATAGGAGGCGACGTTACTGCCAAACATGTCCTGACGCGCGTCCTTGTCGCCACCAATGCCGATAAACCCTTGCTCGTCGCCTGCATAGATCACCGGCACGCCGCGCAGCGTCAGCAGCATCGCATAGCCAAGCAGCGTGCGCTTCTCCAGTTCGTCTTTGCTGGCTTTGGGATTGGCTTTGCGCACAAACATGGCAAAACGCCCATCGTCATGGTTGCCAATAAATGTGGCGAGTTGGCGCGCGCCGTCTTCGCCGTGGGGCCAAAGCGCATCATCCCAGAACGCACGGTTGAGCTGCGACGGCGCCCGACCTTCGGCCACAACCTGCTTGACGCCCTCAAAGAGCTTCCAATCGAGCAGCGCGGGCAGGTGGTGGGTTTTGGCAAACGCGGGAGAGAATTCGGGATCGCTCACCTCACCGAAGATATGAAAATGCGGGATGCCCGCAGCTTGGGCACGCGCCAGCATCGCCGGCACAAATTTCGCCCAAAATTCACCGTTGACATGCTTGGCGGTGTCGATACGGAAGCCATCAATGTGATAATCGCTGATCCATGTGCCATAAATGTCGATGAACCCTTGCACCACGCGCGGATTTTCAGTGAACAGATCATCCAATCCACTAAAATCGCCGTAGGTTGAGCTTTCACCCTTATAGGTCGTGTCACCGCGATTATGGTAGTAGATCGGGTTGTTAAGCCAATCGGGCACCTTAAGATGCTCCTCCCCCTTGGGGATGAACGGTGTGTAGGCATAATCGGGCCGGGCCAAATGAGCAAAATTTTCGGGGGTCTGGTGCGCCTCGTCATCGCCCATGAAGCCTGGGTTGATTGGTGCACCATCCACCCCGCCGCGCCGGGTATAGGGATAGTCGGCGATTGACCGATACGGGCAGGGCTGGCCCACACAGTCTTGATATTGGATGACATCAGCGGTGTGGTTGACCACGATGTCCATATAGACCTTCATCCCACGCGCATGGGCGGCCTCGACCAGCGCTTTGAAATCGGCGTTGGTGCCGAAGTGCGGATCAACCCGCGTGAAATCGGTGATCCAATAGCCGTGATAGCCCGCTGAATCGCCTTGGACGGCCTTGTTTTTGAAAATGGGCCCGACCCAGATTGCGGTCGCGCCGAGATCTTGAATATACCCGAGATGCTCTGTCAGCCCCTTCAGATCGCCACCATGATAATAGCCTTTGTCGGTCGGATCAAAGCCATCGACCGCCTTTCCGCCCGCGAGTCCGCCATGATCATTTGTACGATCACCATTGGCAAATCGGTCGGGTAGAACGAAATAAATCACTTCGTCTTCGGGAAGGCGCTGAAGATAGGCAGGTGCGGCGCGCACCCCAATGCCCGTTATAAGGATAAACAGGCCCATTAGCGCTGTCAGCAGTCGTCCCATGGTCACTCTATAGCCCGCTTTAAGCGCACAGACCTGCCACACCGATGCGGCGGCGACAAGTTTCGCGCTGATGTATTCGTATGCGGCTCGGCTGGCGTTTGACGCCGGTGCCGATGGGCGTCATGAAAAGCAGATATAATGTTGGGAGAGAATGATGGAGAAGCCGCGTCAGCGCCTAAGCAGCCTTATCAACATGCAGATGATGGGGCTGGGCGTCGCGAGTTCGTTCGCGTTGCAAGAATCGAACACTGCACGAATTTTTCAGACGATGGGAGCCGATCTCGGCAAGCTGCCGTTTCTGATGCTCGCGGGACCGGTGACCGGCCTGTTGATGCAGCCGATCATCGGCCATTATTCGGATCGCACTTGGGGGCCGCTCGGGCGGCGGCGGCCTTATTTTCTCGGCGGCGCAATGTGCGCGATGATCGCGATGTTCATCATGCCCAATGCGGGCGCGCTGTGGCTCGCGGCGGTGATGTTGTGGATCCTCGATTTCTCGCTCAATGCGGCCATGGAACCCGGCCGCGCCTTTACCAGCGAACTCACACCGATGAGCCAGCGCGCGTTTGCGTTTGGAATGGGGATGCTGATTTCGGGGGGAGGGCAAGTCATCGGCAACCTTGCGCCATGGGTGCTTGATCAGTTCCATGTCGCCAATATCGCGCCCAAGGGCCATATCCCCGATACCGTGCGTTACAGTTATTATATCGGCGCGGTCTGCACCATTTTGGGCGTGGGCTGGACGGTGCTCAACGTCCGCGAATACAGCCCGGCCGAGCTGGCGGCTTTCGATGATGACAGCCCCGCAGCGGAAGAAAACCCGGTCATCCGCCCGCGCCACGGGCTATGGTGGCTGGTCAGCGGCGCGGCGGCAACGGGGCTGATCTGGTCAGTGGTGAGCGACAGCGTGTCGCGCTATTCACTCAGTGTGCTGACTGTGGGCGGCGCTCTGTTCGGGCTCGCGCAGATGTACAATGCGGCGAGCCGCAAAACCACTTTTCTCACGCATATTCTGAGCGATCTGGTGCAGATGCCGCCGATCATGAAGCGGCTCGCGCTGGTGCATTTCTTTACCTGGATCGCTTTGTTTATCCGTTGGCCCTATACGACGCCGGTGGTGACACAATATGTGTTTCATTCGACCGATCCGACCTCGGCCGCGTATAATGAAGGTGCCAACTGGGTCGGAATTCTCAATGGCAGTTACAGTGTGGTGTCAGCATTTGTGGCAGTGTTGCTCATTCCGCCGCTCGCCCGACGGTTCGGCAATGCGAGAACGCATATTGGTTGTTTGTGCATTGCGATCATTTCGTACCTGCTCGTGTTTGTCATCCGTGATCGCTATATGCTGTTCATCCCCTTTATCGGGTTCGGAATTGCCTGGGCGTCGCTCAACATGCTGCCGTTCGTCATCCTGACGCGGACATTGCCTGCCAACAAACTCGGCATTTATCTCGGTATTTTCAACTTCTTCATTGTGCTGCCGCAGATCATTGTTTCGACCACGATGGGGCCAATCCTGCGCAGCTTCTTCCCGCATGAACCGATCTGGACATTCCTGATCGCCGCCATGGCAACAGCTTTGGCCGCGCTCGCGATGCTGCGGGTGAAGGAGCCGTTGGCGACGGCGGAGGTGTCACGCCGCGCCTGACGATTTGCGAACGATGAGCCGTGTCGGCAGCATTCGGTTCGTGACAGGTTCGTTGCGGATGAGCGCGAGCAACATCTCGACCAAGGTGAGCCCTGCGACACGGACATCTTGCATGACCGTGGTCAGCGCAGGGTTGGTGAAGGCAGCAATCGGAATGTCATCAAAGCCGACAATTGCCACGTCATCGGGAACCCGCAGCCCCGCGCTCCGGCATGCGCTTAGGGCACCGATGGCGATCATGTCGCTCGCCGCAAAAACGCCATCGACCGGCACGCCACGCGCGAGCAGCGTTTCCATCGCCGCCCGGCCATCATCCTCGGTGTTGAGCGCATCGACCTGCAACGCGTGATCAACGCCCAACCCCGCTGCCGTCGACGCGACGATATAGCCCTGATAGCGCGCCAGAAACTCTGGATAATGGTTGCTCGCATTGCCAAGAAAGGCGATCCGTTTGCGGTTTTGGGTGATGAGATGGTGCGTCGCGAGACGCCCCCCTTGCACATTGTCGCAGCCGACCATCGTGCCTAATTGGCCTTCGGCGGCCCCCCAGCGCACGAAATGCGTTCCTTGTGCAACCAATCGCTCAAGCAGCGGGGCATATTCGACATAATCGCCGTAGCCGAGCAAGATGAGCCCGTCCGCCTTGCGGCTGTCTTCGTAATCGACGTGCCAATCCCCCGAAAGCTGCTGAAACGAGATGAGCAGATCATAACCATATTGCGCCGATGCACGGGTTATCGACCCGAGCATTGCCAGAAAGAATGGGTTAATATGTGAATCATCCGAGGTCGGATCATCGAAGAACAGCAGCGCCAAGGTGTTTGATTGCTGCGAACGCAGGTTCGAAGCGTTCTTGTCGACCTTGTAATTGAGCTGCCGCGCCACGGCCTCGATGCGTTTGCGCGTTTGCTCACTGACCGCTGGACTGCCGCGCAATGCCCGCGAAACCGTCGGTTGCGACACGCCTGCGATATGGGCAATGTCAAACGAAGTCGGCTTATTTGACCCGCGCACGATACACCCTTTCCGCTCTCACGCCCGCAGAACCGGAGGATAATCCGTTCATCACCCGATGCAATGTATATTATGCACTTTCGTGTGCGCGGTGCGTGAAGCGGGCCAGCGCGCCAGCGCCCCGCCCCATGCAAGCGCGTTATCGGTTTGAATTTGAGCGGTTGAACATTATGAAATGCCAACCTCGTTCACCATGACTGGCACCTAACATGACCCAAGCCAACAACGCGCTCACTTCAATCGCCATTGTTGGCGGCGGTTCCGCCGGGTGGATGGCGGCGGCCGCGCTCGCGAACGCGGTGGGCAAGACCATCGCGATCACGCTGATCGAGTCGGATGAAATCGGCACGGTCGGCGTGGGCGAGGCGACGATCCCGCCGATCAAATCGTTTAACCGCGAGCTTGGGCTCAGCGAGGTCGAGTTTATAAAAGAAACGCAGGGCAGCTTCAAACTCGGGATCGAGTTTGTCGGCTGGGGGGCTTCGGACAGCCGTTATTTTCACCCCTTCGGCAGCTATGGGGACGATTTTGATCGCGTGTGGCTGTACCATTATTGGTTGCGCGAGCGGCTCAACGGCGATCAAACGCCGATAGACGACTATAGCATGTGCTGGGCGCTCGCGCGCGAGAACCGCTTTGGCCCACCCGATGCCAATCCACGCGCGGTTCATTCAACCCACGACTATGCCTATCATTTTGACGCAGGGCTCTATGCGCGTTTTTTGCGGCGCTACGCCGAAGCACGTGGTGTGGTACGGCACGAGGGCAAGGTGGTGGACGTCGCTCGCGATGGTGAAAAGGGTACCATCAAACATGTCATCCTTGCCGATGGGCGCGCGGTTGCGGCCGATTTTTTCATCGATTGTTCGGGATTTTCCGGTCTTTTGATCGAAGGCGCGTTGCAGACCGGCTATGTCGATTGGACACATTGGCTGCCATGCGACCGGGCGGTGGCCATGCCGTGCGCCAACACCGGGCCGCTGACGCCCTATACCCGCTCGACCGCGCATCGCTCAGGATGGCAGTGGCGCATTCCGCTCCAGCACCGGCAGGGCAACGGCCATGTTTATTGTTCGCACCACATCAGCGACGATGCGGCGGCGGACGTCTTGACCCGCGCGGTTGAGGGGGTGCCGTTGGGCGATCCCCGGCTGCTCAAATTCACCACTGGGCGGCGTAACCGGTTCTGGAACCAAAATTGCCTCAGCCTCGGGTTGGCGGCGGGCTTTATGGAGCCGCTCGAATCGACCTCGCTGCACCTTGTTCAGTCGGGAATCAGCCGGTTTCTGCTGCTCTTTCCCGACCGCAACGCTGATCCTCTGCTCGCTGAAGAGTATAACCGCGCCACCGTGCAGGAATATGAGCGCATTCGCGATTTCCTGATCCTGCACTATAAAGCGAACACCCGGCCCGAACCCTTTTGGCAGGCCTGCGCCGCAATGCCTATTCCCGACGAATTGGCCTATAAGATTAAACATTTCAGCGGTGCGGCGCGTCTGGTTTCACCGCAAGATGAGCTGTTTCGCAACCCGAGTTGGCTCGCGGTCTATCT
>Ga0075019_10001455_pt1 | contig 13416 bp, 10 predicted proteins | sample ColStrG_CSR_2013_FD_71473 | JGI IMG/M metagenome (GOLD analysis project Ga0075019, IMG submission 71473) | Freshwater sediment microbial communities in response to fracking from Pennsylvania, USA - Cold Stream Run_MetaG_CSR_2013 | ecosystem: Environmental > Aquatic > Freshwater > Creek >...
GAATTTAAGGCGAAAATGAGAAATTGGCCGGAGCGTAAAGAACGTCGCGCACGCATCGAGATCATCCCGATGATTGATGTGATGATGTTTCTGCTCGTGTTTTTCGTGCTCATCTCCATCAATGTTCTGCCCGCGCTTGGTCTCAAGATCGTGCCGCCCGGCTCGGCCACGCCAGATAAAATCCTCGACAAGGTGCGCATCACCATCGGCATCGACAAGGATGGCAAGACCTATATTGACGGCACTCCGGTTGATTTGGCCGACATGGCCGCAAAGCTCAAAAGCATGGTCGGCGACAAGCCCTCAAGCGTGGTGATTTCCGGCGACGAAGGTTCGCCCCTGCAAAATCTGGTCGCTGTGATGGATGTGCTCAAGGTTGCGGGCATCACCAGCACCCATATCGTCACGCGGCAGAAGTGAGCGGCGCGGGTGAGTGAACTTTCCCACATGGACTGGCTCAGTGACGGCCTTGCCTTTATTGGCACTGCCGCTTTGCTGGCCGCTTTTGTCTATTATTCTCCCATACAGGCGCAGGTGCCTGAACTTTCTGATCCATCTGGTGCCCCGGCCGTTGAGTTGTTGGCCGATGCTTTGCCGGAAGCGGTAAAACCTCCAGAGCCGGTTCAGCCGCCGCCTGATCCGGTCATTCCCGAACCCAGACCCGAGCCGGCTCCTGAACCGCCGCCACCTCCGCCGGAACCTGTCATGTCTCCAAATGAAGCGTTGGAGCCATTGCCGCCGCCCAAACCACCGAAGCCCAAACCCGAGCCGCCAAAACCTGAACCACCCAAACCGGTAGTTAAGCCGAAACCGAAGGCTGAGCCGCCGCAAGAACCGGCCCCCAAACCGAAAAAAGTGATGGAACGAGCCCCCAAACCTGATCCGCAGGTGCGGGCCGCGCGCGACGAAAAAGCAAAGGCTTTGCGCGAGGCCCGCGCCGCGGCGGCAGCGGCCAAGCCGGCACCCGCACGCCCCTCCGCCAATGCAGGGGCTATTCGCGGCTGCATGCAGAGCGCGGCCTCACGCACACCGACGTCCAAAGAGTTCCGGCTTAATCCGCCGTCGGGAACTGTGTCCTTTGTGGCGCAGGTCAGTGGCGGTTCAATCGTGTCGGTCTCAACATCGGGCGGGTCAGCCGCCCTCAATGCACATGTCCGGTCGATGGTCATGGGTTCAGGCTGCGGCAGCCTGACCAATGGCGGTTCGACAACAATTTCCGGCTCGGCGGGGTTCTGACCATGAATCAGTCCCGCCCTGTCAAACCCAAAGTCGCCCTCACTTTCCATCGCCTCGCAGGAGTATCCAAAATGCGCGTAAAAATACTGGTGTCCACTCTGCTGCTGACCACAGCGCTCACCTCGCCTTTGCTGGCGCAGCAGGCGGCGGCTCCGGCCAAGCCTTTGACCCCGGAAGAAGAACTGCTGCTGCGTAAGCAGCGCCAGAGCTTGACCGACAATCCGGTCGATGTTGGTCGCCTTCAACTCGGCAATGGCGGCAAAACGGTCTCCAACGGCGGGGTGACCAATACAGCGCCTGGCGGCGGCAACATCATTGAAGAAGACACCCCGAAAGCCCGCTCGACCGTCACGCGTGACGCGATTGACCGCCAGTCGCCGACCTCCAATCCGTTTCAGTTGATCCAGCTTGCGCCGGGTGCGAACGTCTCCTCGACCGATGCTTTCGGCCTCAACGGCGGCAATATCACTGTTCGCGGCTTCAACAGTGACCAGATCGGTGTGACCATTGAAGGCGCTCCGGTCAATGACTCCGGCAATTATGCGGTTTACCCGCAAGAATATGTCGATGCGCCGAACCTGGGCCAGGTTTCGTTGGCGCAGGGCGCACCTGATCTCGACTCGCCACACATTGGCGCCACCGGCGGCGTGCTCAATATCTACATGCGCGATCCGGCCAAGACCTTCGGCGGCTATGCCTCGCAGGCGATCGGCACACATGGTGGGACCCAAAGCTTTGGCCGTATTGATACGGGCAAGATCGGTGGTTTCCGCGGCTATATGTCCTATTCGCATTACGAGCGTAACCACTGGACAGGCCCCGGCAGCGACAACCGCGACCACGTCGATTTCAAGGGCGTTTATGAATTTGACGCCCAGAACAAGGTGAGCTTCTCGGCCATTTACAACAGCGCCGTGAACAATTTTTATGTGCAGCCGACGCTGGCGCAATTTGCCTCGCATTACACCTATCTGTCGGCCTTGCCGGCCACGGCCATCACCGGCCCGGACCAAACGGCCAACAGTGCCGCAAACTTCTACGGCTACAAGATCAATCCGTTCAAGAACCTGATTCTGAGCGCGCCATCGAGCTTCACCCCGGCCAACAACCTGACCTATGACGTCATTCCGTATTTCTGGTATGGCTATGGAAGCGGCGGCGGCGTCAGCGGTCTCAAGAATGGTTCGGTGTTTTATGGCAACACCAAGCTGACCGACACGTTCAATGCCAATCCGCTCATTACCAACACGCTGTTCTATAACCCCTCGATCACCGAGACCTATCGTCCCGGCATCATCAATAAGTTAACCTATCAGTTTGGCGACCACAAGCTGATCGCCGGCTACTGGTTTGAATATGCCAACCATCACCAGACCGCGCCCTATATTCCTCTGGCTTCAGACGGCACGATTGCTGATCCTTTCGCGGGCAATAGCCAAGGTTATATCATCAAGAATGGCCTTTATAATGGCAGCACTTTGATGCGCCGCGACGCCACGACCAAGACCACCACACACACTTTCTTCGCGGGTGACTCCTTCTCGATGTTCAATGATGCGCTGAACGTCGAAATCGGTGCAAAGCAGGTGTTTATCAACCGCGACGTGACCAACCGCCTGCCGGGCGCGAGCAATATCAACGTTGATCTGGCGGCAACCTTGCCAACACTTGGCTTGCGTTACAATCTGAACAAGGAAAACCAGATTTTCGGCAGCATCAACACCACCGTCCGCACCCCGCCGAACTATGCCTTTATCGACACGTTCAGCGGCAGCACCGGCAAAATCTCGACCAAGGGCGTGACCGGTCAAAAGAACGAAAGCGCCGTGACGTTTGAGTTTGGTCATCGCTACCAGAGCGACTTCATCGTCTCTTCGGCTTCAGTATTTGCCACCAATTACCGCAACCGTCAGGTGACAACGACCGTGATTGACGGCGGCAGCACGATCACCGAATCTATCAATGCCGGCAGCGTCTCGTCTTACGGTATTGACGGTGAAATCGGCACCAAGCCGTTCTGGGGTGGCTGGACCATCTATGCCTCGGGCGAGTTGATGCACACCCGCCTCAACGACAATCTGATGGTGGGCGCAGACTTCCTGCCGACCAAGGGTAAGCAGATGGTGCGTGCACCAAACCACTCTGAAGCCCTGTCGATTAAATATGACACCGGCCATTTCTATGCCGGCGTGTCGCTCAAGAATACCGGCAGTCAATTCTCGACCTTCATGAATGACGAACGCATCGGCAGTTTCGCGCAGGTTGACGCGCTGGCCGGTTATCGCTTCGATGATATGGGCTTCGTGAAGAAGCCGGAACTGAAGCTCAACTTGCACAACCTGTTCAACCGCCGCGTTCTGACCGGCGTTTCGGGTGTACAGACCAATGCTTTGGCCACAACGGGCGTCAACGGCACCGTGATTGCTGGTTCCGCTCCGAGCTATTATCAGGGTGAAGGCTTTGCCGCGATCCTGACCTTGAGCGGAGCGTTCTGATGCAGATCGACAACGCCTTCTTCCACGAGCTAACGCTAAAAATCTTGTTTGGTTGCTTGGCGTTGCTGGTTTTTGTTCTGCTCGAACGGTCGATCTACTATTCGGTTTTGACCGTTCGCGGTTGGCGGGCGTGGCGGATTATCCACCGCGCGCCGCTGTCCGCAGCCAGCGCATTGCATTTTCGCGGCGGCGACATTGTGAGTTCGTCGCTCAACGAATATGTCGAGGCGCAAAATCAGCCCGACGCCAATCGTCATCGCATTGAAGACCTGTCATCGGCGCTGTATTTGCATGTCAACGGGCGGGTGAATGCCCGCCTCTGGCTGCTCGATACGATCGTGACGGCAGCCCCTTTGCTGGGGTTGATCGGCACGATTCTGGGCATCATGGATACGTTCAACGCGTTGTCGTCAGGCGGTATTTCCGATCCGGCGGCGGTAAGTCGAGGTATCGCCTCGGCGCTGAACGCCACGGCCATCGGCATCGGCACCGCATTGGTGGGGCTTCTGGCGCATAATCTGCTGCATCGCCAGGCGGAAGTGATTACCGAAAACTTCAAGGGCTTCTTGCTCGCAACCACAAAATAGGCTGATCTTTCAGCCTGTTTCACTCTCAAGCCGCCAAGATGCCCGAGGTGTTTTCATGCAATCGAACCGTCGCGAAGTTCTCACTCAAGCCGGCTCCTTTCTTGTCGCCTCGACGGTGACGGGTTCAGCCTTGGCTGGCACAAACTTCGCGCCCCTCAAATTGAGGCTATTGGAAACCTCTGACCTCCACATGTTTGCGATGGACTGGGACTATTATCACGCCATGCCGGACGCGACCGTTGGATTGAACAAGATCGCAAGCCTGATCGCGACCGCGAGGGCGGAAGCCAAGAACTCTCTGCTGTTCGACAATGGCGACATTATCCAAGGCAGTCCGTTGGGTGATTATGTGGCGCAAAAACTGGCGCTCAAGCGCGGCGATGTGCACCCGATGTTCATGGCGATGAACAGGCTTGGTTATGACGCCGCGACGGTGGGCAATCACGAATTCAATTTCGGACTGGACTTCATGGATGTGGCGCTCGGCGGCGCCAACTTCCCATTTGTTTGCGCCAATCTGTTCAAGGCCGACGGCAGCAGCTATTTCCCACTCTATAAAGTTCTTGAGCGGAATTTCACTGACGAGGCAGGCGCGCCGCAAAAGCTGCGGATTGGTGTCATTGGTTTTGTGCCACCACAAATCTTGATCTGGGATAAGGCGCGGCTGGAGGGCAAGGTTCAGACGCTGGATATCATCGCCTCAGCGCAAAAATATGTGCCCGAATTGCGCGGGCAGTGCGACTTATTGCTGGCCCTGTGCCATTCCGGCATTTCAACCATGGAACCGGTTGAGGGCGGGGAAAACATGTCGTTCCACCTGTCCAAGGTAGCTGGTATCGACGTGATTTTCACCGGCCATTCGCACCGGGTGTTTCCGGGGCCGGACTATTCCGCACGCGAGGGCATTGACGCGGTGCGCGGCACATTGAATGGCGTTCCGGCGGTTATGCCGGGTTTTTGGGGCAGCCATCTGGGCCAGATCGACCTGACATTGACGCGACAGTCCGACAAATGGACGGTTGCCGATTTTTCTGTTCAAGCCAAGCCGATCTATCGGCGTGACAAGGATGGGGTAACTCCACTGGTGCGTGCTGACGCAGCCTTGAGCGCCAGTGTGGCGGAAGCACATCAGGCGGCGCTCGCCTGGGTCGAGGAGCCGGTGGGCACGCTGGCCAAACGGGCACACAGTTATTTTGTCTGGGTCGGGCATGATCCGGCCAGCAATATCGTCAATGCGGCGCAAATCTGGTATGCGGCGCAGTATTTCAAGAACACACCGTTTGCGGTGCTGCCAATCTTGTCGGCGGCAGCGCCGTTTCGTGCGGGATATAAGCCTGACTATTATATTGATATTGCCGCAGGCGAAATTCCGCTGCGCGCCGTGGCGGATCTTTATATTTACCCGAATGGCCTGACAGCGGTTAAAATAACCGGCGCAGACGTGCGCGAATGGCTGGAACATGCCTGCCGGACATTCAATACAATCGACCCGAAAAATACCAACCTACAGCCGCTGATCGAACCACGCGTGCCCTCATATAATTTTGACCAGATCGCCGGTGTTGCCTATCAGATCGACCTGAGCCAACCTGCGCGTTATGATTCCGAGGGCAAAGTGATCAATCCGCAAGCGCATCGCATCGTCAATCTGATCTATCAGGGCAAGCCGATTGATCTGGCGCAGGATTTTATCGTCATCACCAATAATTACCGCGCTGATGGCGGCGGCAAGTTTCCGGGGCTGGGCAGCGCCAAAGTCATCTGGCGTGCGCCTGACACCAACCGCGATGCGGTTCAGCACTATATTCACGCACAGAAATCGGTGGATTTTGCTCTGCAAGCTCCGTGGACCTTCGCGCCGATAGGGACCAAAGTTTCACTGAGTTTTGACAGCGCAGTGGCGGCCAGCGCGCTGGTGGGCGAGGTTCCGGGTCTGCGCCTCATTGGGAACGGCCAGCCCGGTTATAATTCCTACGCTATCGAACTGGTTTAACTCTCCTGCGCGCACCGCCCCCGGCGCTGGCATGACCTGGATCATGGACGCGCCGCCATGCCCGGCCCGGGAAAAGCTCTGTTTCAAGAGAGCTTTGGCCTGAGCGTGCGACAGACCGTTATTATCCCCGAAAGTGGATTTGCCCAGTGCGCTGGCGGTCGGGGCCAGCCGGATCATTACCGGTCTCAACGGCGTCACAGGTTTTGCCCGGATAGACTATGCCCGTGAGATTGAACAGGCTGGCGCCCATGCAGTTGCGCTCAACATTTATTTCATTCCCTCGATTTGACTCTGAGCAGGCGCGGAAGTGAATAGCACGAGTTTGACGTGCTCAAGGTGGTCAAGGCCAGCGTTAGAATTCCGGTTTTGGTCATTCTAAACTCCTCTTGCAGCGCGCGCACTCTGGCGACAAATTAAGCCCCCGAAACATTGCCAATCCGGAGGCTTTCGAGCGGGCAAATTACGTCAAGGTTTTGCAGCGCTATTCGGCGAGGTAAAAGAAAAAATATCGCGTTGCCAGCCGATTTTCACAGTTCGGCTTTGAAGCGATATCCCACGCCGGATTCTGTCTGGATGAGTGAAGTCTGGGCATCCCGGCCTTCGATTTTTGTCCGCAACTGACCAATAAATACCCGGAGATATTGGGTGTCATCCTTATGGGCCGGGCCCCAGATTGTCGAGAGGATCTGGCGATGCGTCACGACTTTGCCGGCGTTGTTGACCAAAATGCACAGAAGATCATATTCGCGCGGCGTCAGCTTCACCGGCGTGCCGGCGCGTGTAACCAGCCGTCTGTCCGTATCAATCACCAGTTCGCCAAATTCGAGACGTGTTCTGGCTGGCGCTGCGGTCGTTTTGTGCCTTAACGCCGCCCGCAATCGGGCCAGCAATTCGCCAACCGCAAAGGGCTTTTCGACATAGTCATCGGCACCCAAATCGAGCGCCGCGATCTTCTCCGCCTCACGGTCCCTGGCCGAGAGAACCAAAATCGGCACCCTGCTGAAAGCGCGCGCGGTGGCGAGCACCTCTTTGCCATCCATATCCGGCAGGCCCAGATCGAGCAAAATCAGATCCGGTGCGCCATTGGCGATCTGGTGCAGGGCGCTGGCCGCCGTTTCGGCATGCAAAACCACATAGCCAGAGGCTTCCAGCGCCGGGCGCAGAAACCGCAAGATTTGCGGCTCGTCGTCGACAACCAGAATACGTAAACCGCTCATTTCAGTTCCTTTGTGAGGTCTTTTGGCGCTATTGCCGGTTCTAACGGCAGTTGCAGCACAATTCTGGTGCCGCGCCGCCGCGCCGCCGGACTTTCCGCCCATATTTTGCCACCCATCGCCTCGATCAAGCCGCGACTGATCGACAGGCCAAGGCCGGTTCCGGCTTTGCGGCCATCGGGGCGGCCCCCCTGATAGAATTTTTCAAACACCCGTTCAAGTTCAGCAGGTTTGATGCCGGGGCCTTCATCAGTGACGGAAATGACAACAATTTTACCCTCCGTGCGGCCATGCACGGTGATTTTGCCACCGCCGCCATATTTCTGCGCGTTGTCGAGCAGATTGAACAACACCTGTTCGAGCAAATGGGCATCAGAACGCAACAACGGGATTTCCGGCGCGATGGAGACGGAAAACGTCTGCCCCGCAAAGCTCTTTGTGGCGCGCTCCACGGCGGCGCGAATGATTTCGGCAATATCGACAAAGTCGCGTTTCGGCTTGAGCGCGCCGGCCTCGATGCGCGACATATCGAGCAAATTGGCGATAAAACGCGCCAAACGGGCGGATTCTTCTTCAATCGACTTCAGCAAATCCTTGCGTTGCCCCTCTTGCATGGTTTCGCCAAATTGTTGCAGTGTTGTCACCGCGCCTGTGATCGAAGCCAGCGGCGTGCGTAAATCATGCGATAATGAGGCCAGCAACACAGTTCTCAACTTTTCATTTTGCTGCAATGCCACCGAATTAACCGCCGCCTTGACCAGAAGCGCGCGGTCAACCGCAATCGCGGTTTGCTCCAAAATCAGCGCCAATGCGCGCTCACGGGCGGGCAACAGCGGCGCGTCGGGTTGACCGGGCTGCAGGCCGCAAACGCCGATAACGCCGCGCGTGGTGACAAGCGGGCGAAATTGGAAGCGAACGTTTGGCAAAGTGCCGGTGTGCCAGCCCGCCGCCTCGCTTTTGTCAAAGGCCCAGCGCGCCGCGCTGGCTTCACCGGGGTCGAGTTCATCCACCGGCGGCCAGGAGGAGGCCAGAACCAGTTCGCCCTGATCAGGCAGCAACATGGTGACGCATTTGGCATTGAGGGTCTTTTGTGCATAGATCGTCGCCGCTTCCAGAATGGTGCTCAAATCCACCGCGCCGGACAATTTGCGAGACAGTTCAAAAATCGACTGAGTGGTCTGGACGTTTTCCCGCGCCAGAGCGCTTTGATCACGCGCATGTCCGGTTTGCCAGCCAGTGAGGATTGCAACGCCCAAAAATATCAGCAGTGCGAAAAATTCCTGAGGCTCGCGGATGGTGAAGGTGTAAATCGGCTCGATAAAGAAAAAATCATAGGCGAGAAACGACAAAGCGGCGGCAAAGATCGCCGAACGCAGCCCATATCTCACCGCGCAAAACAGCACCGCCGTGAGGAAAATCATCGAAAGATTGGGCAGTTTTAACCAGAGATCGAGCAGATGCCCGACCAGAACCGCCCCCGCCACCGAAAGCGGCACGGCGATCAGCCCAACTGAAAACTTGGGCTTAGTCAGCGTCAGCCACCCGATCACGCTGCGTCGGGGAGCAAGATTATCTTTGGCCGAATCGCCGGGCACCACATGAACGCCGATCTGGTCGGCCTTGCCGATCAGCGCATCAGAGAGCGAGCGACCCATCAGCGTAGTCAAAACTCCAGCCTTCGAGCGCCCGACCACAATTTGGGTGATGTTTTCGCGCTGGGCAAATTTGAGAATTTCACCCGGAACATCGCTGCCGATCAGCCGCGTCACCTCGCCGCCCAGCCGCTCGGCCAAGCGCAAAGACTCATCAAGCCGCTTAGCCTTGGCCGCACTGGCGCTGGTTGCGGGCTGTTCGACGCTGACCGCAACCCAGCCGGCATTCAGGCCGGTGGCAAGGCGGCTGGCCACCCGAACCACCTCCTGTGACAGCGCGTCCGGCCCCACACAAACCAGCAGCCGCTCCACCGTTTCCCAAGGGCCGGACACCGCGCCTTGCCGCAATTGCTCGACCATCGCATCATCGACACGGGCGGCAGTGCGGCGAAGCGCCAGTTCACGCAAGGCGGTAAGGTTGCGAAGCGTGAAGAAATTCTGCCGGGCCCGCTGCGCCGTTTCGGGCAGATAGATTTTGCCTTCTTTCAGGCGGCGGATCAGCTCATCTGACGGTATATCGACCAGAACAACGTCAGCGGCGTCCCGCAAAACAATATCCGGCACGGTTTCGCGCATGACAACGCCGGTAATGCGCGAAACGACATCGGCCAGACTTTCGACATGCTGGATATTGAGCGCCGTCCAGACATCAATTTTGGCATTCAACAATTCTTCGATATCCTGCCAGCGCTTCGGATGGCGGCTTTCGGGCGCATTTGTGTGAGCAAGTTCATCGACAATAATCAGCTTGGGTTTGCGCTTCAGCGCGCCATCAAGGTCAAATTCCTCGATGATGCGCCCCTGCCAAGCGATCTGTTTGCGCGGCAGAATCTCCAGCCCGGCGAGGAGGCTTTCCGTCTCGGCGCGGCCATGGGTTTCAACAAGGCCGACAACCACATCCACACCCTCATTTTTAAGGGTGCGGGCGCGTTGCAGCATGGCGTAAGTTTTACCAACTCCGGGCGCGGCCCCCATAAATACCCACAGGCGGCCGCGATCGTCCTTCGCCGAAAGCGCCAGCAGTGCATCGGGATTTGGACGTCGATCAATGTCACGATCTTGAGCCAAGCGGTTCAGACCTTAAAAATATGATTATAGACCATCCAACGCCAAATTTAGCAGCAAAACATTGACGCGCGGCTCACCAATAAAGCCGAAGATCGGGCGGTTAGTGTGCTGTTCGACCAGCGCGGCCAATTTATCCGCCGCCATGTTGCGCGCTTTCGCTACAGTCTCGATTTGGGCGGCGGCATTGGCGGGCGAAATATCCGGGTCGAGACCCGAGGCCGAAGTGGTGACCGCATCGGCGGGGACCGGCTCTCTGGAGGCGCGCGCCGCGACATCCGCCTTGATGCGGTCCAGCAATTTTTGCGAGGTTGGGCCAAGGTTGGAGCCGGACGAATTGGCGGCGTTATACGGCGCATCCACAGTCTTGGTGGCATCCGCAGGGTCAGCGGCGGAGGTCGCCGAGGGGCGGCCATGGAAATATTTGTCGGAGGTAAAGTTCTGACCAATCAGGGCCGAGCCTACAGGGTTATTTTTCGGCACGAGGCTGCCATTGGCCTGATCTTTGAGAGCCATTTGCGCTATTCCCGTAATGGCTAACGGATAGGCCAGACCAGTGAGCAGTGTCAGCAGGGTTAAAAGCACGAATGCGGGGCGGATTTGGGCGAACATGAGCGTCTCCTCAAGCCAGATGCAGGGAATTGATCAGCAGATCGATGATCTTGATGCCTATAAACGGCGCGATGACGCCACCAAGGCCGTAAATGGTCAGGTTACGGCGCAGTAAGGCCCCTGCCCCCACCGGGCGATAGGTGACGCCCTTCAGCGCCAGCGGAATCAGCGCGATGATGATCAGCGCATTGAAAATCACCGCTGAAAGAATGGCGGATTTATCCGAGGCCAGATGCATGACATTTAGCGCCCCCAGTTGCGGATAAGCGGCGATAAACAGCGCCGGAATGATGGCGAAATATTTCGCCACATCATTGGCAATCGAGAAGGTGGTGAGCGCGCCGCGCGTCATCAAAAGTTGTTTGCCGATGCCGACAATCTCGATCAGCTTGGTCGGGTCTGAGTCAAGATCGACCATATTGCCGGCCTCGCGCGCTGCCTGGGTGCCGGTTTGCATGGCGACGCCGACGTCAGCTTGCGCCAATGCGGGCGCGTCATTGGTGCCGTCGCCGCACATGGCAATCAATCGTCCACCCTGCTGTTCGCGACGGATATAGGCAAGTTTATCCTCCGGCGTGGCCTCGGCGATGAAATCATCAACGCCCGCTTCCGAGGCGATGGAGGCTGCGGTGAGGGCATTGTCGCCGGTCACCATCACGGTTTTGATGCCCATGGCGCGCAATTCGGCAAAACGGATGCGAATGTCGGGTTTAACGATATCTTTGAGGTGAATGACCCCCAAAAGCACGCCGTTTTCGGCCAGAGCCAGCGGCGTGCCGCCCGAGCGGGCGATACGCTCTACCGCCTGATTGAAGTCAGCGGGGGCACTGGCGCGCGTCAGTCCGCACAGGTTGAGCACCGCATCCACCGCGCCCTTCCGCAGCACGCGATCCGGCAGATCAACACCAGAAATGCGGGTTTGCGCCGTGAACAGGATGACGGTGCCGCTGGCATCCGCAGCAACAGGCTCAACCTGATAGAGGTTCTTGGCCAGCGCGACGATCGAGCGGCCCTCAGGGGTTTCGTCGGACAGGCTCGACGCCAAAGCTGATTGAGTAAGATGGCGCTCGGAAACGCCACTCACGGCTACAAATTCGTCGGCCATGCGATTGCCGAAGGTGATGGTGCCGGTTTTATCGAGCAACAATGTGTCAACGTCACCCGCCGCTTCCACCGCGCGCCCCGATGTGGCAATCACGTTAAAGCGGATCAACCGGTCCATGCCCGCAATGCCGATGGCCGAAAGCAGCCCGCCAATGGTGGTGGGAATAAGACAGACCAGCAGCGCAATAAGCATGGTCACGGAGAGCGTTGTGCCGGAATAGCTGGCCAGCGGCCACAATGTGACGCAGACAATCAAAAAGATGATGGTCAGGCCGGACAGGAGGATGGACAGCGCCAGTTCGTTCGGGGTTTTCTGGCGCTCGGCCCCTTCCACCAGCGCAATCATCCGGTCGATGAAGGTTGAGCCGGGGGCGGCGGTAATCCGCACCTTGATAAAATCCGAGAGCACGGTGGTGCCGCCCGTAACAGCCGAACGGTCGCCGCCCGCCTCGCGGATAACAGGGGCGGATTCTCCGGTGATGGCGCTTTCATTAACCGAGGCCAGCCCTTCGATAATCTCGCCATCACCGGGGATGAGATCGCCCGCTTCAACCAGAACAACGTCTCCAACGTTCAGATCAAGCGCGTTGACGCCCGAATAAAGCCCGTCAATTTCAGTGGGATCCAGATAGCGCTTGGCATAGGTGTCGCTGCGGGTTTGGCGTAACGTGTCGGCCTGCGCCTTGCCGCGCCCCTCGGCCACTGCTTCAGCAAAATTGGCAAACAGCACGGTGAACCACAGCCAACCGGCGATCTGGCCGGTGAACAGCAGCGAATTCTGCCCCGAAATCAGGTCACGGATGAAGAAGGCCGTCACCACAGCCGAGACAATTTCGGTGACAAAAATTACAGGATTTTTGGCAAGGGCGCGCGGGTTCAGCTTTTTGAGTGCGTCCAACGCGGCGGTGCGGACAATGCGCGCATCAAACAGCGATTGAGAATTTGATTTATTTGACATGACAGTTTCCAATCTTGGACTGTTCCATTCGTGGTCGAAGTGCTGGCGAAATCAGAAGGTCAAAATCAAAAGGCCTGGCCTTTGAGCATTATGAAATGCTCGACGATCGGCCCCAGCGCCAGCGCGGGAAAATATTGCAGCAAATACAAGATGATGATCACGCCGATCAGCAGGCCGACAAACAGCGGGCCGGTGGTGGGGAAGGTGCCGGAGGAAGCGGCTGCGCGCTTCTTGGCCGCCAAAGACCCCGCCAAGGCCAGAACCGGCACAATATAAGCGAAGCGTCCCAGCAGCATGACAATGCCCAGTGTGGTGTTGAACCAAGGCGTATTGCCATTCAGGCCCGCAAAAGCCGAACCATTATTGGCTGTGGTCGAGGCATAGGCATAGAGAATTTCCGAGAGTCCATGCGGACCGGCGTTGTTGAGGCTGTCGAGCGCAGTTTTCAGCATCACCGAGGCCCCCGCAAAGCCCAAGACAAGCGCGGGATAGATGAGAAT
>Ga0075019_10001456_pt1 | contig 13416 bp, 14 predicted proteins | sample ColStrG_CSR_2013_FD_71473 | JGI IMG/M metagenome (GOLD analysis project Ga0075019, IMG submission 71473) | Freshwater sediment microbial communities in response to fracking from Pennsylvania, USA - Cold Stream Run_MetaG_CSR_2013 | ecosystem: Environmental > Aquatic > Freshwater > Creek >...
CCAGGGTCTTGGTGAGTCCCATGCCGCTGGCGATGGCACTGGCCTGATCCAGTGCGGTTTGAGCGGCGGTGCCGGGTTTGTCCGCGCAACCCAATTGGAGTTTGCGCAGTATCGGCGCGTCTGCGGGTTTGCTCTTGAGTTGGTCGCAGCGGAACACCGATTCGGCAGCGAGCAATACGCATTGCGTGATCTTCCAGGTCTCGTCGCGTCCCTTGACGGTCAGATCGGTGAAATAAGAGACCGCATCTTTGCTGGCTGTTTTATGCAGCGCATTCAGACCGGCACGCACCGCATCGATGTATTGTTTCGCGGAAAATTCGGTGGACTTGCCCAGTCCGACCAGCAATACGCGTTCGGCCATGATGCCGGGAACATGATGCAAAACCAGCGTTTCCGCGAGTTTCCCGTTCATGTCGCCCCGCGCGAGGACTTCGCCCAGGTGATGCTTGGCAGTTTGATCCAGCAACTGGGCTGCGGCCGAAAGTTTTCCGCCGGCAAACACGCCGACCACCACACATGCACTACGCTGTTTATCCGAACTGCTTTGTTTTATGCTAAATTCCACGCGCTTCTCCTAAAATTGATACTACTGTTCCAATGTCCGATTATCCGCAAACTCAGCCTATAAAGTCAAAGCAAGCTCGCGCGGGGATTTTTCAGCGCGCCTTGGTGCGCGAGTTTGCCAACAACGGGCTGCTGCTTTTTTCAGTATTGTTGGGCATCATCGTCATCAGCCAGCTTATCCGTTTTTTGGGTGAAGCGGTCAGCGGTCGCCTGGCCGTCGATGGCGTGCTGGCCATGCTGGGTTTCAGCGCGATGAATTATTTGCCGGTACTGCTTTCCATCAGCTTGTTCCTCTCCATACTGCTGACCTTGTCGCGCAGTTATCGCGACAGCGAAATGGTGGTGTGGTTCGGCGCGGGTATCGGATTGACGAGTTGGGTACGCCCGGTATTGTGGTATGCCGTGCCGGTAGTCACCCTGATCGCAACGCTCAGTCTGGTGTTATCGCCCTGGGCCTTGCAAAAGGCCGACGAGTTCAAACATGGATTGGAAAGCCGCGACGATGTGACTGCCGCGACACCGGGCACGTTTCGCGAATCCAAACAGGCGGATCGCGTGTACTTCGTGGATAACGCAGAACTGGGCTCGAATCGGGTGGGCAATATATTTGTGCAATCCGAGCAGAACGGCAAGTTGGGGACAATGACCGCCAAACAAGGCCTGCAGGAAACCAAGCCGAACGGGGATCGTTTTCTGGTGTTGCTCAATGGTACGCGCTATGAGGGTGTCGCTGGGCAGCGTGATTACCGGGTGGTCGAGTTCGATCGCTATGCGATGCGTATCGACAGTGTTCCCGCCAAGCAAATGCTGCCCAACTTGAACGCGATGTCGACCTTCGAGCTGTGGAGCAATCCCACCCCGTGGAATTTGTCGCAACTGGAATGGCGTATCGGCTTGCCTATCAGCGCCGCGATATTGGCACTGCTGGCTATCCCGCTGAGTTACGTGAATCCCAGAGCCGGGCGCTCGTTGAATCTGGTCATGGCGCTGGTCTTGTACATGGTGTACACGAACATGATCAGTGTGACCAATACCTGGGTCGGATCGGAAAAGATTTCTCCCGCTATGGGCTTGTGGGGGATACATAGCTTCATGTTGGCGACTGTCGTTGCCTTTTTTTACTGGCGTATGTCCTTGTTCACGGTGCGCAGGGTGTTAGCCAGATGAATATTTTCACGCGATATCTGGGGCGCGAAATATATGCCAGCATCGCCCTGGTGTTTGCCGCCTTGATCCTGCTGTTTGCCTTCCTGGATTTTGTCAACGAACTGAACGGCCTCGGGCAGGGCCAATATCGGCTGGCATACGTGTTGTTGTTCGTGTTGCTTACCATACCGGGGCACATCTACGAATTGTTTCCTGTCGCGGTATTGGTCGGGACCATTTCCGCATTGGTGCAGATGGCGTCGAACTCCGAGCTGACGGTGTATCGCGCATCCGGAGCCTCGCTCACCCAGATGTTGGCGGCATTGTTCAAGATCGCACTGCCGCTGGTGCTGCTGAGTTTCGTGTGCGGTGAATTTATCGCGCCACCCAGCGAGCGGATGGCGCAACAGTTGCGACTCAAAGCCCGCAATGCCCAAGTGTCACTGCAGGAGTTCCGTTCCGGGGTATGGGTCAAGGACGAGCAAAGTTTCGTCAATGTCAAAAATGTGATGCCCGATACCAGTTTGCACAACGTCTCCATCTACCGATTTGATGACGATTACCATTTGCAGGCGATCATTAACGCCAAGCACGCGAATTATATTCAGCCCGGCCGTTGGCAACTGGACGAGACCGTGGAAACACGTTTTGACAAACTGGCAACCACGGTGCAGACACATGCGACACAGGACTGGTTTTCAGCTTTGAATCCCGATCTGCTGAGCGTGCTGCTGGTGGTCCCCGAACAAATGTCGGCTTGGAATTTATATCAATATGCGAGTCATTTGCGCGACAACCATCAACAAAGTGCGCGGTACGAGATTGCGATGTGGAATAAATTGATCTTTCCGCTGGCGGTCATGGTGATGATGGTCCTGGCATTGCCGTTTGCCGGTCATCAGCACCGCTCCGGTGGTATAGGCGCGAAGATGTTCCTGGGCATCGTATTGGGCTTAGCATTTCATTTCTTTGGCAGACTGTTTGCCAGCCTGGGTGCGCTAAACAATTGGCAGCCTTTATTCAGCGCCAGTGCCATGACCACTTTGTTCCTGCTTATTGGCTTGGCTTTGCTGTGGTGGACGGAACGCCGCTGACCGAACCATTGGGGGTTGTCGCTGCTGGTTGCTTGACCATCTGTTTCACCGCTTCCCGTTGTTCCGGGGGAATATTGCTAAAGGCCCGATATTTCTCGCGTGCCGCTTTGCGTTGTTCCGGCGTGAGCTTGCTCCATAGGGTCAGGCGTTGTTGCATCCGCTGTTGCGCTGCCGGAGTAAGCTGGGGATAGCGTTTCGCCACCGCCAGCAGGCGTTTTTTCTGGGGGTCGGACAACTTGTCCCACTCGGTCGAAAGCGGGGCGAGAGCTTGCTGTTGTTGCGGGGTAAGTTTTTGCCATGGTTCAGCAGCGCACTGTGCAGCCGCGCTGAGAAAAACAATAAAAAAGCCTGCTGTAAGGATGTTCCTCATGCCGCGTAGTACCTGCCCGGGTTAATCTATAAAGAGTTCTATGGGCAATTCGTCTGTCAGGATGGCCACGTCCAACTCGTCAATTTGTTGTTCATGGTGATGTTGCCACCAAAGATTCGCGCCGACCGCGAGCGCGAGCGCGAGCATGGTTATCGTGACCCATTGCCGTGCCGAGTGAGGCAGCAGTGAATGCGTCAAGTTGTTGCCCGCAAATCTCAGCATCCGTACCGGCGCCGCCTGACTTTGCAAAGCTTTGGCGCGAGATTGTTGCAGCGATGACAAAGTTTCATCGTCCAATTTCCGGATACTTTGGTTAAGTATCCGAGTGATTTTATCCGGGTCTAGTTTGGTCGTCATGGTAGTTCGACTCCTTAGCTTTTAGTGCGATCGCCAGTGCATGGGTTGCCCGGGAACAGTGAGTTTTCACGCTTCCTTCCGTGCAACCCATGGCAGCGGCAGTTTCAGTTGTGTCCAGTCCCTCCCAGTAACGCAGCAAGAAGGCTTCCCGTTGACGTGCCGGAAGATCACTTAGTGCTGCTTCGATCAGGGCGATCAGTTGCTTCTGCTGGAACGAGGCGTGGGGCGAGGCCGGAGTGCTTTGATTCTCCTCATCTTCAAGCACATCCAGCGGGTCGAATTCTTCCTCTTGATGTTTGGGTTGCAGGGATGAAAATAAACTGGTCCAGGCATTGCGCACGGATTGCCGGCGATAGTGGTCGCGTATGGTGTTCTGCAGGATACGCTGAAACAGCATGGGTAATTCTTCGGCAGGTTTGCCGCCATATTTCTCGGCGAGTTTGAGCATCGCGTCCTGCACGATGTCCAGAGCGATATGCGTGTCGTGCACGGCAAAGCTTGCCTGCTTGAAGGCACGGCGTTCCACGCTGCTTAAAAATTGGCTTAATTCGGCGGGGCTACTCAGTTCGATCACCTTTGTAAAGTGCGCGTATGGTAGCAAATTGCGGATAAAGCCGCTTGAACCCACATCAGAAACACGGCAAAGGTTGACCAAAACCCGACGAACCTTTATCTTACACGGTCTTTTTGGCTTAAATTTTAAGGTGTTTGTGATGGAGTTGACCGGCGCAGAAATCGCTATCCGCTGTTTGCAGGAAGAAGGAGTGGAATACCTCTTCGGCTATCCGGGCGGGGCTGTACTACATATTTATGATGCGCTGTTTCAGCAGGAGCAAGTCAAGCATATTCTGGTACGTCATGAACAGGCGGCGATCCATGCTGCAGACGGTTATGCGCGCTGTTCCGACAAGGTCGGCGTGGCATTGGTGACTTCGGGTCCCGGCATTACGAATGCCGTCACCGGAATCGCCACCGCATATATGGACTCTATCCCCATGGTGGTGATCAGCGGTCAGGTGCCCAGTTATGCGATCGGTGAAGACGCGTTTCAGGAAGTTGACGCGGTCGGCATCACGCGTCCCTGTGTGAAGCATAATTTCCTGATCAAAGATGTGAAAGATATCGCGCCCACGATCAAGAAAGCCTTCTACCTGGCAAAGTCGGGGCGACCCGGCCCGGTGCTGGTGGACATCCCCAAGGATATCTCCAGTTTTAAAACCGAATTTGTATATCCCGAAAGCGTCAATATCCGTGCCTACAATCCGGTCGGCAAGGGCGACAGCACCCAGATCAAGCGTGCCGCGCAATTGTTGCTGGCGGCCAAGCAGCCTATGGTCTATGCGGGCGGCGGCGTGGTGTTGTCGGGCGCGGCAACGCAGTTGACCGATCTGGTGCGTTTGCTGGGTTTTCCCTGCACCAATACGCTGATGGGATTGGGCGGTTTTCCCGCGACGGACAAGCAATTCGTCGGCATGCTGGGTATGCACGGCACTTACGAAGCCAATATGGCGATGCAGAATTGCGATGTGCTGGTGGCGATCGGTGCCCGTTTCGATGATCGCGTGGTCGGCAATGTCGAGCACTTTGCGCAAGTGCCGCGCAAGATCATCCACATCGATATCGATCCTTCCTCCATCGCGAAACGCGTCAAGGTCGATGTGCCCATCGTCGGTGAATTGAAGCCGGTGCTGGACGAATTGCTGGCGGTGCTACGCGCGAGCAAGCAGAAACCTGATGCCGCTAATCTGGCAGCATGGTGGAAACAGATCAAAGAGTGGCATGTGGCCGGGGGCGGGTTGCGTTACAAGAATTCGACCGAGATCATCAAGCCGCAGTATGTGATCGAGACACTTTACAAGATCACGCACGGCGACGCCTTCGTGACTTCCGATGTCGGCCAGCATCAGATGTGGGCCGCGCAGTATTACAAGTTCGATCAGCCGCGCCGTTGGATCAACTCGGGCGGCTTGGGCACGATGGGATTCGGCTTGCCTGCGGCGATGGGCGTGCAGCTCAAGCATCCCGATGCGACCGTTGCCTGCGTCACCGGCGAGGGCAGTATCCAGATGAACATCCAAGAATTGTCCACTTGCAAACAGTTCCATCTGCCGATCAAAGTGCTGTCGCTGAATAATCGTTATCTGGGCATGGTGCGGCAATGGCAACAGTTCTTTCACGGTGACCGTTATTCGGAATCGTATATGGATGCGCTGCCGGATTTTGTGAAATTGGCGGAAGCCTACGGTCACGTGGGTATGCGTATCGAGAAACCGTCCGATGTCGAGCCGGCGTTGAAAGAAGCCTTCGCGCGCAAGAAGGAGCTCGTGTTCATGGACTTCCAGACCGATCCCAAAGAAAACGTATTCCCCATGGTTCCCGGCGGCAAAGGTTTGTCGGAAGTGGTATTGTCGGAGGACTTGTGATGCGCCATATTATTTCCCTGTTGATGGAAAACGAAGCGGGTGCATTGTCCCGTGTGGCGGGGTTGTTTTCCGCGCGCGGCTATAATATCGAGTCGCTTACGGTCGCACCCACCGAGGATGCCACCCTGTCGCGCATGACCATCGTGACGCGCGGTTCGGATGCGGTCATCGAACAGATCACCAAGCAGTTGAACAAGTTGATCGATGTCGCATCGGTGATGGATCTGAGCGAGGGCGAACATCTGGAGCGGGAGCTCATGTTGGTCAAGGTACGTGCCGAGGGGTCGGCGCGTGAAGAGATAAAACGGATGGCCGATATCTTCCGTGGTCGTATCTTGGATGTGTCCGCGAATACTTACACCATCGAGTTGACCGGAACTTGTTCCAAACTGGACAGCTTTTTGCAAAGCATCGCCCACGATCTGATTCTGGAAACCGTGCGCACCGGTGCTTCCGGTATCGGGCGCGGCGAGCGAATTTTGAAACTGTGATTTTTTACCGCAATATTTTAATTTGAATTTTTAACGAAAGAGAAACGACATGAAAGTTTATTACGACAAAGACGCAGACCTCTCCCTGATCAAAGGCAAACAAGTGACCATCGTCGGTTACGGTTCACAAGGCCATGCGCATGCGCAGAACTTGCGTGACTCCGGCGTGAGCGTCACGGTCGCGTTGCGCAAGAGCGGTGCGTCATGGAAGAAAGCGGAAGCTGCTGGTTTGAAAGTGGCTGAAGTGGCAACGGCGGTCAAGACTGCAGACGTGGTGATGATCTTGTTGCCCGATGAAAACATTCCCGATGTCTATAACAACGACATCGCACCCAACATGAAATCAGGTGCAGTCCTGGCGTTCGCGCACGGCTTTAATGTGCACTACAACCAGGTGATCCCCCGCGCCGACATCGATGTCATCATGATCGCTCCCAAAGGCCCGGGTCACACCGTGCGTTCCGAATATCTCAAGGGCGGCGGTGTGCCTAGCCTGATCGCCGTGTACCAGGACAAGTCCGGCAAGGCGCGCGATCTCGCTTTGTCCTATGCGGCGGCGAACGGCGGTACCAAGGGCGGTGTGATTGAAACCAACTTCCGCGAAGAAACCGAGACCGATCTGTTCGGCGAACAGGCGGTGTTGTGCGGCGGTGCGGTGGAACTGGTAAAAGCGGGTTTTGAAACCCTGACCGAAGCCGGCTACGCACCCGAGATGGCGTACTTCGAATGTCTGCACGAACTGAAACTGATTGTTGATCTGATGTACGAAGGCGGTATCGCCAACATGAACTACTCGATATCGAACAACGCCGAATACGGCGAATACGTGACCGGTCACCGTGTGATCGGCGATCAGGCGCGTGCCGCGATGAAAGAATGTTTGAACAACATTCAAAACGGTAATTACGCCAAGCAGTTCATTTTGGAAGGCCGCACCAACTATCCCGAGATGACCGCGCGACGCCGTTTGAATGCGGAACATCCGATCGAGAAAGTCGGCGCGCAATTGCGCGGCATGATGCCCTGGATCACGAAGAACAAGCTGGTCGATCAAAGCAAGAACTAAAAGTCTGTGAAAAGTGAAAGGTGAAATGTAGCGTCGTTCACCTTTCGCGGTTCTTCCATTTCACCTTTCACGTTTCACCTTTCCCTATGACCAATTATCCTCATCCCATCATCGCCCGCGAGGGTTGGCCGTTTCTGGCGATATCGCTGGCATTGGCCATCGCTGCAACCGTTTGGTGTGCCGCTTGGTCTATCCCCGTGTGGATCATCGCCTTGTTCGTGCTGCAATTCTTCCGCGATCCGCCTCGCGAGATTCCGCAAACGGTCGGTGCGGTTCTGTCTCCGGCCGATGGGCGCGTCATCAAGGTCGAGCGTACGCAGGATCCGTATGGACAACGCGAGGCGATCCTGGTCAGCGTGTTCATGAACGTGTTCAATGTGCACTCCAACCGCAGTCCGGTCGATGGCAAGATAGAAATGATCCAGTATTTCCCGGGTAAATTCGTCAATGCCGATCTGGACAAGGCTTCCCTGGAGAACGAACGCAACGCGATCGTGCTGACGACTGCCGATGCGCAAACGGTGACCTTTGTCCAGGTGGCGGGCCTGATTGCGCGCCGCATCCTGTGCTACGTCAAGGCCGGCGATGCATTGTCGCGCGGCCAGCGTTACGGCTTTATTCGTTTCGGTTCCCGTGTGGACGTTTATCTTCCTCTGGGTGCCGAAGTGAAAGTCAGTATCGGTGACAAGGTGTCGGCGACTACGACCATCTTGGCAATGTTGCCGCAAAAGGGTTAATCTGCGCGCATGGATGAATTTCAAACACGCAAACCGATGACTCTGCGCAAGCGCGGTATCTATCTGCTTCCCAATTTATTCACGACAGGCGCGTTGTTCGCGGGCTTCTTTGCGATCGTGCAAGCCATGAATAATAAATTCGAGATCGCCGCCGTGGCGATCTTTATTGCCATGGTGCTGGACGGTTTGGATGGCCGGGTCGCGCGCCTCACGCACACCCAAAGCGAATTCGGTGCGGAGTACGACAGTTTGTCCGATATGGTTTCCTTCGGCGTCGCCCCTTCGCTGGTCGTGTATGAATGGGCCTTGAAGGGATTGGGCAAATGGGGCTGGTTCGCCGCGTTCATCTATTGCTGCGCCACCGCGTTACGGTTGGCACGTTTCAATACCAACATTGATGTGGTCGATAAGCGCTATTTTCAGGGACTCCCTAGTCCGGCCGCAGCGGCTTTGGTTGCGGGTTTTGTCTGGGTGATGCTGGACAACGATTACAGCGGTGAATCGGTGCGTTGGTATGCCGCCGCCATTGCCGTTTTGGCCGGGTTGAGCATGGTCAGCAACTTGCCGTTCTACAGTTTCAAAGATTTCAATATGCGCAAGAGCGTGCCTTTCCTGGTGATCTTTTTGATCGCGATCGTGCTGATGCTGATTTCAAGTTATCCGCCGGGCGTGTTGTTTGGTTTGTTCCTGGTTTACGCGCTGTCGGGTTTCGTGATGTGGTTCGTGCGCAGGCGCAAGAATTCACATCCGGTTGCATGAACGCGTAAAACTGTTAATATCTCTCCCATGCATTTCTCCACACACATCGCATTGCTGCACTCCACATTCAGCCTCCTGGCCGCGCTGCTGCTGCGCGGCGCGCGCTAACTATTCCCCCAAAAATACGTAGGCAAGCGCGGCGACTTTTTCAAGTGCCGCAGGTTTAATCTTTTGCAATGGAGTCTGACATGACTGACAAATTAATTATTTTTGATACCACGTTGCGTGACGGTGAGCAGAGTCCGGGCGCGGCGATGACACGTGAAATGAAGATCCGTATTGCACGCCAGTTGGAAAAACTCGGTGTGAATGTGATCGAGGCCGGTTTTGCGGCGGCCAGCCCCGGCGATTTTGCGGCGGTGCAAGCCGTTGCGGAGATCGTCACCGGTTCCACCGTTTGCTCACTGGCACGGGCCAGCGAGAACGATGTGCGCCGTGCCGGGGAAGCTGTTAAATCCGCCAAATCGGGCCGTATCCACACCTTCATCGCGACCAGCCCTATCCACATGCAGCATAAATTGCGCATGGACCCGGAACAGGTGCTTGAACGCGCCGTGCAGGCGGTGAAATGGGCGCTCGAATATACCGACGACGTGGAATTTTCCGCCGAAGACGCGGTGCGCTCGGACATGGATTTCCTGGTGCGGGTGTTTGACGAGGTCATCAAGGCGGGCGCCACGACGCTGAACGTGCCGGACACCGTGGGGTATTCGATCCCCTACGCATGGGGTGAACGCATGCGGCAACTGATCGCGCGCGTGCCGAATTCGGGCAAGGTGATCTGGTCCACACACTGCCACAACGATCTGGGTCTGGCGGTGGCGAATTCTTTGTCCGCCGTGTTGAACGGCGCGCGCCAGGTCGAATGCACCATCAACGGTCTGGGTGAACGCGCGGGTAACGCGTCGCTGGAAGAAATCGTGATGGCCGTGAGAACCCGCCGCGACATCTTCAATCTGGATACCAGTATCGATGCCACGCAAATTGTCCCGACCTCGAAGCTGGTTTCGAGCATCACGGGTTACCCGGTGCAGCCGAACAAGGCCATCGTGGGCGCGAATGCTTTCGCCCACGAGTCGGGTATCCATCAGGACGGCGTGCTCAAACACCGCGAGACTTACGAGATCATGCGTGCCGAAGACGTGGGTTGGAATACCAACAAGTTGACCCTGGGCAAGCTGTCCGGACGCAACGCCTTGCGCCAGCGTTTTACCGCACTGGACATCGAGTTCCCCACGGAAGACGCGTTTAATGCGGCGTTCCAGCGCTTCAAGGAATTGGCCGACCGCAAGAACGAGATCTTCGACGAGGACTTGCAAGCACTGGTGAGCGACGAGGCGATCGCCCATGTCAACGAGCATTACCGATTGGTGTCCTTGCGCGCGCATTGCGAGACCGGCATCCTGCCGGTGGCCAAAGTGGTGGTGAGTATCGGCGACAAACAGCAGGATGCCGAGATGCAGGGTGGCGGTCCGGTGGACGCGACGTTCAAGGCGATCGAACAGATCGTGGCGAGCGGGACCGAATTGCAGCTTTATTCGGTGAACAACATCACCAGCGGCACGGATGCGCAGGGTGAAGTCACGGTGAGGCTGTCCAAGGGAGGGCGCATCGTCAACGGCCAGGGCGCGGATACCGACATCGTGGTGGCATCGGCCAAGGCGTATCTCAATGCGCTGAATAAACTTCACAACAACGCCGAACGTGCCCATCCGCAGTTGTGATCGGGTTTCCGGTACTGAATAAAGAACGCGCCCAGGCGCGTTTTTTATTGGGCGAACTCTATTCGTGCTGGGTAGTCAAACCAGCAGCTCATACCCTGTGATCTTGAAATAAATCCAACAATAACAATTTTACAAGTATGGGTTATAATGACCTTGGCTGTAATAAGGCCATCTTCGTTGTCAGGGGTTATAAATTAAACAAGGAGAGAAAAAATGCTTGAACTATTCTTTATTGGGATATTTGTTGTTACTGGGATTGTGATGGTCTGGGATGATGCGGAAGGTGTACGAGGAAGCATAAAGAAAAACTGATCAGGGATCGACGATTCAGTCGACATAAGCCCGGCCAAATCACGGGGCTGGCATTTCAAAGGGGTGGCACAAGATGCCGCCCTTTTTATTTCTAGCGATTGGCGCAGGCAAAATATTCATAGAACCCCCTGCGAAAACAGAAGGTGTTCGCGCAAGATTCTTATTGAGAAGGGCTTGAGCTGTGTGCCAGCGCAACCAGTGCCAGGCGTGCTTGCTGTGCATCCTTGACCGGTTCGGTAAAATCAACCCGCAAAACCTCGCCATCGGCGCGCATGTCGAAGCCGTCGCAATCGATGCCCAACATTTCGATATCCAGCACCTCACGATGGTGCAGATGTTTGCAGTACCGGCGCATCGTCTCGGAATGATCGGTGTTCATGTGCGTCACCACATCTGCTTCCTGTTCGATCAAGGGATAGGGCGGCACGGCATATTGCTCCATGTTGACCCAATGAATATTTCCGAAGCCGCCAATGTAACGTATGGCGACCGGCTGGATGCGGAAGAAGGAAAAGTCGTGCATCTGAAAATAAGATTGCGCCTCCGGGAAGTAACGCAAATAGCGCGTGCCGATCTGGTCGCGATCCCGGATCGCCTGAGCGTTACCCAGAAGTGTCACACGGCCTTGGGTCTGGATATGCGCATCGCGTTGGTCATGCGTGATCAGGCTGACGTGCGGGTCGTGCAGGATATTTTTGGTGTGTTCCGCGAGACTGCTGATCAATATGATGAGACTGCCGTCGTGATCGGCCAGATAGGGTGTGATCGAGCCGAACGGAAATCCATCGAATTTTTTCGATAGGGTGCACAGTGCGCCGTAGCGATGGGCGCGCAACATCTGTCTGGCTTCAACGGCGTTGTTCATAGCAACCTCTATCTGAAAATTGTGTAGGAGCAAGTCGCTCCTACCAGAATACCAACTTTATGCAGAAAGTTTCAATGCCGTGCTGGCGAGTCGCTTGCCCAGTGCGACGCACAATTTTTTCTCCGCCTCACTGATGGGTGCATCGCTGGCAAGCCCCGCTACATGGCTTGCGCCATAGGGTGTGCCGCCGCTTTGCGTGGTGCCGAGTTCGGGTTCGGAATAGGGCAGGCCGACGATGATCATGCCGTGGTGCAGCAGGGGTAACATCATCGTCAGCAGCGTGCTTTCCTGTCCGCCGTGCATGCTGCTGCTCGAGGTGAACACGGCGGCGGGTTTGCCCACCAGCGCGTGCTGCATCCACGAGCTGCCGGTGCCATCCCAAAAATATTTCATCGCTGCCGCCATGTTGCCGAAACGTGTCGGGCTGCCGAGCGCGAGGGCGATACATTCACTGAGGTCGTGCAATTCCACATAAGGTGCGCCGCTGTCGGGGATGGCAGGCTCGGTGGCTTCGCAGGTGGTCGATATCTTGGGCACGGTGCGCAGCCTTGCACGCACGCCTGCTATCTGCTCGATGCCGCGCGCGATGAGTTGCGCCATTTGGCGCGTCGCGCCGTGTTGGCTGTAATACAGCACCAGGATTTCTTTGTCGGTTATCATGCCGTGATTATAGGGAAAGACGACCTTTGCTATGTGGAATAATTTGCGCGATATCTGGAATTTGTTGCACTTTGTGGCGAAGCGCCTGAAGGAGGATCATTGCGGGCAAGCCGCCGCCAGTCTGACCTTCACCACGCTGTTGTCACTGGTGCCGATGTTGACTATCGCCTTGACGATGTTCTCGGCTTTTCCCGTGTTCGACGATTTCGCCGCTCAGATCAAGACTTACCTGTTGAGCAACATGATGCCGGATAAAGCCGGTGCGATCATTTCCAACTATATGGAACAATTCACCGAGAGCGCGTCGCGGCTCACTGCCGTGGGTATCGCCTTTCTGGCGGTCACGGCCATGTCGATGATGATGACCATAGACAAGACCTTCAATGTGATCTGGCGCGTGACGCGCCCGCGTCCCTTGCTTAAACGTCTGGTCGTGTATTGGGCGATACTGACGCTCGCCCCCTTGCTGGTCGGCGCGAGTCTGTCGCTCACCTCTTGGCTGGTCGGTTTATCCATGGGTTACGCAAAAAGCATCCCGTTCTTCGGCATCGGCGCGTTGAAGATCTTGCCGCTAATGTTTACCACGCTGGCGTTCACCATGCTGTTCCGGCTGGTGCCGAATCGCTATGTACCGCTCAGGCACGCTTTGATCGGCGCGTTCATCGCGGCCGTATTGTTCGAGGCGATGAATCGCGTCTTCGGCAGTTACATCAGCCACGTCCCCACTTACAAACTGGTCTACGGCGCGTTCGCCAGCGTGCCGATCTTTCTGATGTGGATCTACCTCTCCTGGCTGATTATTTTGTACGGTGCGGTCATCGCGGCATCACTCTCGCATTGGCGTGTAC
>Ga0075019_10001458_pt1 | contig 13411 bp, 10 predicted proteins | sample ColStrG_CSR_2013_FD_71473 | JGI IMG/M metagenome (GOLD analysis project Ga0075019, IMG submission 71473) | Freshwater sediment microbial communities in response to fracking from Pennsylvania, USA - Cold Stream Run_MetaG_CSR_2013 | ecosystem: Environmental > Aquatic > Freshwater > Creek >...
TACCTCACCTATGATCATTTTGCCTATCATCTTGACGGTGAGAATTGAAGTCGCCCAAGTGCGCTGGGCTGCTTTTTGGATAGCCGCCAATGGCGCATCTTGATGATTTAACATCTCAGGTGTTGAACGCACTTCGACATTGAGCTTGCCAACCGATTTGCCGTTGTCGCTAACCGCAGCCGGAGTTACCGAAATATCAAGCAAATTTCCCAGTCTTAAAACAGTAAAGTTGAGCGGCTTATTGGGCGACAGGCGCACAATTTCTATCAATGCGAGGCTATCGGGAATGGATTTTCCATCGATTTGGGTAACCACATCCCCCTCTTTCAATCCCGCTCGCATCGCAGCACCATCCGGCACAACATGGCCCAATTGGGCTTTGGATAGGTATAGGTTTAAGCCTAATTTAGCGAGAAAATCGGAATCCAAATCGTGCGCATTTAGGCCCGACAAGGAAAGAAAAACGGAATGTGGTTGGTGAGAACGGCTTGCTGGACTAGCCGGACCATTTTGGGTGGTCGATCCTGAAATCACGTCAATGCTCACAGACTGCTTTTCTAATGCAAGCTGCATCAACTCCCAGCGCAATTCAGACCAAAGTTCAATTGTTTTGCCCTCAACCGCAACAATTCGATCTCCAGCGTGTAATCCGGCTTGGTAGGCCGCGCTTGAGATTGCTGGCTCACGCACTTTAGCGGTTGGCTCAGGAATCCCGACCATAAACACAATCGCGAACAGAATGATTGCCAAGATAAAATTGGCGATCGGGCCCGCTGCGACGATGGCAATGCGTTTCCAAACCGATTGGCTGGTGAACTCACGTTGAATATCTTCCTTGGAAAGCTGCAGGTTCTCTTGCTCGCGCAAGTCGAGCATCTTGACGTAGCCACCGAGCGGCAAAACGGAAATCACCCACTCGGTCTGATCCGGACCAAAGCGGCGAGAAAAAATCACTTTCCCCATACCCAACGAGAAGCGCAGTACTTTGACATTACAGAGCCGGGCCACCCAGTAATGGCCTAATTCGTGAAACACAATCAATACACAAATTGCGAACAAAAAGGCTATTGCAGTGTGAATCAAATTCATGGGGATATTATTTCACTCGACTGATAAATTGTTGGGCACTAATGCGCGCCAAACTATCTTGCTGCATGATCGTTTCCAAGTCAGTAGCGGCTCGATTTTCGACTGCATTGAGGACCGATGAAATCAATTCTGGAATGTGAACAAAGCCGATTTTGCCGTCCAAGAAAGCTTGCACTGCGACCTCATTGGCGGCATTCATAATTGCTGGCGACGTAGCTCCCGCCCGCAACGCATCAAAGGCAATGGCTAGACAAGGGAAGCGCTCAAAATCAGGTTTATAAAATTGTAGCTGACCGATTTTAGTAATATCGAGTTGCGCCACGCCCGAATCGATACGCTCGGGATATGCCAATCCATAAGCAATTGGAGTTCGCATATCAGGATTACCCAATTGTGCGAGGACCGAGCCATCTTGATATGACACCATGGAGTGAATCACACTTTGCGGATGAATCACGACTTCAATCTGATCTGCAGGTGTACCAAACAGCCAATGTGCCTCGATAACCTCTAAGCCTTTATTCATCATCGTCGCCGAGTCTATCGAAATCTTTTTGCCCATCACCCAATTCGGATGGGCAATCGCCTGCTCTGGCGTGACTTGACTCAGGGTGGAGATATCACGTTGCAAGAATGGGCCACCGGAGGCTGTCAATAAAATCTTAGCGACCCCGCGCCCGCCTTGCCGACGATTGAAATCATGTGGCAAGCATTGGAAAATCGCATTATGTTCGCTGTCGATGGGCAACAAAGTCGCGTTATTTTCGGATACGGCATCCATAAATAACTGGCCCGACATGACCAAGGCTTCTTTATTGGCCAACAACACTTTTTTACCAGCGCGAGCAGCAGCAATCGATGGCGCCAACCCTGCCGCACCAACAATCGCAGCCATGACCACATCTGCGTCGCGCGCCACTTCACATAGCGCCGCTGCGCCGAACAGCACTTTGGTGGCGATATCATGCGAGCGCAATTTATCAGCCAATAAGGATGCGGCGTCTGACGTGCCGAGCACTGCAAATTTGGGTTTAAATTGGACACATTGCTGAAACAATTCATCGACCCGGCTATGCGCCGTCAGGGCGAATACTTGGTAGCGTTCTGGATGACGTGAAATTACATCTAGCGTTGAAACACCGATAGAGCCAGTTGAGCCCAAAATGGTAATTTGTTGCTTCATGATTTGCTGGCTATTTCAAGGAGAATGGCAAACGGCAGAACAGAGATTAAGGCATCAATCCGATCAAGGACACCGCCGTGGCCAGGCAATAGATTGCTACTGTCTTTCATTTCGGCACGACGTTTGAGTTGCGATTCGACCAAATCCCCGACAACGCTGGCTGACGTCAATAAACTCAACATGATGGCTAAACCCACCCAACCCCAGCGCTGTTGCAACATGACTGGAAAACTATCTTGTAATGCTGAGATTTGCGTACTTGCCACACTTAAAACCAATACTGACAACCAACCACCAATAGCGCCTTCCCACGATTTACCCGGTGAAATCGTCGGGGCTAATTTACGCCGACCAAATGCTTTACCAGAGAAATAGGCGCCAACATCAGCCACCCAAACAATAATCAACACCGATAACAAATAGCTGGTGGAATGCTGCTGAAATTTGAGCATCGCCAGAAAACAAGCCAAGATCGAAATTAAATACAGCGCACTAAAAATGCGATTAGAACCGCTATTTAAACGTGGCAAACCGAACTTTAACGATGGAATAAATTTACCTATCCAAGCCGCCACACTGATCGCCCAAATCAGCAAAAGCTGCGGCCCAACGCCCATCCAAGCGAGCCAAACAAAAATTCCAGTCCAAATGACTGCAGTGGGAATAATGAAATGATGACCGAACAGGCGCAAACTTTCCCAGCAAGCAGCGCCAAAAAATAGAGCGCATAGCAGCCGAATCGCGGTAGGAGAGCCAAAAAACAAAACCGGCAACAGCACGGCCAACAAGACAATTGCGGTGATGATGCGAGTTTTTAACATTATGGCGCTTTCTTGGACGCGATAACCTGCGCGCTCGTGCGACCAAAACGCCGCTCGCGCTGCTGATAAGATTGAATCGCGCTAGCTAATTCGGCACGGCCAAAATCAGGCCAATAGGTATCGGTAAAGTACAGTTCGGTATAGGCCAACTGCCACAACAAAAAGTTGGAAATACGCTGCTCTCCGCCGGTACGAATAAATAAATCCGGTTCCGGGGCGTATGCCATCGATAAATGCGGGGTGAGGTGATGCTCTTCGATTTGGGTAATACCGGGTTCGCTGACGAGCAATTTGTTCATCGCTTGAATCACATCCCAGCGACCGCCGTAGTTCGCGCAAATAGTCACCGTCAAACGGGTATTGTCGTTGGTTAAGGCTTCGGCCTTGAGAATTTTTTCTTGAAGTTCTTGGCTAAATCGAGTTAAATCGCCGACGACTTTTAATCGAATATTGTTGGCGTGCATACGATTGACTTCCCGCTCAAGGGCAATCATAAACAAACGCATTAGAATAGACACTTCGTCTTCGGGTCGGCGCCAATTTTCAGAACTGAAGGCAAACAAAGTGAGGTAGCTCACACCTTGTTCAATACACGCTTCGACTATGGTGCGAACGGCTTCGACACCTTTTGAATGACCGGCTACGCGAGGCATGAAACGTTGCGTCGCCCAGCGTCCATTGCCATCCATGATGATAGCTACGTGATTGGGAACCGCATCGACCGGTGGAATAGTTTGAGTGGTACTGAGTTCAGACATTGATAAGCAATTCAAAAATAAATTAAGCACTATCCTTGAAGCGGATAGTGCTAATTTAGCTACAACACGACATCAAGAATAATTTACTTAAACGGTTAACAATTCTTTTTCTTTTTCAGCGATCAACTTATCGACTTCTGCAACAAATTTATCCGTCAGTTTTTGTACGTCATCTTGCGCACGACGCTCATCGTCTTCGGAGCATTCTTTGTCTTTCAACATTTTTTTGAATGCTTCGTTGGCATCGCGGCGGATATTGCGCACAGCGATCTTGGCGTCTTCGCCTTCAGTCTTGACCAACTTAACGAATTCCTTACGACGCTCTTCAGTCAGCGGTGGAGTTGGTACGCGGATCAAATCGCCTTGCGATGATGGATTCAAACCTAAATCGGAATCGCGAATCGCTTTTTCGACCACCGACAACATTTTCTTTTCCCATGGCTGCACACCGATCGTACGCGCATCAATCAACGTCACATTGGCTACTTGGGTGAGTTGAGTTGGACTGCCATAGTAATCCACTTGAATGTGATCCAAAATACCGACGTGAGCCCGGCCAGTGCGGACTTTTGCTAAATCGACTTTCAATGCTTCCAGCGACTTTTGCATTCTTTGCTCTGTATTTTTTCGAACCTCAGCAACACTCATGTAAATCTCCTGCTTCAAAATAATTAATTAAACATGGACTAAAGTACCTTCGTCTTCACCTAGGATGACGCTTTTTAACGCGCCAGGCTTAACGATGGAAAATACTTTAATCGGTAAATTGCGATCACGGCACAAAGCAAAAGCAGTGGCATCCATTACCTGCAATTGACGTGAAATCGCTTCGTCAAAACTAATTGTGCTGTAGCGCACTGCGCTCTTATCTTTATTCGGATCGGCTGAATATACACCATCTACCTTGGTGGCCTTTAGCACAATTTCCGCACCAATTTCAGCACCGCGCAATGCTGCTGCGGTATCGGTGGTAAAAAACGGATTGCCGGTACCCGCAGCAAATACGACGACTTTGCCTTCTTCCAGATATTGCAACGCTTTAGGGCGCACATAGGGCTCAACGACTTGATCAATCGCAATGGCCGACATTACGCGTGCGGTGATACCCGCTTGACGCATGGCATCGGCTAAGGCCAAAGAATTCATCACGGTTGCCAACATACCCATGTAATCTGCGGTTGCGCGATCCATACCTTGCGCGCCAGGTGCTACGCCGCGAAAAATATTACCACCGCCAATAACAATAGCAATCTCAACGCCGAGCGCTTTAATTTCTGCCACGTCGGCAACCATGCGCTCGATGGTGGCGCGATTGATACCGTAGGCATCGTCGCCCATCAAGGCTTCACCAGAAAGTTTCAGTAGTACACGTTTGTAAGCTGCTTTTTTCAAGATTTTTTCTCCACTGTTTTATCTGGTTAATTTAACTTTCGGAATTATCCCTGCAAATTTACAAAAGAACAAAGAAAAAGCACAAAAAACCGCGTCATTTCCAAAAAAATTCATAATTTCCAAGCATCCAGTTCCATACCCAAGCGCAACCTAATTCAGACCTTAAAAAAAACGGGCCTAATGGCCCGCCTCACGCACTTCATAGATAAATCATCAACACCAACCGAGGCTCAACAACACCTGTATTGGCTTTGCCTCGATTGGTTAGGTTGAAATTCATCTTAAGTCCTGACAATGTCATGCACTTGAAAGATCAAGTTTGAATTACGCTTTTTGTGCAGCAGCTACTTGAGCCGCAACTTCAGCAGCGAAATCGTCTTGCTTCTTCTCAATGCCTTCACCAACAACATACATAGTGAACGCTTTAACAGAAGCAGATTCTGCTTTCAACATTTGCTCAACAGTTTGCTTGTCGCTCTTAACGAATGGTTGGTTCAACAAAGACACTTCTTTCAAGAATTTTTGTACTGAACCTTCGATCATCTTAGCGGCGATATCAGCAGGCTTGCCTGATTCTGCGGCTTTCAATGTTGCGACTGAACGCTCTTTTTCGATCAAATCAGCAGGTACTTGCTCGATCGACAAGGAAACTGGCTTCATCGCTGCGATGTGCATTGCAACGTCTTTACCAACTTGCTCGTTTGCCGCATCGAAATCAACGATAACGCCGATACGTGTGCCGTGCAAATAAGTGCTCAATTTTGAAGTGGATTCAAAACGTACAAAACGACGAATCGACATGTTTTCACCGATACGGCCGATCAAAGTAGCGCGCAAGCCTTCTACTGTTGTGTCGCCCAATGGCAATGCTGACAATGCAGCTACGTCAGCTGGATTGTGTTCAGCAACCAATTTAACGCACGCATTTGCCAACGCTAAGAATTCATCGTTTTTAGTCACGAAGTCGGTTTCGCAGTTGATTTCGATCAACGCACCAACGTTACCAGAAACGTAAGCAGCGATAACGCCTTCTGCTGTAACGCGGGAAGCTGCTTTAGATGCTTTACCGCCCAATTTAACACGCAGAATTTCTTCTGCACGTTCCATATTGCCTTCGGCTTCAGTCAAGGCTTTTTTACATTCCATCATCGGCGCGTCTGTCTTTGCGCGCAATTCACCCACCATTGCTGCTGTAATTGCCATGCTTCTCTCCTAGTTCAGTTTGCTCAATGTTGAGCGCATCAAATTAAATATCTAAAAGGCTTATGTAGAATCTAAATAAACCCAAAAATCTGTTTTAAAAAAAAGGGGCTAAGCTGCCCCTTTTTTGAATAAAGTCGTTACGAAAACAACTTCATTTGGCTAATTACGCCTCTTCGCTAACTTCAACGAAATCGTCGCTACCAGCTTTAACTGCTTCAACTACTTCGTTCAATGCATTAGCACGACCTTCGAGGATAGCATCTGCCACACCGCGAGCGTACAAAGCGATTGCTTTGGATGAGTCATCGTTACCAGGAATAATGAACTGAACGCCTTCTGGTGAATGGTTTGTATCAACCACGCCAATAACTGGGATACCCAATTTAGCTGCTTCAGTGATCGCGCCTTTGTGGTAGCCAACGTCCACCACGAAAATTGCATCTGGAACGCCGCCCATATCTTTAATACCGCCGATTGCTTTTTGCAATTTGACCATTTCGCGGTCAAACATCAGCGCTTCTTTTTTAGTCAACTTCTCAACGCCGCCTTCTTGAACCAACGCTTCCATGTCTTTCAAACGTTTGATCGAAGTTTTGACTGTTTTGAAGTTAGTCAACATACCGCCCAACCAACGTTGATCAACATATGGCATACCTGCGCGTTGCGCTTCTGCTGCGATCAATTCGCGCGCTTGACGTTTGGTACCAACCATCAACACTGTGCCGCGTGATGCAGCGGTTTGACGGATAAATTTCATTGCTTCTTGGTACAAACCTAAGGTTTTTTCCAAGTTGATGATGTGGATTTTATTGCGATGACCGAAGATGAACGGAGCCATCTTTGGATTCCAAAAACGAGTTTGGTGACCGAAATGGACACCAGCTTCCAACATTTCACGCATTGTTACTGACATAATTTTCTCCAGGGTTTGGTCTTGAATCCTATCAGTGACTCAATAAAGTCCGTATTGAGCACCCTTTTATCGATGGGATTCGCGATTTCAATAAAACTAATAATTTCTATCTACACCGACAAAGTCATTCACAACTTTGCCGACCACCCACGACCGAGTCATGAGTTAGCGCAAGATTGTACATCAACTTAACCTCCCTACTCAAGTTAAACAATCGGAATTGAGCTCAAAACGACCGCTTAACGTACTCGATTGTTGTATAGATACCCGGAAAACAGTGCAATTAGAGCAATAATTAACTGGCTAAGCATGGTCACACCGTTCGCCACACCATTAAATGCCAAGATATCCAGCTCAGGGGCGCGCGGCACTTGCGTGGCGATATACAACCAGAATAAAAACAGCGCCAAGAACAGCCGCGATGTGCGTGAAGTGCGTCCTAACAAGGCAGCGACTGCGCTCAAACTCATCAATCCAATGAGCAACTCAAGTAATAAAAATGGTTGCGAAATTGCCATTTTCACACCAATCACACCAACAAATAACAGCCCCAGTAACACCGAAGTCAGCACATAGCGCAAATAACGTCGAGAAACTCCACCCAACACCACGCCGGTCATATCCTCGCAACCGACAACAAAATCTCTCGTGCTGAGGTCTGAAATCAAAATTCCCCAAATTGCAGTGGCTGGCAACAACAAGGCATTAACATGCGCAATCGGGACAAATAAGGCGACCACAGAAATCAGCACCAAGGCCAACATTGCGCTCGGCGCAGACATCAGAATCACCGCAATGTCAGCCAGCGCCTGCCCTAAAACTCCAGGTGCTTTGAGTGCAAGCCTAAAGATCGGACGGGCCAATCCCGACAAAGGACGCAACCACGCATTCAACACACCCAGTGGCGAACGTCGGGCACTAGCCTGGCTCAATTTCACTTTATCACTGGAATAACGATGAAATAGCCACACCGCGGGTAACGCCAAGCAAGCAGCAAGCAACGTCGATAAAGCCCGCACTGCGATTAAAGGGGCAGACCATAACTCAGCGCGCAATGTTATTGGTGCTAAATGCGGATCAAACTCGGCCATTCCTAAAGCAATATTTGCCGTATGCAGTTGTGCATTGAGCGCTTGCATGCAGGATGCCAATCCGTAAAAGTCCAAAATCATTAGCGCAGAGACCACGCTCGACCCGTGAGACATGTGCTCACCCATCAGACCAAGCTGAGCCACGACCGATACCCAAATAAAGAAGTAAATCACATCCCCAAGCTTGCCCATCAAGGGCGCGATACTATCGAAGAGAATCGCCCAACTGACCGTAAAGCAAATGAGTGGCAACAAGATCAAAGCATAGGTTTCAAGATAAATCAGTGGCTCAATAGGACCAACTCCACGAAATACCTGACAAACCATAATCGACAACATAAACGCCATGCTTAAGACCAATAAATAACTCACACCACCGAGCCAACGCCCAAACAAAAACAGAGAATTAGTTATTTTGCTCGCACCAATCACACCGCCCAAACCGCAGCGCACATCCTCACTAATTCTGCCCCGCACTAAATAAAATCCAGCCATGCTAAATAACATGCCAAACAGGGTGACGCTGGCAAGCGCTAACGCCGAACTGGTATAAAGAACGCGCGCCCCTTCAACGACCAATAACGAGCTACCCGTTGTAGGATCTTCAAAGACCATCCACGCCAGTACGATCATTGCCAGCAGAGTGACCAAGGTGCTGAGCCGGCGCAAGCGAATTCGAACCTCGGTTAACAGCACTATTTTTAATGTTGAGAAGCTCATGAAATCACCTGCAGGCCTTCATGCTGCACATATTGTTGTGCCATCAAAGCTTCTTCTAAGCTAGGCTCAACCACAATCGCATCAATGCATGGTTGATGCGGATGCAAGATACGCAGAAGCATCCGATTGCCCTGCCGCTGTGCCTGCAAAATATGTACTTTGGTGCGTAAGGATTCGTAGTAGTGCATTTCCACTTCCGCCATCCAAATCTGCCCTTCTGCTTGATCCAAAACCTCATTTGGCGTAGCGCAAGCGATTAATCGCCCTTGACGCATGATGGCAAGCTGGGTCGCAATCGTCTCCACGTCGGACACGATATGGGTCGACATGATGACCAGTTTCTTGAAGCCCAATTCGGCTAACAGATTTCTAAAGCGCATGCGTTCTTCTGGATCCAAGCCTGCCGTTGGCTCATCCACAATCAAAATATCAGGATCATTGATTAATGCTTGCGCGATTCCAAGACGACGCCGCATGCCACCCGAAAATGTCGAGGCGGGACGATGGGCTTGTTCATGCAAGTTGACCAATTCCAGCAAATAGCGCAAGCGCGCGGGATTGTTACAGCCTTTGAGCGCTGCAAAATATTGCATAAACTCCAGCGCGCTTAAATTTGAGTAGATACCAAAGTCTTGCGGAAGGTAGCCAAGTCGCGCTCGAATTGCATCAGGCCGCTTCACGATATCTTGACCATCAAATAAAATTTGCCCGCTGCTAGGTTTGCTTAATGTCGCAATCATCTGCATTAAGCTAGTCTTCCCTGCGCCATTATGGCCAATCAATCCAATGACACCTTGACTCAACTTGAGTGACACATCGTCAACCGCCACAACTTGTCGACCAAATCGTTTTACTACATGGCTTAGCTCCAACATGACGTTTCCTTTGCAAACTTTATTGTGATGGGCTGACTGTATAGGATGTTACTGGCGGCCATAATCAGAATCCGACGAAATGTAAAACAGTGGGTATGGAACGTCTAAACCGACTATTTTTTTCCAACGAAAGCTACGGCCAACGTGCGAGACAGGAATAGTCAACTGCGCGAACTTCGCGCCAGCGAAAGTTCGGTTCTCTCTGGGAGAAAGTCCAAGTTAGCCCTAGATAGTCTATAATTTCGAGCTATATTAAATTGATGGCTGACCTGTTTTTCACCTCAAACAGCCCAATTTCTCAATCAACAAAATCTATTTTTTTACCATTCAGGCAACATAATGAGCGCTATCACGATTAAAACAGAAGAAGATATTCAAGGCATGCGCGTAGCTGGCCGTCTCGGGTCAGAGGTACTGGATTACATCACTCCTTACGTCAAAGCAGGCGTTACCACGGGCGAGCTTGATCGCTTATGCCATGAATACATGGTCAACGTGCAAGGCACCATTCCTGCGCCGCTCAACTACTGCCCACCGGGTTACACGCCTTATCCAAAGGCGATTTGCACCTCAGTCAACGATGTAATTTGCCACGGCATTCCGGGTGATAAAGTGTTAAAAAATGGCGATGTGGTCAATCTGGACATCACCGTGATTAAAGATGGCTACCACGGCGATACAAGTCGCATGTTCTTTATTGGTGAGCCATCGATATTAGCCAAGCGCTTATCCACCATTACGTTTGAATGCATGTGGCTAGGCATTTCCAAAGTCAAACCGGGCAACCATTTAGGCGACATCGGCCACATCATTCAGCAACACGCGGAAAAAGCAGGCTACAGCGTGGTGCGCGAATTCTGCGGTCATGGCATCGGTAAAATTTTCCACGAAGACCCGCAAATTCTGCATTACGGCAAACCAGGCACATTGGCTGAAATGAAGCCAGGAATGATTTTTACGATCGAACCGATGATTAACGCTGGCCGCAAAGAAATCCGCGAAATGTCGGATGGCTGGACGATTAAAACCCGCGACCGCAGTTTGTCCGCGCAATGGGAACATACCGTCTTGGTAACTGAAACTGGTTTTGAAATTTTGACGACCTCCGCAGGCGCGCCGCCTTGCCCTGAATTTATTTCCGCCACCTTTTAACTCGACCAATAGCCTATGCAACCGTTAGCACAGCGCCTAAAGGAACAATTAAAAGCGCGCCATCAGGTTTTAACCACCCAATTTTCTCAAAACCTAAAAAAGCCCGAAGCGCTGCTGCACGATCTTTGTCACAGCGTTGATCTAGCGCTGACCGAACTTTGGCAAGTGCTGGAATTACCGTCCGATGCAGCATTGATCGCGGTGGGCGGCTATGGGCGTGGCGAATTGTTCCCGTATTCAGACGTGGATGTGCTGGTGTTGCTTTCACACTCGCCGGATGATGTCTTGCGTGGCAAACTCGAAACGTTGGTGCAGCAGTTCTGGGATCTAGGTTTAGAAGTAGGACACAGCATCCGCACTATCGACGAATGTTTGCAAGAATCGGCGGCGGACATAACGGTGCAAACCAGTTTGCTCGAAGCGCGGCTCATTGTTGGTAACCGCAAGCTATTCCGCGCTTTGCGCGAGCAATACAACGCGGCAATGAATCCTCAAGCGTTTTTTCAAGCCAAGACCTTGGAACTACGCCAGCGCCATGTGAAGTTTGAAGATACACCCTACTCGCTCGAACCCAACTGCAAAGAAAGCCCAGGCGGCCTGCGCGATTTGCAGGTAATTTTGTGGATTGCGAAAGCAGCGGGGTTAGGCAATTCTTGGTCAGAACTCGCGACCCGCGGCCTGATTACCGGCCCAGAAGCGCGTCAATTAAAGCGCAACGAACGTGCATTTAAAGATATCCGGATTCGGCTCCATATCTTCACGAAACGGCGCGAAGACCGCTTGGTCTTTGACGTACAAAATCCCATCGCAGAAACCTTTGGCTTCACCTCCACCACTACTCATCGCGCGAGTGAATATTTAATGCAGCGCTATTACTGGGCGGCCAAAGCGGTTACCCAATTAAATACGATTTTGCTGCAAAACATTGAAGCTAAATTAGTCGTAGCGCCGAACAAGCGTCAAAGCATTAATGACGAGTTCAGCGAAGTAAATGGCTTTATCGAACCCAACGACGCGCAATTATTTGAAAAACGTCCTTCCGCCATTTTTGAAGTGTTCTTGCTCTTAGCACAGCATTCAGAACTAAAAGGCATGTCGGCGCTCACGATGCGCTCACTCTGGCATGCGCGCTTTAAGATCAATAGCAAGTTCCGCCACGATCCAGTCAACCACGCCCTATTTTTACAGATTCTGCAAGCGCCGCAAGGCATTACCCACGCGTTGCGCGGCATGAATCAAATGAGTATTTTAGGCCGCTACTTACCGAACTTCCGACGCATCATCGGGCAAATGCAGCATGATCTTTTTCACGTATACACGGTTGATCAACATATCTTGATGGTGGTACGAAATCTGCGTCGCTTTACTATGCCTGAGCATGCGCACGAATATCCGTTTTGCAGCCAATTGATTGCTAACTTCCCGCAACATTGGGTGTTGTATGTGGCTGCCCTATTCCACGACATTGCCAAAGGCCGTAACGGCGATCATTCCGAGTTAGGACGCGCTGATGCAAAGCGTTTTTGCCACCAACACGGGATGAGCAAGGATCAAACTGAATTAGTAGTTTTTTTAGTGCAGCATCATTTATTGATGTCACAAGTCGCACAAAAACAAGATTTATCGGATCCCGAAGTCATTCAACAATTTGCTAGCGTAGTTAAAGATGAGCGTCACTTAACGGCGCTGTATTTATTGACCGTCTCCGACATACGCGGCACCAGCCCTAAAGTCTGGAATGCCTGGAAAGGCAAGTTGCTGGAAGATTTATACCAGCTCACCTTGCGCGCTTTGGGCGGCGTCATCCCATCCCCAGATCGGGAATTAAAAAACCGCCAAGACGAAGCCTTAAAAAATTTACGTTTATATGGATTGCCCGAGAACGCGCATTTAGAACTCTGGAAGCAACTCAACGTCGTGTATTTTTTACGCAATGAAGCAACCGATATCGTTTGGCAAACGCGCGCCTTTTACGACAAAGTGCACAGCCCAACACCGGTGGTCAAATGTCGCACCGCTCCTATTGGCGAGGGCTTGCAAGTAGCCGTCTACACGCCGGATCAGCCTGATTTGTTCGCGCGCATTTGCAGTTATTTCGACAGCAAAGGCTTTAGCATTTTAGATGCCAAGATTCACACGACCCAACATAACTACGCGCTCGATACGTTTATGATTTCGGCTTCCGCATTCGCCAAAAGCTACCGCGACATTATC
>Ga0075019_10001463_pt1 | contig 13393 bp, 11 predicted proteins | sample ColStrG_CSR_2013_FD_71473 | JGI IMG/M metagenome (GOLD analysis project Ga0075019, IMG submission 71473) | Freshwater sediment microbial communities in response to fracking from Pennsylvania, USA - Cold Stream Run_MetaG_CSR_2013 | ecosystem: Environmental > Aquatic > Freshwater > Creek >...
CGCACCGTCTGGCGCGTCGTGGGGCCCCAGTCGGCCCGTTCCGGGTCGACGGCCGCCGCGGGAATGGGGGCGGATGTCGCGGGCGGCGCGGGGGCGGCGGACGGCGTCGCAGCGGGCGGCGCTTCGGCGGGAGAAGAACCTGAGCCCTCCCCGTCCAGGCGGGCGATGGGCGTGTTCACCTTCACCCCTTCGGCGCCGGCGGGCACCAGCAGTTCCAGCACCACGCCCTCGTCGACGGCCTCCACCTCCATGGTGGCCTTGTCGGTCTCGATCTCGGCAATCACGTCCCCGGCGGCGACCTTGTCGCCGACCTTGACGGTCCATTTCGACAGGGTGCCCTCCTCCATGGTCGGGGAGAGGGCGGGCATCAGGATATCGACGCTCATGCGGGTCGGCCCTTACAGATAGACGTCGGTATAGAGCTCGGACAGATCCGGCTCCGGCGCGGTGCGGGCGAATTCGGCGCTGTCGGCCACGATCTTCTTCACATCGGCGTCGAGGGCCTTGAGCACCGCCTCGTCGGCATAGCCCAGGGCCTCCAGCCGCTCGCGGAAGTGGTCGATGGGATCGCGGGCCTTCTTGACCGCATCCACCTCTTCCCGGGTTCGGTACTTGGCCGGGTCCGACATGGAGTGGCCGCGATACCGATAGGTCTTCATCTCGAGGATGTAGGGCCCCTTGCCGGACCGCGCATGCTCGGCCGCCCGGGCGCCGGCGGCGACCACGGCCTCCACGTCCATTCCGTCCACTTCCTCGCCGGGGATGTTGAACGAGGCGCCGCGCTTGTAGAGGTGGGTCTCGGCCGAGGCCCGCTCCACGCTGGTGCCCATGGCGTACTGGTTGTTCTCGATGACGTAGACCACCGGCAGGCGCCAGAGCTCGGCCATGTTGAAGCTCTCGTAGACCTGGCCCTGATTGGCGGCGCCGTCCCCGAAATAGGTGAAGCTGACATTGGCCGCCTGCCGGTAATGGTTGGCGAAGGCCAGGCCCGTGCCCAGGCTCACCTGGGCGCCGACGATGCCGTGACCGCCGAAGAAGCCGGCCTCCACGTCGAACATGTGCATGGAGCCGCCCTTGCCCCTGGCGACGCCGGCGGCCCGGCCGGTGAGCTCCGCCATGACCGCCCGGGGATCCATGCCCGCGGCCAGCATGTGGCCGTGGTCGCGATAGCCGGTGATGATCTGATCGCCGGGCCGCTTGATGGCCTGCATGCCCACGGCGATGGCTTCCTGGCCGATGTAGAGGTGACAAAAGCCGCCGATCAGGCCCATCCCGTAGAGTTGGCCGGCCCGCTCCTCGAACCGGCGGATCAGCAGCATGCCGCGATACCAGTCCAGCATCTGCTCTCGCGAGGCGGTCTGGATCCTGTCGGCGGACCCCGCCGCTCTGGACGTCTTCGGACGACCCATGACGTAACCTTCCCTGACCGCATCGCGCGCGCCTGACTCGGCCGTTCAGGCCCGATCAGGCGTCGTTGTCTTAATCAGCCGCCGGCGCCGCGTCCAATGCCTTTTTGCCCGACGCCCGGTGAATACGAAGTCGATTGCCGCAGGGTCAGGAGGGCTGTCAGTTGGAATGGCGGATCACATAATCCTTCGGATCCGAATAGCCGAGCATGAGCTGCGCCCGCTCCTCGAGATAGTCCCGGGACAGGTTGGTGTCGGACATCAGCTTGATCCGCGCCGCCAGCTCCGCATGCCGCTGGCGCAGGGCCGCAAGGTCATGCTCCCGCTGCGCGAGCACCGCGTCGCGCCGGGCGTGGGTCAGCAGTCCGCGATCTCCCGTCAGCGCATTGACCCCGAAGTAGAAGATCAACACTGCGATCAGGGCCGCCGGAACATAGGGGCGGACATTCACCGACAACGACTCACTCCGACGCCATACTAGCAATGGGTATGCCCCCGTTTCAGAAGCGCCTCATTGCTGCCTGATTGTCCTTAACAACCGCTTAAATTGACGTCACAACGGCCCTCATCGGCGACCGTTTGCGGCCTCTAGCCGCGGGACAGTCCCAGCGCGGCGACGCCGGCATAGACCGCCTGGTCGCCCAGTTCCTGCTCGATCCGCAGCAGCTGGTTGTACTTGGCCAGCCGGTCGGACCGGGCGAGGGAGCCGGTCTTGATCTGGCCGCAGTTGGTGGCCACGGCCAGGTCGGCGATGGTGGAGTCCTCCGTCTCGCCGGAGCGGTGGGACATGACGGCCGTGTAGGAGGCGCGCTGGGCCATGGACACTGCGTCCAGGGTTTCCGACAGGGTGCCGATCTGGTTCACCTTCACCAGAATGGAGTTGGCGAGCCCCGCCTTGATCCCGTCGGCCAGGCGGGCGGGATTGGTGACGAACAGGTCGTCTCCCACCAGCTGGCAGGACTTGCCCAGGCGCGCGGTCAGGGCGGCCCAGCCTTCGAAGTCATCCTCGGCGCAGCCGTCCTCGATGGACACGATGGGGAACTTGCCGGCCAGGCCGGCCAGGTAGTCGACCATCCCGCCGCGGTCGAGGACCCGGCCCTCTCCCTCCAGGTGATACTTGCCGTCCTTGAAGAACTCGGTGGAGGCCACGTCCAGCGCCAGCCAGAAGTCCTTGCCCGCCGTGTAGCCGGCCTTCTCGCCCGCCATCATGATGAAGGCCAGCGCCGCTTCGGCCGAGGCCAGGTTCGGGGCGAAGCCGCCCTCGTCGCCCACATTGGTGTTGTGTCCGGCGGCCTTCAGCTCGGACTTCAGGGCGTGAAAGATCTCCGCTCCCATGCGCAGGCCCTCGGAGAAGGTGGGCGCGCCGGCGGGGACCAGCATGAATTCCTGGATGTCGATGGGATTGTCCGCATGGGCGCCGCCATTGATGATGTTCATCAGCGGAACCGGAAGCACCCGGGCCTGGACCCCGCCCACATAGCGATAGAGCTCGAGGCCCGAGCTGGCCGCCGCCGCCTTGGCCACCGCCAGGGACACGCCGAGGATGGCGTTGGCGCCCAGGCGACTCTTGTTCGCCGTGCCGTCCAGCTGGATCAGGGTCGTGTCGATCCGCCGCTGGTCCTCGGCCTCGAAGCCGGACAGGGTCTCGAAGATCTCGCCGTTCACGGCGTCCACCGCCGCCAGCACGCCCTTGCCGAGATAGCGTCCCTTGTCCCCGTCCCGCTTCTCCACCGCCTCGTGCGCGCCGGTGGAGGCGCCCGAGGGCACCGCGGCCCGGCCGAACGCGCCGTCCTCGAGCACCACATCGACCTCGACGGTGGGATTACCCCGGCTGTCGAGGATTTCTCGGGCGAGGATGTCAACGATCTCGGTCATGGGGGCCCTTCCGGCGTCGGCTGCGCGCGAACGCTTAGCCGCGACCCCATGACAAGGTCAACCGCGGGCGCTTGACCTTTGCCGGCGAAAGGGGCTTGCCTGCCCCGAGACCCTTCCCCGACGCCCCTGCAAGGACGCCCTTCCCATGCTGCTGATCGCCAAACAGGACGGCATCGCTGTCGTGACCCTGAACCGCCCCGAGGCGATGAACGCCCTGTCGCGGGAGCTCCGCAAGGCGCTGCACGACGGGCTGAAGGCTGTCGAGGACGATCCAGAGGTGCGGGTGATCATCCTGACCGGCGCCGGCGACCGGGCCTTCACCGCCGGCCTCGACCTGAAGGAGCTGGGATCCGATCCCGGCGGCATGGCCGCGGCCAACGCCGCCTCCGCCGACGCCAATCCGGTGAAGGCCATCGAGATGTGCGCCAAGCCCGTGATCGGCGCCATCAACGGCGTGGCCATCACCGGCGGGTTCGAGGTGGCGCTGGCCTGCGACATCCTGATCGCCTCCGAACGCGCCCGCTTCGCCGACACCCACGCCCGGGTCGGCATCCTGCCCGGCTGGGGCCTGTCGCAGAAGCTGTCGCGACTGATCGGGATCTACCGGGCCAAGGAACTCTCCCTCAGCGGCAATTTCATCGACGCCCGCACGGCCGAGGCCTGGGGTCTGGTCAACCGGGTGGTTCCGCCGGAGGCGCTGATGCCCGCCGCGCTCAAGCTGGCCGCCGAGATCGCCTCGGTGCCGGGCGACTCGGTCAACATCTACAAGAAGCTGATCGACGAGGGCTTCGCCATGACCTTCGGCGACAGCCTGTCGCACGAGACGGCCACGACGGCCAAGCTGAACGCCGCCGTTACCCCCGAGGCGGTGGAGGCCCGCCGCGCCCAGGTCCAGGCCCGGGGCCGCACCCAGGCCTGAGCCGCGGGGCCTAGCGGCTCCAGGTCCAGTCGGCGGCGCTGGCGCGACAGCCGCCCCCCGGCGCGCCGGTCCAGGCGCGTCCGCGGACCACCCGCCCCGTCGGCGCGCCCGTGGCCTTGCCGTTGCGCAGGGCAAAGGCGCCATTGACCAGCACGTCCGCCACCCCGGTGGCCAGCTGGGCCGGCTGGTCGAACGTTGCGTGATCCTGGATGGTCGCCGGATCGAACACCACGATGTCGGCGTAGTAGCCGGGCTTCAGCAGGCCGCGGTCCTTCAGCGACAGGACCTGCGCCGGCGCGCCGGACAGCTTGCGGATCGCCTCGGCCAGGGTCAGGCGATGCTCGTCCCGGACGTATTTCGCCAGCACCCGGGCGAAGTTGCCATAGGCGCGGGGGTGGTTGTGGGACTTGAGGAATGCGCCCTCCGGCGCCGGCGCCTCCTCGTCCGAGCCGAAGCTCATCCAGGGGAGCGCCACCTCGCGCCGCAGGTTGTCCTCAGACATCAGGAAATAGGCCACGCCGACGCGGGTTCCGTCCTCCACCACCAGCTCGATCGCCGCCTCCTCCGGCGAGACGCCGCGCAGCCGCGCCACCTCCGCCAGGGTCTTGCCGGTATAGGGCTTCAGCGCCGGGTTCCGGAAGGCCAGCAGCAGGGTCCCCTCCGCCCCTGCGGCGCCCAGGAGGTTTTCCCAGTCGGCCGGATGGCGAACCCGCATCTCGGCTATGACCCGGGCCCGGGTCGCCGGATCCTTCAGCCGCGCCGCCCAGGCGTCATAGCCCCCGTCCTGCACCCAGGTGGGCATGGCGGCGTCGAGGCCGGTGGCGCCGGCCACATAGGTGTACATGTCCGCGGTGATCCGCACCCCGTCCGCCCGCGCCCGGTCGATCCGGGCGATGGCGGCGTCCAGCTTGCCCCAGTTGTCCTGGCCCGACTGCTTGAAATGATAGATCTCCGCCGGCGCGCCGGACGCCCGCGCAATGGCGATGGTCTCGTCCACGGCCTCCAGCAGGCGGTCGCCCTCGCTGCGGATGTGGGCGATGTAGATCCCGCCGCAGCGGGCGGATTCCTGCGCCAGGGCGATCAGTTCCGGTGTCCGGGCAAAGGCGTTGGGGGCATAGATGAGGGCCGTGGTCACCCCCAGCGCCCCCTCCTCCATGGCCTGGCGGACGAGGCCGCGCAGGGCGACAAGCTGGTCCGGCGTCGGCTGGGTGCTGTTGGCGAGGAAAAGGTTCTCCCGCACCGTGCCCGCGCCGACGAAGGAGGCGACATTGGGCGATACGCCCCGCTGCTGCAGCCCGTCCAGATATTGTCCGAGGGTGGTCCAGTCGACGGGGTATTTCAGGTCGCCCTGTCGCGCCGTCAGCTCCGCCTTCATCGCCGGCGAGAGGGGCCCCATGGAGTCCTCGCCCATCACCTCCAGCGTGACCCCCTGGACCAGGTCGCTCAGCGCCCGGTGGTCCACCAGAAGGCTTTCCTCGGGATGGGCCAGCATGTTGATGAAGCCTGGACTGACCGCCTTGCCGCGGGCGTCGATCTCGGTGGCGGCATAGCCCGGGATGTGGGGCGCGATCAGCACGATCCGGTCGCCCACCACGGCCACGTCGGCCGCCACAGGCGGCGCGCCGGTCCCGTCATAAACCGTTCCGCCGCGGATCAGCACGTCGTATCGGGTGTCCCCCGCGAAGGCCGGAGAGATCGCCAGCAGCGACGCCAGCGCCGTCGCGAGGATCAGGTTGCGCCACATGAGAAAACTCCCGCCCGGCCATGGGCCCGACGGGAGTTTTCAGAACCGTGCGCGACTTGTCACGCGAAAACCGGAGCGGAGGCTCAGTCTTCCTTCGGGGTCAGCACCTGGCGGCCGCGATACATGCCGGTCTTCAGGTCGATGTGGTGCGGACGGCGCAGTTCGCCGGTGTCCTTGTCTTCGGTATAGGCGTTGGCGGTCAGCGCGTGGTGCGAACGACGCATGTTCCGGCGCGAGGGCGAGGTTTTCCGCTTGGGGACGGCCATGGCTTCAGGTCTCGTGATCTGGACGAGGCGACGGCCCCATCGGAAAAAACGGCCGCGGCGGCCCGTGAAAGCCGCCGCGTGAGCGCGGGGTTATGACGGAATCAGACGCCGGATGCAAGAGGCAAGACCCCGGCCGGCGCAAAGCCCCGTCAGACCAGCCGGCTCTGCTCCACCGCAGCGGCGATAAAGCTGGCGAACAGGGGATGCGGCGCGAACGGCCGGCTCTTCAATTCCGGGTGATACTGCACCCCGATGAACCACGGATGATCCTCCCGCTCCACCGTCTCCGGCAGCAGGCCGTCGGGGGAATTGCCCCGGAACTTGAGGCCAACGGCCTCGATCCGGTCGCGATAGGCGGTGTTCACCTCCCACCGGTGGCGATGCCGCTCCGAGATCTCCGAAGCCCCGTAGATTTCGGCGATCCGCGACCCGGGCGCCAGATGCGCCTTGTAGGCCCCCAGGCGCATAGTGCCGCCGAGATCGTCGCCGGCGCGGCGGACTTCCCGCTCATTGCCCTTCACCCACTCGGTCATCAGGCCGACCACGGCGTCGGGGGTCGGGCCGAACTCGGTGGAGGACGCGTCCTTCAGACCCACAAGGTTCCGGGCCGCCTCGATCACCGCCATCTGCATGCCGAAGCAGATGCCGAAATAGGGCACGTTGCGCTCCCGGGCGAACTGGGCCGCGCGGATCTTGCCCTCCGCGCCGCGTTCGCCGAAGCCGCCGGGGACGAGGATGCCGTGGACGCCCTCCAGCCGGGCCGCGGCGGCGCCGGGCTCGCCCTCGAAGGTCTCGCTCTCCACCCAGTCCAGATTGACCTTGACGTTGTTGGCCACGCCCCCGTGGACGAGGGCCTCGATCAGCGACTTGTAGGCGTCCTTGAGCACCGTGTACTTGCCCACCACCGCGATGGTGACCTCGCCATCCGGGCGGGCCAGACGGTCGGCGATGGACAGCCACCGGGTCAGGTCCGGCGCCGGCGCGGTCTCGATGCCGAAGGCGGCCAGAACTTCCCGGTCCAGACCTTCCTGATGGTAGTCCAGGGGCACGTTGTAGATCGAGGCGGAGTCCATGGCCTGGATCACCGCGGTCTCGCGCACATTGCAGAACAGGCCGATCTTGCGCTTTTCCTCCGGCGGGATCGGCTGCTCGCAGCGGCACAGCAGGATGTCCGGCTGGATGCCGATGGCCCGCAGCTCCCGCACCGAGTGCTGGGTCGGCTTGGTCTTCATCTCCCCGGCCGTCTTGATGAAGGGCAGCAGGGTCAGATGGACATAGACGGCGTGGCCCCGGGGCAGCTCCTGGCCCAGCTGGCGGATCGCCTCGAAGAACGGCAGGCCCTCGATGTCGCCCACCGTGCCGCCGATCTCCACCAGCACGAAGTCCGCTTCCTGCCCGTCCTCGGCCAGGGCCTCGGACAGGACGAAGCGCTTGATCTCGTCGGTCACGTGGGGAATGACCTGGACGGTGGCGCCCAGATAGTCCCCGCGCCGCTCCTTCTCCAGGATGGTCTTGTAGATCTGGCCGGTGGTGATGTTGTCGGCCCGGGTCGCCGACACGCCGGTGAAGCGCTCGTAGTGCCCGAGGTCGAGATCGGTCTCGGCGCCGTCGTCGGTGACGAACACTTCCCCATGCTGATACGGGCTCATCGTGCCCGGATCGACATTGAGGTACGGATCGAGCTTGCGCAGGCGAACCCTGTAGCCGCGCGCCTGAAGCAACGCGCCGAGCGCCGCCGAAGCGAGGCCTTTTCCGAGGGAGGACACCACGCCGCCGGTGATGAAAATGTAGCGGGCCATGGGGCTCCAGCTTATGACTGATTCGGTCCAGACCGATGGGCGCCCGGCAGGGAACTGCACGGGAATCTCGGAATGGCTGTGGACGATATGTTAATTCGACTTCTTGGACGGTGCGTCAGAGAGCTTGCGGGCCGGCGCGCCGACGGTCTTGGCCCCCGACAGGTTGCCGAACGGGTCCGCAGCCGGCGCGGCGGGCGCCTCCACCTGCGGCTTCGGCGCATCGAAGGCCGACGCCGGCGGGGCCTTGGGAGCGGCCGGCGGCGCGGTCGCCGCATCATTCTTCAGCCTGTCGACCACCGAGCCGCTGGCCTTGATGTGGTTGGACACGATGGTCAGCAGCAGGCACATGACGAAGAACATCCCCGCCAGGATCCAGGTCGTCCGGGTCAACAGGTCGCCCGCGCCGCGGGTGCTCATGAAGCCGGTCTGACCGCCGCCCATGCCCAGCGCGCCGCCCTCGGACTGCTGCAGCAGGATGACGCCGATCAGGGCGACGCAGATGACGATCAGGATCGCGAGGAGAATGCCGAGCAACATGGGGTCAGGATCGGTCCGTTGAACAAATGAGACCGCGCCCGGGCGAGGTGTTCGGCCGGGCGGCGGTCAAGCGCGAGCATCTAGCACTCCCGCCGGGCGAAGGCCATAGCGATCCGCACCGGCCGGGGACTAGCCCCCTGCCCGCACGATCGGCAGGAAATCGGTGGCCTTGAGGGAGGCGCCGCCCACCAGCGCGCCCCCGACCTCGGCGGCGGTCAGGATCTCCGCGGCGTTGGACGCCTTGACCGAGCCGCCATAGAGGATCGGCCGCGCCGCGCCGTTGCTGAACCGCGCCACCAGGACCTCGCGGATCGCCCGGTGCGCCTCCTCGATCTCGGCCAGGGTCGGCGTCAGTCCCGTGCCGATGGCCCACACCGGCTCATAGGCGATGACGAAGGACCGGCCGTCGAGGCTGTCCGGCAGCGAGCCCTGCAGCTGCGCCGTGACGACCTGCAGCGCGTGGCCGCTGCGGCGCTCCTCCAGGCTTTCGCCCACGCAGATGATGGGTTCGAGGCCCGCGCGCAGGGCCGCATTCACCTTGGCGGCGACGGCGGCGTCGTCCTCCCGGTGGTGCGACCGGCGCTCGGAATGGCCGATGATGACGAGCCGGGCGCCGGCGTCCCGCAGCATCTCCCCTGACGTGTCGCCGGTGAAGGCGCCCGCCGCCTCGCAGTGCAGGTCCTGGGCGCCCACCTCCACCACGGTGCGGGCCAGGCGTTCGGCGATGCGGTGGACCAGGATGTTCGGCGGGCAGATCGCGACGCGCACGCCGGCCGGCGTCTGCGCCAGGCTTTCGGCGACCTTCACCGCCTCGACAATCTGGTCCGACAGGCCGTTCATCTTCCAGTTTCCGGCCACGAGCTTGCGTACGGTCGCCATCGCCCCCTGCTCTTCCCGTTTTGGTCTCAGAATTGCGGTCAACCCGATTTCGCGGGCTGCAACGGCTATGCCAAACCGCCGCGGCTGTCGACCATTGTCGAACGATCCGGGCCGGTTCCGCGGCATCCGGCCTTGATGCCGCCTCCCCGGCTCATCTATAGGTGCCGGTGTTAAGGATGGAGTTGCGGGCGTGAAGCGCCTGCGTCCGCCGCGGGCGCCTGGCCCGTCTTCCCGTTCACAAGGTCGTCCCCGCCCATGCTCGCCCAGATCCGCGCCTTCTCGAACACGATCTTCGCCAAGGCCATCCTGGTCCTGCTGCTCCTCGCCCTGGTCGGGTTCGGCGTGCAGGGCGTGTCGCGGATGGGCAATGTGAAGGACACGGTGGTGGAGGCCGGCGGTCGGTCCGTCAGCTCCGCCAAGTTCCGGCAGTTCTTCGACACCCAGCGCAAGCAGATCGACCAGCAGCAGGGCCAGCCGGTGCCGGTGGACGCCCTGTTCAAGGCCAATATCGACGGCCGCCTCGCCGATGAGGTGGCGGTGGAGGAGTCGGTGGCCGAACTGCTGAACCGGGAGGGCGTCCGTCCCTCCGACCGGCTGGTCGCCGAACGGGTGCGAGACGAGGGCAAGCGCTTTCTCGACCCGATCACCGGACGGTTCGACGACAAGGCCTACAAGGCGTTCCTCGCCCAGAACGGCCTGACGACGGAGGATTTCGAAGGCGGCGTCCGCGACCAGCTGGCGCAGAGCCACTTCGGGGCCGGTCTCGGCGCCGGCATGAACGCGCCGCTGATCTACTCGACCCTGGCCGCCGCCTATGGCCAGGACAACCGCACGCTCCGCTTCTTCATCGTCACGCCCCAGACCATGGGCCCGCCGCTAAAGCCCACCGACGCCCAGCTGACGGCCTTCATGAAGGAGCACGCCGCCCAGCTCATCAAGCCGGAGACCCGGGTGATCACGCTGGCCCGTTTCTCCGCCGGCCAGATCGCGCCCACCCTCACGCCGGATCCGGCGGACCTGCAGAAGCGCTTCGCCTTCGAGAAGGACAGCCTGTCCAAGCCGGAACTCCGGTCCGTCGAGCAGCTGGTCCTGTCGAACGGCGCCCAGGCGGCCGAGGCGGCCCGCCGCATCAAGGCCGGCGAAGCCCCCGCCGCAGTGGCCAAGGCCCTGGGCGTTGCGGCGCCGCTGGAGCTGGCCAACACGCCGAAATCCCGGATTTCCGATCCGAAGGTGGCCGACGCAGCCTTCTCCCTCAAGGCCGGTGAAACCTCCGGCCCGATCCAGGGAACCCTGGCCTGGGCGGTGGTCAAGGTCACCGGCATGACGCCGGGCCACGAGGTCAGCTTCGACGAGGTCAAGGACAAGATCGTCGCCGAAGCCCGCAAGGCCCAGGCCGCCGACAAGGCGCTCGAGATGTCCAAGAAGTTCGACGACCTGCATTCCGGCGGCACGGCCCTTGTCGCCGCCGCCAACAAGGTGGGCGCCCAGGTCGTGCAACTGCCGCCCATCACCAAGGACGGACACACCGGCGGCGGCCAGCAGCTGCAGCTGCCGCCGAAGTTCCTGCAACAGGCCTTCAGCCTCGCCAAGGGCGCCGAGACCGAAGGGGTCGAGGAGATCGCACCGGGCGAATATTACGCCATCCGCGTCGAGGCGATCAACCCGCAGGCGCCCTTCACCCTCGAGGAGATCCGCGTCCCCCTGACCCGGGAAGTGGTGCAGGAGGACATGTTGAAGCGCCTGCAGACCCGCGGGGACGAACTCCTCGCCCGGGCGAAGAAGGGCGAAAGCCTTGACGCCCTGGCCGCCGCCAGCGGCGCCAAGGTCAGCGAGATCAAGGGCCTCGCCCGGGCCGACCAGACGGCGGCCCAGACCCTGGGCCAGCGGTTCGTGGGGGCGGTGTTCGCGGCCAAGGCGGGGGACCTGGTCCAGGCCCTGCTGCCCAGCGGCCTGGCGATCGTGCATGTGGACGCCGCGGGCGCCGGGGACCCGACCTCCATCGCCCAGCAGGCCGTGGCCCAGCGCCGGGGCGCCGCCGGGGCCGTCAACCGCGAGATCGCCGAAGCCACCCGCGCCGCCGCCCGGGCCCTGGTCAAGCCGCACATCGACCTGAAGCGCGCCAGGGCCGCCGCCGGCGGGGACCCGGACACGGTCGTGACCGACGCCAGCGCCGGGGCCGGGGCCGCCAAGGCCGCCAAGCCCGCCGCATGAGGGACCCGGCCTTTCCCGACATCGCGGACTTTGGCGAGACCTATCGGCGAGGCGAGCCCCAGATCGTCTGGACCCGACTGATCGACGATCTCGAGACGCCTGTGACAGCCTATCTCAAGATCGGCCACGGCAAGCGGTACGCCTTCCTGTACGAATCCGTCGAGGGTGGCGCGTGGCGCGGGCGCTACTCCATCATCGCCCTCGACCCGGACCTGGTCTGGCGCGCCCGCGGAAACCGGGCCGAGATCGCCCGGGGTGACGCCGTGATCCGCGACGACTGGACCCCGGAGCCGGATACCAGCCTGGCCTCCCTGCGGCGACTGGTGGCGGCGTCCAGCATCCCGTTGCCGCCAGGCCTGCCGCCGATGGCGGCCGGTCTGTTCGGCGTGCTGGGCTATGACATGATCCGGCTGGTCGAGCCCCTTGGCCCCGGCAACCCGGACCCGCTGGACCTGCCCGATGCGGTGATGATGCGGCCGCAGGTCGTGGCCGTGTTCGACGCCGTGGCCCAGGAGATCATCGTCTGCACGCCGGTCCGGCCCACGTCTGAAATCTCGGCTGACGCCGCCTACGCCGCCGCCCTCGAACGGCTGGACGGGGTTCGGATGGCTTTGAAGGCCGCCCTTCCCCCGGCGCGGGAGCCGGAGCCCATGGCCGCGCACCCGCTGGTGTCCCCGGTCAGCCGCGAAGGCTATGGCCGCATGGTCGAGGCCGCGAAGGACTACATCGCCGCGGGGGACATCTTCCAGGTGGTGCCGAGCCACCGCTTCTCTGCGCCCTTCCCCCGTGACCCGTTCGCCTTCTACCGGTCGCTCCGCCGCACCAATCCCTCGCCTTTCCTCTACTACCTGAACTTCGGCGCCTTCCAGATGGCCGGGTCCAGCCCGGAGATCCTGGTGCGGCTGAGGGACGGCAAGGTCAGCATCCGCCCGATCGCCGGAACCCGCCGGCGCGGCAAGACCCCCGAAGAGGATCTGGCCCTGGAGGCCGAACTGCTCGCCGATCCCAAGGAGCGGGCAGAGCACCTGATGCTGCTGGACCTCGGCCGCAATGACGTGGGCCGGGCGGTGATGCCGCCGCCGGGGTCGAACACGCCCCTGACCGGCGCCCGGGTCCGGGTGACCGAGAAGTTCGTCATCGAGCGCTACAGTCACGTCATGCACATCGTCTCGAACGTGGAGGGCGACGCGCCGGACAATGTCGATCCCATCGACGTGATCCTGACCGCGCTCCCTGCCGGCACCCTGTCCGGGGCGCCCAAGGTCCGGGCGATGCAGATCATCGACGAGCTGGAAACCGCGAAGCGCGGCGTCGGCTATGGCGGGGCTGCGGGCTATATCTCGGCCAACGGATCGGTGGACACCTGCATTGTCCTGCGCACCGCCCTGTTCAAGGACGGTGTCATGTATGTCCAGGCCGGCGGCGGCGTGGTGGCCGATTCCGATCCCGATGCGGAATACGAGGAGACCCTGCACAAGTCCGACGCCCTTCGCCGCGCCGCCGAGGAAGCCTGGCGCTTCGTCTGAACGGTCAGCGGCGCAGCGGCGGCGGCGTCAGGTGGACCCGCCCGGTCACCTGAGCCCGCCCCCGATCCGGGCCGTGCTCGGTTCCCGGAAGTCCGAAGATCACCGCCGTCGCCAGCAGCATGGCGGCCATCGCCGCAAAGGCGGCCGCAGCCAGCAGCGGACCCAGCCCTGCGGACGCAGCCAGGTCTTCGCCCCCCGCCCGTTCCGGTTCCGCCTGCCCCGTCGATTCGC
>Ga0075019_10001465_pt1 | contig 13380 bp, 11 predicted proteins | sample ColStrG_CSR_2013_FD_71473 | JGI IMG/M metagenome (GOLD analysis project Ga0075019, IMG submission 71473) | Freshwater sediment microbial communities in response to fracking from Pennsylvania, USA - Cold Stream Run_MetaG_CSR_2013 | ecosystem: Environmental > Aquatic > Freshwater > Creek >...
TTTATAATCCTTCCCGGAGGATTTTCTTTTGGAGATTATCTACGCTCTGGTGCGATCGCTCGATTTTCTCCTATTATGGAGAAAATAATTCCCTATGCCCAGCATGGAGGATATTTATTGGGAATCTGCAATGGATTCCAAATTTTAACAGAATCGGGTCTTTTGCCAGGGGCCTTATTGCATAATGACCAACGAAAATTTATTAGTAAGAATATTTATTTAAAAACGAGAACTCGGAATTCGGTAATTACCCAATCCATTCCCGAAAATAAAATTTTGAAAATCCCGATTGCACATGGGGAAGGAAGATATTTCACCGATCCTTCCGGTTTAGATAAGCTCTATAAAAATGACCAGATCTTATTTACCTATTGTAATGAAATTGGCGAGGAAACCGAGGATTCGAATCCAAATGGGTCCTTAAACTCCATTGCGGGTATTTGTAATACCGAAAGAAATGTATTTGGATTAATGCCCCATCCGGAAAGAGCGGCAAATTCCGTTTTGGCTAATACCGATGGATTAGAAATATTAAATTCAATCCTTCGCTTACAATTGGTTTCTTAAGCTCCTTGGAATTAAGTATAGATATAGGCAATACCTTTATTAAAATTGGGGTATTTGAATTGAGCCACTTAAAAAAAGTATTTAAGTTCAATTCGGACCGAATTCAAAGCCCTTTATTTGCTGATTTTTTAAGTTCCATTTTAATTGAATTCCCTGGTCCTCACCGAGTGATAATTTCTTCCGTGGTAGATTTAAAAGAAGAAACCAAATCCATCATCCAATGTCTGGGAGAATTAAACTGGCTGAGTCCTACCTTAAAACTTAATTTTCAGAATGCCTATGAAACCCCTGAGACCCTAGGTTTAGATCGTATTGCTGCATTAGCTGGGGCGGCCTTAATCGATGACTCCAATCATCAATTAATCATTATGGCAGGTACCTGTATTACCTATGACCTTTTGGATCAGCAGGGAATTTATCAAGGAGGAGTCATTAGCCCTGGAAAACTAATGCGAACCAAGGCCATGAATACTTTTACGGCCAAACTCCCGTTAATTCATTTAAATAATGAAATGAACATCAAATTTTTGGGAACTAATACAGAGGATTGTTTAAAATCAGGGGTTATTTGGGGAATTTATCATGAGGTCGAAGGTTTTATTAATCAATTTCAAAAAGTTTTTCACCCATTAAATATTATTTTGGTTGGGGGCGATGCAAATTTTTTGGATACTCATTTGAAAAATACCATCTTTGCCCACCAAATAAAATGGATGCCGGATTTGGTTTTAATTGGGCTTAACCGGATTTTAACAATTCAAGATGCATAGTTTTCCGGCAAGGTTAGTTTTAGTTTTTCTGTTTTCAATCATACTTCAATTGGCTTATGGTCAGGCAAGTACTAATGAGCCTTATAGTCGATATGGATTTGGAATCTTGGAACCCAATTATTTTGGAAATTCCAGGGCCATGGGAGGAGTTAGCGCTGGACTCCGGGAAGATAATACCTTAAATATTGCCAACCCCGCCTCTTACCCTTCCATTCGGGTGACCACCCTGGAATCTGGGTTTAAAGCCAAATTTATTTCGTTGAGGGGGAATTCAGCAAAGGAGAATTCCAGCAATGCCTCTTATTCCTATATTGCCTTAGGGATTCCCTTAAGTCCAAAATGGACCACAGTATTAGCCCTTGTTCCCTATAGTAATTTAGGATATAATCAGGTATTGAATGGAACGGATCCCTTTTTAGGAGCCACCAGCACCATATATGCCGGACAGGGTGGTTTGTCCCAAGCCTTTATGGGACATGGTTTTGTTTTGGTTAAAGGCCTTTCTTTAGGATTTAATTTAGGTTATGTTTTTGGGAATATCCAAAATTCCCAATCTCTTCAGTTTTTAAGAGCCGGTGGTTTTACCAGTGATACCTTATATGATGGAAGAATTAGCTCCACAACTCAATTTGGAGGCTTTAATTTTGAATATGGTGCTCAATATTCTACTATTATTCATAAGCAAAATAAATTTACCATAGGTTATAATGGATCCTATGGGAATACAATTATTAGCCGTGAAAAGGATTATATCACCCGGTATCGAACCGATATCCGAGGAAATGAGGGGGTTTTGGACACTGTTCTTCAAAATAATCAGGTTCCTAGTTATACCTATTTACCGATTCGAAATGCCATAGGGTTTAGTTATAAAATAAAAAATAAATTCTTGGTGGCTGGGGATTTTGATTATGATATTTATACCGGTGTGGTTTATAATGGAGCCAATCCTGGTTTTAGAAATAATTGGAAGGCAGCCGTTGGGGCTCAGTATACTCCTGATCTTACCTCAGTCTCTAATTATTTTGATTTATTAGATTATCGAGCCGGTTTATATTATAATCAAACCAATCTAATTGTCCATCAAAAAGGGATTACCCAATATGGATTGACCTTTGGAGTTGGGGTACCCTTAAGGCAATATACCCAGAATCAATTAGCTGCTAAGGTTAACTTAAGTTTTGATATAGGGCAAATGGGGACCGTAGAAGCCTCGAACGTAAGGCAACGATTTGTGAATGTTCATTTAGGATTCGTGCTGAACCAATTATGGTTTAACCGATATCGCTATCAATAGAAAATTTTATCATCTATGATTAGGCGGGCGGGATCTTTATTCATTTTATTTTCCTTAATCGCTTTTCTTTTGAGTTCCTGTGGGGGGAATGATTTATCCAAAGTGGGGTCCATTTCCGCTAAGATTGCGGCCCTCCCTTCCCAAAAAAGTTATAAGGTACGATTGGTTTATAGCGATAGTAATAAGGTTAGAGTGGTATTGACCAGCCCTTATTTAGTGGATTATTTTACCGATAAGCCTTATAAGGAAATGACCCAAGGGCTCCATATAGATTTTTTAAATCAGGACCTGAAAGTTATGAGTACCGTGGATGCAGGTTATGGGATTTCCTATGATTTAGAGAAAAAAGTCATTGTTCGAAAGAATGTTAGGGTCCTCACGAAGGAGGGAAGTAAACTCCTTACGGAAGAATTAACCTGGGATCAAGCCAAGAAAAAAGTATATACGGATAAATATGTCAGGGTTATAAAACCTGATGGGGAATATGAGGGAGATGGTTTAGATGCGAATGAGGATTTTACCCAATATTCCTTTAGAAATTTTAAGGGAAAAGTTCAAATGAAGAATGATTCTCTTTTTCATTGATTAATCTTAGTTTTGCAGGCTTTAATTTTATAATATGGGCTTATTTACCTTTATCAAGGAACGATTAACTTATTTGGTGATTGGATTAATCATCATTGCTATCTTGGCTTTTTTACTTTCCGATGCTGTTCGGAGTGGAACGCCTTTTATTAGAGAATCTCAGAACCAAGTGGGAATTATTGCGGGTAAAAAAATTACCTATGATGAATTCAATGAGAAAATAAAGGATAAAGAAGATCAATTCAAAGCCCAATATCATCAAACCTCCTTACCCGAACAAACTCGACATTTCGTCATGGACCAGGCTTGGAATGATCTGGTTTCAACGACTATACTGGAGAATGAAATCTCAAAATCGGGGCTTGGAGTAGAAAAAAACTCTGAGGAATATTTCGATATGCTTACGGGAAAGGATCCTGATCCTCAAATTAAGCAAGCCTTTACCAATCCTCAAACGGGAATCTACGATCCCAGTCAATTAAAAGGATTTATTCAAAATTTGGAAAAAGATGGGACTGGTGAAAGACGGAAGCAATGGGATAAGTTTGAAAATGACCTATTAAAAAGTCATTCCATTCAGAAATACCTTCAATTATTGAAGGGAGGGGTTTATGTCACTAGCTTGGAAATTAATACGGGAGTCAATATTCCTCAAAAAGCCAATATTGATTATGTAAGCCTTGATTTTAGCCAGATCCCTGATAATAAGGTGAATGTGACGGATGATGAATTAAAACAATATTTCAACGATCATTCTTATTTATACCAAATTCCGGAAGAGGAACGTAGTTTTGATTATGTGGTTTTTCAAGCAAAGCCTTCTCAGGAGGATACCCTAGCGGCCCAAAGAGAAATTTCCAAATTAGGGGAAGATTTCAAGGCTTCGAAAGAGGATTCGCTTTTTGTTTCATTGAATTCGAATTCAAAAGTACCCATGAATTTTTATAAGAAAAATCAAATTGCCCAAATTTCCAAGAAATTGGATAGCAGTTTGAATAGTTTATCGGTTGGAAATGTATTGGGACCCTTTTTTGAAAATGGCTCATATCGATTAGCAAAATTAGTAGCGAGTCGGGACCTTCCTGATTCTGTAAAATCTAGACATATCCTATTAACGGATGCGGTCAATGGTGGACCGGTACAAAATTACCCTGCACTCATGAAAAAGGCCGATAGTCTAAAATCGGTAATATTAGCTGGGGGAAATTTTGCAAATTTAGCGATACAATATTCAGCCGATAAGGGTTCAGCCGTTAAGGGTGGTGAATTGGGATATGCTCCGATGGGAGCCTTTGTAAAACCCTTTCAGGATGCAGTATTTTATGGAAAAACAGGAGAATATAAAATTGTGCAAACCCAGTTTGGGGTTCATTTGATTCAGATTGAGGATCAAAAAAATATTGGAAAGGCCTATGAAATTGCCTTTATTGAGCGCCCCTTTCATCCCTCAAGTCGGACCTTGGAGGCCAATTATTCGAAAGGAACTAGTTTCCTATCGGAGATCAATGGACAGGATTTCGCCACCATAGCTCGAAAAAAAGGTTTCCAAGTTCGTTCAGCGGTTGACATCAAGGCCAATGATGCCCAAATTAATTCCGTAGATAATTCTAGAAAAGTAATCCAATGGGCTTTTGGAACCCAAAAAGGGACCAATTCGGAAGTCTTCGATTTAGGGGAATCTGCCTTAGTGGCCAGGCTTTCTGATATTAAGCCAAAGGGCATTTCGAATTTTGAATCGGTTAAGCTTCAAGTTCAGGCTTCCGCCTTAAAGGATAAAAAAGGGACGGTATTAGCGGGCCAATTAAAGGAAGCGGCCAAATCAAGTCATTCTATCCAAGAATTGGCTTCAAAACTTCAACTGAGTCCAATTTCAGCCGATAGTTTGAGTTTTTCCAGTCCTTTGGTTGGAAGAAATATAATTGAGCCAAATTTAGTAGGGGCTGCATTTGGGGCGAATCAGGGAGTTCTATCAAAACCTGTCATTGGAGAGAAAGCTGTTTATATTTTTCAATTGAAAAATAAGTTCCCGGTTAATATGGGGGTGGATCCTAAAACCATGAAACGAAATGCCATTAATAGCCGAGGTACGATTGCACAGAATGATGCTTTAGAGGCTTTGAAGAAATTGGCTAATATCGTAGATAATCGGTCCAAATTTTTCTAAAACTAAAATTCCTCTTGATTCGTTTAGAAAGATAATTGGATAGATGGAATCAATGGATGGAATAATCAAAAACCGGGTCGCTGAAAGCGGATTAATTACCCTGGACCCTGAAATGTTTAGGCCAAAGGATCGTCAATTAGAATATGATCTGAGAAAAAATTTATTTCTGGATCAGATTTTAAAGGAGAAAGATTTTCGACAGGCTTTATTAGAAACGGATTGGACCCTGTATAAGGGAGCTCAGGTGGCTATTTTTTGCAGTGTAGAAGCCATCATTCCACTTTGGGCTTTTATGCTTTTGGCAGGATATTTGGAGCCTTATGCAAAAGGGGTGTTTCGTGGAAATTTATCCGAAATGGAATCTTATCTATGGCATATGGAAATTCAAGCGTTCAATTTTGAGGAATTTCGAAATAAACGAGTCGTTGTCAAAGGATGTGGGGATCTACCGATTCCAGAATCTGTATATGTGGAGCTTACGCTGAATTTAAGGCCCATTGTAAAAAATCTCATGTTCGGAGAGCCCTGCTCAACCGTACCTCTTTTTAAAAATTAAGGAATTGGTCATGGGGTTGAAAGGGAATTTTTGGATCATCTTTCTCTTAGGGTCCTCCCCATTTTATTTTTCCCCAGTTCTTAGCCAGAATTTAAGTTTTCATCGAAATGTCTTTAAATCGGGAGAAGAATTAAAATACATTATTCGTTATGGGTTTTTAAAAGGAGGTGAAGCTAATTTAAAAGTGGTAAGCACGAATCAAAATTACCAGGGCAAACCAAGTATTCATTTTTTGGCGACTGGAAGAACTTCAGGAGCCTTTGATATTTTCTATAAAGTGAGAAACCAATATGAATCTTATATTGATCCGGAAACCTTTCTCCCCTTGTCCTATTCTGAAAATATTCAAGAAAATAAATATGTTCGAGCAGGTACTACCGATTTTGATTATTCTAAAAAAGAGGCAAAAAATAAAAGTGGGCATTTTGCCATTTCGGCCTGGACTCGAGATATTTTATCGGTTTATTATTTTGCTCGGTCGGTAGATGTTTCTCAATTGAATATTGGGGATAAATTGACCTTTAATTATTTCATGGAAAATGCCGTTTACCCCATGGATATTGTTTATTTGGGGAAAGAAACAATCAGTTCCCCTACAGGTAACTATCAATGCCTAAAATACAGTCCTAGTCTTGAGCCGGGTAGGATTTTTAAAAAGGAAAGTAAAATGTATATATGGATTTCGGATGATGATAATCATATACCCATTAAGGCAAAAGCAGATATTTTAGTAGGTTCTGTGGTCTTGGAATTAAAAGAATTTAAAAATATTAATAAACCCCTAAACCAGGTTAAAGATCAAGATTAATTATGTTGACCATACAAAATACCATCCTTTCGGATGATGTATTTGAAAAAAACTTTGTATGTGAGCTCAATCAATGTAAAGGGGCATGCTGCGTACAAGGGGATGCAGGAGCCCCTTTATTGGCTGAGGAATTGGATACTTTAAAAGAGATTTATCCTTTGATCAAGCCCTATTTATCAAAAGAGGGAAGGGAAGTCATTGAAAATTTGGGAACCTCTACCCTGGATTCTGAAGGAGATCATACCACTCCCTGTATTGATGGAAACAAAGCTTGCGCCTATATGGTTCAGGATGCTGGAATCGCCCAATGCGGGATTGAAAAAGCATACCGGGATGGAAAGATTAGCTTTCAAAAACCCATTTCTTGTCATCTTTATCCCATCCGCATCACCCAATACCCAGAATTTGAGGTATTGAATTATGATCGCTGGAGTATATGTTCTCCTGCATGTGCTTGGGGAGACCATTTAAAAGTTCCCGTTTATCAATTTTTAAAAGAGCCCTTAATTCGAAAATATGGGAAAGACTGGTTTGATGAATTAGAAGCCTCTATCGAAAATAGGATTTAATAGCGAATAAGGCTTGGAGAAACAATCCAAAGGGCATTTGCGTAGTAAGGGGCAATTATATGGACCCTACCCAAATTCGACTGATCGAAAGCATTCTTCATTTCCGATATTATCCGGCCATTGATTTGTTTTTGCTTCGTTTGAAGAACAATACGCCTTTACCTTATCGTTGTTCCGATTCTTATAAATTTTATGCACAATTAAAAGCATTAGGCATACAAGAAGCTTAGTTTACTAGATAATCCCATTTTCCAAGGTTTTCAATTTGTAGTTCCTCCTAATTAGGCTATTTTTGAGAAGTTCAATGATTTTTTTTAAGCTTTCAGGAATTTCTAAAAGAAACTAACCATTAAAAACTAATCCATGAAGGGAATTATTTTAGCCGGGGGATCCGGTACCAGACTTCATCCATTAACCTTAGCGATGAGTAAACAGATGATGCCGGTTTATGATAAGCCCATGATCTATTATCCATTGTCTACCCTGATGATGGCAGGAATCCATGAAATTCTTATTATATCGACACCTCATGATCTACCTCATTTTCAACGCTTATTAGGGGATGGAAAAAATCTTGGTTGCCATTTTTCCTATGCTGAACAAGCCATTCCGAATGGTTTAGCCCAGGCTTTCGTCATTGGAGAAAAATTTATCGGGAATGAAAAAGTTGCCCTAATTTTAGGGGATAATATATTTTATGGGGATGGTTTAGCTCGTTTATTGCAGGGTTCTTCTGATCCCAATGGAGGAATTGTCTTTGCGTATCATGTATCTGATCCTGAAAGATATGGGGTAGTAGAATTTGATGCTTCCCAAAAGGCAATTTCGATTGAAGAGAAACCTAAAAATCCTAAATCCAATTTTGCGGTTCCCGGATTATATTTTTATGATAATTCTGTCGTTCAAATAGCAAAGGATGTAAAGCCTTCCGCTAGAGGAGAATATGAAATTACCGATGTCAATCAAGCTTATTTAAAAAATGGGAACTTAAAAGTGGGCGTATTAAGTAGGGGAACCGCTTGGTTAGATACGGGGACATTCAATTCCTTGATGCAAGCTGGACAATTTGTTCAGGTTATCGAAGAAAGACAAGGCCAAAAAATTGGTTGTATAGAAGAAGTGGCTTATCGGATGAAATTTATCAATGCAGAACAATTAATGAAAATATCAGAGCCGCTCAAGAAAAGCGGTTATGGACAATATCTACAAAATCTATTAAAAGAAGCCTAAATCATAATTTATACCCTTAATTCAAGATAAATACCCTATGGAAAACCTTACCCATCAGTTAAAAGATTTTTCCAAACAAATGCACTATGCCTTAGGCAATTATAAGCCTCTTCCCATAAATTTGTCACAAATTCAAACCATTGTGATCGGTGGATTAGGTGGTTCAGGAATTGCTGGGAGAATTGTAAAAAACTATTTTTCGGATAAGCTAGAGCTCCCCATTGAAATTGTATCCGATTATATATTTCCTCGTTTTGTCAATTCGAAAAGCTTAATTATTCTAAGTTCCTTTTCGGGGAATTCAGAAGAAACCCTGGCCCTCTATTCTCAGGCGAAGGAAAAGAAGGCTAAAGTGATTATCCTTACTGCCGGTGGGGAATTAAAAAGAAAGGCCGATGAGGATGGTTTTCCCGTATTTCTGGCAGAGCCAAAATATGAAGCAAGGATGGGTTTGGGTTATTCGCTTACCTATTTATTTCAGATTTTTTTCGACTTATTAGGTCAATATAAGCAGGCAGACCTGAATAAGATTGCCGACCATTTAATGATTTGGGAGGATTTTATGTCTCGAGGAAAAGAATGGGCTCAAAGTTTTGGGAATACGATTCAAAACAAATTTATCGTCGTATGTGATCCTCCAATGGAAGGATTAGCCACGCGTTTTGTCCAACAAATTCAAGAGAATTCCAAATCAGAGGCATTTTTAAGCATCTTACCAGAAGGTAATCATAATACCCTTTCCACTTATGAAGGGAATTTAAATTCTAATTTTGTATTTCTGAATAGTCGTTCCTCTGAAAGAACGAATCTGCGATTCCTTTTTTTAAAGGAATTATTAGGAAAGAATTATCCAATATTTGAAATACCCTTAACCGACAATTCCATGGTTTCCCAGTTCAATACCTTATATACCATGGATTGGATGGCCATAGAATTGGTGAATTTAAAAGGTGGAAATATGGAGAATAGCCAAAATGTGGTGAATCTAAAACAGTTTTTAAACAAGAAATAATTTATTTTCTATTGAAAGTTGCATTAATAACGGGTGTTACCGGTCAGGATGGGGCCTATCTGGCAGAGTTTTTATTAAAAAAGGGATATTTTGTACATGGATTAAAAAGGAGAAGTTCCCTTTTTAATACGGATCGTATTGATCATTTATATTTAGATCCTCATGAATCCGGTTTACGATTTAAGCTTCATTTTGGGGATTTAACAGATTCCACCAATTTAATCCGAATTATACAGGAGGTTCAGCCCGACGAGATTTATAATTTGGCAGCCCAAAGTCATGTAAAAGTAAGTTTTGATACCCCAGAATATACGGCGAATGCGGACGGAATTGGAACCTTGAGGATTTTAGAAGCCGTTCGTTTATTGGGCCTTCATAAGAAAACTAGAATTTACCAGGCCTCTACTTCTGAATTATATGGCTTGGTTCAGCAAATTCCTCAATCTGAAACAACCCCTTTTTATCCAAGATCACCTTATGCGGTTGCCAAATTATATGCTTACTGGATCACCGTGAATTATCGGGAAGCTTATGATATGTTTGCTTGCAATGGAATATTATTCAATCATGAAAGCCCGGTGCGGGGAGAAACCTTTGTCACCCGGAAAATTACCAGAGCCGCCTCGAAAATCGCTTTAGGCCTACAAAACTGTCTCTATTTAGGGAATTTAGATGCCAAAAGAGATTGGGGTCATGCAAAGGACTATGTGGAGGCTATGTATTTAATGCTCCAACAAGAAAAACCTGAAGATTTTGTCATTGCTACGGGTATTACGACTCCAGTTCGTGAATTTGTAAAAAGATCTTTTTCTGAATTAGGGATAGAAATTGAATTCAGTGGTAAAGGGGAAATGGAAAAAGGAGTTTTAATCGATATTGATGAAGAAAAGGTTCATTCTTTAGGGATAAAAAAGCCCATGATTCCCTTTGGAAGTACATTGGTGAAAGTGGACCCCAAATATTATCGACCGACGGAAGTAGATCTTTTGGTAGGAGATCCGACAAAAGCCAATACAAAACTAGGCTGGATCCCTAAATTTGATTTAGATGCTTTAATCAAGGACATGACTTTATCGGATTTGAAGCATATGCAAAAAGATAAATACTTAGCTGATGGGGGTTATACAATCCATAATTATTTTGAATAATCTTAAGTCTTTAAAAACTCAAAACTATTTCCTTTTTAATAAAGGAATCGTTCTCCTGGGAATGGGGATTTTGATTTTATTGCTTCAAACCCAAATTTCAAGGGCTCAATCGGTGCTCAGTGCTCAGGATTTATCCTCAGTCCAAGTGGATAATTTGAGTGATGATCAAATTCGCCAATTCCTTCAGCAGGCCCAAACTGCGGGACTGACTCAAGCTCAATTAGAACAACAGGCACTTCAAAGAGGATTACCCCCTGAGCAGGTTCAAAAGCTGGATCAACGAATTAATAAGCTAAATAATAATGGAGCCAATGCTTCTAATTCCAAGATGATCGATAATTCGAAAAACTTGGTAAACGGAAGAAAGACCAACCTGGGACAAAACAACCAGAATTCCAATAATCCTGGAATGGTGGCCAATGATAGTTTAAAAAATAAGCTTCTTATTCAGGATCAGGTTTTTGATAAAATTAGAACTAAAGTTTTTGGTGAGGATTTATTCAATAATCCTAATCTAACCTTTGAACCCAATTTAAGAATCCCTACCCCATCTAATTATATTATCGGAGCAGATGACCAGATTCAGGTAGATATTTTTGGATATTCGGAAGTAAGTTATAAGCTTACCGTAAGTCCGGAAGGGGTTATAAGGATCCCGAATATAGGCCCCGTCATGGTGGCAGGATTAACCATTTCCGAAGCCAAAGCTAGAATTTTTAAGAGTTTAAGCTCTGTCTATAAAGGGATGGTTGGATCTCATCCTACCACTTCCGTCAATATTAGTCTTGGGGATATTAGGAGTATCAAGGTGATTTTAGTGGGTGAAGTCAAATTACCAGGGACTTATACGCTTCCTTCCCTTGCTACCGTTTTCAATGCCCTTTATTCTTCCGGGGGGCCGAATAAGAATGGGTCCTTCCGAAATGTTGAATTAATTCGGGATAATAAACTGATCGAAAAAATCGATATCTACGATTTCTTAATCAATGGGATCCAAAAACAAAATATTCGATTACAAGATCAAGATGTTATCAAAATTAACCCTTACCAAGACCGAGTAGAATTTCAGGGAGAGGTCAAAAGACCGGGCATCTATGAAATTAAGCCTGGAGAAAGCTTGGCGAAGGTCTTGGAATATGCCGCTGGATTTACTGATAAAGCCTATACCCATCGAATTAAAATCATTCAAAATGATACCCGAGAAAAAACGGTTTTTGATGTTGACGATAATCATTTCCCGAGTTTTAAAGTTCATAGGGGAGATTTATTCATCGTTGAGCCTATTATCAATCGGTTTTCCAATCGTGTTCAGATTAAAGGTTCGGTATTTAGGCCGGGGATTTATGCCTTGGATCCTGGCTTAACGCTTTCCCAATTAATCAAAAAAGCCGATGGTTTAAAGGAAGATGCTTTTACTTCAAGGGCAACTATCCGTCGATATAATGACCAATTAATTCCTGAAATTATTTCTTTTGATGCTTCCCGAATTTTAAATGGTTTAGATGCGGATATTCCCTTAAAAAGGGAGGATAGCATCACCATTTCTTCTCGCTTTAATTTACAAGAAAAGTATACGGTAACCATTGAGGGAGAGGTATTAAAACCCGATACAGCGATTTGGGCCATTGGAATGCATTTAGAGGATTTAATCCTTCAAGCCGGAGGTTTGACCGATGCGGCATCCTTTAAGCGTATAGAAGTTACGAGAAGAATTAAAGATTCGGATCCTCTTTCTAAAAATGCTCCAACGGCCAAAATATTTCAATTTGACATCAATCCTGATTTACATTCTAATAAGGAGGCATCTGAATTTGTATTAGAACCCTTCGATAATGTCGCCGTTCGGACCTTGCCTGGATATACGGTTCAACAATATGCAACCATCGTAGGTGAGGTTTTATATAATGGACGATATGGAATTAAAACTAAAAATCAACGCATTTCAGATCTTTTAAAACAAGCGGGAGGACTTACCGCTGAAGCCTTTCCTGAAGGAGCAACGTTGATCCGAACCAATAGTAAGTCTAAATTTGATTTAGATAAAAGGAGACAATTACTACTTCGCTTAAAAAACAATGAAAAAGATTCAAGTTCTATCAATAGGATTATAGCCCAAGAAGATTCTTTGGCCCATACTCAGGCGACTCCTGTGGGCATAGATTTAATAAAAATTTTGTTGGACCCCGGTTCCAAGTATGATTTATTATTAAACGATGGAGATACTATAAAAGTCCCCAAAAAATTGGAAACAGTTCAGGTTAGTGGGGATGTGCTATATTCGGTCAGGGTTCGATATAATCGTGGATTAAGTACCTTACATTATATAAATTCAGCTGGGGGATTTTCCTATAATGCTGCTCGTAGAAGAACTTATGTAGTTTATGCCAATGGGGCCGTTAAAGGAACACATAATTATCTGTTTTTTAATTCCTATCCAAAAATCTTACCGGGGTCACAAATTATTGTTCCGGATCGTGGACCTAGACAAAAAACCTCCTTGGCTGAATTAATAGGAATATCAACCAGCATCACCTCGTTGGCCTTATTGATTTATACCATTTTTAAAAAATAATTAGGCTTTCAAATAAAAATGGAGACTCAAAAACCTGAACCAAGTGAATTATCTTTAAAAGATATCATTTTAGGGGTAAAAAATGGGTTTAAGTCCCTGGTT
>Ga0075019_10001466_pt1 | contig 13380 bp, 13 predicted proteins | sample ColStrG_CSR_2013_FD_71473 | JGI IMG/M metagenome (GOLD analysis project Ga0075019, IMG submission 71473) | Freshwater sediment microbial communities in response to fracking from Pennsylvania, USA - Cold Stream Run_MetaG_CSR_2013 | ecosystem: Environmental > Aquatic > Freshwater > Creek >...
AAGGCTCTCTTCGCGGGGCTTGCGATCTTCTTCTCGTTCGCCCTGCTCTTCCACTTCGCGCAGCACCTGTCGATCCTCGAGATGTGGGCCATGTGGCTCGGCACGCTGCTGTTCGTGCTCTTTGGGCTGCAGAAGGTCTTTCACAAGTACTCGGTGCACCGAGGCATATGGCACTCGATCACGGCGGCACTCGTCTGCTCGTTTGCGACCGCCATCTTCTTCTACTACGTGCTCGGGCGCCCCGACGGCGTCGCCTGGCTTGCGGCCGGTTTCATGTTCATCGGCTACCTGACCCACCTCACCCTCGACGAGATCTATTCCGTGGACGTGCTCGGTGCCTACATCAAGAAGTCGTTCGGCACCGCCTTGAAGCTCATCGACAACCGCTACAAGCTTGCGTCGACCGCAATGCTGGCCGCGGGTGCGGCACTCTTGCTCATCGTGCCGCCCATGAAGACCTTCGTCGACGGGATGTCCTCGCGCAGCATGTGGGCCGGGCTGCACCAGCGTATGCTCCCCGACCGCAGATGGTACGACGTCATCATCGAGCGCGGCAGGTTCGCGGCCGTGCCCGTCGAGGCTCCGCCGGCGACCGGCTCGCTGCCCGCGTCCCCGAGCGCGCCGGCCGCAATCCCCGCGCAGCCGGCGCCGTGATAGGTTGAGCGTCGGCGCTTTTCCGCGAGATAGCGGTTCAGGCGGTCATCCGCCGCGGCGGTGCTCGAGCCCGGCGATATAGGTGGCGACGAGCTCGTCGACGAGCGATCCGCCGGCGTGGCCAGTGACCGGCGCGAGCTTCTGCGCGGTCGAGAGCGACGTCATCCCGTGCACGCTCGCCCATAGGGTGCGGGCCGCGCGCCGCTTTGCACCGGGATCGGCACCGTCGAGCAGCGGGGCGAGCGCTTGCTCGAGCGGCGCGAGCAGGCCCTCGAGCTTGGTCTGGTACCAGAGAGGCGCGTCCTGCCCGGCCGGCATCCTGTGCTCGATCAGCAGGTTCCAGAGCTTGGGCCGCTCCTGCGTGAACGCGACGTAGGTTTCAGCGAGCCTGCGCACGCGCTGCGCGGGCGAGCCGGATGCGTCCGTCTGGGTAAGCCGCTCGGTCAGTTGGTCGAGGAGACGGGCCTCGATTGTCAGCAAGAGGTCATCGAGGTTCTCGAACACGTTGTAGAGAGTTCCGGGAGAATAGCCGATGCGCTTGGCTATCTCGCGCGCCGACAGGCCCGCCAGGCCGTCGCGCTCGACGATATCGGTTGCCGCCTGGATGATCAGCTCCCGCAGCTCATCGGCGGTATGGATCGAGCGTCGGCCCATGTGCGTGCGCACCCCAAGCTAGCTCGTTTGACCACGGACGGTCCGACAATAGGACGAGGACGAACGTGTGGCAAAGCCATCGCGATTAGCAGCGGGGAAAACCGTCTTGGCCAATGCGACGTAACGCGGCGCGGGCTGCGAGGTGGAGGCTGGAATTCGATCAGCAACTCAGGGAGCTACAATTGTCGCCCTTGACGTAGTCTACGCAGCTGTTGCGCGGACTATGGTAGGATTTGTCCGTCCAGTTCACGTTGCCCGACAATCCTGGAATTACGTTGGTGAAAAGCGGTTTGAAGAGGAAGCTCGATTCAACCACGATCGTGCTACCGCCCTTGGCAAGCATGCCCGACGGCAGAGCGTAGGTTGCGCACTTCGAGGGCACGGTCTTGCCGTTGTAGGAATACGACCAAACAACGCGCGTGTCGGCGGCGTTGGTGGGCGAGGCCTGGACCGAAATAACGCCGAGCGCAAGCGACGAGGAGTCGTAGGGCAGCATCACTTGCTTCACCGACAGCATCATGCTGGCGAGGTTGGTCTGGGCGTCGGTGGAGCTCGTGCCCATGTATTGCTCGCGGGCAACAAGGTCGCCCGTCGTGTCGGTTGCCATCGTGAATACACGGTCCATGTTGATGGCGCGGCCGAGCTCTATGGTCCCGAGCAGCATCAATGTCAGCAGCGGCGCCAGGAACGCGAACTCGACGGCTGCGCTCCCGCGCTTGTCGCGCCCGAAGCAGCCCAGCGAGCGTGCGCATGTCGGATACGGGTTGAGAGCGCTGATACGCATGACCACCTCAGAAAGGGATCGGGGGCGAGAACGGCCCAGCATCAGGAGTAAGGCTCCGTCTGGAATGCCGTAGAGGCCTGAAGGATCGCCGATCCGGACCCGTTCGCATTCGCGCCGAGCTTCAAGAAGGAGAATGTTTGCGCGAGATCCCACTGGTAGCAGAGCGTGACGAGGACGACCTCGTCGGCCGCGCCGGTGTATGTCGATACCGTGTCGCTCGACGCGCCCGTCGAGCCGACCATGTTGTTCTTGGAGTCGACACAAGACTGTGGAGCTATATTGCTCCAATTCGCGCCGGACTGGATGATGACGCTCAGCTTGCTGCAGTTGATGTAGCTTCCGGCAGCTCCGCAGACGAGGTTCTTGAACTGGCCGACGGTGAGCGCGCCTTTTTGCGCCTGCCCGGTGCGAATCTGCCGGGCAGCGCCCTCGGCGCCGTACTCGAGCGAGCTCATGGTGAAGTAGTAGAGACCGACGCCGAGCAGCCCGAGCACGAACAAAAAGAAAGGCGTCGCCACAATCGCGAATTCCACCGCCGCCAGGCCGCGCTCATCCTTTGCCCATTCGGACGCCGGGAGACGCCGGAGAGGTCGAGATCGCTTTAGGAATGGGAAGGGGATACGCATACGCAACTTGCCACCCGGCCTCGCTCGATTTGCCGGTGTGAACATAGCTTTACGTCTATGAATTATGTATTGCCCAAGCGGCAATTGAGCAATTTCGGTGAATGAATCCTTAAACTTTTATGACAATCCGCGGAATATCCCCAGCCCCAGGTATCATTGGGTCGAGGCCTGATTGCTGTGGTCGACATTGTTTGTCGAGTTATTGGACTTGATTTGCGCGCTCTTGGAGATGGCTTCGAAGTATTCAACCCCGTCGCCGACTGTGATGGTCGGCGAGCAGTCCGGCGTGCACGTGTAGGACTCTCGCTTCGTGCCTTTGTAGAGACTCAAGGTGCGCAAGTCGTCGCGATCGACGACGACGCGTTGATCCTGGATCACGTTGCGTTGCGCGTCGAGCGCGATGATGTTGGTGACGCCGAACGATTTGCCGGTAACGACCAACAGATTGCCGCCCTGGATCGCCACATCGGCAATCGATGGGTTGCCGATGATCACCTCGGTGGCGGCACGCGGCAGGCGCAGCAGTTGGGACTGGTCGTAGCGCACCATCAGGTCGGCCGCACGCGCCTCGCTCGTCGCCATAGCCGTCCCCAGTGTGGCAACAGTCAGGGTGACGCAAGCCAGCATCAGAAATGTGGCGAGTGCCGCCGCTCTGGCGGATTGTCTGGGGCGGATCTTGGACATCGATGGAAGCCTCTCATGAGCATTACCTCAGGAAATGGTGAAGGAAGGGAAAATACAACGTCCCTGAAGAACGTCCGCGGGAGATGGGGCGTCCCACGGGATGCGCCGCGTCTAGTTAGGCGAGGTGGCGGCGCCGCAATTAGGCTAACAGGCGGGAGACTTCTCCGCCTCGCGCAGGATGAATTCACGGCCATTAGGTGCAGGGCTCGCATCACCACGATTGTGAGTCTAAGCATTATCAGACCATGACTCTAAGCGATGGCCTGAACACGCTGTTTTAGCAACGTAATGACAAACCTCGTCTAATAGGCCGACTGACGAAAATCGGTCATGGACGGCGCGAGCTGGCGGGTCCGACCGTCCCGGCTCGGCATTCCAAAGAGCCCGCGTCGTCGCCGCAAGCATCGCGCGGCGATCTCCACTGAAGTCATTTACCGCCGGGCCTAGTGGTTTTCTTGAATACTTCTTCCGACCGCCGATTTATATGCCGTCACCACGCTGAATCTTGGGTCTTTATGCCAAAGGCGCAATTTGATCGAATTTAATCAGCCCAATTAACCGATCGTTTGGAGGTATTTACGATGATATTCAAGACTTTTACCTAGATTTAATATGTCCTGGCGCAAAGTGACCGCCGGTCCGGAAGTGAGGAGTTCAATCCTCTACCGGGCGCACACAAAAAGTGTGATTTAAACCAGTACTGGGAGAGTTGTCATGAAGACTGTTATCGCACGCTTTGTAAAGGACGAGTCCGGTGTGACCGCCATCGAGTATGGCCTGATCGCCGCTATCGTGGGTGTCGGCATCATCGTTGGCCTGACCAATTTGAAGACAGGTCTGAATACCCTGTTCAACAACGTCAATACCAACTTGACGAAGTAACCTGCTGCGACGCTTCGAGTCATTCGGTTGCCGCCAATGGCTCGGTAGCCACCTGGCGCTCTTTAGCGCCGGGTGGCGTTTCGTCGAGGCGCACCCCGCTAGGGCCGCGGAGCTCACCAGGTGCTTGAATATTCGCTCGCCTTGATATTTCCGTTCGCGATGGCCTTCGCCGCCACAACGGACGTGTTGACGATGACCATACCCAATCGCCTAACGAGCGGTCTGTGCGCGGCCTTTTTCGTGCTGGCCCCCGTGGCCGGCCTAGGCTGGCAGGATGTTTTGAGTCACATGGGGGTCGGCTCCGCCATGCTTCTGGCCGGGATGCTTCTATTCGCGCTGGGCTGGCTCGGGGGTGGCGACGGCAAGCTACTCGCCGTTGCCTCACTCTGGCTCGGGTTCGATCAGCTCGTGATGTTTCTCGCCTACGTGGCCGCGTTCGGAGGCGCCTTGGCGTTGGCGATACTCGCTTACCGCAGCGCGCCGGTGAGCGCTTTGCCGTTGCCCGGCTGGGCGGCGCGTCTGCACACCAAGGGCGAAGGCATGCCCTACGGAGTGGCCATCGCAGCGGGTGCGCTCATCATCTATCCGGCGACCAGTTTGTTTGCGGCCTTTACCGGCTGAAATGCCCACACGATGGGCTTTTCCGACCCCTCGCCAGCGTCAATCTGCGACGCGGATTAACCTTGCGTTGACGATTGTCCTGCACTGTCAGGAATGAATCGAGAAGTCGAGTCTCGGGTCGAAAGGACCCGTTACAGGATGAAGCGAGCACAACTGATTGGGATCACGATCGCCGGCGGCGCCGGGCTCGCGGCATTTTTGCTGATGCGGTCGATCACCGGTGGCCCTTCGGAGCCGACGCAGGTCGCCGTGCCTGTAAATGCAACCGAAGTCCTCGTCGCCGCCAAGGATCTTTCTCTCGGCGACATCACCAAGCAGAGCGATTTCCGCTGGCAGACTTGGCCGGCCGATTCGGTCACCCCCACCTTCATCACCAAGGAGGAAGGTAACGCCGGGATGAGCTCGGTGTCGGGCGCGGTCGTGAGATCGGCAATTTCGCTGGGGGAGCCCATCAACCGTCAGAAACTTGTCAAGGCTGGCGACGGTGGCGTGCTCGCTGCCATCCTGCCGAGCGGAATGCGGGCGATTTCGACGCATATCAAGGAGGAGACGTCGGCCGGCCGCCTGATCCTGCCCAACGACCACGTGGATGTCATTCTCACCCGCCACCTGCATGGCGGATCGGGTGGGCAGGAACAGTTTGTCAGCGACACGCTGTTTCACAACATCCGTGTCCTGGCGATGGGCCAGCAGATCGAGACCAAGGAAGATGGCAAGAAGGCAGCGGAAGGGAGCGCCAACACGGCGACGCTGGAGCTGACCCCTCGCCAGGCCGAGATACTCGCGCAAGCCAACTCGATGGGCGAAATCAGCTTGTCGTTGCGCAGCATCGCTGATGGCAATCCCAAGACGCCGACGGCTGATTCCGACCCCTTCAACACCGAGCAAAGCAGCGCGGTGCGTGTGTTCAAATACGGCGTTCCCACTCGAGTGTACGGCGTGAACTGAGTGCAGTAATTCAGTTTCGGCTGTCGAAAAGGTACTCGATCATGCGAACGACCCTAAAATGGGCTCGCGCGGGCATGGCCGCTGTGTTCTTCCTCGCCACGGTAACAAGTGGCACGCAGGCGGCCGACGTGAAAGGCAGATCTGATTTTCAGGTCGGCCGCGATTCCGTGCTGCGCATTCCTGCGAACGCGGCATTCCCGCTGTCGAAACGGCTCGGCCTCGGCGTCGGCCGCTCGATCGTGGTACAGTCGCCGGTGCCGTTGAAGGACGTGATGGTCTCCGACCCCACGCGCCTCGATGCCGTGGTTCAGTCCGCGGACCGCGTGTTTCTGATCGCCAAGCAGTCGGGCCAGACCAATGCCTTCTTCTTCGACGAGTACGGCCAGCAGATTCTGACGCTGGAAGTGGCCATCGGCGCCGATCTTTCGGCGCTCGACGAATTCTTAAGCCGCATCATTCCCGGTTCCAACATTCACAGCGAAATCGCGGGGAAGGCGGTCGTGCTGACCGGCACCGTGCGCACGCCGATCGACTCCAACCGCGCGGCGCAGGTCGCCGCCCAGTTCGTCGGCGCCAATAGCGGCAGCATAGGTTCAGTAGGTCCCAACCAGCCCGTCAACCAGACGACCGTGAACAATGCGTTGTCGAACACCGCCGCGGGCGGAGCGACCAGCGCCTATGGGCAGCAGACCCAGAGCGATACGTCCGCGCCTACGGGAACAGACGATCCCTACGCCGAGAAGCCGGTGATCAACCTGTTGACGGTCGAGGGCGAGGAGCAGGTGATGCTCCGCGTTACGGTCGCCGAGGTGCAGCGCACTTTGCTGAAGCAGTTCGGTATTAACGTCGGCGCCTTGGTCAACTCGGGCAACTTCTCTACAGCTGTCCTGAGCCAAAACGCCTTTCCGCTATCCACTGCGGCTGGGCTTGGATTTTTGCCAGTTCCGGGCACGACGAAGGGGCTGAATTTCATCAGCCCCTCCACACTCGGCACCTTCCCCACTGGCAACGGGATTCCATTCGTAAACTCCGGCGTCGCTTCTGAATGGTCGTCGGGAAATAATGCGATCGGGGGCGCCCTGCGCGCGCTTGAGCGCGACGGATTACTGCGCACTCTTGCCGAGCCGAATTTGACCGCCGTCTCGGGCGAGCCGGCCAAGTTCCTCGCCGGCGGCGAATACCCGGTCCCCGTCGTAGACAGTCTCGGCCAGGTCAGCGTGGTCTACAAGGAGTATGGCGTCGGCCTCTCCTTCACACCGGTCGTCCTGACGGAAGGTCGCATCAGCCTCAAGATCGAAAGCGAGGTCAGCGAGCTCACGGACCAGGGCGCGGTCGTGCTCAACAACATTCAGATTCCTGCTCTCAAAAAACGGCAGGCGAACTCCACGGTCGAGCTCCCGTCGGGCGGATCACTTGCCATTGCCGGCTTGCTCCAAGAGGACTCGCGGCAGACGATTGACGGGTTTCCGGCCCTCAAGGATTTGCCGATCCTCGGCACGCTTTTCCGCAGCCACGAGTACCAGAAGGAGGAAACCGAGCTCGTCGTCATCGTCACTCCGTACGTGGTTCGGCCGACCTCGCGCCAGGAGCTCGCCCGTCCCCTTGACGGCTTGGGCGATCCGACCGACCGCAAGGCGAACTTCTTAGGCGAAATCAATCGTGTGTACGGCGGCACCGCCCCTCCGCCAGTAGGCGACCTCAAGGGCGACTACGGTTTCATCGTTGAATAGCGCACGGGTGGGAGAAGTACAATGACGTCCTCGATATCGAAGCGAGTCCCGGGCAAAGCCGGCGTTAATCGCGCAAGCCTCGGCTTCCTCGCGGCTTCGGCGATCGCGCTGACGCTCTCTGGTTGCAAGACCATGGACGACCCGGCGCGCGTCGCCGGCTGGACGCTCGTCGATTCCTCCGAGCGCCATCCAATCCTCGTCTCACAGCAGCCGACGACGCACATCGTGAAGGTTGCGCCAGGTTCAAATGGCCTCACGTCCGGGCAGCGCGCTCAGCTTCTCGACTTCGTCGACCACTACCGTGCGACCGATACCGGAGCCAGCCGACTCGTCATTCAAGCACCGAGCGGTGGCGCCAACGAGGTCTCCTCCATGTACGCGGTGAGCCAGATACGCACCCTGGTCGCCGACCAAGGTTTCGCGGAGAGCATGATCTCGGTGGAGGCCTACAACGCCAACGGAACCCGCGAGCCACCGATCCGCGTGTCCTACTTGCGGTTCGTCGCGCAGCCTCCGCCGTGCGGCAACTGGTCGACCAATCTCGCCAACGAGCCGATGAATCTGCCCTATCCCGATCTCGGCTGCGCCAATCAGCATAACCTCGGCGCCATGGTCGCCAATCCCGCTGATCTCCTCGGCCCGCGCAGCGAAACCGCACGAGACAGCATGCGCCGCGATGAAGTGTTCACTAAGTACATCAACGGCCAGCCCACGGGCGCGAAGAAATCCGCCGATGAACGGGTGAACAAGGACACCAGCCAGTGAGGATCGCAGGATAACCGAGGTCGCTCAAGTCATGTCGAAGCATGCCCAATCCGCTCCAGGCACCGAAGAGGCGCACGAGCTCGACGTCGCGCTGCCGGGCGAAGAAGCTCAGTTCGCCGCGCAGCCGGTGAGCTCGCGGGCGCGGCCGATCCCACGCATTTCCGTCCAGGCCTTCTGCGAGAATGGCGCTATGGCGGAGATCGTTCAGATCGCGGCGGAAGATCGCCGTCTCGCCAAGGCGCACGTCAACGTGCACATGGGCGGGATCGAGGCGGCGGTGACGCATTACCAGCAGAACCCAACGCCGAACCTCATCATCATCGAAAGCGGCCTGCCGCGCGAGCACATTGTCGCCGAGCTCGACCGGCTGGCCGAAAGCTGCGATCCGGGCACCAAGGTAATCGTGATCGGGCATACGAACGACATCGTCCTCTACCGCGACCTGTTGAAGCGCGGCGTCAGCGAATATCTGGTCGAGCCCGTCTCGCCGCTCCAGTTGATGGAAGCGGTCTCCAATCTCTACAACAACCCCGAAACGGAGCCGGTCGGCCATGTCTACGCCTTCGTCGGGGCCAAGGGCGGCGTGGGGTCATCGACCATCTGCCACAACACGGCCTGGGCGCTGTCGGAGGTCTTGAAGGCAAACGTCGTAATCGCCGATCTCGACCTCGCATTCGGCACTACGGGGCTCGACTTCAACCAGGATCCGGTTCAGGGCATCGCGGATGCGCTCTCGAGCCCCGAGCGGCTCGATGAGGTGCTGCTCGATCGCCTCCTAACCAAGTGCTCCGAGCACCTGTCGATCTTTGCCGCACCGGTTGTCCTCGACCGCGACTATGACATCACGGCAGAGGGTTGCGACCGGATAATCGACATCGTCCGCCAGAACGTACCCTACGTCATTGTGGACCTGCCGCATACCTGGACGGCGTGGACAAAGAGCATCCTGCTGCAAGCGGACGAGGTCATCGTCACCGCGGCTCCCGACCTCGCCAACCTGCGCAACGCAAAAAACATCGTCGATCTGCTTCGCCAGTCGCGGCGCAACGACAGCAAGCCGCGCCTCGTCCTGAACATGGTCAACATGCCCAAGCGCCCGGAGATCAGCGTGAAGGAGTTCGAGAACGCGCTCGGCCTCAAAACCATCTGCGTCATCGACTTCGACACCGAGACCTTCGGCCAAGCTGCCAACAACGGTCAAATGATCGAGGAGCTCAACGGCAAGTCGAAATCGGCCGCCGCGTTCCGCGAGATCGCGCTGGCGATGACACATCGCCGGGACATGCAGACTGCTAAAAATCCATCCGCGGTGGCGCGTCTCTTCGAAAAATTAAAACTTAAGCGGTAAGGGTTCACGCTATGTTCGGTAAGCGTACGAGTGAAATCATCGTTCCGCAGCGCCCGCCGCGGCAGGCGCCCGCAGCGGCCGCGCCAGCCCCGAAGCCCCCCGAACCGAAGCCGGCGTTGAAGGGGCCGGCATCCTCGCCGACGACTTCGCAGGATTCGCCACGGCGCCACTCCGAAGAATATTACGAAGTAAAGACGACGGTCTTCAACGCGCTGATCGATACCATCGATCTTACGCAGCTCGCCAAACTCGACAGCACCGCGGCCCGCGAGGAGATCCGCGACATCGTCAGCGAGATCGTCCAAATCAAGAACGTCGTGATGTCGATCGCCGAGCAAGAGGAGCTGCTCGAGGACATCTGTAACGACGTGCTCGGCTACGGGCCGCTGGAACCGCTTTTGGCTCGCGACGAAATCTCCGACATCATGGTCAACGGGGCCAACACGACGTACATCGAGGTCAAGGGCAAGGTGCAGAGGACGGGCGTGCGCTTCGCCGACAACCTGCAGCTCATGAACATCTGCCAGCGTATCGTGAGCCAAGTCGGGCGCCGTGTCGATGAATCAAGCCCAATCTGCGATGCGCGCCTGCCCGACGGGTCTCGCGTCAACGTGATCGCGCCGCCGCTCGCAATCGACGGGCCCGCGCTCACCATCCGAAAGTTCAAGCGGGATCGCCTGAACCTCGAGCAACTTGCGAAGCTCGGCACCATCACGCCGTTCACCAAGACCATTCTGGAGATCATCGGACGCGTCCGGTGCAACGTGATCATCTCCGGCGGCACCGGCTCCGGCAAGACGACGCTGCTCAACTGCCTGACCGGCTCCATCGACGACGACGAACGCATCATCACCTGCGAGGATTCGGCTGAGCTTCAACTGCAGCAGCCGCACGTGGTCCGTCTCGAGACGCGACCTCCCAACCTCGAAGGCGAGGGCGAGATCAAGATGCGCGATCTCGTCAGGAACTGCCTTCGTATGCGGCCGGAGCGGATTATCGTGGGCGAGGTCCGCGGCCCGGAAGCCTTTGATCTCTTACAGGCGATGAATACGGGCCACGACGGTTCGATGGGAACGCTTCACTCCAATAGTCCGCGCGAATGCATCAGCCGACTGGAATCGATGATCATGATGGGTGGCTACCAGCTTCCCGTGCGCACCATCCGCGAAATGATCACCGGCTCGGTCGACATCATCGTTCAAGTTGCCCGTCTGCGCGACGGTACCCGTAAGGTCACGCACATCACCGAGGTTCTGGGCATGGAAGGCGAGGTGGTGACCTTGCAAGATCTCATTTTGTACGAGGTCACCGGCGAGGATGCGAACGGTAACCTAACGGGGCGCCAACGCTCGACAGGCATCGCGCGTCCGCGGTTCTGGGAACGTGCCGCCTACTACGGCGAGGACCACCGGCTCGCCGAAGCCTTGGAAGCTGCCGAGATCCTCAGCAGGGACGGCCATCCGCTCGGAGGTGGAAATGCTTGAGGGAAACGAGGCCGCATTGGCGGCGGCGCTCGCTGCTTGCGCCGTCTCCGCACTCGTCTTCGTGTTCGTTTATCCGTATTTTTCTGCTAACCGAAAGGGGGAGCTGCGCCTGCGCGGCCTCGCTGAAGGGTCCGGGCGCGATGCTCTAAAGGCGGCTAGCGATCTGGCCGCCAACCGGCGCAAGGCCGTTTCCGAGTCTCTGAAAGAGCTGGAAGGCCGCCAGAATACCTCGGAGAAGGTGTCGCTGCGCTTGCGCTTGCAGAGGGCTGGCATCAACGTCACGCCCAGGATCTATTGGCTGGCGAGCACCGTCTGCGGCCTGACGCTTGCGCTCCTCGTCGATTTGACGCTCCCCGCATCGGGCACGCTGCAATTATTGGCGCTCGTGGTGGGCCTCATCGGCGTGTTCGGCGTGCCGCGTTGGGTCGTCTCCAAGATGACGAAGCGCCGCCAGGCCAAGTTCCTCGCCGAGCTTGCCAACGCGATCGAGATCATTGTTCGCGGCGTCAAGTCCGGTCTACCACTCAACGAGTGCCTATCAACCATTGCACACGAGAGCGCGGAGCCGCTCGCGAGCGAGTTTCGCGAGGTCATCGAGCAGCAGCGGGTCGGCGTTCCTCTCTCCGAGGCGCTCGAGCGCCTCACGACGCGGATGCCGCTGGCGGAGGTGAAGTTTTTCACGATCGTGATCGCTATCCAGCAGCAGGCCGGCGGCAACCTTTCCGAAGCTCTGAGCAATCTCGCGACCGTGCTGCGCGACCGATTCCGGCTCAAGATGAAGGTCAAAGCGTTGAGCGGGGAGGCCAAAGCGTCGGCAGCGGTGCTAGCCTCCTTGCCGCCGGCGGTCGTGTTCATGGTCTACGGCGCCTCGCCCGACTACATCATGCCGCTGTTCGCGACGCGGACGGGAAACTTCCTGCTGCTATTTAGTGCGTGCTGGATGATCATTGGCGTGCTGGTGATGCGCAAGATGATCAACTTCAAGTTCTGAGGCATGGGCTCGATTGCCTGGCTGCCCTTAAGGTGAGTGCCGTTAGTCATGGATCTGCTCGGCAATTTCACGAACCCCACGCTCGTCGTCACGCTGCTGGCCGCCGTATGCGTCTTCGCCACAGTGCTGACGATCGCCATGCCGATAATCGCGCGCGACCGCATGAGCCATCGCATGCGGGTGATGGCGATCGAGCGCGACAAGATGCGCGCCGCACGGCTCGCGGACATAAGCCGGGAGCGCCAGGGCGCCAAGCTGCGGCAATCCTCCCAAGGTTTTACGCAGCAGATGGTCGAGCGCTTCAATCTGCGAAAGCTGTTCGAGAACGAGGACCTGCGCGACAAGCTGAAACGGGCCGGCCTCAGAGGTCAGGCCCCGCTGGCGACCTACATGTTCTTCCGCGTCGCTACGCCCCTCGTCGTCTTTGCGCTGGCGATGTTCTATCTTTTTGTCGTGGGGGCACTGGCGTACCCGCCTATGATCAAGCTCTTGATTGCGCTGGGTGCAGCCTTCGTCGGCTCCTACCTGCCGACCATCTTTATCCAGAACGTGACCCAGAAGCGCCAGAACGCGATCAAGGTCGCGTTTCCGGATGCACTCGACATGCTGCTGATATGCGTGCAGTCGGGCATGTCTGTCGAGGCCGCGTTCGGCCGGGTCGCAAAGGAGGTCGCCAGCCAGTCGATGGAACTCGCCGAGGAGATGAGCCTGACGACGGCGGAGCTATCTTACCTGCAGGAGCGGCGCCAGGCGTTTGACAACTTCGGCAAGCGCACCGGCCTTCCCGGTGTCAAGGCCGTGGTGACCGCGCTCATCCAGGCCGAGCGCTACGGTACCCCAGTCGGCCAGGCGCTGCGCGTCATGGCCAAGGAAAACCGCGACATCCGCCAGTCGGAGGCCGAGAAAAAGGCCGCATCCCTTCCTCCGAAGCTCACCGTTCCCATGATCTTGTTCTTTCTGCCCGTGCTCTTCGTAGTGATCCTCGGGCCGGCCGCGATCCGTTTCTGGGAATTCAACTGAGATCGCGCCGACCGCGTGAGGCGCCACTCAAGGCTCACAGTCTTGGATATTCGCGGCAGGGCGGAGCCAGCTCAATTAGGGCGGGGCTCGCCCGAAGTGGCGACCTGGGGCGTCCATGACTGGGACTGGGTCGGTGTCGCGGCCTTAACCTGCTCCGGCGCGGCGGCGGGCTTCTTCATCGGCTCGGGT
>Ga0075019_10001467_pt1 | contig 13369 bp, 10 predicted proteins | sample ColStrG_CSR_2013_FD_71473 | JGI IMG/M metagenome (GOLD analysis project Ga0075019, IMG submission 71473) | Freshwater sediment microbial communities in response to fracking from Pennsylvania, USA - Cold Stream Run_MetaG_CSR_2013 | ecosystem: Environmental > Aquatic > Freshwater > Creek >...
CATCACCAGAGACTCAAGACGAGTCAACGCCTCGACGGCAGAATTTGCATGCAGGCTGGTCAAGGAACCTGGATGCCCTGAGTTCATGGCTTGGAGCATTTCAAAAGCCTCGTCACGGCGACACTCGCCAACGATAATTCGATCGGGACGCATTCGCAGTGAATTGACGACACAGTCTCTTGCGGTCAATGGTTGCGGCCGATCCACAGTCAGAAGCGAGACCCAGTTCCGATTGGCCAACCGCAATTCTGGAATATCTTGAATTGTGACCACTCTCTCGTTTTCAGGGATCGCCAAGGCCAGAGTATTGATCATTGTGGTTTTTCCAGTTCCCGTGCCACCGGATACCACAATCGACAGCCTGGCTTTAATCGCGGCCTCAAGAAATTGAGCAGCCTTGTCACTGAGAGCTCCTTGCCGAGCCAGATCCACCAAGGAGTAAGTGACAGGACGAAATTTCCGAATCGTCAAACAAGGTGAATTTGCAGTGAGTGGAGGGAGGGCGACATTGAAACGATAACCTTGGGGAAGAATTCCATCAAAAGTCAAAGACCCCTCTTCGTGACGACCACCGAAACGGAAAACAATTTGCTGAATGAGTTCATTCAATTGACGCTGATCGAGAAAGTGCGTCTCGAATTCACGCAATTTGCCATCCGCTTCAAAAAAAATACGCTCGAAAGAATTGACCATAATTTCAGTGACATCTTCGTCACTCAAAAGAGATTGCAAAGGCCCAAAATCAAGATTTGCCGGTCTTACATCCATGCCTGATCAGAATAGGCCTTTTCCCAAGCCCCGACAACTCAGGACCAGGTCCGAAGCCTAGCGTGGGGGTGGCCGCTGATGCGTGGGGACTCGGGCTCCTGCCCTCGCCAGCATTTTTGGCCGGGTACAGCCAAAAAACGCGTCCGCTTGCTGGAGGTCCCCACGCATCACCAGCCCCCCATCTTTCCAGAGGCGGGGAAAATTCAAACTGGGCCCTTTTTGTGTTGGTGGTCTTTTGATCGCTTTGCCTTGCTCAGGGAGCGCGGCCAAGCATTTTGGCAAAAAGCACATATGCGCAAGTGAATATATATCAAGAACCTGAATTAACTTTGAATAATAGCAGTTCATCAACTCACAGGGGGCCCAGCTACTTATCAATTGGAGTTGGCCCGACCTTTGCGACGCAAGGCTGCTTGTTCGGGGGGACCTCCTGCAAGCGGAGGCGTTTTTTGGCTGTACCCGGCCAAAAATGCTGGCGAGGGCAGGAGCGCGAGTCCCCACGAATCAGCGGTCTTCGAGGAGGCGCTTGCGAGTTCGCTCAACAGCGCTCATGACAGTGGAGTGATCTTTGGAAAAAAAGCGACCAATGTCTGCAAAAGACATTTGCAACTCATCTCGCATTCGCACCATCGTCTCGCCCCGAGCGCGAACAAGAAAAGCTTTGCGCGAATCCGATCTGAGATCGACCGGTTTCAGTCGATGTTGCTCAGCCACCTGCTGGAGAATCATTTCTGGGGTTTTCACCTGAACCTTTTCGACCAAACGTGGAATCAGCGCCCGCAATTCACTGGCACTCAGCTCGGTCCCACCCTGCTCGCCCTTTAAGCGCAGGTACACGCCCAGCTTGTAGAGGGATCCTTCCAGGCAGCGAACCGTCTGCCCCTCAGGCTCACTGAGCTTAACCAACAGGTCCTCGTTGAGGTGGAAACCAAACTGCTCTTGCTTCAGTCGCAAAATTTCTAGGCGAGTTTTCTGTTCAGGATATTGAACCTGAGCACTGAGCCCGCCTTGAAACCGTGTCAACAGACGAGGCTCAAACCCTTTCAGCAGCGCGGGCTGCTGATCACAGCTGAACGCAATCCATCGTTTGGTTTGTTCAAAATAATTGAAGATATGAAAGAGTTCTTCCTGCGCACCTTTGGCTCTGGCCATCAACTGAATGTCGTCGATCAACAGCAAATCCGTTTTCAGTCGATATTTACCACGGAATTCCGGCATCTGCTTTTTCGTCAAATGATGATGATAGTCGTTGATGAATTCATCAGAAGTCACCACTTTCACTCGGGTGTTGGGATGAAGCTCCTTCAGTCGCCAGCCCAAGGAGTGCAGGAGATGAGTTTTTCCCAGACCCGAATCGCCGTAAAGAAAAAGCTGGCGCGAAGGAAGCTGTCCTTGTTCAAGCAACATGTTGACACAACGGAGAGCGAAATCCACGTGGGGGCCCGAGATAAAATTTCGCAACTGATACTGCGGATTCAAGGTCCAGGGAGAAGGAACCTCAATCTGCGGACTCCGCAGGGACAACTCCGAGGCCTGATGGGGTGTCGCCGTGATTTGATCCCAGCGCATTTGCAGGTCCAGGTCACCTTCAGCTTTGCTAAGCTTTTCGAACGACAAACTGATGTTGTCGTGTCCCACTAAGGCTTGCAACTGCCGACGCAGCAAGGTTCGCAAATCGGACTCAACGAGACTCATCGACAAGCGTTCGGGAACGCCCAAGCGCAAACTCAACTGACTTGATTCTCGAGATTCAAGATGGGAGTCCTCCAGAAGCTGCAACTGTGCAAATACGGTTTTGAGGTAGCCTGACGTCTGAACTTCGACGTTGACGACTTCTTGCAGACGCTGCCAGATCTCACTCACTGTGAACCTCATAATTGTCTAGGTGTTGGAGGATGCTTGCTAGCGAACAAGCCAGACGGAGGCAAATGAATCCTCCTGACTGATCAAAGGATGAGCATGGCGCCTGGAGCTAACTGAAAATGAATATTAAGTTGTGTTTGATGAATAAGACAAATCCCGCCCCAAAAAAGTGTCATCGCCACGGAACCGATCGAATTTAGAAACATCACATTTTCATAATTCCACTGGTTTCGATGGCTTCTTCCAAAACGTCGAAACACTACAGCTCCCAAAAAACCGAAGACAATAAGAAACCAAACGACAAGAGCAGCATTGCGTGAACTCAAAACCCAGATCAGGTTGCCGATCACGGAAGCCGCCATCCAAGCGCGCGCCCAGTTCCAGGTCTGCTCGACGCCCAGAAGGCGACTGAGAGTCAGATCACCACGCGCTTCATCCTCTTGGTGTTGGTAAATTTGCGAGAGAGGATAAGCTCCAAAAAGTCCAAGCGTGCTGAGAAAGGCCAAAGACCAATCCTGCAGGCGCCAAGTGTTCAGCATCCCCTGAAACTCGCTTCGAACCATTACGACGACGAAGCAACCTTGAAAAAAAACAACGACAAAAAATCCAATCCAAGGATATTTTTTCAAACGGATTCGTGGATGACTGTAAGCCAGCGAGACCAAACTGTACAACGCGACTGAGGCCACAAAAAGCCAACTGATTTGCGTGGCAAGAACAAGTCCCGTCAGATCAAACACCAAAGCCAGGAGCAAAACTTCAAGTCCAACCGGCGGTGGGTGCTTGAGGCCACCAATGCTCCCTTGATCTTGGTCAAAATAGCTGTTGTAGCCGTTGCTGGCGGCGTAGGTCAAAAAGTGCAGAATGAAAAACATTCCGAGGAGAGTTTGCAGCCGCAGGTGCTCCAGACCAACCAGTGCCATCACAAAGGGTGGTAACAAAAGAAGAGAGAATGGAATCCGCAAATGAAGGAAGGCCGCTCGCCAGGGCTGCCAGCTCATTTCCGCGCCATTCCGACATAGCCAATCCAAAGATTGGATTTCTTTTCAAACTGAAAATCCGGACGTACACGCCCGGTTCGCAACAGGTGCCACAAGGCTGGCTGCCAAATTCGAGGGCCCATACCCCACCAGTCGAAAGATTGAAGCCCGATCTGTGCAAAAATTCTTTCCAGTTCTGAGGGGCGCAAAAACAAATGATAAACATGCAAGTGTTGAGGCGTGTTGCGGACAAACCATTCTACGCCTTTGATCACCAGCAACCACGCAAGCCAGTTTCGATTGAAGGTGTAGAAGACACAAAGGCCACCGGGCCGCAAAACACGAGCAGCCTCTGCAAGGACACGATGAGGACTGTCGACATGCTCCAAAACATCCATCAGAAACACAGCGGCATATTTTTGTGACTCAAGCGGGAGCTCTACCAGATCGCCTTCACAAAATTGAATGGTGCCACTTGTATCGCGTGCCTTTGCCACCGCCAAGGCACCCGCAGCTGCATCAACCGCCGTGACCTTGTAACCGGCCTTTTGCAGATCCAAGGCCAGAAAACCCGCACCGCAGCCCAAATCGACAACTGCAGCTCCGGCCTCCAAACCGAGTGACGCCAGCTGCTCGATGAGAATCGGATTGCGAAATCGATTCTCGGCACGCAACAAAGCCACCGGATCGTCATCGGCGGTGTACCATCTCTCGCCGAGTGTTTGATAGATCGCGTTGTTCACATCAGTCATTGTCGGACCACTTCAGAGACTTGTCCTGCAATCGTCAGTCCGGGGCCGAAGGCCAGACTGACCACGCGGGTGCCTGCTGGAACTTCGGCTTGGTGAAGAATGCGTCGCCAGATATGAGGGACAGTTGCCGAGGACATATTGCCATAGTGAAACAGAACATCCCGACTTGCCGCAACTTGAAGATCGGTAAGTCCCAGTGTTTTTTGCACCTGCTGAATAATTTTCGGCCCGCCCGGATGAATCGCATACAAAACAGGACTGGAAGACGGAGGCAACGCCGCCAGAAGACTTTGGACAAAACCTTCCACATGCGTGGCAATCCTTTGCGGAACCTCCCGCGCCAAGGTCATCTGAAATGCGCGAGCCCCCAGATTCCACTCCATGAGCTCAAGTGATTCTGGCAAAAGCTGCTCCGCTGACGCCAAGATCTGCAGACCCAGATTTGGTTTTTGATCGCCAACCTCGTACGAAATAAAACCATCTGCAAACAAAGATTGGACGACCCAGTCCTGCGCCAACTCGCTGGGCTGAAAATGCAAAGAACAAAGCTCGGTGTGAACGATCTGCGTCTGGCCCGATTGCGAGACCGTCCGCAATGCCGCCAAGCGAGTGGCCGGAAAAGCCGCATAGCAACCCATATGATACAGGTGGGTCACCCGTGAGTTGCGGCCCAGTTCACTCAAGACTCTTTGAAGAGGGCTTGGCGACACATAGCCGGTGCAGCTGACATGAAAAATATCCGCAGGTTCAAGCTCAGTTTCAATTTGCTGCGCGCGAAAGTATTTTTGCACGTGCTCAGAATAGACGCGCATTTTGTCTTCAAGAGGAGAGGCCACCCGTTCTGGACGCAAAATCTGCAGATCCACACTGGATCGGTATCCAATCGACTCGGGGCCACAGCCAAATCTTTCAAGAAGTTCCTTCCATTTCTGTTGCGTCTGTTCTGCGCTCAGGTCCTGAAAGTGCTTTTTTGCATTGATTTCTTTGCCCGCAAAATGTCGGCCATAGGCCTGTGCGAGGTTCTCGAGCAACTGCGCTTGTGGAACTTTTGGTCCAGCGTCAAGAGGACGAAGGTTTGCAAGATAGACTGGCTTTGCGTAGACTTCGACCGTGGTCAGACGTTTCACAATCCACCTCTTCTGCAGTGTACTTTTCGTTTTCGCGACCAGGCCCACTCATGCCGAAGCTGCGGCCGAATCCGGCTCCACGCTTCAAGCAGAGTTATATGAGCTAAAGGCAGCTTCAAGCACCCCTAAATTTCATTTTTTGCGTCGAGACAATGTTCAAAGTGGAGTTTTATCCCGTGAGTCCACTTTTCGGGACAGCGAAGACCATATTGTGGCCACCGAGAAAATCGTTTACGCAGGCCCGCATGCGGGAACTGCTTTGACAGACTACCAATTGGCAAACCAACAATCACATATCAATATTCGCGTGCAACGGATTGAACCACCGGCAGAGAAGAACAAAAAGACTCTGCCCACCTATGAAGTTGTTGTCAAAAAAGCCGATGGGAGCCAAACCAGTGAGAGTTTCCCCATACGAGAAAATCTGATCTTGCCGCCGCAGCTTCTGGACCAATTGACCGCTCATTTGATCGATTGGGAGCAGAAACAGGATTGGGAGTTCAATCTTCTAGTTCCCGATCTGCAAATGACTGTGACCATGAAGGTCTCGGTTGCAGAAACGACCACGGAAACCCTGCGTTTGAAATTGCGTCCGGCCTATTGGGCCATCGCGGCTTTTGTCTCACCCCTGTATTTCAATTTGGACCGCAAGACAAAGCTGGTCACAAGGGCCGAGGGACAAACACTTCTGTTGGGCGCAGATGGGAAACCTTTTGTGGCAAGAACCGAGTTCCGACTGCCCTCACCCAAACCTTGAATCCTTGCAAAACCATTCCCATCTTGTCAGTGAGCACATTTCTGCTCTTTGCGAAGACTGAAATTGTCTTGTGCGGAGCTGGGAAAAATGGATCCCAAAACTGGGCGTACCAAGTCGACTTTCGTCAGTTCACCGGATGTTCCATTCATGGCTTTGGCAACTGTCCCCACGCACTGAATCATCCGGTTGCGAAATCCCAACAAAGCCGCCGCACCCTTTTCGGGGGCGCGAAAATGCATCTCTGACTTGGAGCCTTCTGCGACAACAAGCTCCGCGCGTGAACCTTGATAACGGACCACTCCTCGGATCAGATAGTCCCCGCACGGCACAGCCTCAACTTGTGCAGCCAAAAGCATCACACTAAAGAACAAAATCCTGACAGGCATTGCGTCCCTTTCTTTGGGCTTTTTGTTGCAGGTAGACTTTTTGATACAACTTCCGTTCTGCCTGCACAATGGCAACCGCAAGAGCATAAGTTCCGGTGCTCTGATCCATGATCGCTTCAAAGGCCTTTTTGGCCTCCCTCAGTTGGGGATGCTGAGTCAGGATCTCTTGTCGTTTCAGAATTGAATTCTCGATGTTCTGCAGCTGCAGCTGGTAGTGCAAATTGTCCACACGGTTTTTTTCCGCGACGATTTGTCGGATAAAATAGGCGCGCTGCCCTTCAAGGTCCGCTGCCAAAAGTGTTGCGTAATCCGTCTTGGAAGAGTCTGCCAGAGTCACCCCGGAAGGATCGACAAACTTCGTATCGATCGTGACTGGCGTTTGCAGAAGTGGCAAACCCAGTTTCTGAACTTCGGCTTCGTATCGAGATTGCAACTCCTGCACTTTTTGCAAACTTGTACGCAACTCAAGATAATCGGGATCCTTCAAAGCATTGGCACCTAAGGCGGAGGCCCATTTTTCCAAGGCCTGAATTTTTCGATTGGCCGGAGCATCGCATGATTCACAGGTCGAGGCCTCGGTTGAAATCAAATCCGACAGCTTGTCGGTTTTAGTCTCTGTGTCTTTGTAAAACAAAAACTGTCGAAAAGTGGTGTCCTCAAATTGCGCCGTGAACTGCCCAGCCGGTGTTGAGATCTGTGGCAAAGAGGGTGTCTTGGTGTCCTCGATCCGATTTTCCAAATAGACGGACTCAAGGTCTTTTCCTTTGCGCATTTTGTTCAAAAAACTCTCTGAAAAATTCGTGTAGGCGTAGAGATCCGCAGCGGTTGACGCAATCACACAGATATCAGGATTTGCCAGCGCCAGAGTGTTGCCGGAGTGACAACTCATATCCACAATCGCCAATTTGACGTTCGCTTTTTGTGCGGCATCGACAATTTTTTGCAAATTGTCCAGACTGATGGTTTCCGTGCCATGCAAGGAGTTCAAATCCACACTTTGCGGCGGATCAGCCACTGCAATCTGATGCGTCTTATCTGTCGACGTGGCATACTTCGCAGCGCCATGCGAGTCGATATAGATCAACACCTGTTTGGGTGGATTTTCACCCAAAAGAGTTTGCTCCAGTTGATTGGTGACCTGCTGATAAATCAACAGACTCATGGGACCCTTCTGCACGCCTGCCGGCAGATGCTGCAAAATGGAATCTGTGTTGGGATGTCCGCCATCAGCATGGACTTCGGCCTGCCATTCACTGAGGTGCAAAAAAGAATCCAATTTGCTGAGGGCGCCGTCAAAAATTGTACCGGGTTCGCCGGCTGGATCTCCGACTGCACCGAGGAAAAAGAGCTTTTTACGAAACTGTTCGTTTTGAACTGGGGCTTGTGGCTCAGCCAAAACCGTCGCCGAAGTGGCACCCACCATGAGCAAACAGAAGAAAAAAGTGAGCCGTTGGCGGCACGGAGATTTTTCGAAAGCCATCGCCCGATTGATCGGCATCTTCAGAGGCTTTCGGGAGGTCGAGGTCGAGACCAGTTTTCACTTGCCAAGGAGGAAGTGGTCAGAGAGGCTTTTCGCCAAGCTCTCGACCGGCTCAAGACATCATGGAGATTTGCAATGCTTCCCAAACGATTCTCAATTTCAAAAAGTGTCCCTTTTGCCTTGTTTTTGGCCTTGAGTCTTCCAGTGATCTCCTTCGCAGTCCTGCCTGAGAGCTCACCGGAGGCTCAGTTCTTGGCGCAAGTGATTCGCTTGGAGCACACGATCAAAGACGAGCCCCTGCGCTGGTCCAAGCTTTATGCCGCGAGCTGGGTCTACCAAATGACGGTCAGTCCAGAGGCCGCGACATACACAGGCTTTCCCGGACAAAACACCAGGTGGAGCGATTTTTCGAAAGGCGCCTTTCTTGCGCGGCGAGAAATGAATCACAAACTGCAGTCCCTCCTCACCAAATGGCCATCTGGCAAACTCAATGGTGAACAGGCGATTTCGCGAGCCCTTTTCCTGCGTGACCTGGGAGAGTCCCTCGAGGCCGAGAATTTCCCGATGGAGTATTTGCAAATCGATCAGATGGGCGGAATTCACAGCCGTCTGGGCGATCTGCTGCAGGCCGCACCCCGAGCGACGAAGCAAGATTACATCGATCGAATTGTCCGGATGGAAACATTTGCAACTCCAGTGGATCAAAGTCTTCTTTGGTTGCGCGAGGGCCTCGCAAAAGGCATCACACCACCTGCCGTGACGCTTCGAGATCTTGCGACTCAGTTCGACCGCTTGATGCCCAGCCAGGTGACAGACAGTCCCCTGTACCAGGTTTTTCAAAAAATGACTTTGCCAATTGAGATTTCCGAGAAAAAAGAAATCCAAGCCCGTGCCGAAAAAGCTCTGATCCAAGTTGTTTATCCGAAGCTCAAAGAACTTCGCGAGTTTCTCGTGCACACCTACATTCCCGGCTGTCGCACGTCGCTCGGCTTGAGCGAACTTCCCGATGGCAAGAACTGGTACCGCTTCATGGCCAAGGTCTCAACCACAACAAATTTAACTCCCGAACAAATTCACAGCTTGGGTCTTTCCGAAGTCGATCGAATTCACACGGAAATGGAAAAGATTAAAACAAAAATTGGTTTTGAGGGGACGCTCAAGGCCTTCAACCAAAAGCTTCGCACCGACCCTGCCTTTTATTTCACGGACGCCAACTCTCTTCTGGCCGGCTACCGCGATATCGCAAAACGCATCGATCCCGAGTTGCCACGACTTTTTGGACACCTCCCACGCCTGACCTACGGAGTTCTGGCCATACCAGATTTCAAAGCACCGTCGGCGCCGGCGGCCTACTACGAAAGTGGCAGCCTGAAAACCGGTCGCGCGGGCTACTTCTTTGCCAACACTTTTGAACTGGCTCAGCGACCCAAGTGGGAAATGCAGGCTTTGACACTTCATGAAGCCGTACCTGGTCACCATTTGCAAATCGCCATTTCGCAAGAACTGGCTGAACTGCCAGAGTTCCGCCGTGAAGGAGGCTACACGGCCTTCACGGAAGGCTGGGGCCTTTATGCCGAAAGCCTGGGTGAGGAGCTTGGCCTCTTGCAAGATCCCATCGACAAATATGGCCAGTTGAATTTTGAAATGATGCGCGCAATTCGTTTGGTCGTCGACACGGGTCTGCACTCAAAGGGCTGGAGTCGAGATCAGGTGGTGCAATATTTTCGCGACAATTCAGCTGTTGCGGAGCAGGAGATCCAATCGGAGACCGACCGCTATATTGTTTGGCCGGGACAGGCTTTGGGTTACAAAGTGGGTCAACTGAAGTTGCGTGAACTTCGCACGACAGCGCAGAAAACGCTGGGTGACAAATTTTCGATACGGGACTTTCATGATCAAATTCTAGGAAGTGGAGCTTTGCCGCTGGATCTGGTGCAAGAAAAAATTGATCGTTGGATCAAAAGCGCCAGTCATTAGGGCGAATCAAATGAGGACTCGCCCCCACAGTGCCTGCAAAAACGATCACAAGCACTGTTGACGTGTGAAGTTCTGTTATTGGAGCTGAGTCAGTTGACCAGTTCCTTTGAGGCTGAAGCTGTCTGTCGACTCAATGTGGCTCAACACCGAAGTCACAACGTAATTCATATCCATCTGCATGGCGCCAACGGGATCACGATGTGTGCCATGGTTATAGACCATGGGAATTTTGGTTGTTGCGGCCAGAGAAAATCCCCAGCTGACGTTGATGTTGCTAGGTTCAATAGTCGCATACGCAATGTAATGACCGACACCTTTGGAAGACCCGCCAGTGATCGACAACACACGGTAGTCAAAAGAAACGGTCTCATAACCGTAGAGGTTTTTGATCGCCACAGTGTAGGTGTGAGAAACAGGATCGGACCAGTTCTCAAGCTCAGTCCACTGTTTTGTTCCCAAGGGAAGAGCACTTGCAGAATCAGTTTTGATATTCACGACCGGACGACCCGCCTGTACGATCTGCCAAATCTGTTTGCCCAAGTTGATGATGCTGGTCAGATCCAGATCCATCGGACTCAAGCTTGGGTTCAGGTTGGCCGCAGCTTGCTTTTCACGAGCTTCTTTGAGCATCGCACGCAATCCCGCAGGCATTTCTTCAGCAGTTTTCAAAACTCGAACTTCTTTCAAAGTGGTTTGGATCTCGCCGATGGTGTAAGCCGCAACATCAGGTTGATAGGTTGCAGCCACGCCAGCCACGGGCGCAGCAAGGAGAACCACAGCCAACGCTTGCAGTGCCAAGCTTGGAACATTCAGATTTGTTTTCGACATCATAACAGCCCCTCTTCTCTGTAACGGGTTGAAAATTCGTTGCCCAAAAGAACTAGCCGAGTGGTTTCGCCTTGGGGAGTCTTTTCTCAATCGAAGTCGCTTCTGACATCCCTGGTCAAGCACTTCACTTGCAGCCGAACATGCACTTTCGAGTACTCCTTACAGAGAATCGACATTTTTCGTCACTCAAGCCATCGCATGTCCCAGAAAATCAGACTTTGAATCGACATTGACGGCGCAGCCGTCCAGGCTTCGCTGTCTTTGGTCCGCGCTTACGCGGCCCACCCGCATCCTGCGGGCGACAGAGGCCGTCAATGTCGATTCAAAGTCTGATTTTCTGGGACATGCGATGGCATCAAGATCCCTGCGGGAACTTAGCAGTTGCAATCGGAAGCTCCGACCCGGCAAGACCACTGAGTTCTTGACCGACCGAAAACTTTCCTGAAAGAGTGATCGCCATGGCGATTCTGACCGCAGCTCAGATTCTGTGTGCGATTTTCTTGATCTGTCCTTGGCAGTCGGTGCTGGCCAACGAAAACGAACCCTCGCCGACCAGCCTCGGCCCGGGACACGCGCCAGGATCACCTCTCAGTCTCACGCCGACGGAACTCTTTGATCGGACCCAAAAAGCTTTAAAGACTTTGGAAGTTGAGGATGAGCCCCTCCCGCAGACTTGGCTTTCACCGCCGCAAAGTTTCGATCCCGTGGCCAAAAACATCAAGTTGACGATGGACCCCTTGCAACAGTGGCTGCGGTTTGCGGCAACTGAATCCAATCGCAATGAGGGACAGCCGACTTGGTCCGTGTATCAAGATCGGGACAGTAAACAAGTTTTTGATTTCTCGATCAAGCCGCAACTCAAACATGGTGGCTCGCATCTGTTTCCGCCTCTCAGCAATCCACGACTTCCTTTGGAAGGTTTGAAAATTGCCTTGGACCCAGGACATATGGGAGGTGAGTTTTGGGATCATGCGACGGGTAAATTCATGCATGACAAGGACGGACACGTTTTGAGCGAAGGCGTTTTGAATTTGCAAGTTTGCTTGCTTCTTGAAAAAGAGCTCACCGCACTTGGCGCCGAGGTGCTTGTCACGCACACTGAGCTGCGACCTGTCAGTGACAAAAGACCGACTGATCTGGATCTTCCCACTTTTGCAGGACGAGAACTTCGAACGCGAGTTTTTGAGGATTGGTTTGTGAATCTGATGCAGGAGTCTGACGTTTGGACATTTGACGACCTCAAAGCGGTCCCCGAAATCCGGCATCTGTTCAGTGAGCATCAGCGGATGAACTATTTTATACTGCGCGAAGACCTTGCCGCACGATCCGAAAAAATCAACGCGTTCGCGCCGCAACTCACATTGGTGATTCATTCCGACGCCGTCAACAGTCCGGGCCCCGACCCCACTCTGATCGATGACAGTGTCCGAGATTTTACTCGCGCCTACGTCGTCGGTGCTTTCAATGAATCTGATTTTTCGACCCGACTGAGCCGAGCTCAATTCCTGTCCCATCTTTTGGACCAAGTTCGCTACCAACACTCCGTGCATCTGGGGGAGCTGATCACACATGAAATTTCCACGCAACTCCACATCCCGCTCATGAAAGAAGATCTTGCCACTGCGGTGCCAATCGTGCCCGGAGTCTTCGCGCGCAACCTGGCGGTCTCACGAAATATTCAGACCGGCGTGGTGTCCTACCTGGAGTGTGTCGTATATGGAAACGTCGATGAATTTGGACTCTTGATCAGCCCGGATTACAACATGACAATCAGCGGACAGAACCTTCCCTATTCCGAAAGAACACTGAGTTTGGTGAAAGCGATCCGCGATGGAGTCCTCGCATTTCGCAAAGAATATCCCTCAAGAGCAGCCAGGCCTAGGCCGTCCGTCGGAACAAAAGCGGTGACACCACCGAGGACGTTGGCTTGGCTGGATGGGCTTCCGGGAAAATCAATTTTGTCGACAAGCGCAGCACAATGGGAAAATGATCCGAAGGATTTTTTTCTCGCTCTTGGTAAGTTTGCGGAATGGGCTTCACCACGCCATTCTGATCTTTGTAGCGATAAATAGCGGCCGCCAGAACTGACAGCGCCAGCCTTTGATTGACCAGAATTCCATCCAGCTGCGCCATCTGCGGACCGCCCTCGTGTGGATGATAGGTGTGAGTGATGCGACTGGCGCCTGTGGCCTCAACGAGATCCAAGACATCTTGCATTTTTTCACGCAAAGGCTGCAGCTCTGGGGAATTCTTCACATCCGTGTTGAAGTCACCAGCCAGCAAAATCGGCAAATCGTTGCCGTACTTTTTCTGATACCCATCCACGATCACTCGCGCTTCCCGGTACTGCGCCGCTCGGAGAAGATTTGAGTTGGGGTCACCAGGCCGATCACGCTTGGATTTACCATGATTCCCAATCATAACAAAAAGAGGCGTCGCTGTTTTGGGATC